>Ga0071117_129_pt1 | contig 200060 bp, 201 predicted proteins | sample Deesub1362A_J573_FD_61429 | JGI IMG/M metagenome (GOLD analysis project Ga0071117, IMG submission 61429)
ACGGAAGTTAAGCCCTCCAGCGCCGATGGTACTAGGGGACCAACCCCTGGGAGAGTAGGTCGCCGCCGGAAACTGATTATCCAAAAACCCCCTGGTGTAAAAGCCGGAGGGTTTTCCTTTTTTGCACTCAGTCCCGGGCCCCAGAGAAAAACGTCGAACGGGGCAAATACCGAAGGATGCAGCCCATAGATTTCCACCCCCATTTGAAAAAAAGACATGGGTTTTTGGATGTGTTTTCAAAGGATAACGCAAAAGGAGGGCGAATATGGCGAATATAAGGGTACAAGGAAGATCAAGCGGTGTGTCGGATTTCAAGGCTGAAATCGGCCGTAACCCGTAGTTCCTTATCTGTTGTTATCCGGGTAGCTCGGAAAACAGCCCGGGTTTACGTGTGGTTGCAAACGTGTTAGTATCTATGGGATGAATCGCTAAAACGGGGGGATTCGGTGGATCTGCAGAAACTGGTGCCGGCACTTGTGGAGTGGTTACGCAGCAAGGTGGCCGAGGCCCGGGCCGAAGGCTTGGTACTGGGCTTGAGTGGTGGAATCGATTCGGCGGTGGCGGCGGCGCTCTGCAAACAGGCGTTTCCCCAACGTTCCTTGGGGGTGATCATGCCCTGCTACAGTATTCCACAAGATGCCGATGACGCCCGGCTGGTGGCGGAGCATCTGGGCTTGGAAACCCGCACGGTAGTGCTGAACGATGTTTTTACAACGTTCCTTAAGCAACTGAGCGGCGAGACTTACAGCGATTCAAACAAACGGGACCTGGCGGTGGCCAACATCAAGCCGCGGCTTCGAATGACCACCCTGTACTTTTTCGCTGCGCGCTACCGGTATCTGGTGGTCGGCACCGGAAACCGGAGTGAAATCATGATCGGTTACTATACCAAGTACGGCGATGGTGGGGTGGATTTACTGCCTCTGGCGAGCCTGCTGAAGGCCGAGGTTAAAGAGCTGGCCCGGTACCTGGGCCTGCCGCGGCGGGTAATCGAAAAGGCGCCCTCCGCCGGACTGTGGGACGACCATAACGATGAGGCCGAGTTGGGTATTACCTATGAGGAACTCGATGATTATCTGGAGAGCGGCACGGGCAGCGACCGGGTACGGCGTATCGTGAACGACCTGATCAAACGGAGCCAGCATAAACGGGAGTTGCCCCCCATTCCGCCTTTCTAGCATGGCTTTGCTAAACACTTTGTCCAAAAACCTCCCGGACCCATCTGCCTCCAGGTTGGGCCTTCTTAGCGGGTCGGCCTTGGAGGCTTTGTACCCGTTTTGGAAACGGGCTCTTTAGAACTCCAATGCGGCTTTAAGGTCTGCCTGCGTCTGCCTGCCCAAGGGTAGACTTTTTTAAGTTTTGTATTTTCCCCGCCAATCCGGGCAATAATTTTTACTAGTATTTTCCGTATTATTCGTATTGGGGGAAGTGACGTGAATAGAAAACGTGCGTTGCCCGGAATCGCCCTGTTGCTGGCGCTTGCGGCCGGAATTGGGTGGTGGGTATGGGGAGACGGCGTTAACGCTCCCGGGCCGGATTTGGCTGCGCCTACCGTGGAGGAAACCACTATATTCCGTCACGAGGTCGTTTACGCCTGTGGTGACCGAAAAACCCGCCAACACGGCCAGCCGCCGCCGGAATTGCACGGGCTGGACATTTCCGGGGTGCTGGACCGTTACCCGGGAACGGAGGGCTGGTCGGTTTTCTTTGACCTGCCGCATGAGCTGGTGGTCACCCAGCGCAGCGGCGAGTTTTGCCCGGAGCACGTGACCTACCGGCATCTGGGCACCTGCGACGGCTACGTGGCCATCTATGAAGGGCCGCTGGGCGGTAACGGGAAAGTGCTGGAGGTCTTGGACCTCCGGGTGGACAGTCTACCCGAGTCTTACCGCCAGAAGCTCTTAAAGGCCACGGCGTTTGCGGAGCAGTCAGCGGAAATCCAGGCGGAACTGCGTCGAGAAATGGAGTTTCCCGACGAGGCGGCGCTGTATGCGGCCCTGGAAAATCTGGACGAACTACGGCAGGATTAGCATGGTGATCGTCGAATAGGCTTTCCAGGAGGAAAGTCATGGGGTTGATTATGGGCCTTGATCCGGGCCTGGTCGTCACCGGCTACGGGATACTGGACGTCACCGACGACGGTCGCCGGGTGGTGGCTTACGGCTGTGTGCGTACCCCGGCCGGTTCGTCGCAGCCGGCTCGGTTGGAGATGCTTTACCGGCAGCTGACAGCGATTTTGGAGAGGTACCACCCGGAGGAAGTGGCTGTTGAACAGTTATTCATCAACCGAAATGCCAGCACAGCGGTGTCGGTCGGACAGGCCCGGGGAGTGGCCCTGTTGGCCGCCGTTCAGTCGGGGGCCCGGATTGTCGAATATACTCCGCTGCAAGTAAAGTTGGGAATCACCGGTTTCGGCCGGGCTGAAAAAAAACAGGTGCAATACATGGTGCGGGCCATCCTCGGGCTGCCGGAAATGCCCCGCCCGGACGACGTTGCGGACGCGCTGGCGGTGGCCATTTGCCATTGTCATTATCGGGCGGGTGGAGGGCTTTAATGAATGATTGATTATCTAACCGGAAAATTGGTTGCCGTGTATCCGGAGGCCGTGGTGATCGAAGTCGGCGGTTTCGGGCTTCGGGTGCAGGTGCCCCCGTCACTCGCCGCTACCCTCCCCCAGCCTGGTGAAACGATACGGCTTCATACCTACCTGGCGGTCCGGAATGACGCCATGGAGTTGTTCGGGTTTGCCGACGAGTTGGACCGCACGGTCTTTCTTCACCTGCTGGGCGTGAGCGGTATCGGACCGCGGACGGCGTTGACGGTGGTAGGATGGCTTGGTACCCGCCGGCTCTTAACGGCCATTTTGCAGGAGGACACCTCCTTGCTAGTCACCGTGCCGGGCATTGGCGTCAAATCGGCCCGCCGCATCGTGGTTGAACTCAGGGACCGGTTGGAGAAACAACAATTGATGGTGGCCGGAGACGGTTCCACGTCCGGCACCGCGGCGCAGCGGGAAGCGCTGGCTGCCCTGATCAGCCTTGGTTACACCGCCCGGGACGCCGGGGAAGCCCTGAACCGAGTACCCGACCAGAACGCCGGCCCTGCTGACTTGGTCAAGTCCGCCCTGCGGATACTGAGTGCGGGCTAGTTTGCGGCAGACTCTTCGGGAACGAGCTGACTTTAGGGGAATAGGGGGTCAAGGTGGAGAAGAGAATAGTCGCGCCCAACCTGGAAGTGGAGGATCTGGACGAGGCCACCCTGCGGCCTCGTTATCTCGACGAGTTTATCGGGCAGGCCCGGGTTCGCGAGACCTTGAGCGTTTGCATCGAGGCTGCCCGGAACCGGGGCGAGCCCCTGGATCACGTGCTGCTCTACGGGCCGCCCGGCCTGGGCAAGACGACCCTGGCGCACATTATTGCCCGGGAGATGGGGAGCAACATTAGAGTCACCTCCGGGCCGGCGATTGAGCGGCCGGGTGACCTGGCGGCGATTCTCACCAACCTAGGCCCCGGGGATGTCCTGTTTATTGACGAAGTACACCGGCTGTCCCGGGCGGTCGAGGAGATCCTTTATCCGGGAATGGAAGATTTCGCCCTGGACATAGTAATCGGCAAGGGACCGGGTGCCCGTTCCCTGCGTCTGAACCTGCCCCGGTTCACCCTGGTGGGGGCAACCACGCGGGCGGGACTTCTGACCTCGCCCTTGCGGGATCGGTTCGGGGTGATCAGCCGGCTGGAATTCTACGATACCGCGGAACTGGAGACCATCGTCCGGCGCGGCGCGGCCATCATCCGGGTGGATATCGAGTCGGCGGGGGCGGGGGAAATCGCCAAGCGGGCCCGGGGGACGCCCCGGGTGGCCAACCGCCTGCTGAAACGGGTCCGGGACTACGTGGAGGTCCGGGCCGGGGGCGTGATCACGGCGGAGAAGGCGATCGAAGCGCTGGAGTTCATGGGCATTGACGATCTGGGCCTGGACGGCACCGACCGTCATCTACTGGCGGTGCTGGTGGAGAGATTCGGCGGCGGGCCGGTGGGACTGGATACCCTGGCGGCCGCTACCAACGAGGAGGCGGTGACCCTGGAGGACGTCTGCGAGCCCTATCTTCTGCAGATAGGGCTCATCGCCCGCACGCCGCGGGGCCGCGTGGCCACGCCGCTGGCCTACCGTCACCTGGGTTACCCGGTTCCGCCCGGGACCGGCCAGGAAAACTTCTGGTGATGGGGTGATTGGAGATTCCCGAGCGTGAAGGCCGGAAATTGCTGCTGCACGTTTGCTGCGGGCCGTGCGCGGTTTTCCCCCTGTCCCGGCTGCGAGAGCAGGGGTGGGCGCCATACGGCTACTTTTTTAACCCCAATATTCATCCGTATACGGAGTACCTGCGCCGCCGGGACACGTTGGCAGACTACGCCCGGGAAAGAGACTGGCCGGTGATTTTTGCCGAGGAGTACCCGCTGGAGGAGTACTTTCGGCGGGTCGTGTACCGGGAGAAGGAACGGTGCCGGTTTTGTTATGTACTGCGGCTGCGGCGAGCGGCTAGGGTGGCGAAAAAGGGGCAATTCGAAGCATTTTCGACTACCCTGCTGGTGAGTCCCTTTCAAAAGCACGAATTGGTCCGGGAGGCCGGGGAGGCCGCGGCGATCGAATACGGCATACCTTTTTATTATGCGGACTTTCGTCGGGGGTTCCGGGAGGGCGTAAACCGCTTCCGGGAACTAGGGATGTATCGTCAGCAGTACTGCGGGTGTGTTTTCAGCGAAAGAGAACGTTTTGGGCGCCGGAAAAAGAAGGAGTGAAACTTGTGGACTTGTTTCAAGACCTGGGCAGGTTGCTGATTATTATCGGCATCGTCATCGCCGTTCTGGGCGCGTTGGTGTTCTTCGGCGGCAAGATTCCGGGTATCGGCCGGCTGCCGGGGGATATTATTGTCCAACGGGGCAACTTCACCTTTTACTTTCCGGTGGTTACCGCCATTCTGCTCAGCATTATCCTCACCGCGGTGCTGAACCTTTTCTTCCGGCGCTAGACGGCATTTCTCGAAATGCCCTTTCCCTTGAGGTAGAGGGCCACCAGGATGAACAACGCCGTCCATTCTTTATTCTTAACGGGGAGGTGAACGTATTGGAAATCAAGGTGCTTGGTCCGGGCTGCCGCAAGTGCAAGAAGCTGCACAGCGACGTTTGTGCGGTCGTCGAGGAAATGGGCATCGAGGCTCAGGTGACCAAGGTCGAGGACCTGGACATGATCGCTAGTTACGGCGTGTTCCTAACCCCGGGACTGGTGATTAACGGTAATGTAAAGATTTCCGGCCGGGTGCCGAAAAAGGCTAAAATCAAAAAGTGGATCCTGGAAGAAAATTAACAGGGCGAGCAGGTTTTTGCCTCCATTGGCGGCAGGACGTGGTCGTTTTTTGTCGAATTGGGTTTGCGGAAATGACAGCCGGATACCTGTGAGGAGGCAAATATTTTTGGCCGTGCGTTACTGGTGGGCTGTGCTCGTGGTCGGAGTAATGGCGTTGGCGGTGTTGCTTGCGTTGGTGCCGGAGGAGTTACACGCCGGAGACAATGAACCGGTCATCCGGGTTGCCCTGCTCAGGGAAACCCCGGCGGTGACCTTCAAAGTGAGCGGCACCTACGAAATCGTTAACCGCGCCACCGGAGGCCTGATCGCCGTCCCGAGAAGCGGAGAGACCTGGGAAGTACGCCCTGCTGGGGGTGTTTTGCAGGTAACCCGGAACGGGGAGGTAGAGGGCTTTTTCCACGGGCCGATTATGGTGCGGGAGAGCGGACGCGCAATCACTTTTCAGGGCGCCGGGCAGGTCCGGAGCGAACGGCCGGTTCAGGGGGCGGTGCTGCTCGCGGCCGGGGGCCGGATCACCACCCTACCGCAGGACGTGGAGAGTGTGGTCGTGGCCGATGCGCGGGGGATTCACAACGTGACGGTGGCGGGCGAGCGCGGTGTCCTGTCTGTACAGGTCGATGGGGCGTTGCGCAAGTATCGCGGGCAGCTGGAAATCATCAGCGGCCGGCGCGCGGAGGATTCACAACGTGACGGTCAGGGTGAGTTCCTGCTGGCCGTCAACGAATTAGGCGTCGAAGACTATCTCTACGGGGTGGTGCCTGCCGAGATGCCATCTACCTGGCCTCAGGAGGCCCTGCGGGCGCAGGCGGTGGCTGCCCGGACTTGCGCGCTGTGGCATCTGCAAAACCCGGTGCACGACCAGTACCACGTCTGCCGCAGCCAGGCCACCCAAGTGTATCGCGGCCTGGACTGGGAGCGGCCGGCGTCCAACCAGGCGGTGGCTGCCACCCGCGGGCAGGTGATGTTGTACAACGGCCAGCCGATTGCGGCTTTTTACCATTCCAGCAGTGGAGGCTACACTGAAAATGTCGAGGATGTTTGGCGGGAGCCGCTACCTTATATCCGCGGGAAAACCGATCCGTTCGACCGCAATGACCGGCATTACAACTGGCGGGTCAGCTATAATGCCAAACAACTGGCCAACCAGTTGGCCAGTCGGCAATATCCTTTCTTAAGCGTCACCGATATCGAGGTGTTGGCGACCACCGCCTCCGGGATGAGGGTACAGAAGCTGCGGGTCAGCGGCACCGGGCTTGATTTCCAGCCGCGCACCGAAATAATCGCCAACGCCGACCGGGTCCGGACGGCGCTGGGGCTGAAGAGCGCCCTTTTTGAGTTGGAGAAAGAGGTCGACCCGGCCACCGGGAATCTTAAGCGGGCGAACATTGTGGGCCATGGTTGGGGTCACGGTCTGGGCATGTCCCAGTACGGGGCGCGGGGAATGGCCCAAGAGGGTTTCAACTACCGGGAGATTCTCCACCACTACTACACCGGGATTTCAATCCGGCCGAATTACGGCCGCTGACGCCTACGCTTATTCTCGTGAAGACCCCGTATTTCCCCACGGTGCCGGGGTTATTTATTATTGTACGGGGGACTCTTCCCTCGGGGTGTTGGGTTGGAGGAGTTACATGGCTGTTTCTTTCGAGGTAATAAAGCAGGATGACCTTACCCTGGCGCGGCTGGGGCAACTGACCACCCCGCGCGGGGTGGTGGACACGCCGGTGTTCATGCCGGTGGGCACCCGGGCCACCGTCCGGACCATGACCCCCGAGGAGGTGCGCGACCTCGGCGCGCGGATCATCTTGAGCAACACCTACCATCTTTACCTGCGCCCGGGCCACGAGCTGGTCCGGGAGGCAGGGGGGCTGCACCGCTTTATGCACTGGGACGGGCCGATCCTCACCGACAGTGGCGGTTTTCAGGTTTTCAGCCTGGCGCCGCTCCGGAAAATCAGCGATGACGGCGTGGAGTTTCGGTCGCACATTGACGGCTCTCGACACTTCTTTACCCCGGAGAAGGTGGTAGAAATCCAGCAGGCACTCGGTTCGGACATTGCCATGGTTCTGGACGAGTGCGCTCCCTATCCCTGTTCCCATGCGGAGGCCCAAGACGCTACTGACCGGACGACCCGTTGGGCGGAGCGGGCCCGGCGTATGGGAGCCGGGGAAGGCCAGGCCATGTTTGGGATCATCCAGGGCTCGGTGTTCCGGGACCTCCGGGAACGCAGTGCCCGGGCGCTGGCCGACCTGGATTTCCCGGGTTACGGAATCGGCGGTCTTTCGGTGGGTGAGCCGAAACCGTTGATGTACGAGGCGCTGGAGTGGACGGTACCGCTGATCCCGGCGGACCGGCCGCGCTACCTGATGGGGGTCGGTTCCCCGGACTGTCTGTTCGAGGCGGTGGCCCGCGGGGTGGATATGTTCGACTGTGTGCTCCCGACCCGCATGGCCCGCCATGGTTCGGTGTTTATCCGGACCGGAAAACTGGTGGTGCGCAACGCCGGGTGCGCGCGGGATTTTCGCCCGTTGGACCCCGATTGCGGCTGCTATACCTGCCGGCACTACACCCGGGCTTATGTCCACCACCTTTTAAGAGTTGACGAAGTGCTCGGAATCCGGCTGACGACCATTCATAACCTGCACTTTCTGCTTGACCTGACCCGGCGGATCCGGAAGGCGATCCGGGAAGGATGGTTCACGAAGCTGAAGAGGGAATTCCTGGCTGCATATTTGACACCGGGATGAATTTGTAGTAAAAGTACATAGGGCAAGACAGGAAAAAACATGGCTAAAGCGAATCAGTACCAGAAAATCATTTAAGAAAGGATGTCAAGTATGAGCGACATTGTCTTTATCATTTACATTGTCGGGCTGTTCGCCCTTTTGTACTTCCTTTTAATCAGGCCCCAGCAGGTCCGGCAGAAAAAGCACCTGGAGATGATTAAAAGCCTGAAGGTGAACGATCCGGTGATCACCGCCGGTGGCATTTACGGCACGATCGTTAAGCTGAAGGATGACGCCGTGACCTTGAAGATCGCGGACAATGTCAAGATCGAACTCTTAAGGACTTCCATTGCCCAGGTTCGCCGGGACAAATAATTAGGGCATAGAATCTCCAGGGCCTGATAGGAGGAAGTGTGGTTGGTCACCCTTCAGGAGGTCAAGGCCCACCCAACGGTTGACAGTTTCGTACGCAACGGCAACAAATTCCTGGGAGTTATGGGCTTTACGGAACATAGCTACCGCCACGTCAACCTGGTATCCAGTATCGCGCGCAATATTCTGGAACGGCTGAGTCACTCGGGGCGGGAAGCTGAGCTGGCGGCTATCGCCGGTTACCTGCACGATATCGGCAACGTCGTGAGCCGTAGCCACCACGGCATTTCCGGGGCCCTGATCGCCTTTACGGTATTGCAGGAGATGGGGATGCCCCCAGACGAAATTGCGCAGGTGGTTTCGGCGATCGCCAATCACGAGGAGGAATACGGCCAGCCGGTCAACGTCGTAGCCGCAGCCCTCATTTTGGCGGACAAGTCGGACGTGCACCGTTCGCGGGTACGCAACCCGGACTTCGCCACCTTCGATATTCACGACCGGGTTAACTACGCGGCGGAGCACTCCTTTCTGTGGGTCCACGAAAACCGGCGCGCCATTACCTTGGAACTGACCATTGATATCGACATCTGTCCGGTGATGGAATACTTCGAGATTTTTTTGACCCGGATGACTTTATGTCGCCGGGCGGCCAACTTCCTGAATTCGAGCTTTGAACTGGTGATCAACGGCGCCAAACTGTTGTAAGGGGAGAAGCTGAACCTTGAGATGGGGTAACTTGCTGAAGGTCGCCGCGATTCTCTTGCTGGCGGCCGGCGTTGCGTTTGCGGCCTTTGCCCGGGTGCCGAACGTGCCCTGGCTGCCGCTGACTAAGGACATCAGCCTGGGCCTGGACCTGCAGGGCGGCGTGCACGTGGTCCTGAAGGCCGTGGACACCGAGGAAGCGAAGGCTACCCCGGACGCGGTGCAGCGGGCCATGGGCATGCTGGAAGAGCGGGTGAACCAGTTCGGGGTGACCGAACCGGTGATCCAACCGCAGGGCCGGGACCGGATCATCGTGGAGATCGCCGGGGTGGACGACCCGGAGCAGGTGGTGCGCGATCTGATCCGCCCGGCCTACCTGGAGTTCCGCACCGAGGACGGTAATACCGTTCTCACCGGTGCCGACCTGGCCGACGCCCGGGAGCAGTACGATCCGGCCACCATGCGGGCGGTGGTCAACCTTACCTGGAATCCCGAAGGAGCCAAGGTGTTCGCCGACGTGACGACCGAACACGTGGGCCGACGTCTGGGCATTTACTTGGACGGGGAACCGCTCCAAAACCCGATAATTGAGGAGCCCATCTTGAACGGCAAGGCCGTCATCCGCGGTTACGAGTCGCTGGAGGAGGCGCACCGGATCGCGGTGCTGTTGCGTTCCGGCGCGCTACCGGTCAAGCTGGAGATTATGGAAAAGCGGACCGTCGGGCCGCAGTTGGGCGCCGATTCCCTGGCGCGTTCGGTCAATGCCGGGATCATCGGTTTCGGGACCATTCTGCTGTTCATGCTTGCCTATTACCGCCTACCCGGCCTGGTGGCCGCGTTTTCCCTGACGGTGTACGCCGTGCTGGTGTTGTTAATCCTCGCGGCCTTCAATGCCACCCTCACCCTGGCGGGCATATTCGGTTTCCTGCTCTCGTTGGGGATCGCGATCGATGCCAACATCATTATTTTCGAACGCTTGAAGGAAGAACTTCGCACCGGCCGGTCGTTGCGTTCGGCGGTCGACGCTGGTTTCAAGCGGGCGTTCGTGGCCATCCTGGACGCCAACGTGACCACTCTAATCGCGGCCGCCATCCTGTACGCCTTCGCGCCGATAATGATCAAGGGGTTCGCGCTGACGCTAGGTATCGGAATTCTGACCAGTATGTTCACCGGCCTGGTCCTGACCAGGTGGGTGTTGCAGCACATCGCGGGTAGCGGGGTTGCCAGCAGTCCCCGGCTGTACCGGGCATAGGGGGGGGTCAAGATGTTCTTTCATTTTGTCAAGCGACGCAAGTACTGGTATCTGATTTCGCTGTTGATCATCATCCCGGGGATCATCTCCCTCCTGTTCCGGGGATTGAACTTGGGGATCGACTTCACGGGTGGAAACCTGATCGAACTGGAATTCGAGCGGACGGTGACCGTGCAGGAGGTCCGTACCGTGCTGGCCAGGCACGGCCTGGAGCAGAGCGTGATCCAGCTCAGCGGCGAGAGGCAGGTACTGCTGCGCACCGGGGTGATCAGCGAGGAACGAAACCAGGACCTGGTGGCCGCCTTAGAGGATGAACTGGGCGCACTCACCGTGCTCCGCAACAACGCCGTTGGCCCGGTGATCGGCAAGGAGCTGACCCAGCGCGCCATTTTGGCGCTGGTGATCGCCGCCGCGGCCATGGTGGTTTACATCTCCTGGCGCTTTGAGTTTAAACAGGGCATTGCCGCCGTAGTGGCCCTGCTGCATGACGCCCTAGTTACTCTGAGCCTGTTTTCGCTTTTCTGGCTGCAGGTGGACAGTGCCTTCGTGGCGGCCATTCTTACCGTTCTAGGCTACTCGATCAACGCCACCATCGTGATCTTCGACCGAATCCGGGAGAATCGCAAAACGGCCAAGAAGACCGAGCCCCTGGAGAGCGTCATCGACCGGAGCCTGTGGCAGACCCTGGCGCGTTCGATCAACACCGCGCTCACGGTGCTGTTCATGCTGGTGGCCCTCTACTTCCTGGGCGGCACCACTTTGAGGACCTTCGTGCTGGCGCTGATCATCGGCATCACCAGCGGCACCTATTCCTCGATCTTTATTTCGAGCCAGGTTTGGCTGGACCTGAGGGAAAAGCTGCCGAAAAGCAAAAAACCGGCCGGTGCCGAAGCCTAGTCTTTCGGCGAAGAAGTGCGCAATTGGGAAGTTAAAAGTGGGGAAACAAGCAATGCCCGGTCCGCGCCGCTTGGCGCGGCGGGCATCCGTTTTCCTGGGGCGGCGGAAGGAGATCCGAGGGACGGGATTTGGAGGGAATGAGTTTGATGACCAGCTCAAACCGCATCATCGTCACTGTGCTGGGCCGCGACCGGGTGGGAATTATCGCCGGGGTGGCCCAGGTGCTGGCTGAAAACCAGGTGAACATTCTGGACATTAGCCAGACCATCCTGCAGGAGTTCTTGGCCATGATCATGGTCGCCGACATGCGCGCCAGTAAGGTGGACTTGAGCACCTTGAAAGAACTGCTGGCGGCGAAGGGCCGGGAACTGAACGTCCGGATCGACGCCCAGCATGAGGAGGCCTTCCTCTACATGCACCGCATATAGTTTATTTGGGGTGGAGATTAGAGATGCTTGGCCTGGACGAAATCATCCAAACCATCAGAATGATCCAGGACGAAAACCTGGACATCCGCACCATCACCATGGGGATCAGCCTGTGCGACTGCGTCGATCCCGATCCGGATACGCTTTGCCGCAAGATCTACGATAAAATTACCGGCCAGGCCGGACGGTTGGTGGAGGTTGGCGGGCAGATCGAGCGGGAGTACGGCATCCCTATCGTGAACAAGCGGATCGCGGTGACACCGCTGGCGCTGGTTGCCGGGGGCCAGGACCCGGAAATTTACCTGGCCCTGGGCCGCACCCTGGACCGGGCAGCCCGGGACGTCGGCGTCAACTTCATCGGCGGTTTCTCCGCCCTCGTGCATAAGGGATTCACCCAGAGCGACCGGGCACTTATCGAAGCCATCCCGGCCGTCCTCGCGGGCACCGAACGGGTGTGCGCCTCGGTGAACGTGGCCACCACCAAGGCCGGGATTAACATGGACGCGGTTTACCTGATGGGTCGGGTGATCAAGAAAACAGCAGCCCGCACGGCCGACCGGGACGGAATCGGTTGCGCCAAGCTGGTGGTGTTCGCCAACGCCCCCGAGGATAATCCCTTCATGGCCGGGGCGTTCCACGGGGTCGGTGAACCGGAGTGCGTGCTCAACGTGGGCGTCAGCGGACCGGGGGTGGTTAAGAACGCGGTCACCCGGCTGCCGGACGCCGACCTGGGGACGCTGGCCGAACAGGTGAAAAAAATGGCCTTCAAGGTCACCCGCATGGGCGAACTGGTCGGCCGGGAGGCGGCCCGGAGACTGGGAGTACCCTTCGGGATTGTGGATCTTTCCCTGGCTCCCACCCCGGCCGTCGGGGACAGCGTGGCCGAGATCATCGAGGCTATGGGCGTGGAGGTTTGCGGTGCTCCGGGTACCACGGCGGCGCTGGCTCTGCTCAACGACGCGGTGAAAAAGGGTGGGGCGATGGCCTCATCTTACGTGGGCGGCCTTTCCGGGGCCTTCATTCCGGTGAGCGAAGATGCCGGCATGACTCGGGCCGTGGAATCGGGCGGTCTCGGTCTGGATAAACTGGAAGCGATGACGGCCGTCTGTTCGGTTGGAATCGACATGGTGGTTCTGCCGGGGGACACCATCGCCGAAACGATCGCCGCGCTGATCGCCGACGAAATCGCCATCGGGGTGATCAACCACAAAACCACTGCGGTCCGGCTGATCCCGGTGCCCGGAAAAAAGGAAGGGGATTTTGTGGAATTCGGAGGTCTTTTGGGCCGGTCGCCGGTGATGGCCGTTAACCGCTTCGGGGCGGCGGGCTTCGTGCGGCGGGGCGGCCGGATCCCGGCGCCGGTCAGCAGTCTGAATAACTAAACCGTCGGCGCTCTCCAGGGGGAGGTGGTTGGCGGCGTGGCCGAGCGGTACGAGGTGATCATCGCGGGGGCCGGCCCCTCCGGTGCCCTTTTGGCCTACCATCTGGCCCGCGCCGGCCGAGAGGTGTTGATCCTGGAGAAACACCGGTTGCCCAGGGCCAAGCCCTGTGGCGGCGGGGTTACGCCCAAGGCCGCCCGTCTTATTCCTTTCCCCTGGGACGAGGTTCGCGAGGATTCTTTCTGTAGCTCGGCGCTCCGTTTCCGGCGCCGGGTGGAAATATCGTGGCCCTATCCGGTCTGTCACATGGTCCGGCGGGAACACTTCGACCACTTCCTGGTGCGTCAAGCGGTTCGGGCGGGGGCCCGGCTGATCGAAGGCAGCCCGGTGACCGGCTTTGAGTACGATACGCGGGGCGTGGTCGTGCACGCTCCCGGCGGACCGTACCGGGGGGCGCTGCTGGCCGGAGCCGACGGCGCCCACAGCCGTATTGCTGCCCGCCTGGGCAAACGCTTTTCCGGGGCTTCGGGCGCCTTTGCGGCCGTGGCGGAAGTACCGCGGCCCTCATCCGCGGGGGCCCCGGCGTACAAAATGCTTTCCGTGGATTTTTCCGCCGTCCCGGCCGGCTACGGCTGGGTTTTCCCCAAGCGCCACCACCTGAACGTGGGGGTGTACACCACCGATCCCCGGGCGAAAAACCTCAAGCATTACCTGCGGCGTTACCTGGAGCGGGAAGGTCTCCGGGAACCGCGGGTTTTCCGTGCTTTCCCGGTGTCCGTGGACTGGACGGGGGACGGCCCGGTGGCGGGCGACCGGGTGATTCTCCTGGGTGACGCCGCCGGGTTTGCGGACCCGCTGACCGGGGAGGGCATTTACTGGGCGCTGTTGAGTGCCACCCTGGCCGCCGAGGCGGTGGCCTGCTGCGGCCGGTCCTGGGACACCGTTGGCCTGGGGTACCGGCGGCTGGTGGAGGACCGCCTCCAGCCCGAGCTGCGGCGGCTCGCCCGCCTGGCCCGGATGTTTTACTGGGTAGCGGACCGGGCGGTGCCGTTTCTCGAGACACGCCCGAAACTGGCGCGGGATTTCTGGGAAGCGGTCTACCTGGGGCACTACGACCGCCTGCGCCTTCGGACGATCCTGTTACAAGTGCTTCGCGGCTAAAGTTAGGGTAATCCCTGGAGTAAGACGCTTTTCCCATAAGGGTGCTTTTCGGGCATTGCCTCCGGTCACTGTGTCCGTACGGCGGGGTAGTGTACCTGGCCTTTTATTTTTAGAGGCCACGGTAAATAATGATCGCAGGGGGCGACGGGCAGACTGATGGACAGGGAAGCGGAAAACAGGCTTTTAAGGGAACTCAAAAACAAGATCGATGAACTGATCATTTCTATGGAAAAGATGAAGCTGGCCGAGTACGTGACCCTGCTGGAAAGACCCTACCGCCTATTGTACATCAACTTCCTGACCGGAATCGCCCGCGGCTTGGGGATCGCCATCGGTTTCACTATTCTGGGAGCCGTACTGTTAATCATTCTTCAGCGGCTGGTGATGTTGAACCTGCCCTTGATCGGGAAGTTCATCGCCGAAATCGTGCGCCTGGTGGAACTCAACCTCAGGCCTTAGGTTTCCAACCCACATAAGGCCCGGGCGTGTTTGTCCGGCACGAAGGAGGGATAGCCCCTTGGATCCGGAAAAGACGGAGGTAGTCCGTGCCCGCCTGCTGCGGGAACAGGAAACTTTGCAGCGGCAGATTGAACAAATCGGGGAGACCGTAAACAAAATGGCGCTGGAAGACAGTGTGGGCGAGCTGAGCACTTACGACAACCACCCGGCGGACGTCGGCAGCGAGACCTTCGAGCGCAGCAAGGATTTCGCCTTGCAGGAGAACGCGCGGTTGCAGCTGTTGGCCGTTAAAGACGCCCTGCGGCGGTTGGATCAGGGAACCTACGGGCGCTGCGACGAATGTGGTGCCGACATCGACCCGGACCGACTGGAGGCCTTGCCGTACACGACCAAGTGCCGCGACTGCAAGGACCGCGGCGAGATCACCACCGCGACAGCCTCCCCGACCTCTCGAACCAATTTAGGCGAACGGGTCCGACCCATTGAAGAGAAGGCCCTGGCTCGAGCCCCTTACTCCTCCGGGGACGAAAGTACCTTATACGACCGGGAGGACACCTGGCAGGATCTCGCCCAGCATGGCCTTTCCACCGAGACCGAACCCCTGGAAGAGGAAGACCGGGGGCATACGGAGGAAGTGGACGCCATCCCCTACGTTAAGGAGGACGGTGCTTTCTTCCAGGATACGCGGGTGCGCGGTGACACGGGGGGACACCGCTGATCGCTGCGGTACCCGTTGAAATCGCGTTTTAGGAAGGATTTTCGGCGTCCCGGGCGAAACATGGAAAGGCAGCGCCGTTTCGTGAAGAGAGGACTTGTAGGACAATGCTACCATTGTTGGAAGTAGTCCGTGGGGACCTTGACGTGGTTGAACGGGAACTGCATGCAGTCCTGGATAGCCCGAACGAACTCCTGGCAGAGGCGTCTAGCCATCTTTTCCGGGCCGGCGGTAAGCGATTACGTCCGGCCTTTGCGCTTCTGGCGGCCAAGTTTCACAATTACGATCTGAAAAAGGTGCTGCCGGTGGCGTTATCATTAGAACTAGCCCACATGGCTACGCTGGTCCACGACGACGTGGTGGATGGCTCCGGGCTGCGGCGCGGCCTACCCAGCATCAAGGCGCTCTGGGGCAACCGGGTATCGACGCACACCGGGGACTACCTGTTCGCGAAGTGCATGATCATCCTACTGTCCAATTACGACAACCCGATCTTCATCAACGTGCTGGCCCATACCTGCATGAAGATGTGCGAGGGGGAGATTATTCAGTTCAGTGGCACCAACCGGTCCGATTTGAGGGATTACTTGCGGCGGATCAGGTGCAAGACCGCGCTGCTCATCCGGGCCAGCTGCCAGCTCGGCGCGGTGGCCACCGGCGCTCCCCCGCAGGTGTACAACACTCTGGGCCGGTTCGGTTACTGTTTGGGGATGGCCTTTCAGATCACCGACGACGTACTGGACATGGTGGCCGACCAGGAACAGCTGGGCAAGCCGGTGGGCGGCGACCTCCGGCAGGGGATCATCACGCTGCCGGTTATTCTGGCGCTGTCGGTAAGTCCCCAAAGGGAAAGGCTTTTGACCTTGGTGGAGAAGGAGCAAAAGACAGAGGAAGATATCCAGGAGGCCATCCGGCTGACCAAGGAGTGCGGGGGCATCGACCTGGCCCTGCAGGTAGCTGAAAAGTACCTGGCCAAGGCCCGCACTTGCCTGCAAACCCTGCCCGATATCCCGGCACGCCGGAGCTTGTTCGAAGCCGCCGAGTTTGTCCGGATACGCAGTTATTGATTGGAGATGTCCCATGAGCGAGCTGTATCCCGTTTTCATCAAGCTCGAGGGGGAACCCTGCCTGGTAGTGGGCGGAGGGCGAGTGGCCGCGCGCAAGGTGCGCTCCCTGCTGGCGGCGGGAGCGCGGGTCCGGGTGATCAGCCCGGCGCTGGTGGACGAATTGCGGGCCTTGGCGGAAGCCGGAGAGATCAAGTACGAACCGCGACCCTATCAGCCGGGTGACGTGGCCGGCGCCCTGCTGGCAATCAGCGCCACCAACGATCCGGAGGTCAACCGGCAGGTGGCCCGGGACTGCCGGGCACGGCGTGTCCTGCTCAACGCGGTGGACGATCCAGAGCACTGCAGCTTCTATGTTCCGGCCACTGTGCGCCGGGGCGATCTGACCATCGCCATTTCCACCGGGGGCAAAAGTCCGCTCCTGGCGCGGAAGATCCGGGAACAGCTGGAAAAAGAGTTCGGCCCCCAGTACGGGGATTACCTTGCACTTCTCGGCCAAATACGCCATAATATCATTCGGAATGTTACTGATTCGGCAAAAAAGGAACAGTTGCTGGCGGCGCTAGCCACGCCCGAGATCCTGGAGGCGCTCCGGGATGGGGATTTTGACCGGGTAAAGGAGCTGGTTGAGCGTGTTGATCACCGCGGTGGGGCTTAACCACCGCACGGCGCCGGTGGCCGTGCGGGAACGGCTTTCTTTTCCAGAACACTTCCTGAAAGACGCGTTACGGCGCCTGGCCGACCAGGACGGTGTGGAAAGCTGTGTAATCATTTCGACCTGCAACCGGACGGAGATTTACGCCGTTCTCTCGGCGGAAGAAGGCTTGGAAAGCGTCCTGGGCTTCCTGGCGGCGCGCTGTGAGACCACGGTGGAAGCCATCAAGAACTATATCTACGTATACCCCTTCGGGGAGGGCGTGCGTCACCTATTCCGGGTGGCCGCCGGCCTGGACTCCATGGTGCTGGGCGAAACCCAGATCCTGGGACAGGTGAAACAGGCCTACCAGTTCGCGCAGCAAGTGGACACGGTGAACTGGCTTATGAACTGTGCGTTCCAGCAGGCCCTGGCGGTCGGTAAGCGGGTACGGACCGAAACGGGTATCGACAAGAATCCGGTTTCGATCAGTTACGCGGCGGTGGAACTGGCGCGGCAGACCCTCGGTAGTCTCGAAGGCCGGGAGGTCCTGATCGTGGGCGCCGGGAAAATGAGCGCGCTGACCGTCAAACACCTCCTGTCCAACGGGGTGGCCGGTGTAATCGTGTCTAACCGGTCGTACGACCGGGCGGTGGAACTGGCCCGGCAGTTCGGGGGACGGGCGGTCCGGTTCGACGAGCTCTACCAGTGGATGGAACATGCCGACATCGTCATCAGCTGTACGGCGGCCAGCCACTACGTGATCCGACCAGACCCGATGGCCGTCGTCCAGGAGCGGCGCGGCGGCCGGCAGATTTTCCTGATTGATATCGCCGTGCCGCGTGACGTGGCGCCCGAGGTCGGGCAGTTGCCCGGCGTGGCGCTGTACGACATTGACAGCCTGCAAAGCGTGGTGGACGCCAACCTGGCCGAGCGCCAGCGGGCGGCTGCTGCGGCCGAGCGGATCATCGACGGCGAGTTACGGGAATTTCTCCTGGCGGTGGGATCGCGTTTCGTCATTCCCACGGTGGTGGCGTTGAAGAAACGGGGCGAGGAGATCAAGCAGAAGGAACTGTGGCGGGCGCTGAACCGGCTGGGCAACTTATCGGACCGGGAGCGCAAGGTAATCGGGTCCATGGCTAATTCCATTGTTAACCAACTGCTGCACGAGCCGGTCACCCGCTTGAAGAAACTGGCCTTGACGCCCGAGGGGCATTTTTACTCGGACGCCCTGCAGAAGCTGTTCGCCCTGGAAACCGAAACGGAGGCGGACCGAGAACCCTGCCCGGTTACCTGTGGAAAGGGAAAGCGCGGCTGATGCGGCGCCGGATGGTCGTGGTCGGCACGCGAGGCTCCAGGCTCGCCCTCGCGCAGGCCAACTGGGTGATCGAACGCCTGCGAGCGCGTTACCCGGAGGTCGAGTTCCAGCGCAAGGAGATCCGGACCACCGGGGATAATATCCTGGAAGTGGCCCTGGCCAAGATCGGCGACAAGGGCCTTTTTACCAAGGAGCTGGAAAAAGCGCTGCTCGACGGGGAAATCGATCTGGCCGTACACAGCATGAAGGACCTGCCCACCCGGCTGCCGCCGGGGTTGGTCGTTGGGGCGGTGTCGAATCGGGAGTACCCGGGCGACGTGTTGATCTCCCGCAGCGGACGGGTACTGGAAGAGCTGCCGCCGGGCGCGGTGGTGGGTACCAGCAGCCTGCGGCGGACGGCCCAGTTGCTGGCCTACCGGCCGGACTTGGAAGTGGTCCCGGTCCGGGGGAACGTGCTGACCCGGCTCCGGAAACTAGACGAGGGCGTGGTGGACGCCCTGGTGCTGGCGTGGGCCGGCGTGTACCGCCTGAACCTGACCGGCCGGGTGACCCACCGGATTCCAATTTCGGTCTGCCTGCCGGCGGTAGGGCAGGGAGCGCTCGGGGTTGAGGTTCGGCAGGGCGATGCCGAGATAATTGAAATGGTGCGGACTGTTGACCACGCCCCGACGCGGGCGGCGGTACTGGCCGAACGAACCCTGCTGCGGCGCCTGGAGGGCGGTTGCCAGGTACCCATCGGGGCGCTGGGCCGGGTCTGGGACAGCCGGCTGCTGCTGGAGGCCGTGGTGGCGTCCCTTGACGGGCGCGAGCTGGTACGGGCCGAGGATTCGGGCCCGGTATCGGAACCGGAGCGCCTGGGGGGGCAATTGGCCGCCCGGATGCTGGAAATGGGGGCCGGTGCAATCCTGGACCGGGTACGCAAGGGGGTTGAGAATTAGTGTCCCGAGGAGTGGTCTACCTGGTGGGGGCCGGACCGGGTGATCCCGGCTTGCTGACTTTGAAGGGCCTGGCCTGCATCCGGGAGGCCGACGTGGTGGTGTACGACCGCTTGGTGAATCCCCGCATCCTGAGCCATGCCCGGTCCGCCGCCGAACTGGTTTTCGCGGGCAAGTCCCCGGAGGGCCATACCCTGACCCAGGATGAGATCAACGCTCTGTTGGTTGCCAGGGCCAGGGCGGGGCTTACGGTGGCGCGACTCAAGGGGGGTGACCCCTTTGTGTTCGGCCGCGGCGGCGAGGAAGCCGAATACTTGGCCGCCAGCGGCATCGACTTCGAGGTGGTGCCCGGGGTGACCTCGGCGGTGGCGGCGCCGGCCTACGCCGGGATTCCGCTGACCCACCGGGACTTTACGGCTTCGGTGGCCGTGATCACCGGGAACGAGGACCCCAAGAAGGATGAGAGTGCCATTGCCTGGGATAAGTTGGCCACCGGGGCCGGCACCATCGTATTCCTGATGGGCATGGCCAATCTGCCTGACATCGTGGACCGCCTGGTGCGGCACGGCCGGCCCGGATCCACGCCGGTGGCGGTGATTCGCTGGGGCACACTGCCGGAACAGGAGAGCGTGCAGGGTACCCTGGATACAATTGTCGAGCGGGTGCGGGCGGCGGGGCTGAAGAATCCGGCGGTGATCGTGGTCGGGGAGGTCTGCCGGATGCGGGAACGCTTACGCTGGTTCGAGAAGAAACCGTTGTTCGGCAAGCGAATCTTGGTCACCCGGGCTCGGGAGCAGGCCAGTGCCCTGTCCGAGAAGATTACCCGGCTGGGGGGCGAGGCGCTGGAGTTTCCCACTATCGCCATCCGCCCGCCAGACGATTACGGTCTACTGGACAAGGCGATAGACGAAATCGGCGGTTATGACTGGATCGTGTTCACCAGTGTGAACGGCGTGCGTTTCTTCTTCAACCGCCTCCGGGAACTGGAGCGGGATGTCCGGGAACTGGGTCCGGCGCGGCTCTGCGCCATCGGGCCTTGCACCAGGGAGGCGCTGGAAGAACGGGGTTTAAGGGTGGCCTACGTCCCGGAGGAGTACCGGGCGGAGCGGGTCGTGGACGGATTGCGGGAAATGCTGCACCCGGGGGAACGGGTGCTCTTGGCGCGGGCGGACATCGCTCCGCCGGCGCTGGCCGAGGCGCTTGCCCAGGCCGGGGCGGCGGTCACCGACGTGACGGTTTACCGGACGGTGCCGGTAACCGGCAACGCCGGGCCGGTGCGGCGGCTGCTGGCGGAGGGGCGGGTGCACGCGGTGACCTTCACCAGTTCCTCCACGGTGAGGAACTTTGTCCGGGCCCTGGGTGCCGGCGACCTGTCCGGACTCATGGCCGGGACGGCCGTGATCTGCATCGGGCCGGTCACCGCCCGGACCGCGGCGGAGATGGGCCTGGATGTGCACGCCACCGCGCGCGAGTATACCATCGACGGCCTGGTGGCGGCTATTCGGGATTACTTCGGTGGGAGTGGGACTGTTGCTTAGCATTTCGAAAATAGTATCGGGCCGGCGGGAGGCCGGGGATTCCTTGCGTTACCACCGCCGGCCGAAGGCCTTGGGTCCCGTGGTGGTCTGGAACTCTACCCGGATCTGCAACCTGAAATGTAAACACTGCTATGCCAGCGCCGTTACCCGGCGCGATCCGGACGAACTAACCACGGCCGAGGCCCGGCGGCTGATCGACGATCTGGCCGCGGCGCACGTGCCGGTGCTGCTGTTTTCGGGGGGCGAGCCGCTCTTGCGGCCCGATTTCTACGAACTGGCCGGTTACGCCCGGGGAAAGGGTTTACGGCCGGTGATCTCCACCAACGGCACGCTGATCACCCGCGAGGTGGCCTGGAAGCTGAAGCAACTCGGGGTCGGCTACGTGGGGGTGAGCATCGACGGCATCCGGGAGACCAACGACCGGATCCGAGGTTTCGACGGTGCCTTCGAGGCGGCACTGGAAGGCATCCGCCACTGCGTGGCCATCGGACAGCGGGTCGGACTGCGCTTCACCATCACCCGTTACAACTACCGGGAGATCGACAGTATCTTTGACCTCATCGAGGCCGAACAGGTGAACCGGGTGTGCTTTTACCACCTGGTCTATTCCGGGCGGGGCAAGGGCTTAAAGGAACAGGACCTGACTCCCAAGGAGAAACGGGAGGTTCTGGACCTGATCTACGCGCGGACGGTCGACCTGTGCGCCCGCGGACTGGAGAAGGAAATTCTCACGGTCGACAACCACGCCGACGCCGTGTATATATACCTCAAGCTGAAGCAAGAGGATCCCGACCGGGCGGCTGCCGTATGGGAGTGGCTGCAAAATGCCGGGGGTAACCGGAGCGGCATCGCCATCGGGGCGGTGGACTGGTACGGCAACGTGCATCCGGACCAGTTCACCATGAACCACACCTTGGGAAACGTTCGGGAACGCAAGTTCAGCGAGATCTGGAACGACACCACAAACCCGATCATGGCCGGGCTGAAAAACAGAAAACTCCTTCTGCGCGGGCGCTGCGCGGCCTGCCGCTGGCTCGACATCTGCAACGGCAATTTTCGGCCGCGGGCCGAGGCGGTTACCGGTGATTTTTGGGCGTCCGACCCGGCCTGCTACCTCACCGACGCCGAGATCGGGTTACTAAAGGAAAGGGGTAATCCCGGTGAAAATACGGATGCGCAGGTTGCGCCAGGGACCGGTAATACGGCGCTTGGTGCGAGAGACGTGGCTCGGGCTTGACGACCTGATCTACCCGGTGTTCATCACCGCGGGCCGAGGGGTGGTCCAGCCCGTTGCCGCCATGCCCGGGGTGAGCCGCTACTCCGTCGACACCCTGCCCCGGCTCCTCGACGAGGTCGTGGAACTGGGTATTCCAGGGATCATCGTGTTCGGTGTTCCGGACACCAAGGACGAACGGGCCACCGCGGCCTATGACCCGGGCGGGGTGGTGCAGCGGGGAGTGGCGGCGATCAAGGAGCGTTACCCGGAACTCCTGGTAATCACGGACGTCTGCCTGTGCGCCTACACCGATCATGGGCACTGCGGCTTGGTAAAGAACGGCGAGATCCTGAACGATCCCTCCGTGGAACTGTTGGCCCGCACGGCGCTCTCGCACGCGCGCGCCGGTGCCGACGTGGTCGCTCCCTCCGACATGCTGGACGGCCGGGTCGGGGCGATCCGGGACCTACTGGACGCCGAGGGATACAATCACATCCCGATAATGTCCTACGCCGCCAAGTACGCCTCCGCCTTTTACGGTCCGTTCCGGGAAGCGGCCAGCTCTGCGCCGCAATTCGGCGACCGCCGCTCTTACCAGATGGACCCGGCCAACGCCTTGGAGGCGCTGCGCGAGGTGGCGCTCGACCTGGAGGAGGGGGCCGACATCGTGATGGTCAAACCGGCTCTGGCTTACCTAGACGTCATCCGGCGGATTAAGGATACCTTTGAGGTGCCGCTGGCGGCTTATAACGTCAGCGGCGAGTATTCCTTCGTCAAGGCCGCTGCGGAGAAGGGCTGGGTGGACGAGCGGGCCCTGGTGCTGGAGATGTTGACCGGAATGAAGCGGGCGGGCGCCGATATCATCCTGACCTATTTCGCCCCGGACGTGGCCCGCTGGCTGAGGGAGGCATAAAGGTGCTGGTATCCTGGAACACCACGAACATGTGCAACCTGGCCTGCGCCCACTGTTACCGCGACGCGGGACAGCGGGCCGAGGACGAGCTGACCACGACCGAGGGGATGGCCCTGATCGACGAGATTGCCGCGGCCGGGTTCAAGATCATGATTTTTTCGGGCGGGGAGCCGCTGATGCGCCCGGACATTTGCGAACTGATCGCGCATGCTGCCGGCCGGGGCTTGCGCCCGGTGCTGGGTTCCAACGGCACCATGCTCACGAAGGAGGTGGCCCGCCGCCTGGTGGAAGCCGGGGCTCAGGCCATCGGAATCAGCCTGGACAGCGTCGACCCCACGGCCCACGACCGCTTCCGGGCGGAGCAGGGCTCCTGGCAAGCTGCCGTGGACGGGATGAAAAGCTGCCGGGCCGTTGGTCTATCCTTTCAGCTGCACACCACGGTCATGGACTGGAACTACGACGAGGTCGAAAAACTGACCGACCTAGCCATAGAATTGGGCTGCATAGCGCACCACGTTTTTTTTCTAGTGCCCACCGGCCGGGGCGCGGACATTGAACACACCAGCCTACGCGCCGTCCAGTACGAGCGCCTGCTGCGCCGACTGTTGAAAAAGCAGGAGTCCGTGGGCCTGGAGGTGAAACCGACCTGCGCCCCACAGTTCATCCGGATTGCGGACCAGTTGGGGGTCAAGACCCGTTTTCAGCGGGGCTGCCTGGCCGGGATCGCCTACTGCTTGATCAATCCGGTGGGGGACTTGCAGGCATGTGCCTACCTCGATACACCGGTCGGCAACGTTCGGGAGACGCCCTTCGGGAAGCTGTGGCGGGAGGCCGAACTGTTTCGGGATCTGCGTTCCCGGCAATACAAGGGGAATTGCGGCACCTGTGACTACCGCGACACCTGCGGCGGGTGCCGGGCGCGGGCCAAATTTTACCACGGGGACCACATGGCCGAAGAACCGTGGTGTCTGTACCGCAGGGGGAAGATTGAACATGCAGCTCGATAGCACGGACCGCAGGCTGTTGGAAATCATCCAGCGGCAGATCCCGCTTGTACCCCGGCCCTACCTGGAGATCGCCCGGGAATTGGGCCTCGAGGAGACGGAGGTGCTGGAACGGCTCGGCCGGCTTCGGAAAGCCGGGATCATCCGGCGTATGGGCGGGTTTTTCGATTCGCGACAGCTGGGTTACACCGGCACGCTGTGCGCCATTCAGGTGCCCGAGACCCGCATAGAAGAAGTCGCCGCCGTGATCAACGCCTACCCCGAGGTGAGCCACAACTACCTGCGCACCCACGAGTACAACATGTGGTTTACGGTGCTGGCTTCCTCGCCGGCGGAGGTGGACCGGATTATTGACGAAATCAAGACGCGCACCGGAATCGACTACGTGTTGAGTCTGCCGGCCGAGCGGGTATTTAAGATCAAGGTGAAGTTTGACGTGTCCGAGGTGCCCGATGCTCAGTGACTTTGAAAAGCGGGTGATCCGAGAACTTGGGGGCGACCTACCCCTGGAGAGCAGTCCATTCGCGGACATGGCCCGGCACCTGAACGTGACCGAGGAGCAGCTGCTAGACACCATCAGGGATTTCCTGCGGCGGGGCCTGCTGCGGCGCTTCGGTGCGGCCCTGCGGCACCAGCGGGTCGGCTACGGTGGCAACGCCCTGGTGGCCTGGGTGGTGCCGCCGGACCGAATTGAAGAAGTCGGCCGGGCGGTCGCGGCGTTCCCGGAGGTGACCCACTGTTACCAGCGAGCAACGGCGCCGGGCTGGCCGTACAACCTCTACTCAATGGTACACCGGCGCTCCGAGGCCGAGTGCCGGGAGTTAGTGCGCCAGATCAGTGCGGCAGTTAACGTCAAGGATTACATCGTGCTCTTTAGCACCGCCGAGCTGAAGCGGAGCAGCATGCAGTATTTCCGGTAGTAAGAGCGGCGGTCGCCGAATCGCGGCACAACACACCAGACAGGAGGGGTTTCATGGGCTGGGATTTTTCCCGATCGGAAACGCTGTTTGCAGAAGCGCGAGAATACATGCCGGGCGGCGTGAACAGCCCGGTGCGTGCTTTTAAGGCGGTAGGTGGCAACCCGGTTTTTTTTACCCGCGGGGAAGGCGCCCTACTTTTCGACGTCGACGGAAATCAGTACGTTGATTACGTCGCCTCCTGGGGTCCGTTGATCCTGGGGCACGCCGCTCCGGTGGTGGTCAGGGCGCTAAAGGAGTGTGCCGAGTACGGCACCAGTTTCGGGGCTCCCACCGAACTGGAGACCGAACTGGCCCGGTTGCTGGTGGAGGCGCTGCCGTCGGTGGAACTGGTGCGGCTGGTGAACTCCGGCACCGAGGCCACCATGAGCGCGTTGCGGCTGGCGCGGGCCTACACCAAGCGCGAAAAGATCGTCAAGTTTGAAGGCTGCTACCACGGTCACGCCGACGCGCTGCTGGTCAAGGCCGGCTCGGGCGCACTGACGCTGGGCGTGCCGACCAGCCCCGGGGTGCCGGAGGACACCGCCCGAAACACCATCGTAGCGGACTTCAACGACCTGGAGGGACTGCGGGAACTCTTCGCCCGGAGCGGGGAGGAGATCGCCGCCGTGATCGTGGAGCCGGTACCCGGCAACATGGGTGTCATCCTGCCCCGACCGGGATTCCTGGAAGGTTTGCGTGAACTGACCAGGCGGTACGGTACCCTGCTGATCTTCGACGAGGTGATCACGGGCTTTAGGGTGGCCTACGGCGGCGCCCAGAGCCTTTACGACGTACACCCCGATTTGACCTGCCTAGGCAAGATTATCGGCGGCGGGCTGCCGGTGGGCGCCTACGGCGGTCGCCGCGAGATCATGGAACTGGTCGCGCCTGTGGGTCCGGTGTACCAGGCCGGCACGCTGTCCGGAAACCCCCTGGCCATGGTCGCCGGCATTGCCACGCTGCAAACCCTGGCGCAGCCCGGCACCTACGCAGAACTGGAGCGCAAGGCAGCCCGCTTGGCCGCCGGCCTGCAAAAAGCGGCGGCGGAATCCGGGGCGGAAGTGTTTTTTACCCGGGTCGGCTCGATGCTGTGTACCTTCTTCCAGCCCGGACCGGTAACCGACTTTGCGAGCGCGGTGCGTTCCGACACGGCCCGGTACGCCCGTTTTTTCCGGGCGCTCCTAGAGCACGGCGTGTATATCGCCCCGGCGCAGTTCGAGGCGATGTTCGTGTCCACCGCCCACACCGACGAACACATCGACCGGACGGTGGCGGCGTGCGCCGCGGCCTTCCGGGAAGCCTTCGCGGAATAGGGAGCCTGGAGCCGTTGACTACGCTCTACGATGTCGCCTTTACCGGCGGTTTCTAGGCTCGTGGCGGTCATCGGCTCCGGGAGCTGCTGTATGGATGTTTGAAAGGTGGTATGTGAAATGCCCGTGGAAGTGTTGGTGATCGGGGAGCACCCGGAGGAGGGCGGGGCGCCGTTTTGACCGCCGAACGGAGTCGGGGCCGGGTTGCCCCTGGATGCCCAGTTTAAAATTTTGCAGGGTGTAATGAAGAACATGTACGGAGAGCGGGTCTCCGTTGCGTACCGCCAGTATTCCCGCGTGGAAGACGGTAAACTCCGCAGAAAGGTCCTGCCGCTGCCAGCGGTGGTCATTGACGGCGAGGTCGTTCTCCGCGGGCAGCTCCACATCCAGATTATTGTCAGCCGGCTGGCTGAAATAGGTCTAACCCCGCATCTGTCCGAAAAAAGGAAGCGAAAAACTTAAAGCCCCAAGCGGTGCCCGGAAGGCACCGCTTTCAGTTGATGTCTACCCGGTAGGATCTTTGCTTTCGCCCCGCTTCGGTTTTGGGGATGCGAATCTCCAGCAACCCGTTTTCAAAGCGTCCTTTAGCCTCCCCCGGTTTCACCTCCACCGGAAGCGGCAGGGTGCGGGAAAAGCTGCCGTAAAAGCGTTCGCTGTGGATATAGTCCTCATCCTTGATGTCGTGAACGCGCCGGATTTCGCCCCGGATAGAGATACTGTCCTTGGTGACGTTGACTTCGATGTCGTCCTTCGAGGGGACGCCTGGAAGTTCGGCCACTGCCACCACTTCGTCTTCGGTCTGGTGGATGTCGATGCGCGGTGCGACGGTCTCGCGCATACCCGCCCGTAAAAAGTCCCACATCCGGTTCATATGTTCGCGCAGCGTGTTCAGTTCGGGGGGATCCCAACGCCTCAGCCCCATAATTCGACCTCCTCGAGAGCTCCTAATACTATAACTGCCGTTATTCTCCCAGAATGGTTGTTCTTCTATACCTCCTGATGGCCGAGGACTAAACGGAACTTATCAAGCAGGTGAACGATTGCCCAACGGCGAAACCGGGTATTTTATACCAGTCAGAAAACGGGGAGTGTCGGCAAATGGATCTGCGTGAAGAACGCCTGGCTTCGGAGTACGTGTTCCGGGGTAAAATCCTTAAAATCCGGGTGGACACGGTTCGCCTGCCGAACGGCCGGACGAGCACCCGCGAGGTGGTGGAGTACGCGGGCGCGGTGGCAATAGTGGCCCTGGATGATGACGGCCGGGTGATCCTGGTACGCCAGTACCGTTACCCGGTGGGGGAGGAACTCCTGGAGATCCCAGCGGGCAAACTGGAGAAAGACGAGGATCCGCTGGAGTGTGCCCAGCGGGAACTGCTGGAGGAAACGGGTTATACGGCCCGGAATTGGCGGCTGCTCCGCACCTACTACTCAACACCGGGTTTCACCAGCGAAAAAATGCACCTGTTCCTGGCCCGGAGCCTCGAAAAGGGGCAGGCGTCCACCGAGGCGGATGAATTCGTGGAAGTGGAGTTAATACCCCTGAAGCGGGCGTCGGAGTTGATTGCGGAGGGCGTGATCCGCGACGGCAAATCGCTGGTGGGTTTGCTGTCCGTGGCCCGGGAAAACGTTTAAAGCCGGGGCTGATCACAACTCAACCACCAGTTTGAGGAAAACAACCATTGCTGAACTTGTTGGTTCATCCGGTGAAGGGGGAGAAAACGATTTTCCCGCCCCAGTATACCGCTTGGTACGCTCCCGGTGGAGGGCCGGAACCGGGTTCACCGGTGAGGACGTGAGCGTTGGCGATATACACTACGGCGCCCCGAAAGTCCAGGGCCACGACCTTCGCCTGCTGATTCCCGTGAATCCCGGCCCGGACGGTCCCGGCGCAACTACCCATAATCAGCACGTGGCCCCCGGCCTCCACCTCGGCGCCTGAGTGCACGTCACCCATGATCACCAGGTGGCCCAGATCGTTGCGTACCTGCTGTCCGGAGCGGACACCGTGCCAGAGGATATGCGTCCGGTCGCCGGCGGGAGCCGGTACGGCGCGAGCCGACGGACGGGGCAGGGTGATGTCGGGCGCGGGCACCAGCCCGTACCCGGTCAGCAGCTGTTCCAATTCCTGCTTCTGGTGGGAGGGCAGGGAGACCGCTTCCTGGTGCAGGGTAAAACGCGCTCCGCGGAAGAAACCCTTGGCCGATTCTATTTTCCGACAAAGACTATGCTTAAGTTCATCAAAATTGCCGGTTGTGGGCAGCAAAATCACCAACCCGTTCCTGGTCCCCTTGATTTCCACCTCGCCAGCCATGCGGAACCGTCCCTTCTACCAAATCTTCCAAATCTTTTACCGTGATTTCTCATTTCGATGAAACCCGACTTTTTCCCTTTCGCGCGGCATAAAAAAAACGAATCCCGTAAACCATTTAGGAAGGCCGTAAGAATCCCATCAACGGCCGCGTCCTTGAAAGGAGGCTCTTCCATGCCGGAGTGGCGCAAGGATCCGGTAGTGGACCGGTGGGTGATTATCGCCACGGAAAGGGCCAAGCGCCCGAACGAATTCCGTTGTCCCCCCGACGAACTCAATCCGGGAAGCTGTCCCCTCTGCGCGGGCAACGAAAACCAAACCCCCCCCGAAATCCTGGCTTTTCGGGAGGCCGGAACGCCGTCCAACCAGCCGGGCTGGTGGGTCCGGGTCGTACCCAATAAGTTTCCGGCGGTACGCGCCGACGAGCGGCAGTATTCGTGGCGCGACGGTGTGTACGAAGCCATGAACGGGATCGGGGCGCACGAGGTGATCGTGGAGTCCACCGACCATGAGCCCGACCTGGTAAACCAGACCGACTGGCAGGTCGAGGAAGTGCTTTGGGCCTGGAGGGCTCGTTCCCTGGACCTGCGCGCGGACACGAGGTTCAAATACATCCAGATTTTTAAAAACAAGGGCCGCACCGCCGGGGCCTCCCTGGAACACACGCACTCGCAACTCATCGGCATTCCCATGGTTCCGGTTGATGTCGCCCAGGAGTTGTCTGGTTTTCACGAGTACCGCAAAAACCAGGGTACCTGTGTGTTCTGTGACATGGTGCAGCAGGAGGTGTCTCACCGGCAAAGGGTGGTGCTGGAGAACGAACGGTTTGTGTGCCTTTCCCCTTTTGCCGCCCGGTTTCCCTTCGAGATGTGGATCGTGCCCAAGCAGCACCAGGCCGACTTCGGCCAGATCGGGGAGGACGACGTCCGGGACCTGGCGCCGATACTCCGGGGGGCGCTGGTGAAACTGGACCGGACCGTCTACCGGCCGCCGTATAACCTGGTGCTGCACACCGCTCCGGTCAACGTGGGCGGAGAGGTCTTCTACCACTGGCACTTTGAGCTTTTGCCCCGCCTCACCATTATGGCCGGCTACGAGCTGGGCACCGGTTATTTCATCAATCCCACGCCTCCGGAATTGGCCGCGGAAGCGCTCCGCGAAACAGTGGTACCAGCGCCGCCCGAAATCCGGAGACCATTTGCAGAGGAGGTGCCGCAGTATGTTTGACCGACCGCTGAAGATCCTTTTCGTGTCCTCGGAAGTGGTTCCTTTCGCCAAGACCGGTGGGCTGGCCGACGTGGCCGGTTCGCTGCCCAAGGCGCTGGCCACCGTGGTGGACCACGGCCTAGCGCACCACGACGTGCGGGTGGTGATGCCCCGCTATAAGATGATCGAGGAGGCCCGGTATTTGAGCGACTTCCCGGTCTGGTTCGCCGACCAGAACCACGAGGCCATCATCCGCCAGCGCGAGATCGAGGCCCATTTCCAGGGTACACACCAGACCATTCCGGTCTACATGATCGATAATTACCACTATTATTACCGGGACGGAATCTACGTTTTTGACGACGAGGCCGAAAGGTTCGGCTTTTTCTGCAAAGCAGTGCTGGAACTGCTGCCACGGCTGGGCTGGCAGCCGGACGTGATTCACTGCAACGACTGGCAGACCGGCCCCATCCCGCTGTTCCTGAAGACCCACTACCGCGGGAACCCGTTCTACCACCGCACGGCGACCGTGTTTACCATCCATAATCTGCAGTACCAGGGAAATTTCCCGAAGGAGGTGCTGGGGATCCTGGGACTGGGCATGGAGTACTACCGGCCCGAGGAGTTGGAGTTTTACGGCATGGTGAGCTTTATGAAGGCCGGGATCCTGTACGCCGACGTGCTCAGCACGGTAAGCCGCACCTACGCCCGGGAAATCCAGACGGCGGAATACGGGCAGCGGATGGAGGGTGTGCTCCGCCAGCGTTCCCACGAGCTGTACGGGATCATCAACGGGATCAATTACCACGAGTTCGATCCGAAAAACGACCCCCGGCTGCACCGGAACTACGACGCTGCCGGGGCCGAGCACAAGAAGGAAAACAAGTACGCTCTGCAGCGGGAGATGAACCTGCCGGTTCGGGACGTCCCGGTGCTGGGACTGATTTCGCGCCTGGTGGACCAGAAGGGCCTCGACCTGGTGGCGGAAATCATCGACGAACTGATGCGCCTGGACCTCCAGCTGGTGGTGTTGGGTACCGGGGACCGGCACTATGAGGAAATGTTCCGGGAAATGAAAACCCGTTATCCGCAGAAGATCGGGGTGCACATCGGGTTCAACGCCGTGCTGGCCCAGCGGATCTACGCGGGCTCGGACATGTTCCTGATGCCGTCGCGGTTTGAACCGTGCGGCCTAGGGCAGTTGATCAGCCTGCGCTACGGCACCATTCCCATTGTGCGGGAAACCGGCGGCTTGGCCGACACGGTGACCGAGTACGACCCGGCCACCGGGGACGGCAACGGTTTCTCTTTCCGGGATTACGACGGCCGGGCGCTGTACAGTGCCATCGCCCGGGCGCTGAAACTGTATCGGGAGGGGCGGGGCGCGTGGGACCGGCTGGTCCGCAACGCCATGGAAATGGATTTTTCCTGGGCGCGTTCGGCTGTGGAGTACCTGCAGTTGTACCGGGAGGCGATCGAAAAGGTGGGGGCCAGAAGGGGCGTCCACATCGCCTGACGGCAACTGCCTCCATAACCAACCGCGGGATGATCACCGGCAATGGGCTCGGGACATTTCTGTCCCGCGGGGGTCGTCGCTTCCGGCGGCTTTTTTTGTTGACTTGTTGACCGGCGAGCTGCTTTCGTCAGCGCCACGCCGGTGTTAACTGTATCCGGTGGCCATCTTTTTGTTGACAGGCGAGGCGGGGAAGGTTTAGCATTATGAGAATATATTCCAACCGTTTCCGGAGGAGGTGGGCGCTTGCGGCGAGCGATTGAACCGCCACCCGGGGAGTATGCCCGGCGGTGGGAAAAGTTTCAAAAACGTTTACGCGCGCACGGCCTGGACGGGGCGCTACTGGTCCAGGCGGCCGACGTGATTTACTTTACCGGCACCTTTCAAGACGGCCACCTGTACATCCCCGCCGAAGGTAAGCCGCTGTTCATGGTGCGCCGGGACTACAACCTGGCCCGGGCCGACGCGGCGGTGGAGGACGTGGTGCCGATCCGAAGTTTCCGCCAGTTGCCCGAGTTGATCCACGAGGCGGGGCACCCCGGGCCCGAGCGGCTCGGCCTGGAATTCGACGTGCTGCCGGTGGCCACTTACCAGTACTACCGAAAAGTTTTCCCGGGGGCCGAATTCACCGACTGCGCGTCTCTGGTGCGAGAGCTCCGGGCCGTGAAGACGCCCTTCGAAATCACCCTGCTCCGGGACGCGGGCCGGCGCATGGACGCCGTTTTCGAGGCGCTGCCCGGAATTCTGCGGGAAGGGCGGACCGAAGTGGAAATGGCCGGCCTGTTCGAGGCCGTGGCCCGTCGGGAGGGGCACCAAGGGCTCTTGCGGATGCGCGGGCTGAACGCCGAGCCGTTCTGGGGCCACCTGTTGACCGGGGAAACCGCCCTGGTGACCAGCTTTTTCGACGGTGCGGTGGGCGGACCGGGTGTCGGCCCGGCCTTCCGCTTCGGTGCCTCCTTCAAGACCCTGAACCGCAACGAGCCGGTGGTGGTGGACTATCCGGGCATTTTTCACGGTTATATCGTGGACATGACCAGAATCTTCGTGGTCGGGAAGCTGCCCGCCAAACTTGCGCGGGGGCACCGGGTCGCCCTGGAAATCCAGGAGGCGCTCGCCCGGGAAGTCCGGCCCGGCTGGACGGCGGCGGCGGTGTACGAACGGGCGCGGACCCTGGTGGCGGAGGCCGGACTGGAGGCGCACTTCATGGGGCACGCCAACCCGGTCCGGTTCGTAGGGCACGGCGTGGGCCTGGAACTGAACGAACTGCCGGTTCTGGCTGCGGGCCTGGAAACGGAACTCGTGCCCGGCATGGTCTTCGCGCTTGAACCCAAGTTTGCTTTTCCGGGAGCAGGCGTGGTGGGGATTGAAAACACCTTCCTGGTTACCAGCGACGGCCTGGAACGGCTGACCAACTACCCGGATGAGGTCCGGGAGCTGCCCTAGTCCACCAGGCTCACTCCCAGGATGCCGCCCAGCGCCCCGGCGGACACGGCCAGCAGGAGTTTCTCCAGCAGGCCGATCAGGGTCAGCGGTCCGGGGAACAGCAGGGCGCCCAGGACCCACATCAAGACGAAGAACCCGAGCCCGACCCCGAGGCCGTGAAATAGGCCCTTGCCGCCAGCCCGAGCCGCCGCCAGGCTGCCGCCGAAAAACACGCTGATCAACAGAATGGCGGCCGCGATCGAGGGAAGGAGCTTTGCAGACAGGCTGGAGAAATAAAGCAGCAGCGTAGCGAAGAGACTGAGCACGACGGCCAGCGCCAGCGCGATTAGGAGACCCCGGCCGATCGCCACCCAGTTAAGGGCCGGGTTTGCAGGCGAATCGTTTTTTGCGGTCACTGAACGATACCCCCCGTCGCGGTTTTTAAATAACTATGTGCGGGAGCGGGAGAGTATGCCGGGAAAAATCGGTTCTCTGGATCTTCGGGTCCGCATTTCCGGAGCGGACGGGTGGAAGAACTGCCGCTGGGTTTGTTTTTCGGACCGGGATTGTCCGGCAGCGGACCCGGGGCGTGGTTGGCCGGGGGCTTTAAGCGCCGGGAGAGAAAGTAGCAGACGATCAGGGCGAACAGGTGAGGCGCGAACGGCAGCATCCTGGCAGGTTTGCGAAGACTCTGACCGGGAAAGGGTGATGGCAGGTGCGGATTGGTTTGAGCGGCGCCCAGGGGGTGGGTAAGACCACCTTGGCCCGTGTGCTCGCCCAGGAGCTGGACCTACCCCTGGTGGAGGAGCAGGCCCGGCTGGTGATCAGAGAACTCGGGCTGGATAACCCGCGGGACCTTAAAGGGCGGCCGCAGCTTTCCAAACGTTTTCAGTGGGAGGTCTTGCGCGCCCAGATCTGGGCCGAAGACGAACTGGGTCGTTTTATCGCCGACCGCACGGTGATCGATAACGCCGCCTACTGGCTGAAGTGGCGGTCCGGCAGATCCAGCAGCCGGGACAACCTAGAGTACTACCGGGAGTGCGAGTCCCGCGCCGGGAGTTACGACCTGGTGGTCTACGTGCCGCCGGAAATACCGCTGGTGCCCAACGGTTTTCGTACCGCCAACCCGGACTATCAGGCGGAGATGGACTGGTTAATCCGCACCGTTCTGCGGGGACTGGTCCGGCCGGAAAAGATCCTAACGGTACGGGGTAAATTCGAAGAGCGGGTAAACCAGGTGCTGACCCACATCCGTGGTTTGCACCCCCCAAGCTAGCCGGTTCCGGGCAAACGGTGGGGATCCCGGCCCCGGATTATCGGCGCGGGGTTACCCGTTTTTGGATAGACAACGCTCCCGAACTGTGCTAAAACTAAAATATGTGAAAACAGAACAGGTGTATCCAGGTGCCCTGCGCGGCAGGGTGAAAAGGGAACCGGGTGCGAATCCCGGACGGTCCCGCCACTGTGATGGTGAGCGCTTGCCGGAAGCCACTGGGCGCGAGTCCCGGCCCGGGAAGGCGGCAAGGGCGTTGAACCTAAGTCAGGAGACCTGCCTGGATACGGCGTAACGTCTGCCTCCGGAGGAGAGGGGGATGCGCCCGCCGAGTGCCGGCTGTTTGCCCCGTTCTTTTAGGAGACGGGGCTTTATTTTGGATTTGGAGAAGGAGTTGGGCGGATGCCGTTAAAGAAAGTATTCGCCGTTTTCATATGTATACTGTTGGTATTCGCCGTCCCCTCCTGCAACGAAGCTCCCCGAAACGACGTGCCAGTCGCCGGAAAGGAAACCGGGGCCGCGGTTGAAGAACTGCCGATCCGGGCGGCGGGCGCGGGGGCTACGGCAAAGACTGATTCCAACGCGGGTCCAGCCCCGGCGGGAGGCGCGGTCCCGGGACTGGGGGAATTCGGAGAGACCGCTGTGGACCGGGAATCCGCACCGGGGGGAAACGCCCGGGCCTCCATGCCCGCCGAACCGGGAGCGCCGGGCGCTTTTCCACCGGCCGCCGGCACCGGTAACCGGGTCTTCCTGCACGTTACCCGGGACTACGGCCGGGAGATCCTGTTTTCACGGGAGGTTGGGTGCCGGCCGGGCGACACGGTACTGGACATCCTGGACCGGAACCTGGAGGTGCAGACCGCCTACGGAGGGGGGTTCGTCAGTGGGATCGCGGGCCTGGAGTCCGGCTACACGGGACGGACGTGGGGCCGCGAAAAGAAGGACTGGCTTTACTGGGTCAACGGGGTGGCGGCCGCCGTGGGCCCGGCCCAGTACCGGCCCCGGCCCGGCGACTATATCTGGTGGGACTACCAGGACTGGAGCGCGGGCCAGATGGCAAATGCGGTGGTCGGCGCGTTCCCCCAGCCCTTTGTGAACGGTTACGGGTCCGGGGCGGGGGGTGCCCTAGTCCTGCACCCTGTTGGCTACGAGGCGGAGGCGGCACTCCTGGAGTCTGTACTCCGGAAACACGGCGTGGGTTCCGTTCGGACCACCCTGCTGGACCAGGAACTGGTCCGGCAACGGGAGAAGCCCACCCTGGTGGTCGGTGCCTGGGAACATCTGGGGGATGTCCCGGACCTGGCTCACTGGAACGACCAGGGTCCGCGCGGCGGTGTGTACCTGCGGCTGGCGGTGGGGGAGGTCTTGCGCCTGGGGCCCGACGGGCGGGAGACCGGCCGTCACGGGGCGGGAACCGGTGTGCTGTGGGCGGTCGGAAACGGTCCGGGGGATCGGGCGCCGCTCTTCATGGTCACCGGCGCTGACCGGGCCGGAGTGCGGGCGGCGGTAGAGCTGCTCGTCCGCGAACCGTTCCGGTGCCGCGGCACGTTCGCCCTGGTGGTGACCGGGCAGGACACGGTGCGGGTGCCCTGAACAAGTAAACAATCAGCGGGGTGAGCAAAGATGAGCGGGTGGTTGAAGGTTTCATTCCGGTGGATGCCGGCGGTGGTGGCGGCACTAGTACTGGCGCTAAGCAGTCCGCAGGCCGCCTTTTCTATCCCGGGGGTGCAGGAGGCCATAACCGGCGGAGCGGCCAGCCTTCAGGCCGGCGAGGCCCGGGAAGGATACTCCCCCTGGACGGCCATCGCCCTGCGGGCGGCCGGGTTTGCACCCCGACCCGGAGTGGCGGCGTACCTGGACGGGCTTGAACCAGGCGGTCCGACCACGGACTATGCGCTGGCCCTGCTGGCGGTGATCGCCGAGAAAGGGCCGTCGGGTGCGGCCGCCACCGACCTGGCCCGGCGGTTGGCCGAGGCGCAGCAGCCGGACGGCAAGTTCGCCGATTACATCGACGGGACGGGTGGGGAACTGGTGAACGCCCACGTTTGGGCAATTATCGCCTTGCGGGCCTCCGGCAACCCGGTACCGGATCCCGAGCAGGCCCGCGCCTGGCTGGTGGCCCGGCAGCACCCCGACGGGGGCTTCTCCTACGCGGTGGGCGTGGAAACCTCGGACGTGGATATGACCGCCATGGCGCTTTCCGCCTTCGCCGCCCTGGAACGGGGGACCGAAGATCCCGCGGTCCGACGGGCGTTGGACTATCTCCGGTCGGTGCAGTCGGAGGTGACCGGCGGCTTCGGAGGCTGGGGCCTGGATACCAATGCCGATTCCTGCGCCGCGGTCATCCAGGCCCTGGTGGCGCTGGGGCTGGACCCGGCCGGACCGGAGTGGACCAACCATGCGGGCAATCCGGTCGCCGCGCTGCTGGAGCTGCAGACCGGAGACGGCGCCTTCGCTTATGCCGCCGGGTTGGACGCGAACCCGCTTTCTACCCGCCAAGCCGTGCTTGCGTTGGCCGACTTGTGGACCGGGACGCCCTTTTGGGAGAGACTGGGGCGTGTTTTTTCACCGGATCTCTTTCCCGACGTGTCTACTGGTCACTGGGCATACGAGGAACTGGCTTTTCTCACCGCCCGCGGCGTTATCGGCGGTTACCCCGACGGCACCTTTCGTCCGGCACACTCCCTGACCAGGGCCGAGTTCGCCCGGATGGTCGCGGCGGCCGTTGGTGTCAGAAGCGGGCCCCGGAAAGCATACTTCAGGGATGTCCATCCTTCGCACTGGGCCTTTGGTGCCGTTCAGGCGCTAGCGGCGCATGGTCTGGTCCGCGGGGTGGCGGAAAACATTTACGACCCGGGCGGTACCGTCACCGGCGCCCAGGTGGTTGCGGTAATGGTGCGGTTCTTGGGATTAGAGCCCCCGGCCGTTGATCCCAAAGAGCCGTGGTGGAGCGGCGTGGTGAAAAGGGCCGGGGAACGGGGATTGCTGTATCCCGGTTTTGACCCTGGGATTCCGGCGACCCGGGCGCAAACGGCGTGGAGCCTGGCCCGGACCCTGGAATCCGGGCCCGCCGGCTGAAAATGTCCGGCGAACCGGTCCGGCCAAACCAGCCATTGTAGCGGTGGAGAGGACTGACACCCGTGATTTACCGGGAAAAGGGTTTGTTTCTGCAGACATTGCACCCGGCCGCAACTTGTGCCTTTACGGGCGGCGTCGTCCTGCTGGCCTTGGTGATCAACCACCCGCTGTACCTGGCCGCGCTCCTGGTGGTCTGCCTGGCGGCCCTGGCGGGTTTGCACGCCTTAAGGAGCGGGGCCGGGCTTTTCCTGTTCTGCCTGCCGGTGGTCGTCCTGCTCCTGCTGATCAATCCGCTGGTGGCCCCGCACGGTACCACCGTACTCTGGCGGGGGCCGTTCCTGCCCGGACTGGGATCGCTGACCGTTTCCCTGGAGGCCGTGGGGTTCGCCTGCGGGATGGCCCTGCGTTTGCTGGCGGTACTGGCCGCCTTTCTGGTGTACAGCGCCGCTTTGAACCCGGACCGGGTATTCAACCTGTTTGCCGGCCGGGCACCGCGGGCAGCGGTGATTTTTCTGCTGGCGCTGCGCGTTTACCCGGCCCTGCTGCGGGACTACGCCCGTATCCGGGAGGCGCAAACCGCCCGGGGGGTTGACTTTGACGCCGGGTCGGTGGTTTCCCGGCTGGCCAGCCGGATGCTGGTCGCCAGGGGCATGCTGGCGACTTCCCTGGAGCGGGCGCTGGAGATCGCCGAGAGCATGTACGCCCGGGGATTTGGAAGCGGGCCGCGGACCGTGTATTTCACCGAAAGCTGGCGTCCCCGGGACGGGCTGGTCCTGGCCGGGGTGCTGGTGGCGGTGACGGCCGGGTTGCTGGCGTCTCTTTCGGGTAGGGCGGTCTACAATTATTACCCGGTTCTGGACCCTGTTTTCCGGTGGGAGGCACTGGTGCCCCTGGGCGTCCTGATCCCGGCGCTGCTTACGCCCGCCTTGCTGCAGTGGGGGTGGAATCGTTGGCTCTGGTTGAGATCGAAAATCTGAACTACCGTTACCCGGGCGGCCGCGGCCCAGCGCTGAGCGGGATCAATCTGCGCGTGGACGAGGGGGAGTTCCTGCTGGTCATCGGACCGTCCGGCGGTGGAAAGTCCTCCCTGGGGCGGGCGCTGGCCGGGCTACTGCCGCGGTTTCACGGGGGGTTTTTTGGCGGGCGCCTCCGTTGCGCCGGGCGCGATCTGGGCGCGCTGCAACCGCGGGAGCTAGCCCGGACGGTGGGCATTGTCTTCCAGGACCCGGAGAAACAGCTGATCGCGACCACGGTGGAGCGCGAGGTGGCTTTCGGCTTGGAAAACCTAGGCCTGGGCCGCGCCGAGATGCGGCGGCGGGTGGCCGAGGTCTTGGACTTCCTCGGCCTGGGACACCTTCGCGATTCCCCGGTGCACACGCTCTCGGGCGGGCAGCAGCAAAAGGTTTGCCTGGCGGCGGCGCTGGCGATGCGGCCCCGGGTGCTGGTGCTGGATGAGCCGACGTCGCAGCTGGATCCGGGCGGGGCCGAGGACTTCCTGCACACGCTGCGGCGGCTGAACGAAGAACTGGGCACCACCATCGTGCTTATCGAACACCGCCTGGAACGCTGTTTCCACCTGGCCGACCGGGTAGTGCTGCTGGACGGCGGCAAGGTGCTGCTCGACGGTCCGCCCGCCGCGGTAGCCCGGGGAGCAGTGGCGCGCGGCCTGCCGTTTGTGCCGGCGGTGACCGGGGTGTTCGCCCGGGCTGGTTTCGCTGAACCGCCGCTGACGGTGCGGGACGGGCGGCGCCTGCTGCGTGCCCTGGAGAGCGCGCCGGGGGTATCGCCGGGCGGAGCGGGTGCCGGGTCGGGGCCGGCCGCACCCGTGGCCGCGGTAAAAAAGGTTTGGTACGTTTATCCGGACGGCCCGGAAGCCCTGCGGGATTGTAGCTGGCAGGTACCGGGCGGGCGGCTGGTGGCCGTTTTCGGGGCCAACGGAGCGGGCAAGAGCACCCTTTTGAAACACCTGGCCGGCCTGCTTCGGCCGAACCGGGGCACGGTGACCGTTCTGGGACGGGACACGCGGGCTCAAAACCCGGCCCGGATGGCGCGGCGGGTAGCCTTCCTGGCCCAGAACCCCGGGGACTACCTGTTCGGCGACACGGTGGCCGGGGAACTGAAATTCAGCAGGCGGCGGCTGGGCGTCCAGCCGGGAGCGGTCGAGGCGGTGTTCCGCCTCCTGGGCCTGGATCGTCTCCGGGATGCCAACCCGCGGGATCTCAGTGTCGGAGAGCGCCAGTTAGTAGCGCTCGGCGCCCTGCTGGTGGGCGGGCCGGAGATCCTGCTCCTGGACGAACCGACCCGGGGGCTGGATCCGGCATGGAAGCAACGCCTCGGACGCACCCTGAAAGATTTGCAAGCGCAGGGGAAGACGGTGGTAGTCGCCACCCACGATATCGACTTTGCGGCCGAGTGGGCCGAAGAGGCGGTAGTACTGTCCGGGGGCCGGGTAGCGGGGAACGGGGCGCTGCCGGAGGTGCTGGAGGGGGCGCTTTATTACAACTCCCAGGTCGGCCGGATGTTTGCGGGCATTGCTCCGGTGTATACCGTCCCGGACGCTGTGCGCTGGCTGGAGGCAAGGCACCGTGCCGCGGCTGCCCGCTAGGCGGTGGCTGGCGCCGGCGGGCGTGGTGGCGGTGCTGGTGGGGGGCGCCGGGTTGGCCGCCGCCGGGGGGCGGCTGAACTGGGGGCTTTTTGCGGCCCTGTTTGTGGCCGGCGCGCTCCTGGTCGGTTTCGTCCTGGTGGAGAGGCGGCGTTCGTCGACGCGCGAGCTGGCGCTGGTGGCGACGCTGGCCGCCCTGGCCGCCGCCGCGCGCCTGCCTTTTGCCGGTCTGCCCGGCGTTCAGCCCACCACCTTCCTCACCATTGTGTCCGGCTTGGCGCTCGGTCCCTGGGCCGGGTTCACGGTAGGCTCTGTAGCTGGTGCCGTATCTAATTTTGTTCTGGGCCAAGGGCCATGGACGCCCTGGCAAATGCTTGGGTGGGGCTTGGCCGGGGCCTCCGCCGGGGCCCTCCGCCGCCACCCGGTGCTGCGGCGGCCGGTTGTCTTGGCGGGGTTCGGTTTGCTCTGGGGCTACCTGTTCGGTTGGCTGGTCAACCTCTGGGTCTGGACCTCGACGTTTTACCCCCTATCCCTGGAAACCTTCTTAGCCGTGCAGGCGCTCAGTTTTGGGTTTGACACCGCCCATGCCCTGGGTAACATCTTGTTCAGCCTGTTTTTCGGCCGCGAAGTGCTCAAAATCCTGGACCGCTTTCGCGAAAAACTGGTAATCCGGGAATGGCCGCCGGATTGACTTTTTTCCAGGAACACGCTGCAGGAATCAAATTTTATGAAGGTGAATTCTATCTCCCCAAAGAACACCACTCGGTCCGTTCAACCCATCTCGGAGGCGATGCACTATGGATATCCTGTCCACCATCGGGAACACACCCCTGGTCGAACTGCAGGACCTGACCCCCAATCCCAGGGTGCGGATTCTTGGGAAGCTGGAAGGGAACAATCCCGGCGGCTCCATCAAGGACCGGCCCGCCTACTACATGCTCAAGAAGGCGGAGGAATCTGGCCGGCTCACCCCGGGAAAAGTGATCCTGGAACCAACGTCTGGGAATACCGGCATTGCCCTGGCGATGATCGGGGCCGCGAAGGGCTACCGGGTGAAGCTGGTGATGCCGGAGTGCGTGAGCGTCGAGCGGTACCGCATTCTCCAGGCCTTTGGCGCGGAGGTGATCCTGACTCCGGCCAAGGAAGGCACCGACGGGGCCATCCGCAGGGCACACCAAATCATGGCCGAGGATCCGGACGGACATTTCATGCTTAACCAGTTTGATAATGAAAACAACAGCCTGGCGCATTACGAGACCACTGGTCCGGAAGTTTTTGCGCAAACGAACGGGGAAGTTAGCGTGTTTGTGGCCGGCATGGGTACCACGGGGACGTTGATGGGTGCTGGACGCTATTTGAAGGAGAAGAAGCCCCGGATCAGAATCGTCGGCGTTGAACCGGGAATGGGTCACACCATCCAAGGACTCAAGAACATGGGGGAAGCCATCGTACCGAAAATCTACCACCCGGAACTCCTGGATGACAAAATCGTCGTCAATGATGGCGAGGCCTTTGAAATGGCGAGGTTGCTGGCCACGAAGTGGGGGATTTTCGTGGGGATGTCGAGCGGGGCGGCGGTAGCGGGGGCGCTGCGCGTTGCGGAGGCCCTGGATTCCGGCACGGTCGTGGTGATCCTGCCCGACCGTGGCGAGCGTTACCTGAGCACTACGCTGTTCAGATCCATCTGTGCCAAGTGTTCACCATAAAATAAAGCCCCAGCAGCCGGATTCGGCGGTAAGCGCTTGCGCTTGCCGCCACCGCGTTCCAGCACTGGGGCGCCGCGTACTCCGGAAAGCGAGCGAATCAAACCATTATTTACTATAACCGGTCTCAGCCAGAATCTCAAAGAAAAGTTCCGGAACAGCCTCCAATACACCCGTTGACTGGACAAAAAGACCCCCCACAACTCCGGCGCCCAACACGATAAACAGCACAATTAACAGTCCGTACTCATATAATTTCCCTTTTTCGTCTCTCAACAAACCCTTAAGCACCTGCAGCATATTCCACGTTCACCTCCTTCCGCTCCGGGTGACCAACTATACTGGCTGCCTTCCACTGAAGTAAACGCGCCCACCTGCAAGGCGAAATAAAGACATGTAAGACCAAACCAGGTCTCTTAACGATATGACCCCAACTGGCTGGCAGTGTTTCTTCGATACTTATGTTCGCCAGCCGGTTGGAACTATCCTTTTTAGCGTGGGAAATTTTTTAGTACCCCCCGAGCATCTTTGCTTTTGACCTCCACCGCCTGCATGTGGCCGACGCTTTTACCACTACTGACGGCCGCCGCCTGATCCTGGGGGCTGTCCGGCAGCGCGGCCGGGCGCTCGTGATCTACGACGCGCAGGGACGCGACTACCGCTACGGGGAGCCTGCGGTTTACCGGAAGGGGTGAAGGGTAGTGAACACTATCCTCGTTAAATTCCTAACGGAGGAGTACCTTGAAGGGTACGCAAGGGCATAACCGCCTTGAAGTATTATGTCCCCATGCGTTATCCTAACGGCTTCAAAACGGGACCCTTTACCGCGCGGCGTCCAGGGAGAGCTCCTTGACGAGCTTATTCAGGGCGCGCTTTTCGATCCGGGAGACGTAACTCCGGGAGATACCCAGGCTTTTGGCGATTTCCTGCTGGGTCTGGTGGGTGCCGTCCACCAGCCCGAAGCGCAGCGCCAGCACCCTCTTCTCGCGCCGGGGAAGTTGGTGCAGTTTTTCCCAGAGGCGGCGCTGTTCGAAGGAACTTTCCACCTTTTCCTCCACGACCTCGGGGTTGGTGCCGAGGATGTCGATCAGGGTGATCTCGTTACCTTCCTTGTCGACGCCGATGGGATCCTGCAGGGAAACTTCGGACCGGGTCTTCTTCATGGCCCGCAGGTGCATGAGAATTTCATTCTCGATGCACCGGGCGGCGTAAGTGGCCAGGCGGGCCCCCTTCTGGGGGTTGAAGGTTTTGATGGCCTTGATCAGCCCGATGGTGCCGATGGAGATCAGGTCATCCAGTTCTTCTCCCACGCTGTCATATTTTTTTATGATGTGGGCGACGAGCCGCAGATTGTGTTCGATGAGTACGTTCCGGGCATCTTCGTCGCCGGCCAGCATGCGCCGCACGTATTTCTGTTCTTTTTCGGGGGAAAGGGGCTGCGGGAAGGAGTTGTTCGTGATATAAGAAAGAAGCAGCAGAATGCCGTTGATCAACGATACCAAACCAACACTCAGTGCCGCGGGGAGCATTAAGGCACCTCCCGTGAAAAACGCTGCCTCTAAATGTTATGCCTGCGGACGCCGAAATGTGCCTGATTTCGACCTGGTTTTTCATTTTTGGCCGGGGCGGGGAAGGTTATTGCAGGAAGAGCGGACGTCGGCGGCGAAGTAGCTCGCCAACGGCCGGCTGGCCCGGCGGGTAGCGGACCGAGGTTTGTGCCTTGCGCGGTGCCGAAGGCCGGCAAGCACCCGGAGCCGCTGTTTGCGGCCTATGCCCGGTCCTGCCGGCCGGGGGATTGCCTGCGGTAGTGCCGCCTGAAGGTAGTGGATTTGTACTCGCGAGTGCGGGTACATTATTATTACGGACCCTATCATTGCCCGTTTCGGCTTGGGCTAGCACATTTGGGGAGGTTTGGCTGTTGCTGCGGCTTCTTTTTCCCAACCTGTATGTTCCCTCCATTTACGATATCGACCTGGAGTACTTGCGCCGGCAGGGCATTCGGGGCATTATCTTCGATCTAGATAACACGATTGTCGAGCGCGGTCAGTTAACCTGGCCGCAGAAATTGGTGACGTGGATGGAAGGGCTCAAAGAAGCGGGGTTTAAAGTCTCGATTGTATCGAACAACCGGCGGCGCGCGGTCGGGGAAATGGCGAAGGCATACGGCATCCCGGCCGTTTTCTGGGCCGTGAAACCGCGCCGGAAGCCCTTTCTGAAGGCGATGAAGCTGATGGGCGTTAGCCGCCGGGAAACAGCGGTGGTGGGAGACCAGATCTTAACCGACGTGGTGGGCGGCAACCGCCTCGGCTTGTTCACCATCCTGATCAACCCGCTACCGGGCAAGGAGTTCATTGGCACCACTCTTTTCAGTCGCCAGCTGGAAAGGCTGTTGTTGCCGCGGATCCGGAAGCGCCACGGTTTCAGCAGGAGGTTGGGCCATGATCGACGCTGACACCCGGGCGGCCGTACTCCTGGGGTACCCGGTTCGCCACAGTTTCTCCCCGGCCATGTACAACGCCGCCTTTCAAGCCCGGCGCTTGAACTGCGTCTACCTGGCGGTGTCGGTACCACCGGCGCGGCTCGCAGCGGCGCTTGAAGCCCTGCCCGCCCTGGATTTGCTGGGGGCGAACGTCACTGTGCCCTACAAGGAGCGCGTAGTCTCCTTCCTGGACGAAACCACTCCGGACAGCCGGCTGATCGGCGCAGTAAATACCATCGTGCACCGGGACGGCCGCCTGGTGGGCCACAACACCGACGGCTCCGGTTTTCTCCGGGCGGTGCGGGAGGCCGGCCGGGACCCCCGGGGAGAGGCGGCGGTAATCCTGGGGGCGGGGGGCGCGGCCCGGGCCGTGGCCGTGACCCTGGCCCTGCACGGCGTCAAGGAATTGGTAATCTTCAACCGCACGGTGGAGCGGGGGGCCGGGCTGGCCGCCCTGATCCGGAAACAGGGGGTGGCGGCGGCGGCGTACGGTTGGGACGAGCTGGCGGCGGCCGGTGCCCGGGCCCGGTCCGCTTTTGCCCGCGCATGTTTGATCGTGCAGACCACCTCGCTGGGGATGCACCCGCGGACCGCGGAGGCGCCTCCGGTGCCGCCGGAGTGGATATCTGCCAATCATCTGGTGTACGACCTGGTGTACAACCCGGCCGAGACCGCCTTTCTGCAGGCGGCTCGGCTGGCCGGCGCCCGCACCGCCAATGGGCTCGGGATGCTTCTGTACCAGGGAGTCGTCGCTTTCGAACTCTGGACCGGGCAGGAGGCGCCGGTGGAAACCATGCGGGCGGCCTTGCGGGCCTGCCTGGAAGATAATTAGCGGGCACATGGAAGATAATTGACTGAGGTGTTGAGCTTGCTGCGTTACTTGACCGCCGGAGAGTCCCACGGTCCGGCCCTGACGGCGATCGTGGAGGGGCTGCCGGCCGGACTGCCCGTGGAGGCCGAGTACATCAACCATCACCTGGCCCGGCGCCAGCAGGGCTACGGCCGGGGCAAGCGGATGACCATTGAACAGGACCGGGTGCGGATTCTCGCCGGCGTCCGGGGCGGGAAGACCTTGGGTAGCCCGGTTTGCCTGCAGATCGAGAACCGGGACTGGGAGAACTGGTCCGAAACCATGGACCCCGGCCCGGGGGCGCGGACGGACGACCGGGTGGTGACCCGACCTCGGCCGGGGCACGCCGACCTGGCCGGGGTCTTCAAATATGGGCACCGGGACGTGCGGAACGTACTGGAGCGAGCCAGCGCCCGGGAAACAGCAGCCCGGGTGGCGGCGGGCAGCCTGGCCCGCCGTCTGCTCGAGGAACTGGGCGTCGAAATCCTGGGTCTGGTGGTCCGGATCGGGAAGGTGGAGGTCGAGATCCGCGACCTGCCCCGGGACGTCCTCCGCGCCCGCATCGCGGAGTCACGGGTGATGTGTCCGGATGCGGTGGCCAGCCTGCGCATGCTGGAGCAGATCGACCGGGCTCGCGACGAAGGAGACTCGCTGGGTGGCGTATTTGAAGTCCGAGCTTATGGTGTGCCGCCGGGACTCGGTTCGTACGCCCAGTGGGACCGGCGCCTGGACGGCCGCCTCGCCGGGGCGCTGATGAGTATCCAGGCCATTAAGGGGGTCGAGGTGGGCTTGGGATTTGCGGGGGCGGCGTTGCCGGGTTCCGCCGTGCAGGACGAGATTTTCCACGATCCCGAAAGGGGGTTTTACCGCTCCACAAACCGGGCCGGCGGAATCGAGGGCGGCATCACCAACGGCGAGACGGTCGTGGTCCGTGCGGCCATGAAGCCGATTCCCACCCTGCGTCGGCCGCTTAAGAGCGTGGACCTGGTCACCCGTACCCCGGCGGAGGCGGCCTTTGAACGTTCGGACATCTGCGCCGTCCCGGCGGCCTGCGTGATCGCCGAGGCGGTGCTGGCCTTCGAGCTGGCCCGGGCCTGCCTGGAGAAGTTCGGCGGCGACAGCCTGGATGAACTGTTGGACAACCATCGCCGCTACCTGCAAAGAGTGCGGGAAGGAAGCTGGGCACCTTGCGCAACGTAGTCCTGATCGGCTTCATGGGCACCGGCAAAACTACGGTGGGACGGCGTTTGGCCCGCATCCTGCGGTGGCCGTTTATGGATACCGACGCCGAAATCGAGCGGCTGGTGGGCAAACCGGTGCGCCGCATTTTCAGCGAGGACGGGGAGATCCGCTTTCGTTCTGAGGAGGCGCTTTTGTGCCGGAAACTGGCCACACCACAGGGGCTGGTGATCGCCACCGGCGGGGGAATTGTGCTGAACCCGGAAAACGTCCGCCACCTTCGCATGGGCGGCGTGTTAATCGCCCTCACGGCCGACCCCGAGGTCATCTATAGCCGTATACGGCGAAAAAAAACCCGGCCCCTGCTGCACGGGGACGTCCGGAGTCGCATCGCGGGGCTCCTCCGGGAACGGACGGGGGTTTATGACGTTGCCGAACTCACGGTGGACACCGGCGAACTTTCGCTGGCGGAAACAGTCCGGCTGATTCTGAACTATCTCCAGGAGCGAAACTATCTTGACGGACTTCCGTCCGGGCCCTGACCAGGTTGTCTCGGGGGGAGCGAAACTATCTTGACCCGTGCGCTGCTCGTGGGCCGGAAGTCCCGGGACTACCCGCGTCTAGCAAGCGCTAAGGATGTTTTTGGGGCTCGGGCCCCCACATGAGCGACGCAAAGCGCTTTGCGGGATGTGCTGAAGTCTGTCTTATCGGAGGGAGGGTTGCCCGGTGGCGATTAGCGCGCACCAGCGACCTCTTGGCGATATCCTGGTAGAAAGTGGGTTTATCACGCGCGAGCAGCTGGAAGAGGCCTTAAGGGTGCAACGCCAGACCGGCCAACGTCTCGGAAAGGTTTTAGTCGACCTGGGGTACGTGACCGAAGACGTCATCCTTGAAGTGCTGGAATACCAACTGGGCATTCCCCGCGTGAGCCTGGCCGATATAACGCCGGATGCTGAACTGGTTTCGAGTTTTCCCGAATCGCTGGTGCGGCGTCACAAAGTGGTGCCAATCAAGAAAGAAGGCAACCGGATAATCGTCGCGCTGGCGGATCCGCTGAATGTTGTAGTCATTGACGACCTGCGGGTGGCGACCGGCTACGACATATACCCCGTAATGGCCACAGAGCGGGAAATAGAAGAAGCCATTGAGCGGTTTTTTGGCCCCGCCAGTATGCAAAGAGCGGTACAAGAGATTGCCGCCGGCACGCCGGCAGAGGAAGAGCTGCCTGCGCGCACCGAAGAGGTAACAGCTGTAGACGCCCCTGTGGTGCGTCTGGTTAACTCCCTTGTTGAGGGTGCAATTAACCAAAGGGCGAGTGATATTCACATCGAGCCGCAAGAAAACAAGGTGCGGGTTCGTTACCGGATCGACGGCGTTTTGCGCGAGGTGATGAGTTTACCGGCGCGCATCCAGTCCGCGGTTATTTCCAGAATCAAAATTATGGCGGGTATGGATATCGCCGAAAAAAGAATACCCCAAGACGGTCGGGTGCAGCTAAAACACGCGGACCGGGAAATTGACCTCCGGATTTCTACCATGCCCACCGTCTTCGGGGAAAAGGCAGTGCTTCGCTTGCTGGATAAAAGTGTTGCGCTTCTAAAACTTGACCGGTTGGGTTTTTCGCCGGATAATCTGGCCCGCTTTCAAAACCTTATTCGCGGCGCTTACGGCATGCTTTTATTGACGGGACCCACGGGCAGCGGCAAGACCACTACCCTTTATGCCGTTTTGAACGAGCTGAACAGACCGGAGAAAAACATTATCACCATCGAGGACCCGGTTGAGTACTCGCTGCCAGGCATTAATCAGACGGGTGTGGCCCCTAAAGCCGGCTTGACATTTGCGGTCGGCTTGCGGGCGATCTTGCGCCAGGACCCCGATATTGTAATGGTAGGGGAAATCCGAGACCGGGAAACGGCCGAAATTGCGATCCGGGCCGCTAATACGGGCCACCTGGTGTTGTCTACCTTGCATACCAACGATGCCGCCGCGGCTTTCACCCGCCTGATTGACATGGGGATCGAGCCCTTCCTGGTTGCTTCCTCAGTGCGGGGTGTGGTGGCGCAGCGGTTGGTAAGGGTCATCTGTACTCGTTGCCGCACGGCTTACCCGGTGGAGCCCGGAGCACCGGAGCGGGTTTTTCTAGGCGTGCCCGACGACCAGCCGCTCACTCTCCACCGCGGTCGCGGGTGCGGCGCGTGCGGGCATACCGGTTACCGGGGACGGACGAGTATCCAGGAAGTGTTGTCGGCCACAAGGGAGATCAAGGCTTTGGCCAACGCCAAGGCGCCGGCGGACGAGATCAAACGGCAGGCGGTCCGGGAAGGAATGGTGCCGTTAAAGGAAGACGGCATCCGCAAGGTTCTGGCGGGCACCACAACCGTGGACGAGATTATCCGCGTGGCCTATGCCGTGGAGTAAAGGTTCGCTCTTGAGCGGATTTCGGCGTAAAAGTAGGCCGTTTAGGCGAATTCAAGGAGTGAAAGTATGCCCTGGCGGATTTCGGAGCTCTTATCCCTGGCGGTGCGCCTGAATGCTTCTGACGTGCACCTGACCGCCGGTAGTCCTCCGGCCTTGAGGACATACGGCGAGCTCTTGCCTTTAAGTGCGCCGGAGTGGGGCGAGTTGGGGTTGCCCCCGGAGAAAAAGTCTCCGTTAACCGCCGAAGAGACGGACGCGCTGGCCAGGGAAATTATGGGGCAGTATCGTTACGAGCAATTCCGGCAAACAGGCGAAATAGACTTGGCCTACGCCCTGCCGGAGGAAGGGGGCCGTTTTCGGGTCAATGCTTACCGCTCAAAAGGGTCGACGGCCCTGGCGCTCCGACTCGTCCCCGCGTCAATTCCGGCGCTGGCGGAACTGGGTCTGCCCGCGGTGGTCGGCGAGTTGGCCAAGAGGCCCCGCGGCCTGGTCCTGGTTACCGGACCCACGGGCAGCGGCAAGACCACCACGCTGGCGGCGATGGTGGACCTCATCAACGAGACGAAACGCGGGCACATCATCACCCTCGAAGACCCTATCGAGTACGTCCACCGGCACAAGCTGTGCCTGGTGAATCAGCGGGAGATCGGCCAGGATTCGCTTTCCTTCGCGGCGGCCCTGCGCGCAAGCTTACGGGAGGACCCCGACGTCATCCTGGTGGGCGAGATGCGGGACCTGGAGACCATCGCCACGGCGATCACGGCGGCGGAAACGGGTCGCCTGGTGCTGGCTACCCTGCACACTTCCGGGGCCGCGCAAACCATAGACCGCATTATCGATGTGTTCCCGCCCCACCAGCAGCAGCAGGTCAGGGTGCAGTTGGCCGACGTGCTCGCGGGGGTGATTTCGCAAGTTTTACTGCCGCGCTTCGACCGGCCCGGGCGTACGGTCGCCGTGGAGGTCCTGGTGGCCACCTACGCCATCCGCAATCTCATCCGGGAAGGAAAGACCCATCAGATCATTTCCCAGATGCAGGCGGGGGGCCGTTACGGCATGCAGACTTTCGACTCCGCCTTGCGGGATCTATATAGGGCGGGGATCATCAGCCGGGAAGAGGCGGTGACGTGGAGCCGCGACCCCAACTTTGAGCGTTCCCTGCGGTAAGTGGCGCTGAAAATTTCGACTTTTAGCCGGAAACGGGCCGGATTTGCCCGAAATAAAGTTGACTGTTATTATCGACCATGGTAAAGTTAACATTGTAGTTTCGGTCGGCGGGGACGTTGACTGAATATTCAATCGGTTGGCTGGTAGCGAAAAGGCAAGCCCGCCGCGAGGCGGGGGCGTAAAGTCTCGGGCCCGGCGTTTGGAGTGGCTGAGTCGCCGGGCGGCCGGGCTGCCGAAGACCAGGCGGGCGAACGAGCGGGGTTGCCTGCCTCTGCTTTTGGAGGTGGTGCATGTGCGTTAGCATGCGGCCAGGCTTAACTTGGCGGCAGGCGAGACACCCGGCGGCAGCAGCATCCGGGTGCGGCTGAAAGCAGCTTAAAAAATCAACGCCGAAGGAGGAAGAACGGTTTATGCGGTTAAAAGGCTTGAAGAACAGGGCCCGGGACCGGCGGGGTTTCAGCCTGGTCGAGCTTTTGGTGGTCATCGCCATCATCGGCATCTTGGCGGCTATCATTGCTCCCAACGCCTTCAAGGCCATTGAGAAGGGCAAGGTGGCGGCGGCCGAGGCCGACTACAAGGCGATCAAGGCCGCGGCGCTGAATTACTACACCGATACCGGGGGGTGGCCAAAGGAACAAGCGACACCAAGTAACGATCCCGGTTTTGTGGCTGACCCCGGCACAACCGGCTGGAACGGCCCCTACCTGGAGCGCTGGCCGGCGCGGAACCCGTGGGGCGGCAATTATGAGTACCATAACGATGCCGAAGCCAGCGGCGGCTTTGATGGTGATGATGCCACCGAGCGGTATTTGAGAATCACGGGCGTGCCGCAGAGCGCCGCCGCGCGCATTGATGTTGACCTGGACGGCGCGGAAGACGGGGAAAGCGGAATTGTTAGATATGGTGCCGAGGCGACGGTTAGCGTTGATGTTTTGATCTCCGCTGATGACTGATAATCCGGTGCAATAACTCCTGAACGTTAAATGACCTTAAGTGGCGTCCTGCCGGCGCCATCTGGTGCCGGCAGGACCCGGCCCCGGCCGGAAGCCCCTTCGTGGGTTCCATTTCGGCGGGGTAAAAGCGAACCAAATCTCCCTTTTGTTTTTCAGGAGAGGATGGGCGTTATTGATGTTCGGCTTGCCCGGCCTGCGTCGTGACCGGCGGGGTTTCACCCTGGTGGAGCTTTTGGTGGTGATCGCCATCATCGGGGTGCTGGCGGCCGTAATCTTGCCGAATGCGTTTCGGTCCGTGGAGAAAGCCAAGATCGCCCGGGCTTATGAGACCGCCGAAGCGGTAAAGGCGGCAGCCCTGCAGTACTATGCGGATACGGGGCGTTGGCCCGCGCTGACCGATAATTACAGTACCCCCAACGGTTTTCTGGTAGATGACGGCACGCCCGGGTGGAACGGGCCCTACTTGGAAAGATGGAGTTTTACCCCCTGGAATGGCCGGCTGCGCTGGGATACGGGGATCAACGTAACCGGGGGATCCGCCCGGGACGCGATTGTTGTTTTTGATGACGACCACACCCAAGATCCTAGTGATAACCAGGGGAAGATTCCGCGCCGGTCGATGGAGGAGATCGACCGCACCCTTGATGATGGTGATCTCGGCACCGGTTTCGTTCAGGGTGACGGCGAAGGATACCTGGCGGCGGCGGGGGAGCTGGTTATTGTCCTGGTCGCCGATGTGCAGTGATCAGGGCCTGGCGTTTAAACCTTCACAGGTCGCTGGCCGCAGGAATAAATAATTAAATTTAGAGAGGAACCAGTAAGTGGGCAATGGCAGGTTTGATTTTCTTGCTCGGGCTTTGCGTGGGCAGTTTCCTCAACGTGGTAATTCACCGGCTCCCGCGGCGGGAATCGGTGGTCCACGGGCGATCTCGTTGTCCCGCCTGCGGGCACGTCCTGGCCTGGTATGATCTCATCCCGGTGGTAAGTTACCTTGTCCTCCGGGGTAAGTGCCGCTCCTGCGGCACGCCCATTCGGGTGCGGTATCCCGGGGTGGAGTTGTTGACCGGCGCGGTGTTTGCCGCGCTGTTTCACCATTTCGGGCCAACCCCGGTGCTGGCCAAGTATCTTTTCCTCGCGGGCGTTTTGATCGCGGCCGCCTTTATCGACCTGGAGCACTACCTGATTCCCAACCGCCTGGTGCTGGCCGGGCTGGCGGGCGTCGTGATTTTGGGTTTCGCGGCCCGGGACGTGGACCTCTGGTCGGCGCTGGCGGGAGGCGCGGCGGGAGCAGGGTTTTGGGCCGTCGTGGCCGTAATTAGCAAGGGTGGGGTGGGCGGTGGAGACGTGAAGCTTTCCGGCGTGGCCGGGCTTTTTGTCGGTTGGCCGTCCATCGCGCTGGCTCTATTTCTAACCGTAGCGGCTGGCGGTCTGGCCGCGATTGTTCTCCTGTTACTTAGGATAAAGGGGCGGAAAGACCCCGTGCCGCTGGCCCCGTTCATCGCGGCGGGCACGCTGGCCGCCATCCTCTGGGGCCCGGCCATCCTCGGCTGGTACCGGCAGGTTTTCCTGGTTTGCCTCTAGGTGGCGATAATGCCTATTGGTCTACTTCCGAGGCGTGTCTTCGTACGGAGTGGTGTCCCCGGCCGCGAAGGGGACACCACGAGCGGGCACACGCTCAAGAAATCTATTTTCAGGGCAGAAACTTTGAGGAGGCGGACTGGTGCGGCAAACGAGATTTCCAAAGGGCGCGGGCCGGGGTGGTTTCACCCTGGTGGAGGTGTTGATCGCCGTCCTGGTGCTCACGGTGGCGATTGTGCCCCTGATGACCGCCTATCTTCACGGTACGCGCTGGACGGCCGAAGCGCGGGACCGGATCGTGGCCGCAAACCTGGCCCAGGGGAAGCTGGAGGAATTGAGGAACAGGACCTACCACGACCTGGAGGCGGGCGAGCCTACTGACCCTGCAGAACCACCGGGTGTTTTTCTTGACCATCCGGAGTATGTTTACCGGGTGGCCGTCTCCGAGACCGACCTGTTCGGAGACGAAGCGCCGGACGTGAAAACGGTGACGGTGGCCGTCTACGAGGCCGCGCATGCGGCCGAGGAGATCGTCTCTTTGACCATGGACCGGGGGAAGTGGCGGTGAAGCGGGAGCGCGCTCGAAAGAGCGGTTTTACCCTGGTGGAGGTCGTCGTGGCCGTGTTGATCTTCAGCCTGGTGCTGGGGGCGACGCTGGCCCTGTACCAGCAGGGCGTGCGGTCCTGGCACCGGGAAGCGGCCCGGGTTGACGTCCAGGAAAACTTGCGCCTCGGCCTGGACCGGATGAGCAGGGAGTTGAAAGCCGCGGTGCGGTTGGACGAGGCGAGCAATAACGCGGTTGGGTTTGAAACTACTGACGGGAGGCTCGTGCGTTACTACCACATGGCGGATAAGGAACAGTTGATGCGCGTGGTCGACGGCGGGCACAATCCGGTGGCCAGTTACGTGGCGGCTTTGAGCCTGACGTATTACGACCGCCAGGGCACGGAAATCGCGCCGCCGGTGCCGGAAGCGGACTTGAACAGCATTCGCCTGGTCCGGATCACCCTCACCGGGCGAAAGGGTAGCGAACCCGAGAGCACGATGAGTACTGCGGTGCGGATCAGGACCCTCGACTGAGGGGGTGAAGCGTTTGCGGCAAAAAACTCCAGGCCGGAGCGGGGGGAGGCGCGCGGAACGGGGCCAGGCCCTTATCCTGGTAATGCTGGTGCTGCTTGTGCTGGCCGTACTGGGCAGCGCGGTGGTGACGCTGGCGGCCAGCCACCGGCTCTCCAGCGCCCGGCAGGAAAGCCTGATGCAGGCCTACTACGCGGCGGAGGCCGGCGCCGAAAGGGTCCTGGCGCGGATCAGGTACGAGCCCGGCTGGTTTAGCGGGCTGCCTGCTGATGTCGAGCAAACCGTTTTCTCGAACGTGCCTTACGCCGGCGGCAAAATCCTGGAGGTAACGCTGAAGAAGGTTCCGGTCGGAATCGCGACGCGGGTGGAGATAACCTCCGTTGGTATCTTTGGGCCGCCGGATGAGCCCTTAGCCCGGAAGACGTTGAACGTGAGTGTCCTGGTATCCGCGGCGTCCGATCTAGTCCGGGGGGTGAGCGTATTGCCGGAGAGCCCCACCAGTCTTAACCTAAAAGGAAATTTTTCGCTTGAACCGGCGGAGGGCGTTGACGGCGTAAAATTCGTTTTAAACGGTGATCTTGACCTGGGAGGGGCAAGCCGCATAGTCGGCGACGTTTACGCTTCGGGGACGATTACGGGAACGGACAAAATAACGGGGCACGCCTACGCGGGCTACACCGGTGTACCCACTTTCCCGGTGATTGAGGAAGAGTGGTACAGGATCGAAGCGCAAAGAAACGGCCGTTACTACGCGGGCGACGTTGTGCTGGGGGGAGAGTCGGGCAGCACTTCGTACGCCGGTATTTACTTCGCCGAGGGGGCAATCGAGATTTCGGGGGAGTACAGCGGCCAGGCGGTTATCGTGGCCAAGGGCGGGATCACGGTCGAAGATGATCTTAAGGCCGAAAGCGGAAATGACCTCCTCGTTTTGATTTCCCTGGCGGACGTTTCGATCAGAAATTTTGAGGTTGACGCGGTGGTCATTGCCGCAAATACCTTCCAGGCCTGGGGCAAGGCCACCCTCTACGGGGGCTTGGTTGCGCGCGGGCTCGATCTCCCGGGCGCGGGCGGAGGGGGCGGAGGGGCGGTTGGGATTGTCTGCAACCCCCAACTCGTCGAGGGGTTGCCGCCGGAGGTCTTGCAGGGCGTTTCTTCGAGTATAAAAATCGAGTCCTGGCGGGAACGATATCCAGTATTGTAAGAAGGGGACGGTAATGTTCGGGGCTTTGGGTAGGCTACGGCGTATAAGAGCGCATAAAACCGGTCGCTTCACGGGCGTTGATCTCAGTCCACCGTATATCAGGGTGGCCGAGGTCTGCCTCACCCGAGATGAGCTCGCGGTAACCGCGGCCGGTCAGTTTTCCCTCCCGTTTCCCGTACAGGATGAAGTTATCTTTGCGGAAGAGATGGCCGACGCGCTCGCGAGCGCCGTCCAAAATTCGGGCGCCGATACCAGGTACGTAGTTACGGCCATCCCGGGGGAGAAGGTTGTTACGCGCCACATCCGCATTCCTCCTGTGCCGCCGAAGGAAATCGAGCGGGTGCTCAAGTGGGAGGCAGAGCGCTATATTCCCTTACCGGTTAGTGATTTAATTATCAGGCACGTTAATCTCGGGGAAGTTAATAGCGCTCACGGACCAGAGTTGCACTTATTGCTGGCTGCCGTGCCCGAAACTCTGGTGCGGGAATGCCACCGCTGCTTTACGGAAGCCGGATTGCGCCTGGTGGCTGTTGATTTGCGGTCCCTGGCTTTGTGGCGGGCTTTTGCCGGGTCATCCGGGGACGGACTCCAGGACCCTTCGACTTGGGCCGTGCTCAATATCGATGTGTCCTACTCCCAACTAGTGGTTGTCCGGGAGGGACGCCTGCAATACACGCGGTCCTTACCGCAGGGCCTCCAGGTAGCGGTTGAGGTTGACGGAAAAGATGGTGCGCGCGGGATCTCCGACCAATCAGAAGGCGTTATTTACCGGGCCGCCCTGGAAGAGTTGGCCCGCGAAGCGCAACGCTCGTTTAGCTGGTACCAGGCCCAGGATCGGGAACACCCGATTACGAAAATAATTCTCAACGGGGTGGGGAGCAAAATCCAGAATTTGGGTCCTTATCTCGCCAACCGGCTGGGTATACCGGTGGTAATGGATGGGCCTCCGGTCCAAATTAAGACCCAAGGTGATTACGATCCCGCCTTTGCCCTGGCCATCGGCCTTGCCTTGTGGGGGGTCCAATAACGGAATCGGTTACTCGAAGGGAAAGGGATGTCTTGACGCTAAAGAAAGTAGCTGTTAACCTTGGTCGGCACAGTTACTCGGTCTGGATCGGTACGGAATTACTCCCCCGTTTGGGCGAGCTCTTGCGCGAAAGTTTTCGCGCGCCAAAGGTCCTGGTTATTACCAACCCCAGGGTGCGGGGCCTTTACGGAAACGTGGTCGAAAGAGGTTTAGGCCGGGCGGGGTGGGATACCGTCTGGGCCGAGATGCCGGACGGTGAAGAGTACAAGACACTGGCCACCGTACAGGGCTTCTACGACCTGGCGCTGACCAAGGGACTGGACCGGGCGTGCCCGGTGATCGCTCTTGGAGGCGGCGTCGTGGGAGATACGGCGGGTTTCTTTGCGGCTACCTACCAGCGTGGCGTGCCCTTTATCCAGGTGCCGACCACTCTGTTGGCCCAGGTGGATGCCAGCGTGGGTGGCAAGGTGGGGGTTAACCACCCCTGGGGCAAGAATATGATCGGTGCCTTTTACCAGCCCCGGCTGGTGGTCGCCGATCTGGATACACTGGCCACCCTGCCCACGCGGGAAATCAGGGCGGGGCTAGCCGAAGTCATCAAGTACGGGGTCATCAAGGAAGCCGTTTTCTTTGCCTGGCTGGAGGAGAACATCGACCGCCTCCTGCGGCTTGAACGGGACGCGCTGGCGCAAGCCATAGCCACCTCTTGTCGTCTCAAGGCGGCGGTGGTGGAGGAAGACGAAATAGAAACGGGCCAGAGACAGATTCTGAACTACGGCCATACCGTGGGCCATGCTTTAGAGGCTCTAACCGACTACCGGGTGTACCACCACGGCGAAGCGGTGGCCATTGGGATGGTGGTGGCCGCCCGGCTTGCCGTAGCGCTGGGGCTCCTGGCGGGTTCCTGTGCGGTCCGGATTACCGCTCTCCTCCAGCGCGCAGGTCTGCCCAGCAGGGTTCCGGCGCAGTTTTCGGCGGATGAGCTGGTCAAAGCGATGCGTCTCGACAAGAAGGCGCGCGATGGCGAGCTTACTTTTGTGCTGCCGGAAGCAATCGGTAGAGTACGCCTTGTCCCGCGGGTCGACGCCCAGCTCGTAAAGTCGGTTTTGGCGGATTGTTGATCGACCCGGCATGTCTAAATTTTGACTTTTAGCAGGAACCCGCCAGAAATTTACCGAAATAATCCCTAGTGTATTTTGGCAAACCTTAACGGCGGGATCAAATGTGCCTGAGATTTTTGTGTACCGGGCCCGCGACCTAACCGGGCGCTTGGTCCGGGGACAGCTAGAGGCCGAAAGTGAAGCCCGGGCGGTAGCGCTTTTGCGGGAACAGAACTATGTCGTAGTTGATCTCCAGGCGGCGCCGGCCGGGACAAAGATCGGGTTCGGGTATGCCGTTCTGCGGGAGCGGCCGGTGGGAGCCCGCAGTCTGGCAGTTTTCTGCCGCCAGCTGGCGACGCTGATCGAAGCAGGCGTGCCGCTTTTGAGCGCCCTGCAGACGCTGGGGGAGCAGACGGAGGACCGGGTTCTTGCCCGGGCCGTGGCCGGGGTGGCGGAACATTTGCGGGGCGGGCGTGGCCTGGCCGAGACGCTGCGGTTTTACCCGCGGGTCTTTCCGCCGTTGATGACCAACATGGTTGAGGCCGGCGAGGTGGGCGGCGTGCTCGACCGCGTCCTGGAACGCTTGGCGCTGCACTTTGAAAGGGAACACGTGCTGCGGAGCAAGATCAAGTCTGCGGTTACCTATCCGGCCGTGGTGATTTCCGTTGCCGTTCTGACCCTGCTGGTGATGGTTACCTTTGTGCTGCCGGCGTTCACCGACATGCTTTACGCGCTCGACGCACCAATGCCCCTGCCCACCCGGTTGGTGCTGGGCTTTAGTGAGGGTTTGCGCATGTACTGGTATCTGCTGCCGGTTGGGGTGGCGGGCTTGTTTGTAGCCTGGCGGGTGGTGTATACCTCACCACGCGGGCGGGCGCACTGGGACCGCCTGGTTCTCCGGCTGCCGGTCTTTGGGAGATTGGTGCACAAAACAATCATCGCCCGTTTCTGCCGCACCCTGGGCACACTCTTGCGCGGCGGGGTGCCGATTCTGCGGGCCCTGGAGGTTGTGCGGGCGGTGGCGGGGAACACGCTGGTCGTGCGGGCCGTTGAGGAGGCGGGGGCATACGTCCGGGCGGGAGCCAGCCTCGCGGAGCCCATGGCGCGAAGCGGGGTTTTCCCGCCCCTGGTCACCCAGATGATCACGGTGGGGGAAGAAACCGGGGCCCTCGACACCATGCTGGAGCGGGTCGCGGCCTTTTATGAGAGTGAGGTGGAGACCCTTGTGGCCCGCCTGGCCTCGTTGATCGAGCCGGTGCTGATCGTCGGACTGGGGGCAATCGTGGGCTTCATCGTAATTGCGATCCTGTTGCCGTATTTCCAGATGCTGGGAGGGCTGTAATAAGGGCGCTCCCAGCGGTACATGCTCCGGCCGACTTGGTGGTGCTTGCCTTGTGATCGAGCCTGCGTCAGGTTATGGTGGGGGAAAGGCGGGGCGCGAGTTTCTGGGAAGCTTGAAAAGTAGTTGTCCAGGTATGAGGGGCCATACGCTGCTCGAGGTTGTCATCGTGCTGCTGATCGTGTCTACAGTGCTGGCCGTTGCTGGGCCCGAACTCGCCAAGCCGCTTGCCGCCGCCCGCCTGGAGGCCGTGGCCCGGCAGATGGCGGCGGATATCCGGGTGGTGCAGCAAAGGGCCCTTAATGAGGAAAGCGCGGCCTATTTTATCAGGTTTTACCCCTATGGCGCCCGGTACGAGGTGCGAAAAGCGGCTTCCCCGACGTACGTGGTGCTGGACAAGGTAACCCTGCCCGGCACCGTCGAGCTGGTGGGAACCACTTTCAGTCAAGACTGGCTGGCGTTTTCGGCCGCCGGTACGCCCGTCCAGGGTGGCACCGTAACGCTGCGGGATCAATGGTCGGGACGTTTGCGCTACGTGATTGTTGCCCCCGTCACGGGGAGGGTGCGGGTAAGTGAGAGCCCCCCGGAACACTGGGAAAAATAGCGCGCGACTGCCTCCACGGAAGGTGCTGGCTTAATGTCCAAGGTCAACCTGCTCCCGCCGGAGCTTTCGCCCGAAAGAAGAAAACAGAGCCTTGCGGACCTCGCCCCGGCCATTGCCTGGCGCGCCGGGGCGGCGGTGGTGGTGCTTGGCTACAGCACCTTCCTTTTCACCCTGTTTTCAGCCCAGGGCGTCCTGGAGGAAAGACGGACGGCGCTTGAACGTTTAGCCCCCGAGGTGGCTGCGGCTCAGGAACTGCAGCAGGAGCGGGAGAGAGCGGAGGCCATGTTGGCGGCATGGCGGAAGGTGTTCTTGGAGCGCGAGGATTTGGTCTACCTCCTGGAAGACGTCAACGCCGGCGTTCCCGCCGCGGTCTGGCTCACGGCCCTGGAAATCGCCCCGGGAGAGGAAACGGCGGCGGACGAGCCGTATCCCCGGCCTTCGATCCTGCGGATCGAGGGCCGCAGCCGGTCGCTGGCGGCGGTGGGTGCCTTTGTGCAGAATTTGAACCGGAGGCCTTATTTCTCCGGCGTGGTGCTGCAGGAAGTCCGGGAAGAAGGTGATGGTGTCCTATCCTTCAAAATAAGCACTCAATTGGCGAGGAGCAGCGAAAATGTGGCCGCGCCTGATTAAACGGGAACGGGAGCGGAAACTGGCTCTGGTGCTGGGCGCAAGCATAACGGCGGCCCTGTTTTACTTGTATTTGTTGTCTCCCCAGCTGGCCACTCTCGGGGAGATCCGGCGCGAAGTCGCCGCCGTGGAGCAGGAGCTGGCCGCGGCCGAAAGCCTGCTCGCCGGGGCGGCTCGCCAGCGGGAGGCGCTGGCGCAAGCCGAAGCGGAGTTGCAGCAGCTGCGGGATTTTTTCGCGGCTGACGTGCAGGGCGGGGCGCTGATTGTCGACGTCGGCCTGCGGGCCGCCGAGGACGGGGTACAAATCATCTTTTTCCGGCCCCTGCCGATCGTGGAGGCGGACCACCTGCTGATCTTGCCGCTCGAGATCGGGGTGCGGGGCACATACCCCGCGGTGCTGAACTACCTGAAAAGCCTGCAGAGCCTGCCGAACATTTCGGAAATCCGGCAGCTGTCCGTGCGGGAGGAAAACCAGTCGCCTCCCGTAGTGGTCCGGGCGGACATCCTGCTCTTGGTCTATGCCGATCCGTCGCCTGCGGGGCGCCGCCAGCTTGCCGAAATGGGACACTGGTTGACAGGGCGCTACGACGTTTTCCAGCCGTCCGTTGGCTCTCCCGCGCCGGGGGTTGGGCCGGTGTCCCCCGGACCGGAGTTGGGGCCGCGCCCGTTTAAGTAGCGGTGAACGCCGGATCATATTCCAATTCCGGATGGAAAAGCTATACTCAATTAGGCCTAAAAATAAAAAAATCAAGCTAACCCTGCGCACGCTTTGCAGGTAGGGGGAGGCGCTCTGCTTTGATCGACAAGGAGCTGCTAAAAGAAACGCTGGCGGTGGCCTTGGCGCGCGGGGGTGACTTTGCGGAGGTTTTCGTTGAATCCCGCCGGGTGACCGGGATCGGGCTAGAAGGCGGCAAGGTGGAACGGATGCAGTCGGGCGTCGAAGCCGGTGCTGGCGTCCGGGTACTGGCCGGGGAAGCCACGGCTTATGCCCACACCAACGCCCTGGACCGGGACGGCCTGCTGCGCGCCGCCCGGATTGCGGCCCGCGCCCTGGGCAACGGGCAAAAGGACGTGACGCTGGACCTGACCACCCTGCGCCCACCGGTAACGTTTACGGTGCGGGAGTTGCCTGAAACCGTGCCGGCCGAACGCAAGGCGGAAAAGATTGCGGAGGCCGACCGCGCCGCGCGCGCCGTTGACGGGGAGGCCATCAAACAGGTGATGGCCGGTTACGGCGACGTGGTGCAGGACGTGGTGATCGCCAACAGTACCGGGGTGCACGTGGAGGACCGCCGGGTGCGCACCAGGATGGTGGTGAACGCGGTGGCGGCGGCGAAGGGCATGATTCAGACGGGCACCGAGGCCGTGGGCGGCACCGCCGGGTTTGAGCTGTTTGACCACCATGACCCCGGGGAGATGGGCACTGCCGCCGCCAAGCGGGCCCGAGCCCTGCTGGAGGCAGAGCCGGCGCCATCCGGCCGCATGCCGGTAGTTCTGTCCGGGGCGGCGGGGGGGACCATGGTCCACGAAGCCTGCGGTCACGGCCTGGAAGCAGACCTGGTGCAGAAGGGGCTTTCGGTATACGGGGGCAAGCAGGGCCAGGAAGTAGCTGCCCCGACCATCACCGTGGAGGACAACGCCACTCTGCCAGGCCGGTACGGTTCCTATGCTTTCGACGACGAGGGCACGCCCGCCCGTCCGGTGACCCTGATCGCCAACGGGGTGCTGGAGGATTACCTCTACGACCGGTTGTCGGCCACCAGGGAAAAAAGGGAGTCCAACGGTCACGGACGCCGGGAGTCCTACCAACATAAGCCGGTTCCCCGCATGGGCAACACCTATATCGCCCCGGGCCGGGACGATCCGGAGGAGATCATCCGGGAGGCCGGAGAAGGGCTTCTGGTCCGGAAGATGGGCGGCGGCCAGGTCAACACCACCACCGGGGACTTCGTGTTCGAGGTGGCCGAGGGCTACCTGATCCGGGACGGAGAAGTAGGCCCCATGGTCCGGGGGGCCACCCTCACCGGAAACGGTCCGGAGGTGTTGCGCCGGGTGGCCATGGTCGGCAAGGACCTTGGGTTTACCATCGGCACCTGTGGCAAGGACGGGCAAGGAGTACCGGTCAGCGACGCCCAGCCCACCATGCTTTTGGGCACGAGCCGCAAGGACTCGCCGATCGTGGTCGGCGGCACCAAGCAACTGGAGGACGGGCCCGAGGTCCGAACCGTAAATCTGCCCGCTGCTTTAGGTTTTCCGGAATTCCGGGTGCGGCGCATTCGCCGTCTCTAGGGTTTGAAACCGAAAACTCGGGTCGGCATCCGGATGGCGACGAACAAAAAACTTTGGGTTGATGGCATAGTAGGGTAGGGTTTTTGCGCTAGAGAAAATAAATTCGGTTAAGGTTTGCGGGAAAGGAAGCTGTCTTTGCCAATGTCAAACACGGAATTCCTCGCTATTGCCGGAGCGGGCGTGAATGCGGCCCTGGCGGTTGGTGCCGACGCCGCGGAAGTTTATTTGAGCAGTAGTACCAGCATTGAAATCGACGTCCGGGACGGCCGGGTGGAGACCATAAAAAGTGCCGCCGAAAAAGGCGCCGGCTTACGGGTTATCCGGGGCCGCCGGATTGGGTTCGCGTACACCACCGATTTGTCCCCCCGGGGATTGGAGACGGCGGCGCAGCGGGCGGTGGCGAACGCGGCCGTGACGGCCGAGGACGAGTTTCACCGCCTGCCGAACTCGGCGCCGGGTTATCCGGCGGTCGACATTTTCGATCCGGAACTGTCCGGTAAACAGATGGAGGAAAAAATCGACCTGGCCCGGCGCATGGAGGCGGCCGCCCGGGCCCACGATCCCCGGGTGGCCATCGTGGAGGGTTCCACCTACCAGGACAGACTGGTGGAGGTGGGGATTGTCAGCAGCACGGGGGTGTCGGCTTACTACCAGGGCGCGGTTTGCGGGCTGTACATCGCCCTGACCGCCCGGGAGGGCGAGGATCACCAGACCGGTTTTGCCATGGATTTTCGTTCGCGGTTCGCCGAACTGAATCCGGAAGCCGTGGGCCGGGAGGCGGCCGGGCGTGCGGTCCGCATGCTGGGCGCCCGTACCCAGCGGGGGATGGAAGTCCCGGTCGTTTTCGATCCCTTGGTAATGGTCAGCCTGCTCGGGGTGCTCGCCCCGGCGCTAACAGCGGAGGCTGTTCAGAAGGGCCGTTCGCTCTTCGCCGGCCAGGTGGGCGAGGTGGTGGCTTCTGACTTGGTCACCATTGTGGACGACGGCACCCTGGAGGGCGGTATCGGGTCGGCGCCTTTTGACGGCGAAGGAGTACCTTCGTCGCGTTCGGTCCTGGTCGAAAACGGAATCCTGCGGGGGTACCTGTATAATACTTACACGGCGGCGAAGGACGGCGTGGCGTCCACCGGCAACGGAGTACGCGCCTCTTACAAGGGCGGCCCGGAGGTGGGCACCACGAACTTCTTCCTGGAGCCGGGAGACAAAAGCCCCGAAGAGATTATCGGGGAGATCTCCTCCGGGCTTTACGTGGATGAAGTCATGGGTATGCACACCGCCAACCCGATTTCCGGGGATTTTTCCGTCGGGGCCACCGGGCTCTGGATCGAACAGGGGAAACTGTCTTACCCGGTTCGGGGACTGGCCATCGCCGGAAATATCCGGGACCTGCTGACCGCGGTGGACGCGGTCGGCCGCGACCTGCGGTTTTTCGGGGGCAAGGGCGCCCCGACCGTGCGGGTCGGCAAGCTGGCCGTGAGCGGGTAAGTAAACGCTGAATTCAGGGAGGGTAAATACAGATTGCGCGTCCTGGTGCTGCACGGCCCGAACCTCAACCTCCTGGGCACCCGGGAAACCGGAGTTTACGGAACCATCACCTTGGAGGACATAGACGCGAGGCTCCATGACTTGGCGGCCGAACTGGGTGTGGAACTGGAATGCTTCCAGTCGAACTCGGAGGCCGCGCTTGTTAGCCGGCTGCACACCGCCCCGGGACAATTTGACGCGGTGGTGTTCAACCCGGCCGCCTTTACGCATTACAGTATCGCCCTGCGCGATGCGGTGGCGGCGGTGGAACTGCCCGTCGTGGAGGTGCATCTGACCAACGTATATGGGCGGGAGGAGTTCCGGCGCCGATCGGTGATCGCTCCCGTGGCGGCCGGCCAGATCAGCGGGTTCGGAGTAACCAGTTACCTGCTGGGATTGCGGGCGGCCGTTGAACTGGTCGGGAGGGAGGCCGGAGTGCGTGCTTGAGCGCGTCCGCCGGTTAAGACAGTTGATTGACGAATCCGGGGTTGAGGCCTTCCTGGTGACCGGAATCGATAACGTCCGTTACCTGAGCGGTTTTACCGGCTCGGCCGGGGTGCTGCTGATCGGACCGGACGAGGCCCTGCTGCTGACCGATGCCCGGTACACGGTACAGGCGGGCGCGGAGGCGCCCGGCTTCGAGGTTGTGACCGTGGAAAAGACCTGGTTGGAACTGCTAGCCGAGCTGTTGCAAAACCGGGTGTACCAATTGCTGGGCTTTGAGGCGGCCCACGTGACTCACCAGCAGTTCCTGCGGATGCGGGAATTGCTGTCAATGGTTGAACTGCGACCGCTGAAGGACCTGGTCGAGAGGCTTAGGTTGGTGAAGGACGAGGAGGAAATCCGGGCGATTCGCCAGGCGGTCGGGCTGGTGGACGAGGCGTTTCCCTGGATCGTGGACCGCATCCGGGCGGGCCGGTCCGAGCGAGAGATCGCCCTGGAACTGGAGTTTGCCTTGCGCGACCGGGGCGCGGAGCGGATGGCTTTTGAGATCATCCTGGCGTCCGGGGCACGGTCGGCGTTACCCCACGGCAGGCCGTCCGGCAAGGTGGTGGAAAAAGGGGACCTGGTACTGCTGGACTGTGGAGTGGTCTGCGACGGTTATTGTTCCGATTTCACCCGGACCGTGCTGGTCGGGGCCGTTCCAGAGCCCTGGCAGGAGGAGATCTACCAGGTAGTGCTGGCGGCCCAGGAAGCGGGCATCAGAATGATTCGGACCGGCGTGCTCGCGGCCGACGTGGACGCCCGGGTCCGGGAGGTCATTGCGCATCACGGCTACGGCGAGTACTTCGGACACAGCACCGGCCACGGCCTGGGGGTGCAGGTGCATGAACTGCCGCGCCTGGGCCGGTTTAGCGAGGAAACCCTGCAGGCCGGCATGGTGGTGACGGTCGAGCCCGGCATCTACCTGCCGGACCGTGGCGGCGTGCGCATCGAGGACGTGGTGGTGATCCGCGAGGACGGTGCCGAAATCCTGACCCTAGCGCCCAAGGACCGACTGATCCGGGTTTGAGCCCGGAAAGCATCCGGTTAGAAAACGGTTCTACCGGCAGTATAATTTCCAAGAGGAGGCGGGAACTTGATCTCCACTAATGATTTTCGCACCGGCCTGACTATCGAAGTCGACGGCGACCCGTGCCAGGTTATCGAGTTTATGCACGTGAAGCCGGGCAAAGGCTCGCCCTTCGTCCGGGCCAAGATCAAGAACCTGCGCACCGGGAGCACCGCCGAGCGCACGTTCAACGCCGGGGAGAAGATCCCCCGGGCGGTCCTGGAGCGCAAGGAGATGCAGTACCTATACAACGACGGCGAAAACTACTATTTCATGGACAACGAGACCTTCGACCAGGTCGGGTTGAGCCGTACGCAACTGGAGGACGCGATCAAGTACCTGAAGGAAAATATGAACATCCACGTGGTTTACCACAAGGACCAGGTCTTGGGGGTGGACCTGCCCAACACCGTCGAACTCACGGTGACGGAAACCACCCCGGGCATCAAGGGGGACACCGCCTCCGGCGGTTCGAAACCGGCCACCCTGGAGACCGGGCTGGTGATCCAGGTGCCATTCTTCATCGAGGAGGGCGACGTGATCCAGGTGGACACCCGTTCCGGAGCATATATCAAGCGGGCCTAGCCTGAATGTTTAAAACCCCCTTCGTAGAGGGATACTAGGATTGGCAACAAGAAGGGGGTATTTTAATGGCGAACCTTAAGGCGCGAGTGGCCTACTTACAGGGGCTGACCGCCGGTTTGGAAATGCCGGCCGATTCCAAGGAAACCAAACTCCTGGCCGGGATGGTTGACGCTCTGGCCGAGTTCGCGGACGCGGTGGATGAGCTGCGGTTATCACAGGAAAGGCTGGAGGACTACCTGGAGAGCATTGACGAGGATCTCTACGGCCTGGAGAGAGATATCTATCCGGACGAAGACGACATTGACGGGGACGTTACCTGCTTGGACCTCGACGAACCCGCGTACCTTGAGTCCGCGGACGAGAATGGAAGCCCCGGCCGAGATGCAATCTGATCGGTAAAAAGGGGACAGGCTACTTTTTTAGCAGACCCCTACTTAGAGTGCCAAAAAAGGGGACAGGCTACTTTTCTGGCGGACTATCCTTTAGAGTGCTAAAAAAGTAGCCTGTCCCCTTTTTTGTTTCGCGCGGCAGATATGTCAGCACACCACAAAAAGCGGTGCTCTGCCAGAGCACTTTTTTCATGGTCTAGAGCGGCTGCCGGGGCATACCTATGTAACCAGGAGGGGACAAACCGTGGTGTATATGGGTCAGTTGACTGAGGTGCGGCCGGGTCACCGGTTGCGCGAGGAAGTGATCGGGTTCTTTCCCACCACCATCCGGGCGCTGCTGGGGCAACTGCCCGCGAGCGCTTGGTCCGTGTTGGAGGAGGTTCGTCTCCGGGTGCACAAGCCCCTAATCCTGAGCCGTGCCGGGGGCGAGACCATGTTAACCGGCGAAGGCCTGCCGACCGGCGATCCGGGACGGGCCTACCGGGTTAGTGAGGAGGACGTAGTCCGGACGGTGGAACTGGTGACCGGGTCCTCCCTCTACGCCGTGGAAGACGAACTCCGCCAGGGCTTTGTCACCGTTCCCGGCGGCCACCGAGTCGGCTTATGCGGCCGGGCGGTGGTTGAAGGGGGGAGGGTACGCACTTTGAAATACCTGACCGGGGTTAATTTCCGGATCAGTCGGGAGGTGCAGGGCGTAGCCGACCAGGTGCTGCCGTGGCTGATCCGGGGGCCCCGGACGATGTACAACACTCTGATCATCTCCCCACCCCGGTGCGGTAAGACCACCCTGTTGCGGGACCTGGTGCGGCAGATCTCGAACGGAGTGCCGCGGCTCGGTTTCACGGGTTTGACGGTGGGGGTGGTGGATGAACGTTCCGAAATCGCCGGCTGCTACCGGGGTATCCCCCAGCGGGACGTGGGCCTGCGCACCGACGTGCTCGACGGTTGTCCTAAGGCCGAGGGAATGATGCTGCTGCTGCGGGCGTTATCGCCCGACGTGATCGCTACCGACGAAATTGGCCGGCGGGAAGACGTGGAAGCGCTGGAGGAGATGCTGAACGCGGGCGTACGGATCGTAGCCACCGCCCACGCCGCCTCGGTTGAAGAACTGGGCAGCCGGCCGGTGCTCCGTGACCTGCTGCAGCGGCACATTGTGGAGCGGTTCGTGGTGCTGGAGTACCGCCACGGTCCGGGCGCCGTGCGGAGGATAATCGACGGGCGCAACTTTGAAACGGTGGAGGCGATCCAGTGTTCAAGGTAGCGGGCGCACTGCTGGTGATCGTGGCTGCGGGGGCGCTGGGCCTCCTGGTGGCCGGGAGCTACGCCCGGCGCCCCCAGGAACTCCGCGCCTTGCAGTCGGCCCTGAGCCTGCTGGAAACCGAGATTGTGTACGCCGCCACCCCTTTAACCGAGGCCCTGGAACAGGTTGCCAGGAGGTCTGAATCCTGCGTATCCGGACTGTTCGCCCGGGCGCACGCCGGGTTGGCCTCCCGTACCGGCAGCACGGCACAGGAGGCCTGGGAGCGCGCGCTGAACGAGTACTACCCGAACTCCTACCTTCGGCCCGACGATCTGGCCGTGCTCCAGGGGGTGGGTAAGATACTGGGCGCCTCGGACCGCCAGGACCAGGCTAAGCACCTGCGCCTGGCTTGCGAGCGCCTCCGGACGCAGAACCTGAAAGCCGAAGAAGAAGCGCGACGTAACGTCAGACTCTGGCGATACCTGGGTTTGTTCGCTGGCTTGGCTATCGTGCTGATTTTAGTCTAGAGGAGGGAAAGCGTGGGCACCAATATTGATCTTATTTTCAAAATCGCCGGAGTCGGTATCCTTACCGCCGTGCTGCACGCCCTGCTAAAACACGCCGGCAAGGAGGAATACGCCCACCTGGCCACCCTGGCCGGGGTAGCGATCATCTTGATGTGGGTAATCGACTTGCTCGGAAACCTTTTCGACCAGGTGAAGACCGTTTTCAGGCTGTTTTAGGGCAGGTGTGAGGCGTGGAAATCACGCAAATCGTGGGGTTCGGCCTGGTCGCGGCCGTCCTGGTGATTATCCTGAGGCAGTACAAGCCCGAAATCGCCCTGCTGGTCAGCATCGCGGCCGGAGTGGCGTTGTTCCTGGCGGTCCTCGGCAAGATCGGCGCCGTGATCGAGGTCCTGCAGGACCTGTCCCGGCGGGCGAACGTGAACATGGTGTACCTGGGGGCGATCCTGAAAATCGTGGGTATCGCCTACATCGCCGACTTCGGCGCCCAGATCTGCCGGGACGCCGGAGAGGGCGCCCTGGCGGCAAAGATCGAACTGGCCGCCAAGATCTTAATCCTGGTGCTGGCCATTCCAATCGTGATGGCCGTGCTGGACATTTTAATGAAAATCCTTGATTAGGTGGGAGTTTGGTGGTAAGGGGTTTGCTGGCCTTCCTGCTGGTGTTCCAGGTGCTGTTTCCCGGTTTGTGTTGGGCCGAAACGGCCGGTGGCGTGGAAGGCCTCCTGGACGAAATCGACCTGCGCCGTCTGGATGACTCCGTCAAGGTGCTCAACGAGGAGATCGACCGCACCCTGCCAGATCTGGATTTCCGGAGCCTGGTCACGTCCCTGGTGCGGGGTGAGCTGGGCTACCGGCCCGGGGATTTCCTGAGCGCCATCTGGCGCTATCTTTTTCAGGAGGTGATCGCCAGTGCCACCCTGCTCGGCAAACTGGTGGTGCTGGCCGTGATCTGTGCCGTGCTGCAAAACATCTCCAGCGCCTTTGAAGAATCAACCACCAGCCGGATGGCCTATACCGCCGTGTACCTGACGCTGATCACCATCGCCGTCGGTTCGTTCATGATCGCCCTGAACACCGGCCGGCAGGCGGTGGAGAACATGGTGGTGTTCATGCACGCCATGCTGCCCGTGATGCTGACGCTGCTTTGCGCGGTCGGCGGTTTCGCCTCGGCGGCTCTGATCCACCCGGTGATCGTGATCGTAATGAACGGGGCCGCCAACCTGGTGAAGAATGTGGTGCTACCCCTGATTCTGTTCTCCGGCATCCTGGGGATGATCAGCCACCTGGCCTCCGGGTTCTCGCTTTCCCGCCTGGCCGACTTTCTGCGGCACGTGGGCCTCGGGGTAATGGGCGTGCTGACCACCGTTTTCCTGGGCGTGCTGACCATCCAGGGGGTGGCCGGGGCGGTGACCGAGGGTATCGCTTTTCGCACCGCCAAGTACGCGTCCCAGACTTTCCTACCCATTGTGGGTAAGATGTTCTCGGACGCCATGGAAATGATCGTGGGTTCGTCGCTGCTGGTGAAAAATGCCGTCGGACTGGCCGGGCTGTTATTAATCTTCCTGATGGTGCTGTTTCCGCTGCTGAAAATCATTGTGCTGATCTTCATCTACAAGCTGGCGGCCGCGCTGGTCCAGCCGCTGGGAGAGTCCAGACTGTCAGACTGCTTGAACACCCTGGGCAACAGCATCATCGCGGTGTTCGCCGTGGTGGCCACCACCGCGCTCCTGTTCTTTTTCGCGCTGGCCCTGATGACCGGTCTGGGCAACCTGAACGTCATGCTTCGGTAGGAGGTATCCCGCGTGGAAGCCGTGCAAAACCTGGTCCGGGAATTGGTGATTCTAATCATCCTGGCCGTCACCCTGGAACTCCTGCTGCCGCACGGAGACCTGCGCCGGTACGTGCGCATGGTGCTGGGGCTTTTAATCATCGTGGCCGTGCTGCAGGCGGGAGTGAGCTTCTGGAACCGGGACCTGGCCGCCGACCTTTCCTGGGTATCGCTTGGGCAGCCGGACCAGGAAGCGACGGCGGAAATCCTTCGGGAAGGGGAACGGTTGTGGCAGTTGGGCCAATCCCGGGCTCAGACGGAGTACGAGCAGGGACTGGCCCGGCAGATCAAGGCCCTGGCCGGGTTAAACCCGGACGTGGCGGTGGCCGAGGTGCGGGTCCGCGTGGAAGGCGGTACCGCCACGGGCGAACCGGGGCGCCTGGAGGAGGTGGTTCTGGTTCTGGAAGGGGAGAGTTGGGACAAGAATAATGAGGTTCTTCCGGTCGCCGCCCCGGCAAAGCCCGCGCCCGACCCGGAAGCCGTCGAACGGTTGTGCCGGATCGTGGCTGACTTTTACGGCCTGGCCTCCGAGCAGGTGACGGTGGAGTACCGGTAGGTAAATTGTGACGATCAATGATGAATTAGCAGGAGGTGACAACGTGAAACTGAGCGATCTTATGGGAGGTGGCGGCAAAAACAGCCAGATGATCTTCCTGTTGGCCCTGGCCGTGCTGGGTATCTTCCTGCTGCTGCTTGGCTACCTGGATACCGGCGGAAAGCGGGAGGCTACACCGGTGGGCACCGTGACCTCCCCGGATCCAAGACTGTCCCCGCCGCAACCCCGGCTGCAGATCCAGGCCGAGGAGGAGTACCTGGCCCAAAGACTGGAAAATCTGCTGCAGCAGATTTCCGGGGTGGGGAAGGTGGACGTGAGCGTTCGCCTGGAGGGGTCGACCACTTCGGAATACGCCGTCAATCACACCACCGGCCGGAAGATCAGCGACGAAAGCGACCCGGCCGGCACCACCCGGGTGATCACCGACATCAGTGAATCGGGCCAACTGGTGGTGGTCCGGGGAGACCGGGGTTACGAAATTCCGGTGGTGGAGCGGGAACTGGCGCCCCGGGTGATCGGGGTGCTAGTGGTGGCCGAGGGTGCGCGCAACCCGAAAATTAAAGCTGAACTCTTCCGGGCGACCCGGGTGGCCTTGGGGGTGGAACCGCATAAAATCCTGGTACTGCCGAAGAAGTTTTAAATATGAATCCAGATTCAGAATTCAAAAACTAAAGTAAAGAATGCATTTCTGGGTTGCCAAAAAAGTTGCTCGATTTTAACTCGATTTTTAAGGGGGGAGAAAGATGCGTTTTTGGATGCTGGACCGCAAGCTGTTTCAGATGGCGGGACTGGTACTGCTGGCAGTGATCCTGGTGGGTGCCTGGCTGTTCTGGTCGGCGGGCGGCCGCATGCCGTCGGCCGGCAAACCAGATAGCTCCACCGAACCGGTGACCGTCGTACCCACGGAAGACCTGAAGCCGAAAGATCCGGACAGCCGGGTCGACCCCGGATCCGCGCCCTTCGTGCCGGCCCGGACCGATTTCTTTGTCGAGTACCGCCTGGAACGGGAGATGACCCGGGGGCGCCAGGTGGAGTTGCTTCAGGCGGTGGCGCAGGATCCCAACGCCGACGAAGCGAAACGGGCCGCGGCCCAGGAGCGGCTACTCCAGATCACCCGGGATTTGGGACGGGAAATGGGCCTGGAAAGCATTCTGCGGGCGAAAGGCTTCCGCGACGCGGTGGTATTTTTCCAGAACGACCTGGTGATAGTGATCGTCCCGGAACCGTTTTCCGAGGCCGAGACGGCCGAGATCATCAACCTGGTGGCCCGGGGGGCGGGAGTGAAGTTCGAGAACGTCATGGTAATCGGGCATGCGGCTGAAAGTCAGACCTAATCTTGATATTTAACGGTACAAGGCCCGTAGGTTGCTATGTTTTTTGTATACTTGTCAACGAACCATTTCCAAAAGCCGTAATCCTCCGGTATAATCAAGTACGTCGGTTATGTTGCTCCATACACTGGATGTTGCGTTTGTTGGGTTGTTTTTGGTAATTAACGACCCAACTTTCGTTAGGGGAGGAATTAGCACTTGTCACGGGTACGGATCACGGATACCACCTTGCGGGACGGTCACCAGAGCCTCTGGGCCACCAGGATGAAAACCGCGGATATGCTGCCGATTATCGAGAAAATTGATTCCATCGGTTATTACTCCCTGGAGGTCTGGGGCGGGGCCACGTTCGACGTCTGCCTGCGCTACCTGCAGGAGGACCCCTGGGAGCGGCTCCGCCTGATCAAAAAACACGCCCGGAAGACCCCTCTGCAGATGCTGTTGCGCGGACAATCCTTGGTCGGTTACGTGCACTACCCGGACGACATCGTCGAGGCCTTTGTCCACAAGTCGGTGGAGAACGGTATTGACATTATCCGCATCTTCGACGCGTTGAACGACGTCCGCAACATGGAGAAATCCATCCGGGCCGCCCGGGAGGCCGGGGCCCACGTGCAGGCCGCCGTGGTCTACACCCTTAGTCCCGTCCATACCACCGAACACTATCTTCAGACTGCTCTCAAACTAGCCGAGATAGGCATCGATTCGATCTGCATCAAGGATATGGCCGGGCTGTTGACGCCCCACAAAGCTTACGAGTTGGTCAGCTTGTTCAAGCGGGAGTTGCAGCTGCCCGTGCAGCTCCACTGCCACTTTATCGGTGGTATGGCCCTGGGCGCTTACCTGAAGGCGGCCGAGGCCGGGGTAGACGTTATCGACACTGCTTCCTTGCCCCTGGCCTTCGGGTCTTCCCAACCACCGGTGGAGACGGTAGTGCGGGCGCTGCGGGACACGCCCTACGACACCGGACTGCGCCTCCGGACGCTGTTCGAAATCGCCGAGTATTTCGAGGAGCTGCGCCGCCGTGAAGGGTACGAGCGCGGCGTGACGCGGATCCACGACATGCGAGTCTTTGACCACCAGGTCCCCGGGGGCATGATTTCCAACCTGGTTTCCCAGCTGGAAGAACAGAAGTCGCTGCACCGCCTGAAGGAGGTGCTGGCCGAAATCCCCCGGGTGCGGGCCGAGCTCGGCTACCCGCCGCTAGTCACCCCGACCAGCCAGATGGTGGGTACCCAGGCCGTGCTGAACGTGCTCACCGGACAGCGCTACAAGTTGGTTCCCGGTGAGATCAAGAACTACATCCAGGGCCTTTACGGCCAGCCGCCGGGCCCGCTGAACCCTGAGGTAGTGCGCGCTATTCTGGGGGATGCGGAGCCGGTTACCGTACGGCCGGCCGACTTGCTGGAGCCCGGATTGGGAAAAATAAGAAAGGAATGCGGCGATCTGGCCGCCAGCGAGGAGGACGTGTTGTCTTACGCCATTTTTCCGCAGGTGGCGAGAAGATTCTTTGAAGCCCGTCGCAGAGGCGAACTGCGCCCGGCGGAGTCCAAAAAGCGCCCGGTGGCCAAGGACAAGCCGGCGAGCGCCGCGCAGAGCAAGGAGGCAAGAAACATGAACCTGGAGGAAATCAGGGAACTGGTCAAGTTGCTGGACCGGACCGACATCAAGGAGTTTTCGCTGGAAAGTCAGGGAATCAAGATCACCATTAAAAAGGGCCAGATGGGGGACGAAGCGGTGCCCGTCGCCGAGCGCACCGCGCTGAACGCGGAGCCGGCGGAGGTGGGTCTGGAACCGCAAGTCGGAAAGCCGCAGCAAGAAAACGCGGTTACCATGGTGGCGCCCATGGTCGGCACCTTTTACCGCGCGCCGGCGCCCGACGCTCCGCCTTACGTCGAGATCGGCGACAAAGTTAAGGAAGGGCAGGTGGTCTGCATCATCGAGGCCATGAAGCTTATGAACGAGATCGAGGCTGAAGTCAGCGGCGTGATTACTGACATCCTGGTTGAAGACGGGCACCCGGTTGAGTACGGTCAGCCTTTGTTTGTAATCGGCACCGGGTAGACGGAGAGAGAGAAATGGAAAAGGTATTGATCGCCAACCGCGGGGAAATTGCCGTCCGGATTATCCGCGCCTGCCGGGAACTGGGGCTGGCCACGGTGGCCGTTTACTCGGAGGCCGACCGCGACAGCTTGCCGGTCCGGCTGGCCGACCAGGCTTTCTGCATCGGACCACCGGATGTCTCCCGCAGTTACCTGAACATTGCCGCCATCATCAGCGCCGCCGAACTTTCGGGGGCCGACGCCATTCATCCCGGCTACGGCTTCCTGGCCGAAAACGCTCATTTCGCCGAGGTTTGCGAGAGCTGCGGCATCACCTTTATCGGCCCTCCGGTAGAGGCCATCGCAAAAATGGGGGCGAAGGCGGAGGCCTTGGAGCTGATCCGGAACGCGGGGGTGCCCATCGTCCCGGGTTCGGGCGGGGCGGTGACCGACGAAAAGCACGCGCTCGCCGTGGCCGCGGAAATCGGGTACCCGGTACTGATCAAGGCTTCGGCCGGTGGCGGGGGCCGCGGGATGCGGGTCGCCCACGACAAGTCCGACCTGGCCCGCGCCGTGCAAATGGCCCGGAGCGAGGCCCAAAGCGCGTTCGGCAGCGGCGACGTCTACCTGGAGAAATATGTAGAAGAACCGCGGCACATTGAAATCCAGGTTTTCGGGGATAAATACGGTAAGGTCGTATACCTGGGGGAACGGGATTGTTCTATTCAGCGCCGCAACCAGAAGCTTTTGGAGGAGGCGCCGTCGATCGCGCTCACGCCGGAGTTGCGCCGGAAAATGGGCGAGGCGGCCGTACGGGCGGCCCAAACCGTTGGTTATTACGGGGCCGGCACCGTGGAGTTTCTGCTGGACCGGGCCGGCAATTTCTACTTCATCGAAATGAACACCCGGATCCAGGTTGAACACCCCGTAACCGAGATGGTCACCGGCCTGGACCTGGTAAAGGAACAACTCCGGGTCGCGGCCGGGGAGCCGCTGTCCTTCGGCCAGGACGAGATCACCATCAACGGCTGGTCGATCGAATGTCGCATCAACGCCGAGGACCCGTGGGCTAATTTCCGGCCGCGCACGGGGCGGATCACCGCCTACCTGCCGCCCGGAGGGCCGTGGGTACGGGTGGAGAGTGCCTTGTTCCAGGGATACGAAGTTGCGCCGTTCTATGACTCGCTGCTGGCCAAACTGGTGGTTTGGGGAACAAACCGGGCCGAAGCCATCGACCGCATGCGGCGGGCGCTGGACGAGTTTATCATCGAGGGAGTGCCCACCACCATATCTTTCCACCAGCGGGTATTAGCCAACGCCTTTTTCCGGCGCGGCGAGGTTTATACCAATTTCGTACAGCAGCACATTTTTGCCGACAACATGTAACGTTTGCCACCCGTTGAATCCACTACTGCTAATGGTATATACTAACAACAAGGAATCAATGTAGGGAGGTGCAAATCGATGGCAGAACAAATATCGGAACTACAGGGCGAAATCGGAGCCGTTAGGATTGCCAATGAGGTAGTGGCCGTCGTGGTTGGGCTAGCGGCCACCGAAGTACCAGGGGTTTCCGCGATGAGCGGCGGTCTGGCCGGCGGCATCGCCGAGCGGCTCGGCCGCAAGAACCTTGCCAAAGGTGTCAAGGTAGAAGTCGGTGAAAGAGAGGCGGCCGTGGACCTGTATCTGATCGTAGACTACGGCGTCCGGATCCCGGACGTGGCCATTCAGGTCCAGAACAGCGTTAAGCGCGCGGTGGAGACCATGACCGGGCTGAAGGTGGTCGAGGTGAATGTCCACGTCCAGGGCGTGGCCTTCGCCAAGGATGATGAAACAGCAGCAGGAGGAGAGGAAGAACCGCGGGTGAGATAGCCCGCCCGGAGAACCAGAACGACGCCCGAAAATACCAAAATCCAGTCACGCCCAGCACGGTAGATACCCAAGGGGGTAAAAGATATGGGGCCGTTTGACCGCGGCCTGCTGGCCATCTGCTCCCTGGCCGTTTCAGCAGCCGCTTTGATCGGAGTTTTGCTATTGACCGGGGTGTTGACCGTAGCGCAACTGCAAATAATAATCTTCCGCCCGGAACACAGAGAGGTGGCGGTGGTTGTTCTGGGCGCTTTCTTTTTGGGCGGCTTGCGGCTGTTGTGGGTGAGCCTGCGCCGGAAGAAAGAAAGCCAAGCTATTATAGACGAGAGTGCGCTTGGACAGGTGCGGGTATCGCTGGTCGCCCTCGAAAATCTGATTACGAAGGCAGTCAGTTCGGTGCCCGGAATCCGGGAGGTCCGTCCCAAGGTCGGGGCGGAGAACGGGGGGATCGGGATCCGCCTGAAGGTGATCGCCAGTCCGGACCTGAACGTCCCCGAATTGTCGCGGCAGATCCAACAAATGGTACAGGACAAGGTCCGGGATGTCACCGGGCTTACGGTGAACCGGATCAAGGTTGAGATCGTAAACTTTGCCATCGCGAAGGGCCGGGTTGAGTAGCGAGGTGGTGTTAATTGCTACCAAGACCTTTGGAGATCCTAAACGGCCACTGGGGCAAAGTCATCGGGGTTATCCTGGGACTGTTGTTCGGATGGTTCGCCATTACCTACGGGTTTTGGCGGGCGGTGTTCGTGGCGCTCACCGTGGCGGTTGGTTACTATATCGGAAAGCAGGTGGATGAACGCACTGACTGGCAGGCGTTTTGGGACCGGCTCCGGCGCGGGTAATCGGGGAAGGCGTTTGAACCGGAGACGGCAAAGGGAAACTGCATTACAGGCTCTTTTTCAGGCTGAACTGGCGAGGATTTCCGGGGAGGAAGCCTTCGCCCGGACCCGGACGGTATTGGGTTTGGAAAACAAAGACCTGACCTTCGCTTGGGAACTGGTGCGCGGTGTAGGGGAGCAGCAGGCGGCGATCGACCGGGTGATCGCTCGGGTCAGCCACGACTGGCGGCTGGAGCGGATCACCAACGTGGACCGGAACATCATCCGGATCGCGCTTTTTGAACTGCTCTTCCGTCCGGATATCCCGGCCAACGTGGCGGTCAACGAAGCCGTAGAATTGGCCAAGATGTACGGCACCGATGATTCGGGTCGCTTTGTGAACGGTATCCTGGGCAAAGTGGTGGAACAGCCGGATGCTTACTGGCCGGATTAAGGCCGAACGACGGGCTGCCTACGGGCGGCCGATTTCTTGGGGCGGATGGCGGCGTGCGAATCCTCAGCGTACGAGAACTGACCAGTTACATTAAAGAACGGCTGGAATCTGATCCCTTCCTGGCCCGGGTGTGGGTCAGGGGCGAAGTGTCGTCCTGTGTGTATCACCCATCCGGCCACCTTTATTTCGAGATCAAGGACGAAGCCGCCCGGCTCCGGGTGGTGATGTTCCGTTCCCAGGCCGCGCGACTCGAGATCCGGCTGGAAAACGGCACCGCGGTGGTGGTGCGCGGTTACCTGAGCGTTTACGAGCGGTCCGGGAGCTACCAGCTGTACGCCCAGGCCGTGGAGCCCGAGGGCGCGGGAGCGCTGCACGAGGCCCTGGAACGGCTGAAAGAGCGGCTGCAGCGGGAGGGCCTGTTTGATGCCGCCCGTAAACGGCCGCTGCCGTCCATTCCGGCGGTGGTGGGCCTGGTGACCTCTCCCGTGGGCGCGGCGGTGAAGGACATCCTGACCGTGCTCCGGAAACGCTGGCCGCTGGCCCGGGTGGTACTGGCGCCGGTATCCGTGCAGGGAGAAACCGCCCCTTACGAGATCGCCCAGGCCATCCGCCGGCTGAACGAAATGGACGAGGTGGACGTGATCATCGTGGGCCGGGGCGGCGGAGCACCCGAGGAACTCTGGGCGTTTAACACCGAGTTGGTGGCGCGGGCGGTATTCGAGTCCCGGGTGCCGGTCGTGTCGGCGGTGGGGCACGAAAAGGACGTGACCATCTCGGACCTGGTGGCCGACCTGCGGGCAGCTACCCCGTCCGCGGCGGCCGAACTGGTCGCGCCCGATCGGCGGGCGGTGCGGGGGCAGCTGGAAAACCTGAGGGTCGGCCTGGACCGGGCCATCCGGCGCCACCTGGACTGGCGCCGGCTGCGGCTGGAGGCCCTGGTCCGGCGCCCGGTCCTGGCGGAACCGGCCGCCTGGATTTGCGCGCGGCGGCGGGAAAAGGTGGCCCAGCTAGAGGAACGCCTGAAAAACGTGGCGGCCCGGCTGGTCGACGAACGGAAGGCGCGCCTGGCCGTTCTTTCCGGGCGGCTTCAGGCCCTGAGCCCCCTGGAAATTCTCGCCCGGGGCTACAGCGTCTGCCGGCGGGCGGACGGGCGGATCCTGCGGGACGCGGCCGAGGTTCTTCCCGGAGAAAAAATCACCGTCCAGCTCCGCGCGGGAGGACTTTTATGCGCCGTGGAAGAAACATACCTCGGGAACCGAAATTCAGAATCCAGGATAATGCTTAAAAATCTATAGAGGAGATACTGCAGCTAGGAGGACGCATGGCCCAAATACTGGACGGAAAAGCGTTGGCGACCGGGATCAGGAAAGAGATCACCGCAGAAGTCGAAGCCTGGGTGCGCCGGGGGATCAGCCCCCGGCTGGACACGGTGCTGGTCGGGGACGACCCGGGATCACAGTGCTACGCGCAGGCCAAGGAGCGCGTGGCCGGTGAAGTGGGGATCAGGTTCCGACTCCACCGGCTCGGGAGGGATGCCGCCGAAGAAGAGCTTGTAGCCCTGGTGGCGGCCCTGAACGCCGACCGGGCGGTGCACGGGATCATGGTGGAACTGCCCCTGCCGCGCCACCTGGACCGGACCCGGGTGCTGGAGTCCATCTCCCCGGCCAAGGACGTGGACGGGGTGCACCCGGCGAACCGCGGCCGCCTAATGGCCGGAAGCGAGGGGCTGTACCCAGCCACGCCGCTGAGCTGCCTGGAGATTCTCAGGCGGTACGGGATCGGGGTGGCCGGGATGCACGCCGTGATCGTCGGCCGGGGCGAGACCGTGGGGAAGCCGTTGTCCTTGCTCCTGCTCCGGGAAAACGCCACGGTCACCGTCTGCCACACCCGGACGCGGGACCTGGCCGCGCACACCCGGCAGGCCGACCTCCTGGTGGCGGCCGCCGGCAGCGCCGGGTTGATCCGAGCGGAAATGGTTAAGCCGGGGGCCGTCGTCGTGGACACCGGGACCAACCCGGCCCCGGGTGGCGGCATTTGCGGCGATGTGGCCTTTGAGGCGGTCCGGGAAGTGGCGTCCGCCATTACCCCGGTTCCCGGCGGGGTTGGCAGTATGACGACCACTCTCCTGATGAAGAACGTGCTGCGGGCCGTTGAACTGCAGTTGGGGAAAAGCGGGTGAGACCCGATGCCAAACGTATTTGACCTGCCGGTACGGGAATTCCTGGAGCGGGCCGGCGCGGGGACCCCGTCGCCCGGGGGCGGCAGCGTGGCCGCCTTGACCGGCGCGCTGGCGGTTGCCATGCTCAAAATGGTGGCCAACCTGACCTTGGGGCGGGAGAAATACCGGGACGTCGAACCCGCGGTCCGTTCAATCCTAGACGCCGCCGGCGGGCTTTCCGGGGAATTCGAAGCGCTGGCGGCCGAGGATATTGCCGCCTTTGACCGGGTGATGGCGGCCTATCGTCTACCTCGGCATCCGGCGCCCGAAAAGGAACGGCGCAAGGAGGCCATCCAGGACGCCCTGCACCAGGCCACGGAGATTCCACTGGAAATAGCCCGGGCTGGCCTAGAAACCCTGCGGCAGGCCGAGCGCCTGGCCGGGGTCGGCAACGAACTGGTCCTGAGCGACGCAGGTGTGGCCGGTTACCTGGCTGTGGCTGCGGTCAAGAGTGCCCTGGTCAACGTGGACGTGAACGCCCGGTTAATCCAAAACCAGACCTACGTGGAACGGGTCCTGCGGGAAAAGGAAAGACTGGAAGCCGAGGCGGTTGAGCTCGGGGGACGCGTGGAGCGCATCGTGGGCACACGGCTGGGCAGCAGTGTTTCCAGAAAGGAATGATTCCGTGACCGGTAAGAAATTCGAAGAGGCGCTCCGGCGCCTGGAGGAAGTTGTACGCCGGCTGGAAAACGGTGACATCCCCCTGGAAGAAGCACTGGACCTGTTTTCCGAGGGCGTGGAGCTGGCGCGGTACTGTCACGGGATTTTGGACCAGGCCGAGCAGCACCTGCAGGTGTTGGCGGGGTTGGAGACGCTTCGGAATGACGGGCGGAGAGGGGACGGTGCATCGTGACGGATTTCCTGGCGCTGCTTTCCCGGAAGACAACCGTGATCGACGACGCGCTGGATAGGTACCTGCCGCCGGCGGACGCTCACCCGCCGGTCATCAACGAAGCGGTACGGTACAGTGTATTCGCCGGCGGCAAGCGGCTCCGCCCGGCGTTGACCCTGGCCGCCGCCGAAGCGGCGGGCTGCGCCGAAAGGCGCGTACTGCCGGCGGCCTGTGCCATCGAACTGATTCACACCTATTCGCTAATCCACGACGACCTGCCGGCCATGGACAACGACGACCTGCGCCGGGGAAAGCCTACCAGCCACCGGGTTTTCGGCGAAGCGGTCGCCATTCTGGCGGGTGATGCCCTGTTTACCCTGGCCTTCGAACTCCTGGCCCGGTGTGCCCGGGAAGAGGCTTTTGCGCCCAGACAGGTGCTGCAGGTGGTTGAGGAAGTTGCGGTGGCCTGCGGAACTTCCGGCCTGATTGGAGGACAGGTGCTGGACGTCGTGTCCACGGCCCGGGAGGTTGGGGAAGCCGAACTGGAGTTCATCCACCGGGCGAAAACCGGGACGCTGTTCCGGGCCGCGGTGCGCGCGGGGGCGCTCCTGGGGGGCGCGGCCCCGTTCACCCTGGAACGGCTGACTGAATTCGCGGAGTACTTCGGCCTTGCGTACCAGATCACCGACGACCTCCTGGACGTCACGGGGAACGTGGCGACCACCGGGAAACCAGTGGGCAGCGACGCTCGGAACCGGAAGCATACCTACGTGTCGCTGTTGGGCGCCGACGCGGCCCGCCGGCGGGCCGAACAGGCCTGCGCGAGAGCGTTAGCCGCGCTGGAAAGCCTGGGGTCGGAAGCGGATTTCTTTCGCTACGCCGTGCAATTCATCGCCACCCGCAATTTTTAGAGGCGCAAAGATACTCCATGGTTCGCTTTAACCCGACCGGTGCCCAAGCGGGGTTAAGCGGGGATTGCCGCCACCACAGCGGTGTGCTATGATAGCTTATGATTGATACCTAAATTTTTCAGAACATTGGAAATGATAAATGGGTAAGTGACGCAGTATCCTAGTCGGAAACCCCTTTTTCAAAGGCGGGCCTAAAAATCCGCCGCGGGCACATCGATGAAGTTCCTGGTGCTGGCTGCCGACGCCCAGTCGGGGGTTGGTGCTGGGAGTTAAGGGGATGGGGCGACCTGCAAGGGCATGCAGGCGTTGACCCCGCCCCCGTGGAGACCCAAGTGCGTGGGGAATGCGGCGAACTACGGCTTGGGGTATAAACCTGTACGTGGGGAAAGCTTGCGTACAGTGTAGCCTGCCTTGAGTGGTAATGGTGGATTCCCGGTAAAAGCATCCCTGACGTGGGGGCCCTCGCCGAGGGGGTGTGGGGTGAAACCATTACTGCAAAAGAGGCTAGGAAAAGGGGTCTTCCGCCGAGGAAAACTCCTAGGCTGTCCTGAAAGGGGCAGGTCGGGGATTGCAGTGTAGTCTAAGTGGTAGTCCAGTACCGGTATCGGCAACGTTCCGGGGACGGCCTTAAAGGGAAACCGCCCGTACGGCGACGGCGGGTGGCGGTTCGGGAAAACCTACTAGACCTAAGCTACAATATTTACCCGGCCTGCTGTCACTTACCTCAAAACCAACTTAGAGGTGTCCAGGTGATTGAGTAACGGTAACGGCCGACCATTTGGCCGGCACCTGTTGATCGTGGGCCTGGGAACCCTGAGCGCCACCATTGTGATCAGCCTGATCACCGAGACGCTCGTCCGGCAGATGGCGCAGATCTGGCTGGCCCTGTCTCTCCTGGTATTAATTGTCTTCGTCGGCGTGCTTTTTGATATCATCGGCACCGCCGCGGCCGCTGCGCGGGAGGCTCCTCTGCACGCCAAAGCGGCGAAAAAAGTTTTTGGCGCGCGGCAGAGTGTGTACCTGGTAAAAAACCGGGACAAAGTGGCAAATTTTACACAGGACGTGATCGGCGATATTACTGGCATTATCGCCGGGGCCTTGGGAATTACTTTGATGTTCCAGGTGGCCGTGCTTCGTCCGGGGATAGATGCCCTCGTTTTCAACGTGCTGATCACGGCGATGATCGCTTCGGCCATCATTACCGGCAAAGCCTACGGTAAAAGGGTCGCGGTAGAAAAGGCCGAAGGGATAATCTTTTTGGTGGGCAAGATTCTGGCCGGTGCCGAGAAGCTCTGTTTCTGGCGTGCAAGACCTGGTAATCGCAGTAACAAATTCCGTTAAAGGATGGATTGTTATTGAGTAAGCTGCTTGACACCGTCAACGAGCCTGCGGACCTGTGCAGGTTGACTCCGGACCAACTCGACAAACTGTCCACCGAAATTCGCCAGCTTATCATAGAAACCGTTTCCCGCAACGGGGGGCACCTGGCGCCGAACCTAGGCGTCGTGGAACTAACCCTGGCACTGCACTACGTGTTCAACGCGCCGGAGGATCGGCTGGTCTGGGATGTGGGCCACCAGTGCTACGTGCATAAAATCGTCACCGGGAGGCGACCGCAGTTTGCCAGTCTCCGGCAGCTGGGGGGATTGAGCGGTTTTCCAAACCAGAACGAGAGCCCCTACGACTGTTTCGGCACCGGGCACAGCAGCACTTCGATTTCCGCCGGTCTGGGCATGGCCGTGGCCCGGGACTTAAGCGGCGGCACCCGGAACGTGGTAGCGGTAATCGGGGACGGGGCGCTGACGGGCGGAATGGCTTACGAAGCGCTCAACCACGCCGGTCACCTCGGCAAACGCCTCATCGTGGTGCTTAATGACAACGAAAGGTCCATTGCCAAGAACGTGGGGGCGATAGCGCACTATCTGTCCCGGTTGCGCACCGACCCGATGTATTCCCGCAGCAAGGAAGAGTGTGAATCGCTGTTGCGGCGCATCCCGGCCGTTGGCCCCCGGGTGCTGCAGTGGGTGGAACGCGTCAAGGACAGCCTGAAGTACCTGGTGGTTCCCGGGATGCTGTTCGAGGAACTGGGATTCACCTACCTGGGCCCGATCGACGGGCACAACATCCCCGCAATGATCAACGTCTTCCGGCAGGCGCAGGCGGTCGAAGGCCCCGTGGTGGTGCACGTGCTCACCCGCAAGGGCAAGGGCTACCCGCCCGCTGAAAACCACCCCGGCAAGTTTCACGGCATCGGCCCCTTCGACCTTAAAACTGGCAAGACACCCCCGGTAAGCCGGGTTTCGTATACCGAAGTCTTCGGGAAGACCATCGTCCGGCTGGCCCGAGAGAACGACCGGATCCTGGCAATCACCGCGGCCATGACCACGGGCACCGGTCTCGCGGAGTTCGCCCGGGAGTTTCCGGAACGGTTCTTTGACGTGGGGATCGCCGAGCAACATGCGGTCACCCTGGCCGCGGGCCTGGCGGCCGAGGGTTACCGGCCGGTAGTGGCGATCTACTCCACCTTCCTGCAGCGGGCTTACGACCAGGTTTTGCACGACGTCTGCCTGCAAAAGCTCCCGGTGGTGTTTGCCCTGGACCGCGGTGGGCTGGTCGGCGAGGACGGCCCGACCCACCAGGGCTTGTTTGATTTCTCCTATCTGCGTTCCATTCCCAACATGGTGATCGCGGTCCCCAGGGACGAAAACGAGCTGCAGCACTTGCTGAAGACGGCGGTGGAGCACAAGGGGCCGATCGCCGTGCGTTATCCACGGGGGAAAGGCACAGGGTGCGCCTTGGACCAGGAATATCGGGTGCTGCCCATCGGCCGGGCCGAGGTGCTGAGGGACGGCGACGATATCACCCTGTTGGCCGTCGGGAACATGGTGTCGCTGGCGTTGGAAGCCGCAGGGCAGCTGGCCGACCGGGGAATAAACGCCGGCGTGATCAACGCCCGCTGGGTGAAACCCCTGGACGAGGAGTGCATCTGCCGCCACCTTTCGCAGACGCGCCGCCTGATCACCATCGAGGAACACGTGGTGAGCGGGGGCTTCGGCAGTGCCGTCCTGGAGATGTTGGCCCGCCGGGGGCTTTCCGACGTCCGGGTCCGCTTGATCGGCATTCCAGACTGCTTCGTCGAGCACGGAGCGCCACACCTGCTGCGCGCCAAGTACGGTCTGACCGTGGACCACGTGGTGGAAATCGCCGAAAGCGAAAAGCGGAAGCGGGCCAAGTTAAAGCTCGCGACGCGTTCGAGGTAAACCGTGGGCCGTAAGGACCGTAAGGAAAGACTTGACGTACTGCTGCAAGCGAAGGGTTGTTTCCCCAGTCGCGAACGCGCCCGGTCGGCGATCATGGCCGGGATTGTTTTTGTTAACGGGCACCGGGTTGACAAGCCCGGCACCAAGGTGGACCCCGAGGCTCCGGTGGAAGTCCGGGGCGGGGACCTGCCCTATGTCAGCCGCGGGGGATTGAAGCTCGAAAAGGCGCTTGCCGGTTTCGGCATCGACCTGACCGGGAAAGTGGTCCTGGATGTGGGCGCCTCGACGGGTGGCTTCACCGACTGCGCCCTCCAGCACGGCGCCGCCCGGGTGTACGCCGTGGACGTGGGTTACGGCCAGTTGGACTGGACCCTGCGGCAGGACCCGCGGGTGGTCTGCCTGGAACGGACCAACATCCGCCACCTGACCCCGGAGGCCCTGGGGGTGCGGCCCGACTTTTTCACCATTGACGTGGCCTTCATCTCCCTGAAGCTGGTCTTTCCAAAGGTGGACGAGCTGACCGCTGGCGGCGCGGCGGGGGTGGCCTTGGTCAAACCCCAATTCGAGGCGGGCCGGGAACAGGTGGGCAAGAAGGGCGTGGTCCGCGACCCGGACGTGCACATCACGGTGCTGGCCGGCGTGCTGAAAGCAGCCCGGGCCCTGGCCTGGGGAATCAAGGGACTCGATTACTCCCCCTTCCGCGGTCCTCAAGGGAACATCGAGTACCTGGCGTACGTGCAAAAGGGGGTACCCACCGTTCTGGACGTCGAGGCGGAGATTTCCCGGGTGGTAGCCGAAGCGCACCGGAAGCTGTAGCGCCAGAAAAGGGGACAGGCTACTTTTTTAGCACTCTAAAAGGCAGTCTGCCAAAAAACATGCCTGTCCCCTTTTCTGGCACTCTAAGTGAAGGTCTGCTAAAAAAGTAGCCTGTCCCCTTTTTTACCGAAAGGTAGGTCTAGCGTGAAAACGGTCGTCCTGGTAATAAACCGTCTGATTCCCCGGTCCCGGACAGAGCCCGTGGTTGAACGGATTACCACCTGGCTTGCCAGGGACGGTATCGGGGTGTTGTGTGTTGATAACGAGGCGGGCGAGTGGCGCGGCCTCGCCGAGGCTCGCCAGGCGGGAGCCGACCTGGTCATCGCCCTGGGGGGCGACGGCACCGTGCTAGCCGCGAGCCGCCTGTTTGCTTACCAGGGTGTGCCGATCGTCGGAGTGCGTCTAGGCAAGCTGGGTTTCCTGAGCGAGGTCGAACCGCCCGGGGTGTTTGGGGCGCTGCAGGATTGGGCGGAGGGGCGATTCCGGACCGAAACCAGGCTGATGCTTGATCTTGCTGTCCTGCGGAACGGGGAAAAGGTTTACGGGGGCTGTTGCCTGAACGACGTGGTTCTGTCGCGGGGCGCCACCTTGCGCGCCATCGAGGTGGCGTTCGAAATCGACGGCGAGCCGGTCGCCCGGTATGCGGGCGACGGCTTGATTGTGTCCACCCCAACCGGTTCCACCGCCTATTCCCTCTCGGCCGGGGGGCCGATTTTGGCCCCCGAGCTGTCGGCGATCCTGGTGACACCGCTCTGCCCTCACAGTCTCTGGATCCGGCCCTGCGTGGTTGGACCGAACAGCACCATCCGCATGTACCTGACGCGCCCGGCCGTTAATCCGGTGGTTGTCCTGGACGGCCAGGAGAGTTTCCACCTGCGGGAGGGGGACGAGTTGCACGTCCGCCGGGCCGACTTCGCCTGCCGGCTAGTCAGGTTTGCGCCTACCGGTTACTTTCGGGTGCTGAACCGGAAACTCCGGGGGGAAACGGGCGGATGAACCGCCTGGACAGCATGGTGTCCCTGGTTCATCAGCACATCGCCGCCGTGGTTCCGAAAGGGGGCCGGGCAGTGGACGCCACGGCAGGCAACGGACAGGACACGCTGTTTCTGGCCCGGCTGGTCGGCCCAGCCGGTCGGGTCTGGGCCTTTGACATCCAGCCGGCGGCGCTGGCCCGGACGCAGCGGTTGCTCCTGGACGAGGGGGTGTCCGGGCGGGTGCACCTCGTGCCGGCGGGGCACGAGGAACTCGACCGGCACCTGGACGGCCCGGTGGACGCGGTGATGTTCAACCTCGGCTACCTGCCCGGGGGGAACCGGAAGGTCACCACCCGGGCGGAAACAACCGCAACCGCCCTACGGCGGGCGTTGGCCGTCTTGCGGCTGGGGGGTCGGGCAAGCCTGGTCTGTTATCCCGGGCATCCGGAGGGAGCACGGGAGACCGCCGCCGTGGAGGACTTATGCGCCGCCCTGCCGCCGCGGTTTTTCGCGGTGGTGTCTTTCCGGGTGGTCAACCGGCAGGGCCAGCCGCCGCTGGCAATCATCATCGAGAAGGTTGGTGGGACGGAGTGAAGGCCAGACGCCACCGGAAGATTCTGGAGATCATCCACCGGCAGTCCGTCGGCACCCAGGCTGAACTGGCGAAAATGCTGCGGCAGGCCGGTTTCGAGGTGACCCAGGCCACCGTTTCCCGGGATGTAAAGGAGCTAGGCCTGGTGAAGGCTTCCGACGGCCAGACCATGCGGTACCTGCCCCCGGGAGAACAGCCGGTGGGTTTGACCGAGGACCGGCTGCGCCGGCTCTTCCGGGACTACGTCTGGGAGGTGGAGTCCAACGAGATCCTGGTGGTCGTGAAGACTCTGCCGGGGGCGGCCCAGGGTGTGGCTTCGGCCCTGGACTACGCCCGGTGGCCGGAGATCCTGGGCACGGTGGCCGGTGACGATACCATTTTCGTGGCGGTCAGGTCGCGGAAACAGGTGGCCGTACTGAGAAACCGCCTGGCGGATTTGTTGGAGGGGTGAGTTGGAATGCTCCGGAGATTGGTGGTGCGGAATTTTGCCCTGATCGACGATCTCAGCGTCGAGTTCGGGCCCGGGTTGAACGTCCTAACCGGCGAGACCGGCACCGGTAAATCCCTGATCGTGGATGCGTTGCAGATTGTGCTCGGCCGCCGGGCGTCGGCGGAGTATGTGCGGACCGGCACCGATCGGGCCTACCTAGAGGCGGTGTTCGACCTGCCGGAACGGGAGGCGGTGTTGGAACCGCTGGCCGCAGCGGGGATCGAACCGGAGGAGGGGTTCCTGATTCTGAGCCGGGAGCTGCAGAGCACCGGGCGAAGCCTGTACCGTATTAACGGCCGGACCGTGACGTTGGCCCTGTACCGGGAGACCGGGCAGCGGCTGATTGATTTCCACGGGCAGGGCGAGCAGCAGTTCCTGCTCCGCGAGGAGCGCCACGGTGAACTCCTGGACCGGAGCGGGGGACCGGAACTCCGGGAGGCGGTGCGTCTCCTGGAAGGCGCATTCCGGGAGTGGGCGGCGGCCCGAAAGGCGCTGGAAGTGCACCAGGCGGAAGCCATGGAGCGGGCGCGGCGCCTGGACATGCTCACCCACCAAGTGGAAGAGATCGAACGTGCCGGGCTGGAACCCGGGGAAGAGGAGCGGTTGGGCGAGGAAAGAGTTTTTTTGGTCAACGCCGAACAGATTGCCCGCCTGGCGGACGAGGGCTACCAGGCGCTGTACGGGAGCGACGAACATGCGGAGGCGGCCGTGGCCCAGATCGGGCGGGCGCTGGATAGCCTGCGCAGCCTGGCCCACCTCAGCCGGGAGGCGCGGGAGGGCGTGGCCACCCTAGAATCGGTTCTCAGCCAGGTGCAGGAGGTCGCCCGGGACCTGGTGGCAGTGCGGGAACGGGCCGAATTCGACCCCCGGCGGCTGAACGCGGTGGAGGAGCGCCTGGCGCTGATCGAGGGTCTGAAGCGCAAGTATGGGGTGACGGTGGAGGAAATCCTGGCCTTCCGGGAAGCGGCGGCGGCCGAGCGGGACCGACTGCTGGACGGTGAAGCGGAAATCTCCGGGCTGCGGGAGCGGGTTACCGCCCTGCGCGCGGAATGGGACGACCTGGCAGTCCGGGTTTCCGGCCTGCGGCGCGAAGCGGCCCGGGAACTGGAAATACGGGTGGTCCGAGAACTCCGAGAACTGGAACTAGGCGCCGTCCAGTTTCGGGTAGAGTTCCGTCCCCTGGAAGGACCCAACGCCCGCGGCGGCGAGGAAGCGGTTTTCCTGTTTTCGGCCAATCCCGGAGAACCGCTGAAGCCTCTGGCGCGGGTCGCCTCGGGCGGCGAGCTCTCCCGGATAATGCTGGCCCTGAAGGCCCTGCTGGCAGCGGTGGACGAGACCCCGACGCTGATCTTCGACGAGCTAGACGCGGGGATCGGCGGCCGGGCGCTGCAGGCGGTCGCCGAAAAGCTCTTTGAAATCGGTCGGAACCGCCAGGTGATCTGCGTAACCCATGCCGCCAGAATCGCCTCGCAGGCGGACCGGCACCTGCGGATCGTGAAGGTGGCAACGGACGGGGGGATTCGGGCCATGATCGCGGATCTGGACGAGGACGCCCGCCTGGAGGAACTGGCCCGGATGCTGGGCGGGGGCCGGCGGATTACCGAGACCGCCCGGAAGCACGCCCGCGAGCTGCGGCAGGCTGCAGTCAATCTTGCTACTGGGTCCGGGAATTGATATAATGATAGCGCATTTTGACGGGGTGATCAGATGTTAACTAAGGCCGAAGTGGAACACGTGGCTTTGCTGGCCCGGCTCGACCTCAGCGACGAGGAAAAGGAGCGCTACACGACTCAGTTGGCCAAGATCCTGGAATATGCCAAGATTCTGGACGAGCTAGATACCGCGGACGTATCGCCCACCGCCCACGTATTGCCCCTACAAAACGTTTTCCGGCCAGACCGTGTCGGTCCGCACCTGCCGGCTGAAGACGTGGTCGGCAACTCCCCCGACGAAGAGGACGGGTTTTTCAAGGTGCCCCGGATTTTCTAAAGTGGCCCATGCGCGACTCCATCAACGTGCGCGACTCCATCAATGGGGAGTGATTTTTGCCTTTGAAGCTTTATGATCTTACGGCCCACGAACTACGTGAGCTGCTGACCCGCCGGGAGGTCTCCGCCACGGAGGTTTGCCGGGCTGTTTTTGAACGCCTTGCCGAAGTAGAAGGCACAGTACAGGCCTACATCACCCTGGACCGGGCCGGGGCCTTGGCCCGGGCCGAAGAGGTGGATCGGGACCTGCGTGCCGGCCGCGATTTGCCACTACTGGCCGGAATCCCATTCGCCATCAAGGACAATATCTGTACCCGGGGGCTCGCGACCACGTGTGCTTCCAGGATGCTGCACAACTTTGTCCCCCCTTACGACGCCACCGTGATTGAAAAACTGAACGCTCAGCGGGCGGTGATCATCGGAAAAACCAACATGGACGAGTTCGCCATGGGGTCGTCCACCGAGCACTCCGCCTATTTCACCACGCGCAATCCGTGGGCGCCGGACCGGGTGCCGGGCGGGTCTAGCGGGGGTTCGGCGGCGGCGGTGGCGGCCGGCACCGCCGTGTGCGCGCTGGGTTCCGATACCGGCGGTTCGATCCGCCAGCCGGCGGCCTTTTGCGGCGTGGTCGGTATGAAACCGACTTACGGCCTGGTCTCCCGTTACGGCCTGGTGGCGTTCGCCTCGTCCCTGGACCAGATCGGCCCGTTGACCCGGGATTTCACCGACTGCGCCCTGGTGTTGAACGCCATCTGCGGACCCGACGAACGCGATTCCACGTCCGCGCCGGGAGGGACCGGGGACTACACCGCCTTCCTGCTGGACGACGTCCGGGGTTTGCGCCTCGGCCTGCCCCGGGAATACCTCGGGGACGGCCTGGACGAGGGCGTGCGCCGGATCGTTCTAGAGGCCGCCGCGGTGTTCGCGCAGCGCGGCGCCCACGTGGAGGAGGTTACGCTGCCGCACACCGAGTACGCCCTGCCCACCTATTACCTGATCGCCCCCGCCGAAGCCAGTTCCAACCTGGCCCGGTACGACGGCGTACGCTACGGCTACCGGGCACCGGTGACCGGCGACGCGGTGGACATGTTCAAGGCGACCAGGAGCCGGGGTTTCGGGGCCGAGGTGAAGCGACGGGTTATGCTGGGCACCTACGCCCTCTCCGCCGGGTACTACGACGCCTATTACCTGAAGGCGCTGAAGGTGCGCACCCTGATCCGGCGAGATTTCGAGCAGGCCTTTGAAAAGTTCGACCTGCTGCTGGCGCCGACCACCCCGGAGCCGGCTTTCCGGATTGGAGATAAGACCGAAGATCCCATTAAGATGTACCTTTCCGACATGTTCACCCTGGCGGTCAACCTGGCCGGACTGCCGGCTGTATCCCTGCCGGGCGGTTTCCTGGACGGGTTGCCGGTCGGGATTCAGCTGATTGGGAAGCCGTTTGCAGAGGGGACCCTGCTGCGGGCCGGGTACGCTTTTCAGCAGACCACCGATCATCACCGCCGGCAGCCGGCGCTTACCGGGGAAATCCTCCATGCTGCTGGCGGTGGCTCCCCGAAGGATGAAAACGGGAGTCTGTTTCCGGGGGAGGGTCGCAGATGAACGGATACGAAGCGGTAATCGGCCTGGAGGTTCACGTTGAACTGAAGACCGATTCCAAGATCTTCTGCCATTCCAGCACCGCGTTCGGCGGTGCCCAGAACAGGCAGGTCTGCCCGGTCTGCCTGGGCTTGCCGGGCACGCTACCCGTGCTCAACCGCCAGGTGGTGGAGTACGGAATCAGGGTGGCGCTGGCGCTGAACTGCGAGGTGGCCCGGTTCTGCAAGTTCGACCGGAAGCACTACTTTTACCCGGACCTGCCGAAAAACTACCAGATATCCCAGTACGACCTGCCGCTGGCCTATGACGGGCACCTGGACTTCCGGACGGACGACGGCGAGCAGCACCGGTGCCGGATCGTGCGGGTGCACATGGAGGAGGACGCCGGGAAGCTGATCCACCGGAATGAAAACGCAAAAGCACCGTACGCGCTGGTGGATTATAACCGTACCGGAGTACCGTTGCTGGAAATCGTGTCCGGTCCCGATATCCGCTCGGCCGAGGCGGCGCGGGCCTACCTCGTGGAATTGAAAACGGTGATCCAGTACACCGGGGTGTCCGACTGTAAGATGGAGGAGGGCTCGCTGCGGTGTGACGCCAACGTGTCGGTCCGCCCCCGGGGTAGTGAAGTCCTGGGGACCAAGACCGAGATCAAGAACCTGAATTCCTTCCGGGCGGTGCACAAGGCCCTGGATTACGAAATCAAACGCCAGATCTCGGTCTACGAGGCTGGCGGCCGGGTGGTGCAGGAGACCCGGTCCTGGGACGAGGAAAAGGGAGTCACCGTTCCCATGCGGAGCAAGGAAGAAGCGGACGACTACCGCTATTTCCCCGATCCTGACCTGGTGCCCCTGGTGATCAGCCAGTCCTGGATCGACAAGATCCAGCAGGACCTGCCAGAGCTGCCCGAAGCCCGGCGGCGGCGTTACCGGAAAGAGTACGGCCTGTCGGCCTACGATGCCCAAGTGCTCACCATGTTCCGCGAGACCGCCGAATACTTCGAAGAGTGCGTCCGCCTTTATCCACACCCCAAAACGGTGGCCAACTGGGTGATGGGCGACCTCGCCCGCCTGTTGAACGCCGAACAGGTGGAGATCGGGGACTGCCGGGTACGTCCCGGCCAGCTTGCCGCGCTGTTGCGGTTGATCGACGCCGGGACCATCAGCGGGAAAATCGCCAAGGAAATCCTGGAGGAGATGTTCGCCAGTGGCAAGGACCCGCAGGCCGTGGTCGCCGAAAAGGACCTGGTGCAGATCACCGACGCGGACACCCTTGGTACCCTGGTGGACGAGGTGCTAGCCAACCATCCGGGTCCGGTGCAGGATTACCGGCAGGGTAAGACCAAGGCGTTGGGCTTCCTGGTGGGCCAGGTGATGAAAGCCACCAGGGGCAAGGCCAACCCGGCCCTGGTCAACGCCCTGCTGAAAGAGAAACTGGACCGGTAAAATAAGGGTTTGATCGGCGGTTTGTTATGCGGTAAGGTTAAGGTTAGGAGGGAGAGCGGATTTATGGAACAGAAACGCAACATCGTCATCGTGGACACCACCCTGCGCGACGGCGAACAGACGGCGGGCGTGGTGTTCGCGAACCACGAAAAGGTGCGGATTGCCAAGCTCCTGGACGAGCTGGGCGTGCACCAGATCGAGGCCGGCATTCCGGTGATGGGCGGCGACGAGGAGAAAGTGATCCGCAAGATCTGCGGCCTGGGGTTGAAGGCCAGCATCATGGGCTGGAACCGGCCGGTGATCAAGGACATTGAAACTTCACTGTCCTGCGGCGTGGACGCGGTGGCCATTTCCATTTCCACTTCCGATATCCACATAAAACACAAACTGCAGACCAGCCGGGAATGGGTGCTGGAACAGATGGTCAACGCCACCCGGTTCGCCAAGCAGCACGGAGTCTACGTTTCGGTGAATGCCGAGGACGCTTCCCGCAGCGATCCCGAGTTCCTGGTCCAGTTCGCCCGGGCGGCCAAGGAAGCCGGGGCCGACCGGCTGCGGTACTGCGATACCGTAGGCATCCTGGAACCGTTTACCACCTTCGATTACATCAAGTTTGTCCGGGAACAGGTACCGGACCTGGAGATCGAAATGCATACCCACAACGACTTCGGCATGGCTACGGCCAACGCCCTGGCCGGCATCAGGGCCGGCGCTAACTACGTGGGCGTTACCGTCCTGGGCCTGGGCGAGCGGGCCGGCAACGCCGCCCTGGAAGAAGTCGTGATGGGCCTCAAGTATTTCCTTGGTATCGACCTGAAGATCAACACCGAAATGTTCCGCGAGGTAGCGGAGTACGTGTCCCGGGCCTCCGGACGGGAGCTCCCGGCCTGGAAGGCCATCGTCGGGTCCAACATGTTCGCCCACGAATCCGGGATTCACGCCGACGGCGCCCTGAAGCACCCGGGCACCTACGAGGCCTTTGCCCCGGAGGAGGTGGGCCTGCAGCGGCAGATCATCATCGGCAAGCACTCCGGGGCCGCCGCAGTGCGCGCCAAGTTCGCCGAGTACGGCATTTACCTGTCGCGGCACCAGGCCCAGGAACTGCTGCCGGAAATCAGGGCGGCGGCGGTGTCCCTGAAACGCTCCCTGTTCGACAAGGAATTGGTGTATATGTACGCAGACCATTTCGGAAAGAGGATCAAGCATGGGCCAGACCATTATTGAGAAAATACTCTCCCGCAAGTCCGGACGTAAGGTACAGGCGGGCGATATCGTAGTGGCCAAGGTGGACTTCGTCATGGGACAGGACGGCACCTCCCCCCTGGCCATCAATGCTTTTCGCGAGATGGGTGGCCGGGCGCTTTTTAACCCGTCCCGGGTCGCCCTGGTCATCGACCACAGCGCGCCCAGCCCGACCGAGAGCGTTTCCAACCTGCACAAGCTGATGCGCGACTTCGCGCGGGAAACCGGCTGCCGGCTGTACGACGTGGGCGACGGGGTCTGCCACCAGCTGATGCTGGAGTCGGGCGTCGTCGGGCCGGGTTTCCTGGTAATCGGGGCCGATTCCCACACCTGCACTTACGGCGCCCTGAACGCGTTCGCCACCGGAGTGGGTTCTACCGACTTGGCGGCCGCCATGATTTCGGGCCAGATGTGGTTCAAGGTGCCGCCGACGCTGAAGTTCGTATGTCACGGGGAACTACCCCCGGGGGTGTACAGCAAGGACCTGATCCTGCATCTGATCGGCCGAGTGACCGCCGACGGGGCGACCTACATGGCGGTCGAGTTTACCGGGGAGGCCATCCGGGCGTTGTCCATGGAGGGCCGGTTCACCATCGCCAACATGGCCGTGGAGATGGGGGCCAAGGCGGGTCTAATGGAAGCCGACGAGAAAACAATGGGCTGGTTGGCGCGGTACACCCGGCGGGAGTTCGCGCCGGCGGCGCCCGACCCGGACGCGGTGTACGAGCGCGTCGTGGAGATCGACGCCGCGGCGCTGGAACCGCAGGTGGCGCGGCCGCACCGGGTGGATAACGTGGTTCCGTTAAGCGAGGTCGGCGGGTTGCCGGTGGATGAAGCGGTACTGGGCACTTGCACGAACGGCCGGCTGGAGGACCTGGCCACGGCGGCCGCCATTCTGCGCGGGCGGCGGGTGGCCCCGTCCGTGCGTTTCATCGTCGCCCCCGCTTCGCGCCGGGTTTACCTGGAAGCGCTGCGGGACGGCACCCTGGAGACCCTGGTTCAGGCCGGCGCCGCGGTGGTCACCCCCGGATGCGGCCCGTGCGTCGGCACCCACAACGGGGTGCCCGCGGACGGGGAGCGGGTGATCTCCACGGCCAACCGCAATTTCAAGGGCCGCATGGGCAACCGGAACGCGGAGATCTACCTGGCGTCCCCGGCCAGCGTGGCGGCGGCGGCGGTGACCGGTGAAATCACCGACCCCAGAGAATTCTTAAAGTAGGTGACGAGATTGCGCCTGAAGGGTAAAGCGCACAAGTTCGGCGACGACATCAACACCGACTACATCATTTCCGGCAAGTACAAGTTCAAGACCCTGGACATGTCCGAGCTGGCCCGGCACGTGATGGAGGACCTGGACCCCGATTTCTACAAAAAGATCAGGCCCGGAGATTTTATCGTGGCTGGCCGCAACTTCGGCTGCGGTTCCTCCCGCGAACAGGCGCCGTTGGCGATCAAGCATGCCGGAATCTCGGCCGTAATCGCCGGTTCCTTCGCGCGGATCTTCTACCGCAACGCGATCAACACCGGCCTGCCGGTGATCGAGTGCGACACAAGCGCCATCGAACCGGGCGACGAGCTGGAGGTTGACCTGGAGGCGGGGGTTTTAGGCAACCATACCCGGAACACCGAAATCAGGATCACCCCGCTGCCGCCGGTGATGCTGAAGATTTTGAACGACGGCGGGTTGGTGGCGCATTTCCGAAAATACGGCGGCTTTCACCTCGACTAAAAATCCTACAAGGGGAACAGGCACCTTTTCCGGATGTCCCTCGCGACAAGAGATAAGCTATCTTCCGGAAAAGGAGCCAGTCCCCCGACTATCCCATTTTCAGGTTTTCAAGGCAGACCCCCCATGCCGCTTATGCCCAGCGGCACCAACATAAGGATGAAAATCGTTTGTCGTGGTGCTCCCGGCCGCGGCTATTGCGCAGCACCGGCAAGGGTCAGCCGGCGCAAGTGAGGTCGGCGCTGCCGTCGACGAGGACGCGGCCGGATTAGCCCCAAAGCGTCGCTGAAGACTGATTTAAAGGCATTTACAATTGCAGATTGTAATAGGCAGCAAGCCGCAATCCGCAGGAGACGGAGCAGCGCCCCGAACGAGCCGTGCTGCCGTCCGGTGCGGAGCACCAAGCCGCAAAGGGAACACTACGACAGACGTACGAAAAAAACTATTTTCCGGGCAAAGTCTAAGCTTGATGACCCCACACCCCTTCAACAATATCGGTACCCGCCCTATTCTTCTCTGGATAACTCTATTATTAATTAAATTAAAGCACTTCACGGTCGGAAATCATAAATTCTGCCAGCCGGGGCAGAATAAAATAGCATCCCCTTTAGGCATCCTACAACAAAAAGCGCCAGCAGCAAGGGGGAAGGTTATCGAGGATGCCAATGCGCGTACTTATGCTTTCCTGGGAGTACCCTCCGAAAACGGTCGGCGGGCTCGCCCAGCATGTATACGACCTGAATACTGCCCTCAACCGGGAGGGCGTTGAGGTGCACCTGCTCACCTGTTCCGCCCCGGGGGCGGCCGATTACGAGGTGCAGGGCAACATCCACATTTACCGGGTGCATCCGTTCCAGGTTTCGGCGCCGGATTTTACCACCTGGGTACTGCAGTTTAACTGTGCGATTCTGGAGCGGGCGCTCAGCCTGTTGGAAGCGGTGGGCAATTTCCGGGTGATTCACGCCCACGACTGGCTGGTGGCCTTTGCGGCCCGGGCGATTAAGCACGCCAGAAGGCTCCCCCTGGTGGCCACCATTCACGCCACCGAATTCGGTCGGCACAACGGACTGCACAACCCCACCCAGAACTACATCAGCAACGTGGAGTGGTGGCTGACCTACGAGGCCTGGCGGGTGATTGTCTGCAGCCGGTACATGGAAGGCGAACTGAAGTACATCTTCCAGCTCCCGTCCGATAAAATCACGGTAATCCCCAACGGGGTCCGTCCCGAAAACTTCGAGCCGCCCGAGAACAACCGCGTGCGGCGTGATTTCTACGCTGCGCCCGAAGAAAAGATCGTGTTTTACGTGGGCCGACTGGTACGGGAGAAGGGGGTGCAAGTGCTGCTGGAGGCCATCCCGCAGGTTCTCGCCCGGGTGCCCAACGTGAAGTTCATCATCGGGGGCAAGGGCCCGTACGAGGGAGAACTGCGGGCGCTGGCCGCCAACCTTGGTGTTTCTTCCAGGGTGTATTTTACCGGGTACGTGGACGACGAGGTGCGTAACGCTCTGTACCACTGGGCGGACGTCGCGGTGTTCCCCAGCCTGTACGAACCGTTCGGCATCGTGATCCTGGAGGCCATGGCGGCGCGAACACCGGTGGTTGCTACTGACACCGGCGGGATCAGCGAGATTATCGAGCACGGACTGGATGGGCTCAAGGTGCCGCCGGGAGACAGCCGGGCGCTGGCCGATAGCATTCTGTCCGTGCTGTACGACCCCGCCCGCGCCAAGATGATGCAGGAACGGGCCTTCCGCAAGATTCGAAAGCAGTACGACTGGCAAAAGGTGGCGCGGGATACGGTCCGGATTTACCGCGAGGTCTGGAACGCGCGCCAGGCGGCGCCGTGGCCGACCCGCGAGGAGGAGCGGCTGGGCCGCATCTTCGGCCGGGTGTACCAGTTCTTTGAGAGATACTCCTGACGATACAATCCAAATAATGACGGGGGGATTCTGTGAAGGCAATCATCATGGCGGGCGGGGAAGGTTCCCGGCTGCGCCCGTTGACTTGCAACCGTCCCAAACCCATGGTGCCCGTGCTAAACCGGCCGGTGATGGCCTACTGCATCGACCTGTTAAAACAGCACGGGGTCACCGAAATCGGGGTGACCCTGCAGTACCTCCCCCAGGCCATTAAGGAACACTTCGGGGACGGTTCCGATTACGGGGTGCGGCTGCATTATTTCGTCGAGGACAGGCCGCTGGGCACGGCCGGCAGCGTGAAGAACGCGGGGGAATTCCTGGACGAGACCTTCGTGGTGATCAGCGGGGATGCCCTGACCGACCTGAACCTGGTCCAGGCCATTGAGTTTCACCGCGCCCGGGGCGCGATCGGCACCCTGGTGCTGACCCGGGTGGACTGTCCCCTGGAGTACGGCGTGGTGATCACCGGCCAGGAGGGCCAGATAGTGCGGTTCCTGGAGAAGCCCGGCTGGAGCGAAGTGTTTAGCGATACCGTGAACACCGGTATTTACGTGCTAGAACCGGAAGTGCTCGACTATTTCGCGCCCGGCCGAAAGTTTGATTTTTCCCAGGACCTGTTTCCCCTGTTGTTGCGGGAAAAGAAACCGCTTTTCGGTCTGGTGCTTTCCGGCTACTGGTGCGACATCGGCAACCTCCAGCAGTACCTCCAGGCCCAGTACGACGCCCTGTCCGGCAAGGTGCAGCTGGCAATTCCGGGCGTGGAAACCGAACCGGGGGTTTGGGTAGGGGACAACGTGGCGCTCGATCCCGCGGTGGCCATCCAGGGGCCGGTCCTGATCGGAGACCACAGTCAGGTCGACCGGGGAGCCCGGCTGGAACCGTTCAGCGTGATCGGCAGCGGCTGCCTGATTCAGGCCGGGGCCTCGGTGAAACGGAGCGTGCTCTGGGACCGCGTGTTCGTCGGGCGGAACGCGGCCCTCCGGGGCGCGGTGCTGTGCAGCCGGGTGCAGATCCAGGCCAACGCCGGCGTGTACGAAGGAGCGGTGGTGGGCAGCGATTCGGTGATCCGGGAACGGGGCACCCTGAAGCCCGAGGTTAAACTGTGGCCCCACAAACTGGTGGACATGGGCGTCACGGTGCACGAGAGCCTGGTCTGGGGCACCCACACGCGCAAGACCGTGTTCGGTGCCGAGGGTGTAATCGGACTCGCAAACCTGGAAATCACGCCGGAATTCGCCGCCCGGGTGGCCAGCGCGTTCGGGTCGACGATGAAGGGCGGCCGGATCGCGGTTTCCAGCGACGCCTTTCCGGCCTCGGCTATGCTGAAGCAGGCGGTGGTCAGCGGCTTGCAGAGCGCCGGCGCGGTCGTGGCCGTGCTCGGACGGGGCACGTTGCCCGTGCACCGGTTCGCGGTACGCGCCCTGAAATGCGCCGGGGGAGTGCACGTTCAGTTTTCCACCCGGGAGCCGGACAAAGTAATCATGGTTTTCACCAACCCGGAGGGCGGCAACATCACCCGGGCCCAGGAACGGAAAATCGAAAACCTGTTGGCCCGGGGGGATTTCGCCCGGGTAGACGCCGGGCGCATCACCGAAGCCGAGTTCGTGCCGGCCATCACCGAAGCCTACCTCCAGAACCTAATGCGGGAGGTGAACCGCGATACCCTGCGGGACGCCGGTCTGACCCTGGTGCTGGCTTACGACGAGGCCAGCCTGGGCCCCTATGTTCCGGTGCTGGCCCGGGAGTTGGGGCTCGAGGTGCAAAACGTGGCGGGATTACAGGACGCTCGCCAGCCGCGCGGTTGGAACGAATACCAGGAGGAACTGCCGCTCTTGGCCCGAACCGTCACCGAGCGCCGGGCCAGCGGCGGCGCAGTACTGGACGCCAACGGGGAACACCTGATCCTGATTGACGACCGGGGCCGCATTGTCCAGGACGACCTGCTTACAGCCCTGATCGCCCTGTACACCCTCAAGACCCGGGGTGGTCCCGTGGTGGTGCCGGTGAGCACTTCGCAGGCGGTGGAGACCCTGGCCGATCGCTACCGCGGGCGGGTGGTACGCGTTAAAACCGCGCCGCGTGAATTCGTGGACGCGGTGCTGAAACAGGACATATCCCAGTTCTTCCTCCATTTTGATGCCTTGGCCGCCCTGGTGCGCATCCTGAGCCTGGTGGCCGAACAGAAGACCACCCTTTCGCAACTGGTGGACGAGATCCCCGAAATCTACCTGGCCAAGAAGGAGATTCCGGTCTCCTGGCAGGCGAAGGGCCGCCTGATCCGTAAGCTGATTGAGAACGAGAATCCGGGTGAACTGGAACTGACCGACGGCGTCAAGGTGTTCCACCGGCAGGGCTGGGCGCTGGTGCTGCCCGATCCGGACAAGCCGGTATGCCGGGTGTTCAGCGAGGGCGCCTCCATGGAGATCGCGGAGGAACTGACCAACATGTACGTGGACAAGATAAATACCATCGTCAACAACAAGGAATGAACGGGTTTAACGAACTTCCGCCGCCCCGGCCGGGGATCGGGGCAGTTTGAACTTCACGTAAAAGGTGGTTCCCTTGGCGCCGGTATCCACGGCGATGGTGGCCCGATGCCGGCGGACGATGCTGTAACAGATCGCCAATCCCAGTCCGGTTGTGTGCTTCCGGGTGGTAAAGAAGAGGGTGCCAATCCGGTCCAGGACCTCGGGCGTGATTCCTTTACCCTGGTCCTTCACGGCCAGGACCACTTCTTCCCCGGCCGTAAAGGTCCTGATGGTCAGACAGCCTCGGGGAGCCATGGCTTCCAGGCCGTTACGGGCCAGGTTCAGGACCAGTTGCCGGATTTCCTCCTCGTTCAACGGCAAGTCCGGAACTTTCTGGAGATCCACCCGGACGTACTTGTCGTGGATAACGGCATCGGCCCTGATCAACGGAAGCAGGGCTTTCACGATGGAGTTGAGGTTCTGCGTCCGCAGGCTGACCGGCTGGTTCTTGACCAGGGCCAGAAACTCGGAAATGATCGCGCTGGCCTGATCCAGCTCCTGCATTATCAGTTCAAAGTAGTCCCGGTAGGGAGCGCAATCCTCTTTTTCCCCAAGCAGTTGCACGAAACCGCGGGCCGCGGCCAACGGGTTCCGGATCTCGTGGGCCAGACCCGCCGCCATTTCGCCAACCAGATTCAGCCGGTCCAGGCGGGCCATCTGCTGTTCGAGCCGCCTGCGGTCGGTGATGTCGGTAGCCACGAACAATATACACGTGTCCCCGAAGCAGTTGATGGTGTCCGCCGACACCAGCGCGTACCGCATCTCGCCGGACTTGGTGCGAAAACGGATATCGTGGTTACGCAGGTTCCCCTGGGCCCTAATGGCCTGCACCATTTCAGACCAGTCATCCAAATCCAGATACGCTTGCAATTCAAAAATGGTGGACCCCACGGCCTCTTCCCGGCTGAAGCCGGTGACGTCAACCCAGTTTTCGTTTACGTCCACGATGACTCCGTTCGCAAGCCGCACAATCGCCATCGGGTTGGGACTGGCGTAGAAAACCTGCGCGAAACGCTCCTCAGACCGACGCAGGGCTTCCTCCATCTGCTTGCCGCCGGGCTTTTGGGGCCGGGCTCTTTCAACTACGGGCAACAACTATACCTCCTTCTAGGTGAAGCAAAATCGCATTTTTAATGGACACCGGTTCAGCCAGTGCCCAATGGAAAAGCTTGTAGTCCAAAAGATTACAAAGGCGGAACATCCTTCGCTACAGCTCTACAAAAAAACTTTCCGCTTTATGTTATAACATTGACCACAATCTGCCAAGAGTGGAAAGGTGTTTCTTTATGTCGGACGGTGTTGCCCCCGTCATTTCTTGGCGTAAACGGCGTAGTCCAGATCAGGGAAAATGTTGTTGTTGCTCTCCAATTCTTCCAGCCAGCGCGGTTCCAATCGATTTTCCCGGATCTGATGCCACAGACCCTTGAAGTTCAACAGGTGGTTCTTGGTGCGCCGCACGGCGTATTCCACCATAGTGTCCGTAGCCATAATGAACGCCCAATCACTGGCCTGGGCCAGCAACAACTCCCGGGCCGCTTGGTTTAACGCCCGGCGCTGCAGCCCCTCGGCCCGCGGGTAATCGCCCGCCAGGGCGATCATCTGCTCCGCCGCCCAGTGCAGGTGCCGGTAGATCCAATCGTTGGTGCGATTGAGCCAGACCTCGTGGTACCCTTTGTTACCCCAGCTGGAGGCACAGGGGGTGGCCACCTGGTTGCAGGGAAAACGCCGGAGATAATCAGAAGGGGTGATGAGTTCCAGGACGTCCTGGTCGTACGCGATCCGGCGGATCAACGTCTCCAGCCACTGCGGCCCCTCAAACCACCAGTGGCCGAAAAGCTCCGCGTCGTAGGGCGCCACGATCAACGGGGGCCGGTCCATTACCCGGCACAGATAGCGCACCTGGTGTTCCCGGTTGAACATGAAGTTTCCGGCGTGGGTGTCCGCCGTGGCCCGCGCCCACTCGCGCACGTAAGGTTCCTTGTGTTGCCCTTTGCCGGTAATCCGGTAGTATTTGAATCCGGTGTTCACCCGCAGGCCGTTGGGCTGAATGTAGGGCTTGATGTAGTCGTAGTCCAGGTCGAACCCGATGTCCCGGTAATACTCCCGGTAATTGTAGTCTCCTGGATAGCCCTCCTGCGCGCTCCAGACTTGTTTCGACGATTCCAGGTCCCGGCCGAACGCGGCCACGCCCGAAGGGCAGTAGATCGGGGCGAAAATCCCGAAGCGCGGTCGGTGGGAAGCAAACAGCAGGCCGTGAGTATCAGTAAAAAAGTAACGGAGGCCAAACTCCTTCAGGATTTCATCCAGGCCGACCGTGTAACTGCACTCAGGCAGCCAGAGGCCCGCCGGGTTGCGGCCGAAGCATTTATGGAAGGCCCGGACCCCGATTTCCACCTGGGCGCGTACCGCCTCGCGGTGGATCATCATCAGGGGCAGGTAACCGTGCGTGGCCGCCGTAGTGATAATCTCCACCTGTCCGGAGTCCAGAAAACCTTTGAAAGCCCGGATCAGATTTTTACCGTAGCGGCGGGCAAAGGTCTTCCGGGCGCCGTACAGGCGGTCGCGGTACATGCAGGCGGTGTCGTGAAAAGGAGTGCCCCGCGTCCGGCGCACTTCCCGCTCACCCAGGTCGATCATTTTATCCAGATGCGCAAGGTAACGTTCCTGAAGAAACTGGTCCTGAAGCATTGCCAGCAGGGGTGGTGAAAGGGATACCGTGAGCTTGAAAGGCACGCCGTCGTGCAGCAACCGTTCCAGCATCCAAATCAGGGGGATGTAGGTTTCGGTGATGGCCTCGTACAGCCACCGTTCTTCCAGGGAGTAGCTGTGCTCCGGGTGGCGCACGTAGGGCAGGTGCGCGTGGAGTACCAGGGCCAGGTATCCTTTAACCATTAGTTATCCTTTCCCCTTCCGGTGCTAAACTCGGGAGAGCTGATTCCCAGGGGCACGGCCCCCATGCGTTCCCGCATTTCCTCGATCACTAGCGGCGAACTAACGCCGGTGGGCAGCCTGGTCAGGGAGCGGTATACGCCCTCGATCCACATCCATTCCTCGTCCAGACGGTCGGACAGGGTAGCCCGTGGCGTATGGGCGACGTTTGAGCGGAGCAAGGTTACGAATTCGCCGCTCGGCAGTATCCGCCCCAGGTCTACGCAGTATGACCGGTCGGGTTGACCGACCTCGATATGCCAGCTTTCGGCCTCTTCGTTCAGGGGGATGTCCACGTAGCTGAGGGCATTGCCGCCGTTAAACTGGGGAACGCCGGTAACGTCGTAAACCCGCAGCACGGGTCTTGAAGTGCGCCAGGCCGCCGGTCCGTACTGCTCCGCGAAGTCCTCCTGCTTGGCCGCCGAAATCTCCCAGTACGCATAAAGCCAGTGTGGATCCCGGGCCATCAACACCAACCGGTCCTGCCCGTATCGCCGGGGAAGCTCCACAACCGGTGCCCTGGGCCGGCCGGGGTCGGGAAGGCTGATCTCGCGGGCCAGTTCATAGACAAATGATTCCGGTTCCCGTTTTTGGAGCGGCGCTGCCTGTTTCCGGGCCGCGACGCTGCGCATCCATAAAAAAATACCCAGTACCAGGGCGACAAGCAAAGCAGCAATGGCCCAACTTAATGCCGTCATGTATTTTCCCCCTCTGCAAACAGTCTAGAAAATATTTCTCTTTTTTTAGGTAAAGATTAATTGCGTAAAAGGCCTTTTTTAGTATTCCCGGTCCAAATGGCTTTATTTAAAAACAATTTTGTAAAACTGGAGGATTCCCCTTGCCGCGCCATATCGTATTGGGAAACGGTCAGATGCTCGTGAACCTCGACCAGGACCTAAACCTCCGGGACCTGTATTTTCCGTTTGTCGGAATGGAAAATCATGTTTCAGGGGGTAGGTGCCTGTTGGGGGTCTGGGTGGACGGGGAGTTTTCCTGGGTGGAGCAGCCCGGGTGGCGAAAGCGCATGGGTTACCGGCCTGGAACGCTGGTGGCCCATGTGGAGGCCACGCACGAGGGACTCGGCCTGTCCCTGGCCGTTCACGACGCGGTTCACTACCGGGAAAACGTTTTTTTGCGGCGGGTGCAGATCGGCAACCAACGGCCGGTGGCCCGGGAAGTACGCCTGTTTTTTAATAACAATTTCCATATTGGGGGCTGGGATATCGGGGACACGGCGGTGTACGATCCGGCTTACGGGGCGATGTGCCATTACAAGCGGGATTACTATCTTTTCGTAAGCGGGCGCGGCGGCGGCGAAGGCATCTTCCAGTACCACGTCCAGAAACGGTTCGGGGGCGGCCGGGAGGGCAGCGCCCGCGACGCCGAAGACGGCTTGTTGGGCATGAATCCCACCGACCAGGGGTCGGTCGACAGTACCATCAGTCTCCGGACGGTGGTGGAACCGGGGGACGAGGCCGTGGTCGAACTGTGGATCGTCGCCGGGAACAGCCTAGAGGCGGTCCGAGAACGGCACCGGTGGGTACTGGATCATACGGTGGCGGCGCTGCTGGACGAGACGACCACTTACTGGCGGAACTGGCTGGCGGTCGCCGAGCGGGACTGGGCCGACCTGCCGGAGACCCTGGTGGATCTGTTCCGGACGAGCCTGTTGGTCACCCGCACCCAGATCGATAACGGCGGGGCGGTGCTGGCCGCGAACGACACCGACATTCTGAGCACCAACCGGGACCACTACTCGTACGTCTGGCCGCGCGACGGCGCCCTGGTGGCTCACGCCCTGGACAAGGCCGGTTACCACGAGACCACGGCCGCCTTTTACCGTTTCGCCGCCCGGACAATCGGCCCGGAGGGATATTTCTACCACAAATACAACCCGGATGGCACCCTGGGTTCCAGCTGGCATCCGTGGTCCGGGAACGGCGAGGACAAGCTCCCCATTCAGGAGGACGAAACCGGCCTCGTCTTGTGGGGCCTGTGGAAGCATTTCGAATACACCGGAAATATCGAGTTTTTGGCAGCGATGTACCTTCCCCTGATCAAGCCGGCCGCCGACTTTATGGCCGGCTACCGCGATCCCGGGACCGGTCTGCCCCGGCAAAGTTTCGACCTTTGGGAGGAACGCCGGGGCGTGTTCACTTTCACGTCCGCCGCGGTCTGGGCCGGACTGACGGCGGCCGCCCGGTGCGCCGCGCTGCTGGGCGACCGGAGCTCCCGGGAGACCTGGGAACAAGCCGCCCGGGAGGTGCAGGCCGGCATCCTCGGGGAACTCTACAGTCCCGAACTAAACCGGTTCATCCGGGGCCGATACCGCGGGCCGGACGGGCGGTGGATCGACGATTACACCCTGGACGCCAGCCTGTACTGGGTCACAGGACTGGGGGTGTTCCCGGTGGACGATCCGCGGGTAATCGGCACCATGCGGGCCGTAGCCGAGGGGTTGTGGGTCAAGACGGAGATCGGGGGCGTGGCGCGATACGCCAACGATTACTACTTTAAGCGGAGCGACGACCTCGAACGGGTGCCGGGTAACCCCTGGTTTATCTGCACGCTGTGGCTAGCCAACTGGTACGTGGACGCGGCGCAAACGGTGGAAGACCTGGGCCGGGCGCGGGAACTGCTGGAATGGGTTTACCGGTACCGGATGGATACCGGGATGCTGCCCGAGCAGGCGCACCCGTACACCGGCGAACCGCTTTCGGTCGCCCCGCTAACGTGGTCGCACGCCACCTACTGCCAGGTGGTCCTGGCCTACCTGGAAAAATGGCATTCCCTCCGGGGCTTGCCAGCGCCGAAACGAACCGATTATCATTAGGGTAGACCCCCATGCCCCCTGACAGGCGACACCACGAAGGATGAAAATGGTGTCGGTGGTGTCCCCGGCTGCGGCTATTGCGTAGCACCAAGCCGCAAAGGGGACACCACGACCGATGACTATTTTCTGGGTAGCTTCGAAGGAGTTCTTAATGTTTATCTTCAAGAGGAGGCGAATACCAGTGTTTGATAACCCGGACGACCGGGAGATGCGCGAACTGATTGAGAAGTGCCGGACGGTGGCAGTGGTCGGCCTGTCGCCAAAGCCGGACCGAGACAGTCACCGGGTAGCCGCCTACCTGCAGTCCCGGGGCTACCGGATTATCCCGGTACACCCCAAGGCCAAAGAGATTCTGGGTGAAAAGGTCTTCTCCCGCCTGGAAGATATTCCCGGACCGGTGGACCTGGTGTATATCTTCCGGCGCAGCGACCAGGTGTTGCCCTTCGTGGAAGCGGCGCTGAGGCTCCGGCCGCAGGTGATCTGGCTGCCGCTCGGGGTGACCAGCGCCGAAGCCGCCGCGCTGGCCCGGGCGCACGGGATCACCCCGGTGATGGACCGGTGCATGCTGATCGAACACCGGCGGCTGCTGGGTGAATAGGAGGCGTCCACCTTGAAAGAATTTGTTCATCTGCATAACCACACCGAATACAGCCTGCTGGACGGGGCGGCCCGGATCAAGGACCTGCTGCACCAGGCGCAGGCGTTCGGCATGCCGGCTCTCGCCATCACCGACCACGGCACCATGTTTGGAACCATCGACTTCTACAAGGCCTGCCACAAAGCCGGGATCAAACCGATCATCGGCTGCGAAGTGTACGTCGCCCCGCGCACCATCCACGACCGCTCGAGAGGGATCGATGACAAGCTGGCCCACCTGGTGCTGCTGGCCGAAAACAAACGCGGCTACCGAAACCTGCTCCGGCTGGTGTCACTTTCTTTCACCGAGGGCTTTTATTACAAACCCCGGGTGGACCGCGAAACGCTGGCCCGGTACGGCGACGGTCTCATCGCCCTGAGCGGCTGCCTGGCCGGGGAAATCCCCGGGGCCATCCTGGCGGGAGACCACGCGCGGGCGCGGCAGATCGCCGGGGAATACCGTGACCTCTTCGGGGACCGCTTCTACCTGGAACTACAGGATCACGGCCTGCCGGGCCAAGTGGAGGTAAACCGGGGGCTGGTGGAGATCGGCAGGGAACTAAACCTGCCGCTGGTGGCCACCAACGACGTGCACTACGTCCGGCGCGAACAGGCCGAAATCCAGGATATCCTCCTGTGCATCCAGACCGGGAAAACGGTGAATGACGCCGGGCGGCTGCGGTTCGAGGGCGACCAGTTTTATTTCAAAAGCGGGGCGGAAATGGCCCGCCTGTTCGGCGAGGTGCCTGGAGCGCTGGAAAACACCGGGGTCATCGCCGCGCGCTGTGCGCTGGAACTGGACTTCGAGTCGGTGCACCTGCCGGAGTACCGGGTGCCGCCCAACTACGACGCCGACCGCTACCTGCAGGAGCTCTGTTACCGGGGCGTAGAGCGCCGTTACCGCCGGGTGGAACCGCACGTCCGGGAGCGGCTGGATTACGAACTCAAAATCATCGCCGAGATGGGGTACAGCTCCTACTTCTTAATCGTCTGGGACTTCATCCGTTTCGCCCGGGAGCGCGGCATCCAGGTGGGGCCCGGGCGCGGGTCGGCGGCCGGCAGCTTGGTGGCTTACGCCCTGGACATCACTAACATCGACCCGCTGGCCTACGGCCTGCTCTTCGAAAGGTTCCTGAATCCGGAGCGGGTATCCCTGCCGGACATCGATATCGACCTCTGCTTTGAACGCCGGGGCGAGGTAATCAACTACGTCTTTGAAAAATACGGCCGGGAATGCGTCGCCCAGATCGGCACCTTCGGCACCATGGCCGCCCGGGCCGCCATCCGGGACGTGGGGCGGGCGTTGGGCATGCCCTACGCCAAGGTCGATCGGGTGGCCAAGCTGATCCCGCTTGAGGCGGGGATGACCATCGAGAAGGCGTTGGCCACGCCCGAACTGGGCGAGGTTTACCGCCGGGACGAAAACGTGCGCCAGTTGGTGGACAAGGCCCGCGCCCTGGAAGGCATGCCCCGGCACGTGTCCATCCATGCCGCGGGCGTGGTGATCGCCAAGGATGAACTGACCACCTACGTGCCCCTGTACCGGACCTCGGACGGGGTAGTGGCCACCCAGTTCGCCAAGGAGGCCATCGAGGAACTGGGGCTTTTGAAGATGGACCTCCTGGGCCTGCGGACGCTGACGGTGATCGGAGACACGGTCGAACTGATCCGGCGCCACCGGGGTGTCCAGCTGGACATCGACGCCATCCCGCTGGACGACCCGGCTACGTACGAACTCCTGGGCCGGGGGGACACCGTGGGGGTGTTCCAGTTGGAGTCCAGCGGCATGCGCAGCATTCTCCGGGAGCTCCGGCCCGAGATGTTCGAAGACGTGATCGCGCTGGTCGCCCTGTACCGCCCCGGCCCCCTGGGCAGCGGGATGGTGGAGGATTTCATCCGGCGCAAGCACGGGGACACCGAGGTGCGGTACCTGCACCCGAAGTTGAAACCGATCCTCCGGGACACCTACGGCGTGATCCTCTACCAGGAGCAGGTGATGCGCATCGCCAGCGACCTGGCGGGGTTCAGCCTTGGCGAGGCCGACCTCTTACGCCGCGCCATGGGCAAGAAAAAGCCGGAGATCATCGCCGGCCTGCGCCAGCAGTTCCTGGACGGCGCCGTGGCCAACGGGGTGGACGAACAAACGGCCAGCCAGATCTTCGACCTCATGGCCTACTTCGCCGGCTACGGCTTCAACAAGTCCCACAGCGCCGCCTACGCGCTGATTGCCTACCAGACCGCCTACCTCAAGGCCAACTACCTGATCGAGTACATGACGGCGCTGTTGACCTCGGTGAAGGACAACGCCGAGAAGGTGGGCGCCTACGTGGAGGAGTGCCGGCAGCTGGGCCTGGAGGTGCTCCCCCCGGACGTGAACGAGAGTAGCCGGGACTTCACGGTGGTGGACGGCCAACGCCTCCGGTTCGGGCTGGCGGGGGTGCGCAACGTGGGGATCAGTGCCGTGAACACCATCATCGAAGCCCGGGAGCGGGGCGGGCCGTTCCGGGACCTCCTGGATCTCTGCACGCGCCTGGACGGGCGGGTGATCAACAAGCGGGTGCTGGAAAGTCTGATCCGCGCCGGGGCCTTGGCCAGCCTGGGTTCCCGGCGGCAGCTCCTGGCGGTGCTGGACGAGGCGATCCACTTAGGTATACGCCTCCAGAAAGAAAAGGAATCGGGCCAGGTGAGCTTTTTCGCGGACTGGGACGAGGCGGCTGCCGGAATCGCCCCCGAGATCTTTCGCCTGCCCGAGGTACCGGAGTTTGCGCGCCACGAGGTCCTGGCCATGGAGAAGGAGATGCTTGGCCTGTACGTCAGCGGACACCCCCTGCAGGAATACCGGGAGCGGCTGCGGGCGGTCACCACGGCATGCGCCGCCGAGATTCCCAACCTGGCGCCCGGGCAGCAGGTGATCCTGGGCGGGCTGGTGGTGGGGGTGAGAACGATTACCACCCGTAAGGGGGACCCAATGTGTTTCCTGACCCTGGAAGACCTGACCGCCCGGATCGAAGTGGTGGTTTTCCCCCGGGTGTACGCCCGCTTCCGCCACCTGCTGTCCCCGGACACGGTGATCCTGGTCAACGGCACCGTTAATAATAATAACGGCGAGGGGAACAAGGTGATCGGGGACTACCTCTCCGACATTAAGCAAAACGCCGAGGCCGGCCTGTTCGGTCGGATTTGACCGCCCGGGGCGCCGGGCGCCGGTTGCCTTTCCTATCCTTGTCAACCAGGTTTTGCGTGTGCTATGATACAGTTTGAAACCAGTTAAAACCAGCGGGGGGCAGGAAATGAGCGAGAGCTGGACCGCAGAATACATAATCATCAAAGCCCTGGAAAACGGAGTCACCATTATGGGCCTTACCCGGGGGCGGGAGACCAAGTTTCACCACACCGAAAAGTTGGACCGGGGTGAAATAATGGTGGCCCAGTTTACGGAGCATACGGCAGCCATCAAGATTCGCGGCCGGGCTGAAGTTTACAGCCGGCACGGGATCATCAGACCTACGGACGACACTATCCAGGGCTAGGTGCTCTGGATATCTTTTTCCGTCATCCGCCAGAAACTTTGGGGCCTGAATCCGAAGCGGGGCCGGCAGGGCCGGCGGCGCCGGGTGTGGTTCAGGCACCGGGAGAGGTGGGAACCGTTTTCGAGCTCTTCAGAAAATCCAAGTACTTTACGGTACAACCGGAGTCCAAGCGGGAGATCCCGGAGGGCCTCTGGATCAAATGCCGTTGCCGGGAGATATTGTTTTCCAAGGACCTGAGCCGCAACTACAAGGTCTGCCAGAAGTGCGGCCATCATTTCCGGCTGACGGCTTGGGAACGCATCGAGCTCACCCTGGATCCGGACAGTTTCGTGGAGTTTGATGCCGACCTGGAGCCGCGGGATATCCTGGAGTTTCCCGGGTACGCCCAGAAGCTGGCCAAGGCCCAGGAAGAGACCGGCCTGCGGGAAGCCGTGGTCACCGGCGAGGGGACCATCGGCGGGCACCGGGTGGTGGTCGTGGTCATGGACGCCCACTTCATCATGGGCAGCATGGGCACGGTGGTCGGCGAGAAGGTCGCCCGGGCCGCGGAACGGGCCCTGGAAAAGCGGGTGCCGCTGGTGGCTTTTTCCGCTTCCGGGGGCGCCCGGATGCAGGAGGGGATCCTTTCCCTCATGCAGATGGGCAAGACGGCGGCCGCCCTCGGCCGGCTGGACCAGGCGGGCCTGCTTTACATTTCCGTATTGACTGACCCCACCATGGGCGGGGTCAGCGCCAGCTTCGGCTTCCTGGGGGACATCATCCTGGCCGAGCCGGGGGCGCTGATCGGATTCGCTGGGCCGCGGGTGATTGAACAGACCATCCGGCAGAAGCTGCCGGATGGATTCCAACAGGCCGAGTTTCTGCAGGAACACGGGTTCGTGGACCTCGTTGTGCCCCGTAACCGGCTCCGGGACACCATCATCAAGATTCTGGGCTTACACCAGCAGGGGGAATAGATCAAGGTGCCGACCGTATTTGATTTTGAGAAACCGATTTACGAGTTGGAAACCAAAATCGCGGAGTTAAAACAGTTCTCTGCGGATAAGGGGCTGAACCTGAACCGGGAGATCGAGGTTTTGGAACAACGGGCACTGGAGCTGAAAAGGTCCACCTACGGCAATCTCACCCCCTGGCAGAAGGTGCTGATCGCCCGGCATCCCAACCGCCTGGGCGCCAGGGACTACATCGACAACTTCTGCACCGACTTCGTGGAACTTCACGGAGACCGGGCCTTCGGCGACGACCCGGCCGTGGTCGGCGGCATCGGCCGGATGAACGGCTACGCGGTCACCGTGGTCGGCCACCAGAAGGGCCGCGACACCAAGGAAAACCTGGTCCGGAATTTCGGCATGCTCCACCCGGATGGCTGCCGCAAGGTACTCCGGCTGATGCGGCAGGCCGAGAAGTTCGGGCGGCCGCTGGTCTGTTTCGTGGATACCCCGGGAGCGCACTGCGGGATCGGCGCCGAGGAGCGCGGGCAGGCCGAGGCCATCGCCAGGAACCTTATGGCGCTGAGCACCCTGAAGGTGCCCATCGTCGTTGTGGTGATCGGGGAAGGGGGCAGCGGGGGCGCGCTGGCGCTGGGAATGGGGGACCGCATCCTGATGCAGGAGCACAGCGTGTTTTCGGTCAGTTCCCCCGAAGCCTGTGCCAGTATCATCTGGAAGGACGCGGGCCGGGCGCGCGAGGCTGCCGAGATGTTGAAACTGACCGCCCAGGACCTGCTGCGTTGGGGCGTGATCGACGAAATCGTCCCCGAACCCCTGGGCGGCGTGCATCGGGACCCGGAGCAGGCCTTGGAGTTGCTGCGGGAAGCACTGTTCCGCCACCTGGACGAAATTTGCCGTTTGGACCGCGGGGAATTGCTGCGTACCCGCTATCATAAATACCGCGCAATCGGAAACTTATAAAGGCAGTAAGGGGGGTCAACCGGAATCCCTCCCGCGGAGGCCAGCGTTGCGCAAGCGGGGAGCGGAAATCAAGGTCCATTTTTGAAGGAGCAACCGACTTTGCAGAGAATCGGGGTTTTGACCAGCGGCGGAGACGCGCCGGGCATGAACGCCGCCATCCGGGCCGTGGCGCGCAAGGCGATCTACCACGGGGTCGAAGTAATCGGAATCAAGCGCGGTTTCGCGGGTTTCATTGAAGCGGACATGGAACCCATGCACGTTGGTTCGGTGGCCGATATCATCCACCGGGGCGGCACGATCCTGCGCACGGCGCGTTCGGAAGAATTCTTGACCCAACCGGGCCGAGCGCGGGCCTACGAAAACGTTAAACGCTTCCGCCTGCAGGGCTTGGTGATCATCGGCGGAGACGGGTCCTTCAAGGGGGCCAGGCAGTTTTACGAAGAATTCCGCCTGCCGGTGATCGGTATCCCGGCCACCATCGACAACGACATCCCTGGAACCGAACTCTCCATCGGTTTCGACACCGCCGTGAACAACGCAGTGGATGCGATCAACAAGATCCGGGACACGGCCACCTCCCACGAACGCCTGTTCATCGTCGAGGTGATGGGGAGAAACTCCGGTTTCATCGCCCTGGAGGCCGGGCTGGCCGGCGGCGCCGAATCCATTCTCCTTCCCGAACTGCCGTTTAGGATCGAGGACGTCTGCCACAAGTTGATGCGCGGGTACCGCCGGGGCAAGCTGCACAGCGTGATCGTGGTGGCCGAAGGCGCCGGCAGCGGCATCGAGATCGGGCGGGAGATCAAGAACATCACCGGTTTCGACACCAAGGTGACTGTCCTGGGCCACCTGCAGCGAGGCGGCACGCCGACGGCGCAGGACCGGGTGCTCGGGAGCCGCCTGGGCGCGCTAGCCGTGGAACTCCTGGTCAACGGGCACCGGAAGCTGGCGGTCGGGGTCCGGAACGGCCGCGTGGGTAGCTGGGACCTGGATCAGTGTCTGCAAGGGGAAAAGGTGATCGACCTGCAGGCCTACAAGTTAGCTGGAATCCTATCAATTTAGGGTGGGGATGGGAACTTTGCGCCACACCAAGATAGTCTGCACTATTGGCCCGGCGTCCGAAAAGGTCGAGGTACTCCGGGACATGCTGGAGGCCGGCATGAACATTTCCCGGCACAATTTCTCTCACGGTACCCACGAGGAACACCGCCGGCGCATTGAAAACGTCCGCCGCGCCGCCGCCGCTGCCGGCCGGGCCGTCGGGATCATGATCGACCTCAAGGGACCCAAAATCCGCATCGGCGAGCTGGAGCCCGAGCCGGTGGTGTTGCGCGCCGGCGACGAATTGATTCTGACCACCGAGAAGGTGAAGGGCAACCGGGATCGGATCCCGGTGGATTACCCGCCGCTGCCACTGGAGGTGCAGCCGGGCAACACCATCCTGCTAGCCGACGGACTGTTGGGCCTCGAAGTGCTGGAGGTCAGGCCGGCGCAGGTGCTCTGCCGGGTCCAGAACGACGCCGAAATCACCAGCCGGAAGGGACTGAACCTGCCGGGCGTTCGCACTTCCATTCCCGCCGTTACCGAAAAAGACATCGAAGACCTCCGTTTCGCCCTGGAACTGGGCTTTGATTTTGTGGCCACTTCCTTTGTGCGCCGGGCGCAAGACATCTTCCCGGTGCGGGAAATCCTGGAGCAGGAGGGGTCCAAGGCCCACATCGTCGCCAAGATTGAGACCTGGGAGGCGGTGGAAAACCTCGACGAAATCATCAAGGTGGCCGACGCCCTCATGGTCGCCCGGGGGGATTTAGGCCTGGAGATTTCGGCGGAGGAAGTACCCCTGGTTCAGAAGCGCATCATCAACAAGTGCAACCGGATCGGTAAACCGGTGATCACCGCCACCCAGATGCTGGAATCCATGATTCACAACCCGCGGCCGACCCGGGCCGAGGCCAGCGACGTGGCCAACGCCATCCTGGATGGTACGGACGCCGTGATGCTCTCGGGGGAAACGGCCGCCGGGGAGTACCCGGTAGCCGCCGTGCGCACCATAGACCGGATCGCCCGGCGGGTGGAAGCCGATCTGCCGTACGCGTCGATGCTGTTGCAGAAGCGCCGGGAAATCTCCCGGCACACGGTGACCGATGCGATCAGCTACGCCACCTGCTCCATCGCCGGCGATCTGGACGCCGCCGCCATCATCACGGCCACCCAAACCGGGTATACCGCCCGGATGGTGGCCAAGTACCGCCCGGGTCGGCCGATCGTGGCGATCACCCCCCGGGAGGACGTGGTCCGGCAGCTCGCCCTGGTCTGGGGCGTGCAGCCGGTGCAGGTGGAAGAGGAGATTGAGGACACCGACCGGATGATTGCGGCTTCGATCCAGGGTGCCCTGGGGGCCGGACTGATCCGGGGAGGCGATCTGGTGGTGATTACGGCGGGCGTGCCGGTGGGTATGCACGGGAGTACCAACCTGCTGAAAGTGCACACCGTCGGCAACGTTTTGGCGCGGGGCACCGGGATCGGCAACCAGGCGGTGACCGGCAGCATCAAGGTGGCGCTCACCGCCGAGGAGGCGGTGGCAAAAATCGGGCCCGGAGACATCCTGGTCGCCCGGACAACGGACCGGGATTACGTGCCGGCGATCGAGAAGGCGTCCGGGGTGATCACCGAGGCGGGCGGCTTGACTTCGCACGCCGCGGTGGTGTGCCTGCAGTTCGGCCTGCCGGTGATCGTGGGTGTGCCCGACGCCACCCGCGTTCTGAAGGACGAAACCATCGTCACCATTGACGCCCTGCGCGGGCTGATCTACGGCGGCGCGGCTCGGGTGTTGTGATTCCCTCCTAATTTCTGCCGCGGATTTGGACGACTCCAGCGGGCATCATAAGTTAGGGGGGGGATGCCCTTGGAGTCGATCCTCGACTGCCTAGCAGCGCTCGGACTGGGCGGCGTAGTGCTCGGGACGGTGTTGGAGGCCCTGGGGGTGCCTTTTTTCCCGGGGGCGGTGGTCATGATCCTGGCCGGCATCCTGGTGCACCAGGGCACCCTGAGTTTTCCGGTCACCCTCGGCGCCGCTTTCACCGGTTACACCACCGGTTCGGTGCTGGCTTACGTAGTGGGAAAGAATGTAGGGACCCCTTTCTTCCAGCGCTACGGCCGCTTCTTGCGCCTCCCGCCGGAAAGGCTGCTGCAAGCGCAGGCCCTGCCGGCGTACTCGGTGGGCCTGTTCGTCCTCCTGGGGCGGTTTATCCCCGGACTGGGCAACCTGACGCCTTATCTCGCCGGGCTGACCCACCTGCAGATGGGCTGGTTTCTGGTTTATAATTCCCTGTTCGCCCTGGGCTGGGGCACAGTGTACCTGGGGGTGGGGATGTTTTTCGGCTCCCGGTGGCCGGCGATCCTGGCGTTTATTGAACCGCGCCTGCTGGGATTTGCCGTGCTGGGGGGGCTGTCGGTGCTGGCCGTAATCCTGTATCTCGACGGGAAACGGCGATTCCGGGTCTAGGCCGGGGAAGTCGTTCACGGCGATTGAATCGTTGCGCAGGTGAGGATGAAAATCGGGGTCTATTTTCGTTGCGCAGGTGAGGATAAAAATTTGGGTTTATTTTTCCGGATGCGTCAGGATCTGGACCGGGCACAGAAGGCCTTGATACAATTGCCCTTGGAACCGCGGAAAAGGTCCTTGAATAGTTGATCGAAAGCCTCTTTACTCAGGTACAGGAGCCCGCCCAGGTTGGCCAGGCTGCCGTTGACGAACAGGTTGAAATAAACGGAGCCGTCGACCTCTTTGACCACGGTGAGCGTGTAACGGTTCATCCGTGCATTCCTCCCCCCGTACATTATATCGCCCGGGGTGCCTATTCTTCTACTCGTTAGATAGATTCTGCTGAAAAACTCAGTCTGTCGTGCTGAGGATTATCGGAGGTCACATTGGGAGCTTATTCAAGGAACGAGCGAAGCCGAGGAATAGCGGCGACCGACTGTCTGAGGCCGCGAAGCGGGCGAGCCTCTAACGCCGCCCGAGGCGAGCGAGTTCATTCCTTAGTGCGGACTCGAGTAGCCGGAGATAATGCCTCAGCACGGCAGACGACGAGGTATAGATAGGCTTTTTATTCGCCGGAAGAGGAGCCCGGCCGCCGGGTGCCGAAACTTGTCCCAAACGGAAAAGGAGGGGCCTTAAGATTGAAATACCTGGTACTGGTTGGGGACGGCATGGCTGACGAGGCCCGCCCCGAGTTGGACGGCCGGACCCCGCTGCAGTATGCCCGGACGCCGCACATGGATCTGGTGGCCGCCGGCGGGGAGCTTGGCCTGGTGCGGACGGTGCCGGAAGGTTACCCGCCGGGAAGCGACGTGGCCAACCTGGCGGTGCTGGGCTACGATCCGCGCCGGTACTACACGGGCCGGGCACCCCTGGAAGCGGTCAGTATGGGCATCGGCCTAGAGGAGGCGGACGTGGCCTTCCGGTGCAACCTGGTCACCCTGTCCGAGGCTGGGCGTTACGAAGACCGGGAAATGGTTGATTACTGCGCCGGGGAGATCAGTTCCGGGGAGGCCCGGCAGCTGATCGAACACCTGGACGCGCAGCTCGGATCGGACGAGCTGCGGTTTTACCCCGGGATCAGCTACCGCCACCTGCTGGTCTGGCGCGGGGGACCGGCCGACACGGCGCTCATCCCGCCCCACGACATCCCGGGCCGGGTGGTGAAGGATTACCTGCCGGCCGGGGCCGGCGCCGAGGTGCTGGGCGGCCTGATGACCGAGAGCAGCAAGCTTCTCCCGGCCCATCCGGTCAACCGGGAACGCCGGGCGCGGGGCCTGCGGGAGGCCAACTCGATCTGGTTCTGGGGCCAGGGCCGGCGCCCGGCGTTGCCGCCGTTTTACGACCGCTATCGGCTGGCGGGCGCGGTGATCTCGGCGGTGGACCTGGTCAAGGGGATCGGCCTTTGTGCGGGCTTGGACCGCATCGAGGTAGAAGGAGCAACCGGCAACATCCACACCAATTTCCGGGGCAAGGCCGAGGCGGCGCTGGCGGCGCTGGCGGACGGCCTGGACTTCGTGCTGATCCACGTAGAGGCGCCGGACGAAGCCAGCCACCAGGGTGATTTAGCCACCAAGATCCGGGCGATCGAGGAGATCGACCGGCAGGTGCTGGGCGAGGTGCTGTACGGTCTCAAGGAACTGGGACCGTTTCGGGTCATGGTCCTGCCGGACCATCCCACGCTCCTGCGCACCAGGACGCACTCCGCCGACCCGGTCCCGTTCGCCAGCATGCGGGACGGCCGGCTAAAACGGCGGTCCGGGCCGACCTTCGACGAGGTTTGCGCCGCGCGGAGCGGGCTGTTTGTCCCGTTCGGCCACGAATTGATGGCGAGATTCGTCGGTCCGTAGCCCGCACGGGGGGCGGACGTGGGCAATAAAAAACCCCCCCGGATCCGGGGGAGGCTGTTGGTTCCTCTGGTGCCGAAGGTGGGAGTCGAACCCACACGGGAAACCCCACGCGATTTTGAGTCGCGCGCGTCTGCCAGTTCCGCCACTTCGGCTTACTACTGAATGATTATACCACGACCCCGGGGTTCGGGCAAGAAACCGGTGGTGGGTGGTAGTGTACAGTTTAAGTAGGCAACCGAGGGGATAGTATGTACATATTCCGTGGGAATAAGGTAAAATAGGGGTAAACATCTTGCCTTGTATTGTAAAGGAGGTTTGTACGATTGAAGGAAAAGGTTGAAGCCGTCATCAACCAGGTTCGTCCCTATCTCCAGCGGGACGGCGGGGACGTGGAGCTGGTTTCCGTGGAAGACGACGGGGTAGTCAAGGTCAGGCTGAAGGGGGCTTGCAGCGGGTGACCGATGGCTACAGTCACCCTCAGGCAGGGGATTGAGCGGTCGCTCAAGGAAGCAGTGCCCGAAGTAAAACGTGTGGTTCAGGTATTCTAACCCCCGCCCAGCGGGGGTTTTCACCTTATGTTTTAGCAAATTGTGGTACCAGGGGCCGTTTAAGGCCCTCTAGTGGTGATTTCCTTGACAGGAAAGAGGTAAATCGATTACAATTATTTTTGGGAGAAAATAGTATTGGCATTTGCCTGATCGGTTTGATGATAAATAACCGAATATGGGGTCACGGGAGCGTACGCTGGGACGCATGCCGGGGATTTCTTGTGGTGAATGCCAGTCATTTTCTGCCGGGGAAACCTCGGCTTTTTATTTACATTAAACTACCAGGAGGTGAAATTGTTGCCTGAAACCGCAGCACTGATAATCGCCTTTGTCGCCGTACTTGTTGCTTTTAGCGGCGGGTATTTCCTGCGCAAATTCCTGGCCGAAATGAAGATTTCCTCGGCGGAGGAACGGGCCAGGAAACTCCTCGAGGAAGCGAACCGCGAAGCCGAAGCCAAGAAGCGGGAAGCCGTGATTCTGGCCAAGGAAGAAATCCTGAAGCTGCGCAACGAGGTGGAACGGGACAGCCGGGAACGGCGCGCCGAACTGCAGCGCCAGGAACGCCGCCTAGTCCAGAAAGAAGAAGGCCTGGACCACAAGCTGCAGGTGTTGGAAAAGAAAGAAGAAGCGCTGGGAAAGAAAGAAGCCGAACTGGCCCGGCTGCAGGATGAGCTCAAAGCGCTGTACCACAAAGAGGTGCAGGAGTTGGAGCGGATATCCGGCCTGTCCACCGAGGAAGCCCGGCTAATCCTGCTGCAGGAAGTGCAGCAGGAGATGCAGCAAGAAATCGCGTTGCTGATCAAGGAAAAGGAGACCAAGGCCAAGGAGGAAGCCGACCGCCGGGCGCGGGACATCATTTCGCTAGCTATTCAGCGCTGTGCCGCCGACCACGTTGCTGAATCCACGGTGTCGGTGGTTCCGCTGCCCAACGAGGAAATGAAAGGGCGCATCATCGGACGCGAGGGCCGTAACATCCGGGCCTTTGAAACCCTGACCGGGGTTGACCTGATCATTGATGATACGCCGGAGGCGGTGATCCTGTCCGGTTTCGACCCCATCCGCCGGGAAACCGCCCGGCTGGCGCTGGAAAAGCTCATCGCCGACGGACGGATTCACCCCGCGCGGATCGAAGAAATGGTGGAGAAGTCCAGGAAGGAAATGGAGGTACAGATCCGGGAAATCGGGGAGCAGGCGGCTTTCGAGGCCAACGTGCATGGGCTGCACCCGGATCTCGTCAAGCTGCTGGGGCGGTTGAAGTACCGCACCAGCTACGGTCAGAACGTGCTGAAGCATTCGGTTGAGGTGGCCTACCTGGCGGGCCTGATGGCCGCCGAACTCCGGGCGGACGAGAAGTTGGCCCGGCGGGCCGGTTTGTTGCACGATATCGGCAAGGCGGTGGATCACGAAATGGAAGGACCGCACGTGACCATTGGCGTGGACCTGGCCAAGAAGTATGCGGAGCGGCCGGAAGTGATTCACGCGATTGCCGCCCACCACGGTGATGAAGAACCGGAGACCGTAGAGGCGGTGCTGGTGCAGGCGGCCGACGCCATTTCGGCGGCGCGGCCGGGAGCGCGGCGGGAAACCATCGAGGCGTACATCAAGCGGCTCACTAAACTTGAAGAAATTGCCAACTCCTTCCCGGGAGTTGATAAAGCCTATGCCATTCAGGCCGGGCGCGAGATCCGGATCATGGTTAAACCGGACAAGGTAGATGACCTGGGAGCGGTGCGCCTGGTGCGGGACATCGTCCGGAAGGTGGAAAACGAACTTGAGTACCCGGGTCAGATCAAGGTGGTCATCATTCGGGAGACCCGGGTGGTCGAGTATGCGAAATAGACTCAAAGCCAGAAGAGCTGGAATAGGGGAATAACGGTGCAACTGCTGATGATCGGCGACGTAGTGGGCCGGCCGGGACGGAGGGCCTGCCGGGTCGAGCTGGGACCCCTGATCCGGGAGCACGGGATCGACCTGGTAATCGCTAACGGCGAGAACGCGGCCGGCGGTAACGGGATTACCCGGGAGGTGGCAAATGAGCTTTTTGCCTGTGGAATCGACGTGCTCACCATGGGAAATCACGTCTGGGCCAAGAAAGAAATCCTGAACTTTATTGACGAGGAACTCCGCATCCTCCGGCCGGCGAACTATCCTCCCGGCACGCCCGGGGTAGGTTACACCTGCTACCGCGGCCGCAACAACCTGAAGGTCGGGGTGGTGAACGTATCGGGTCGCGTGTACCTGGCCAACCTGGAATGCCCGTTCCGCGCCATGGACCGGATTATTGAAGATCTGCGCCAGTACACGCCCCTGGTCGTCGTCGACTTTCACGCCGAGGCCACGTCCGAAAAGATCGCCCTGGGCTGGTATCTCGACGGTCGGGCGAGTGCTGTGCTGGGCACGCACACCCACGTGCAAACGGCGGACGAGCGGGTCCTGCCCGGCGGCACCGCCTATATCTCGGACGTGGGGATGACCGGGCCGCGGGATTCGGTGATCGGGGTGAAGACCGAAAACGTGGTGCAGAAGTTCCTGACCCAAATGCCCCGGCAGTTTCAGGTGGCCAGCGGTCCCTACCAGTTCAACGCGGTGCTCTTGACCCTGGACCCGGTTTCGGGGAAGGCTTTGGACATCCGGCGCCTGCAAAGATACGAGCAAATATCCTAAATATATTTTTCCAAATGCGTTAAAGGAATTTTTTAGACATTGGCGAATAGCATCTTAAATGGTGAAGTTGTAGTTGTCGCGATGACCGAAGCCTTTAAGGAGGTAGCGAGATGGAGGTTTTAAAGGTTTCAGCAAAGTCCAATCCAAACTCCGTAGCCGGGGCCCTGGCGGGGGTTTTGCGCGAGCGTGGCAGCGCGGAACTCCAGGCGATCGGCGCCGGGGCGATCAACCAGGCAGTTAAGGCGATCGCGATCGCGAGAGGGTTTGTAGCGCCCAGCGGTATGGACCTGATTTGTATTCCGGCGTTCACCGATATCATGATTGACGGGGAAGAGCGGACGGCGATCAAACTCATCGTCGAACCCCGTTAAAGCGAGGTCCCTGTTGATGTCCAGCCCCGAAATAGCAGGGTTGGCCCGGGAAAACAGGATGATTGTGGACGCCCACTGCGACACCCTGTCGGTGATCGTGGATAAAGGGCGTCTGTTTCACTGTGAGACTAGGGAAGGGCACCTTGACCTGCCCCGTCTGCTGCGGGGAGGGGTCAAGGTGCAGTTTTTTGCGGCCTTCGTGCACCCCCAGTTCCGGGGCGGCTACCTGCGGCGCACCCTGACCCTGGTAGACGCTTTTTACCGGAGGGTTGCCTCGCCCCCGGGGGTTGCGGTCATCTTGGGGAATAATGATCTTGAGCACGTCTTGGACGGTGGTCCCGACCGGTTGGGCGCGCTGCTGGCGGTGGAGGGCGGGGAGGCCCTGGAAGGCAGTATCGCCGTGCTGCGCACGCTGTACCGGTTGGGGCTGCGCTGTCTCGGCCTGACCTGGAACGGCCGGAACGAACTGGCGGACGGCGTGGGCGAAGCCGGCACGGGCGGCGGCCTGACCGCTTTCGGACGCACGGTAGTGGCGGAACTGAACCGCCTGGGCATCCTGGTCGATCTGGCCCACATTTCCGAACGGGGTTTCTGGGACGTGCTGGAAATATCGGCGGCACCGGTGATCGTTTCCCACGCCAACGCCCGGTCCCGCTGCGACCACCCGCGCAACCTCACCGACGCCCAGATCAGGGTGCTGGCCGCCCGGGGCGGGGTGATCGGGATCACCTTCGTGCCCGGTTTCGTGCACGCTGAGACGCCTTGCCTGGAGCGGGTCCTGGACCATATCGAGCACGTGGTGCAGCTGGTTGGCCCGGACTGCGTGGGTCTCGGTTCGGACTTCGACGGGTTCCCCGGGCGCCTCCCCGGACTGGAACACGCCGGGCGGCTGGGAAATCTGGCCGCAGGCCTGGAAAAACGGGGTTTTGCCGAGCCGGAAATAGACAAAATCCTGGGGGGCAACCTCCTCCGGGTACTGAAACAGGTTTTAACCCAGTAGGTGAAGAAGTGCCGGCGGATCTGCACGTACACACCACGGCTTCGGACGGCACCGAGTCCCCGGAACGGGTGGTGCGGTTGGCCCACGCCCTGGGCTTGGACGCGGTGGGGATCACCGACCACGATACGGTATGCGGCGTGGCCCCCGCCCAGGAGGCCGCGCGTTCCCTGGATTTGGAGGTGGTGCCCGGCATCGAGATCAACACCGACTACCAGGGCCGGGAAATCCATATCCTGGGTTATTACATCGACCCCGGGGACGCGGCCTTCCGCGCCCGGATCAGGGAGTTGGCCGGGGCGCGGGCCCGGCGGGTGGAGCGGATCGTCGACCGGCTGCGGTCCCTGGGGCTGGCCGTCACCATGGACGACGTACTCCGGGTGATCGGGGGGGCCAGCCCGGGCCGTCCGCACGTCGCGGCGACCCTGGTCCGCCTGGGCATCGTAGGTGACCGGCAGGAGGCCTTCGATCGGCTGATCGGCCGCGGTTGTCCCGGTTATGTGCCGCGGGAAAAGTTCTCACCGGTCGAGGCCATCAGCCTGATCCGGCGGGCCGGCGGGGTGCCGGTGCTGGCGCATCCGGCAACGGCCGAAGCGGACCACCTGATTCCCGAGCTGGTGCAGGCGGGGCTGGCCGGGCTGGAGGTTTACCACCCGGAACACGGTGCGGCGCAGGTCGTCCACTACCGCGAGGTGGCCGCAAAATTCCGACTGCTGGCGACCGGGGGATCGGATTTCCACGGCTACGCCATCCATGCCCACCTGGGAGAGGTGGTAGTCCCTACGGAGGTGGTGGCGGCACTCAAACTCCAGGCGCGGACATAGTCTATCACGACCGGTTATTACATAAACTAGGGGTGAAAATACTTCGTTCTGGAGGCCAACAGGTGCCGCACGATCTTGATTACCTGGAAAAGCGGGTCCGGGAACTGGAGGATAAGCTCCTGCAGCTGCGGTTAAGCCGGCGGGTGCTGATGCTGCTGCTGGAAAGGCAGGAGCAGGAAAAAGCCAGCTTTCTCGAACGGCTCGAACGGGAAAACCGGCGGCTGATGCGCACCAACTACCAGTATGCCCAGAGCCTGCGCCAAAAGAACCGGCAGATTCACGAACTGGAGTCCCGGCTGCAGATAATCAGCGGCGAGAAATCGGGGCATTAAACTACTTATCCACAAAACTATGCACATATTGGGAATTACTTGCAACTCACTCATAACATGGTAGTTCAGGGTGGGGCCGGTTTGGCTCTCTTTTTTTTCTTGCGCTTTGTATGCTATAATTCGGGTCAAGAGGGGAGAGAGCGGTTTGCGCATCGCGGTAATTGACGGCCAGGGGGGCGGCATCGGGAAACACCTCACCGAGAAACTGCGGAAGGAACTCCCGGAAGATACGGAAATCCTCGCGCTGGGCACAAACGCGTTGGCCACCGCGGTGATGCTGCGGGCGGGCGCCAACGAAGGGGCGAGCGGGGAGAACGCGGTGGTGATCAATGCCAGAAAAGTGGACCTGATCGTGGGCCCCCTCGGGATCGTCGTCCCCAATTCAATGCTGGGCGAACTGACCCCCAGGATGGCCGAGGCCATCGCCGAAAGCCCCGCGCCCAAGCTGCTTTTGCCCCTGATCCCGGGCCAGATTGCCATCGTGGGGTTGAAGTCCGAACCGCTGCCGCACCTGATCGAAGAACTGGTCCGGAGGGTGCGGGACATGTGGACCTGACCGGTATGCTTTTCGGTAGCAAAGGATGAATTGCGTGGGGTGCAAGCTATTCCTTGTCCGGCACGGTGAAACCCTGTGGAATCACGCGCTCCGTTACCAGGGTCACGCCGACGTTCCGCTCAGCCGGTCCGGCATGGACCAGGCCCGGGCCCTGGCCAAACGGTTGGCGGCCCAGCGTTTCGCCGCTTTTTACGCCAGCGACCTGCAGCGGGCTTACGCCACCGCCCGCATCCTGGCGGAGCCGCACGGCGCGACCGTGCACAAGGTGCCGGAACTACGCGAAATCAACTTTGGCGACTGGGAGGGGCTGACCCGCGAGGAGATCATCAAGCTCTATCCCGACCTCTCCCGGCAGTGGTGGTCCAGGCCGTTCGACACCCGCCTGCCGAACGGGGAGACGCTGAATGAAGTGGCGGCCAGGGCGGCGGGCGCGCTGCAGAAAATCGCCGTCCGGCACCCGGACGACCAGGTGGTGGTGGTTGCACACGGCGGCACCATCCGGGCCGGTATCGCCCGGCTGATCAACATGGACTTGAACCAGTACTGGCGCCTCCGCCAGGACAATGCCGCCCTGAACATCGTCGAAATGTTCGCCCCCGGCCGGGCCCAGTTGCTGTTGTTCAACGACACCTGCCACCTTTAGCCCCGGCGTTTTGCTCCTATCCCAGTAATGGTGCAAAATGGATTCGAGAATTGACACCCGGGCCTCCCGGGTGCTATAATGGTTGAAGTACAGCTAGCGCTGAGTTCTCAGGATGCGAGAAGCGGGGGACCCACAAATTGGGGTGAATCCCGGTGCCGGACCGGTGCCGGGTAGGGTTACCTTCCGGCCCGAACCCGTCAGCTAACCTCGTAAGCGTGGGAAGACGGAGCGTAGGCAGCCTTGAAACAAAGGCTTATCTGTTTGTGCGCTTCCCCCGGAAACTGTAGAACTCCCGGGGTTTTGTTTTGCCGAAGTGGCGCAAAGGGGGTGTTCTTGTGGCCACGGACAGAATCAACGGCAGTTTCCTGACGGCCGAGGAAGAAAGAAAGCAGTCCCTGAAGCGGGCCGGCGAGCTGAAGCAGCGGATCGCTGATTATCTGGCCGCCAGAGATTCGATTCCCTGCGGCCGGGAGTGGGCCGACCGGATTGACGCGCACAAAAGCAAGCTTTTGCAACTGCTGGGCGGCACCGAGGATGACTGGCGGAACTGGCGCTGGCAGATGAAAAACCGCATCACCGAGGTCGAATTGCTGGCCCGTTTCGTGGGGTTGGCTCGGCAGACCATCCGCGACATCGAGCGGGTTTCCCGGCAGTACCGGTGGGCGATTTCTCCCTATTATGCCGCGGTGATGGCCGCGGGGGGCGTTGGGGGGCCGATCTGGCGCCAGGCGGTGCCTTCGGCCGCCGAAATCACCGACTCCCACGGCAGCTTCGATCCCATGGCCGAGCGGCTCACCGCCCCGGCCCCGGGCATAACCAGGCGTTATCCGGACCGCCTGATCATTAACGTAACCAACCAGTGCGCCATGTACTGCCGGCACTGCCAGCGGCGGCGGAACATCGGGGAGATTGACCGCCACCAGCCCCGGCGGGTCCTGGAGGCGGCGCTCGACTATATCCGGGCCAACCCGGAAATCCGCGACGTGCTGATTACCGGGGGCGACGCCCTGCTGCTCAGCGACGCTACGCTGGATTGGCTACTGGGCGAACTGCACCGCATCGAACACGTAGAAATCAAACGGCTGGGCACCAGAACACCGGTCACCCTGCCGCAGCGGATCACCCCCGAGTTGTGCGCGATTCTGGACAAGTATCCGCCAATCTACATCAACAGCCAGTTCAACCACCCCCTGGAGGTAACGCCCGAGGCCGCTGCAGCCTGTAGCCAGCTGGTCAAGGCCGGCGCGGTGCTGGGCAACCAGGCCGTCCTGCTGAAAGGGGTCAACAACGACCCCCACGTGATGAAAAAGCTCAACCACGAGCTGCTGCGGGTGCGGGTGCGGCCCTACTACCTCTTCCACGCCAAGGCCGTGCGCGGTACCAGCCATTTCATCACCTCGGTGGACGAGGGACTGGCGATTATGGAAAAACTGCGCGGTTACACTTCCGGTTTGGCGGTGCCGACCTACATCATCAACGCGCCCGGGGGTTACGGCAAGACGCCGGTACTGCCCCCCTACGTCCTGGAGCACAGCCCGGACAAACTGATCCTGCGCACCTGGGAAAACCGGATCATTCCTTATCCTAACGGTTGATAACCGCTGAACCCCGCCCGGCGCAGGTTTCATGGCGCGCTCCCGCCAATTCATGCCGCTTTCCCGTACTAGGTCCCGGTTGGGACCGCATAGGATTACCAAAAGCGGATGGAGGGCGGGGCGGTGGACGGACTCTGGCCCAAACTGGTCCTGATTTTTTTTACCGCCTGCGGCATGATCCTGGGCGCTTCGATTCTCGGCGCGCTGGGGGCCTCCCTGGTTCGGGAGCCCCCGGTGACCGTCATGCTGCGCATTGCCCAGGAAGTGAAGATCTGGGCGATCGCGGCTGCCATCGGCTCCAGTTTTTACATTTTTGAGGCCTTCGAATCGGGCATCTTCCGGGGCGAGGTGTCCGCGGTAATCAGGCAGCTGTGCTACGTGTTAAGCAGCCTGGCGGGGGCGCAGCTGGCCTACGTACTGATCCTGGCGCTTACCGGCGGTGGCCGCGAGTGAAACGGGCCCTGCGGGTGCTGGGCCTCCTGCTGCTGGGTGCCCTGCTCGGGGCCAGCGCCATGTCGGTGCACACCGGCCGGCAGATCGAGCAGTTGATGTACTCGGTACGCGTGCTGAACGAAGAACTGGCGGCAGCGCGGCAGGAAGCGGACGAACTCCGAGCCAGCCTCTCCTCCGAGCGGCAGCAGGTGATAACCGGGATCAAGGTGGATATCGGCTTCGCCGACGACCTAACCGCCCACGAGGAACGGGAAACGCGACTGGCCATCGAAAAGAAGGTCAAGGAGTGGCTGGAGCCGCTTTACGGAGAGGAACTGAACAAGCTGAACCCCCGGCTGGTGCCCCGGATCATCGACGGCCGGGACGTCAAGGTGGAACACAAGCGGTTCCGGCTCACCACCCGGATCGTGTTCATCGGGGAGGAGGTCCTCGTCTTCGTGGAGGCCGCCATCCCGCCGCCCGGGGAACGCGAACAAACCCGCCCATAAAACCCTCCCATTCCGGTTAACCTAAAAAAGGGGACAGGCTACTTTTTTAGCACTCTAAAAGGTAGTCTGCCAAAAAACATGCCTGTCCCCTTTTCTGGCAGTCTAAGGGGGAGTCTGCTAAAAAGTAGTCTCTTTATTTGGGGGGAGCTGAGAAGGATGGACATCCACGAGTCGGAAACTTGGGCGCGGGTTCCCTGGAGCACGCAGCCCAGCCTACAGCTGAAAACCGAGGAAGTGGGCGTGGACTTTGACCGGTTCATCGAGGGCCTGCGCCTGAACCGGACCGACGCCGAAATGGCCCGCGAGTTCGGGGTGTCGGCCGGCGTGATCGCCAACCTACGCGAACACTTCATGCGCTTCGGGATCGACTCGGTGCAAGGCCAGGACTGACAGTTATATTGGTCGATTTACATTAGTCGATTGGCAGGCTTGTCCCCGCTGTGCTATAATGTTCGGCATAACCTTACTTTTGGGGGGCGGGCTTTTAGTGTTCCCGGAACGGTTTATACAGGAAGGCCTGACATTCGACGACGTACTCCTGGTCCCGGCGGCCTCGGAAGTGCTTCCGGCGGAAGTGGACACGGCGACCAGGTTAACCCGCAACATTACCCTGAACATTCCCCTGATGAGCGCCGGCATGGATACCGTGACCGAGGCGCGGATGGCGATCGCCCTGGCCCGCGAGGGCGGTATCGGCGTGATCCACCGGAATATGAGCATCGAGAAACAGGCGCTCGAAGTGGACAAGGTGAAGCGGTCCGAACACGGCGTGATCACCGACCCCATCTACCTCTCCCCGAGCAACACCCTCCAGGAAGCGGCCGTGCTGATGGAGCGGTACCGCATCTCCGGCGTGCCGGTGACCGTGAACGGGAAGCTGGTCGGCATCATCACCAACCGGGACATCCGCTTCGTGCAGGACTTCAGCGGCCCGATCGAGCCGGTGATGACCAAGGAAAACCTGATCACCGCGCCGGTGGGGACCACGCTGGACGAGGCCAAGGAGATCCTGCGCCGGTACAAGATCGAGAAACTCCCGCTGGTGGACGAGGAGAACAACCTGCGCGGCCTGATCACCATTAAGGATATCGAAAAGCTGCAGAAGTACCCGCGGGCGGCCAAGGATTCCCAAGGCCGGTTGCGGGTGGCCGCGGCCGTCGGGGTAGCCAAGGATTTCATGACCCGGGTGGACGCCCTGGTCAACGCCAAGGTGGACGCCATCGTGGTGGACACCGCGCACGGCCATTCCCGGCGCGTGCTTCAGGCGGTGTCTAAGATCAAGAATAAGTACCCGGACAAGTGCGTCATCGCCGGCAACGTGGCAACGCCTGAGGGCACCCGGGACCTGATCCTCGCCGGGGCGGACGCCGTAAAGGTGGGCATCGGGCCCGGTTCCATCTGCACCACCCGGGTCATCGCCGGGATCGGGGTGCCGCAGATCACCGCGGTGTACAACTGCGCCGCGGAGGCGGCCAAACACGACGTGCCGATTATCGCCGACGGCGGCGTGAAATACTCCGGCGACATCGTGAAGGTCATCGCCGCCGGGGCGGACGCGGTGATGCTGGGGAGCCTCCTAGCCGGCACCGAGGAGAGCCCAGGCGAGATCGAGATTTACCAAGGGCGGAGCTACAAGGTATACCGGGGGATGGGTTCCCTCGGGGCCATGCACCAGGGTTCCAGCGACCGCTACTGCCAGGAGGGCGCCGGCAAGCTGGTGCCCGAAGGGGTGGAAGGACGGGTGCCCTTCAAGGGCCCGCTGTCGGAAACCGTCTACCAGCTGGTCGGCGGGCTGCGCTCCGGCATGGGCTACTGCGGCGTGCGGAATATCCAGGAACTGAAGACCAGGACCAAGTTCGTCCGCATCACCAGCGCCGGCCTCCTGGAGAGCCACCCGCACAACGTGACCATCACCAAGGAGGCCCCGAACTACAGCCTGCGCTAGTGAGCCGGACCGAACCGGCACCGTTGGCAAACAGTTTACAAAAACCCCCCGCCTTGGCGCGCGGGGTTTTGGTTTTGTAGAACGGTGTAAGAAAAAATTTTGAAGAAATTACCTTCTCCCGCAAGGGTTTGGGACCCCGAACGCGGAAGTAATTGTAAGGACCTGGCAGTCATAGCAAAAGGAGGGAGAAGGTGAGTATCGAGGCGAACGGCACGCTCCATTCCCTGACGGACGTGCTGAAGCGGACCCTGTACTTCTTTGAGGCCATGTCGGCCAAGGAACTGGCGCCTTACGTCCGGCGCAAGATGTTGCAGGATTATTCCCTGACCCAGGTGGAAGAGAAGGTGTTTCTCTGCCTGCGGCAGCACAGCTGCTTCACCCAGGGCGAGGACAAGCTGTGGCGGTTGAATCTCCAGGGCCACCCGGAAAACGACCGGTTTTACCACCTGCTGCTCAAGCGCCAGGAACCCTCGAACCTGTGGGAGGTAGCCAGCACGGGCGGGAACAAAAGCGGGAATAAGAAAAAGAAGCTGAAGCGGATGATCGTCGAGGAGGCCAACCTGATCCAGGACGGGCGGTTCATCCAGCTCAGCGACGGCACCTGGGGCCTGACCGAATGGGACACTGACACCGGCAACTACCCCCTGAAACACCTGATCATCAAGGCCTTCCGCCTGCATCCCGGAGGGCTGTCCCTGCCCCAGGTCGTGAGCGTGGTGAACAAGTGGCGGCTGACCACCGAAACCGCGGTGGAAGCGATCCTCCGGAAGTTCCCCTACTTCGAACTCCAGGGCAACAGCCTGTGGAGTTACAACCAGGCCGCCCACCGGGTTTACGACGACGTGATGAAGAAATACCTGGGCCTCCTGCGGGACCAGAAAAAGCGCTGGCAGTGGGAACGGGAACAGTGGCAGCGGAAGTACCAGCAGGTCCAGACCCAGCTGCAGGAACTGTCTGCGGCGCAGAAAGAGGCCGCGGCCGCCGTGGCGGCCCACGCCATCGTGCGGGACCAGCGCGACCACCTGGCCACCCAGTTGTCCGAAAAAGACCTGCTGCTGTCCCTGCGGAAAAAGGAAATCCTGTATTACCAGGAACAGGTGCGGAAGCTGGAATCCAAGGCCAACAGCATTCTCTACCAGTGCCGCCTGTGGGTGCAGCGCGCCCGGTCGGGCCAGGAGGAGCTGGCGCGCCTGCGAGAGACGCTGGAGGCGACCCGGAACAACCTGGAGGGGATGTTCACCAAGCTCCAGCAGTACCGGGAAACCAACCGGGAGCAAAAAGCCCGCCTCGCCCAGTTGAAGGAGGAACACAGCACCCGGGTGGCCGAACTGCAGGGCGAGATCATCGAACTCAAGGTGCGGCTGGACAAGGAGAAATTCGCGGCCAACCGCCGGGAAAAGGCGCTGCACGAGGAAATCGAACGGCTGCAGGGCGACCTGAAGGACGCCCTGGAAGCCGGGGAAGACCTGCAGCGTTCGGTGCGGTTCCTGCAGGACGAAGTGGCCCGGACCCGGGGTGAATACCGCCGGCTCCAGCGGGTTACGCACCATCCCCTGGTGCGCCTGGCCGCCCGGATTCTGGCGCTGGTGGAGCGGCTGCGTCCCAGTATTTAGGTGTACACCCTTAAACCCCGGTCGCGGGCCAGCTGGATCGCCGCGCGCAGTTCCTCCTTGGTGGACCGCCGGTCCAGCGGCGGGAAACGCCGCGCCCGGTAGGCCGGGTAATACTGGCCCATGATGTTAAGGAAACAGTTCGGAGAAATCTCCGCGGCCAGGAAATCGACCAGCGCGGCGGTGCCGGCCAGTCCTCCGGGCAGTACCAGGTGGCGCACCAAGAGGCCCCGGGTGGCGATGCCCCGGCGGTCGGTCACGAGATCCCCCACCTGCCGCTGCATCTCCCGGAGGGCGGCCCGGACCACCGCGGGGTAGTCCTCGACCCCCGACAACCGCCGGGCGACCTCGGGGTCCATATACTTCACGTCCGGCATGTAGATGTCCACGATCCCGTCCAGGAGCTTGAGCGTCTCCTGGGAATCGTACCCCCCGGTGTTGTACACCAGCGGCACCCCGAGCCCCCGGCGGGCGGCCAGGTACAGCGCCGCCAGGATTTGGGGCACGTAGTGGGTGGGGCTGACAAAGTTGATGTTGTGGCAGCCGCGTTTTTGCAGGGCCAGCATAATGTCGGCCAGTTCCCGCCCGGTCACCACGTCGCCGCCGCCCTCCCAGCTGATGTCGTAGTTTTGGCAGAACACGCACTTTAGGTTGCAGTAGGTCAGGAAGATGGTTCCCGAACCGTGTTCCCCCACCAGGGGCGCCTCCTCGCCGAAATGCGGGCCATACCCGGAAATCAGGACCCGCCGCCCCGCCCGGCAGACGCCGGTTTCGTCCAGCAGCCGGTTGACCGCGCACCTCCGGCCGCACAGCTCGCAACGCTTCAGCTGCCGGTAGGCCTCCCCCGCGCGCCGGCGCAACGCTTCCAGCCCCAGTTTGCGGTAAGCCGGAACAAAGCCCTCCGCCACCGTATCACGCTCCCGACCCTCGGGCTATTGTTCTTTTTATTATACTGTTAAGCCCGGGGGAACAAACGGGAGCCGATCGAAATGGGAAGAGGAAAATCAGAAATTCCGGAGAATTTTTATATAGGCGAAAGAGAGGAGCTTTAAAGTGCGGGGCAGAATCATCAAAGTCGGCCTGCTGGGCCTCGGCACGGTGGGCGGAGGCGTTTACCGGGTGTTGCAGAGTAACCGGGAGCTGATTGCGGGCCGAGTCGGCGCCCGGATCGAGATTTCGCGGGTCCTGGTGCGGGACGTGCGCAAGGACCGGGGAGTGCCCTTGCCGCCGGGGATCCTGACCACCGATCCGGAGGAGATTCTGAACAGTCCGGAAATCGAGATCGTGGTCGAGGTCATGGGCGGCACCGGCGCGGCCCTCGACCACGTCCGCACGGCCCTGGCCCGGGGCAAGAGCGTGGTCACCGCCAACAAGGACATGCTGGCCGTGCACGGGAAAGAACTGTTCCAACTGGCCCAGGAAAAGGGCAGTGACCTGCTGTTCGAGGCCAGCGTGGCCGGAGGCATTCCCATCATCCGGGTGTTGAAACAATGCCTGGCCGCGAACCGGATCCAGCAGGTCATGGGCATCTTGAACGGCACCACCAACTACATGCTGACCCGGATGACCAACGCGGGCCGCGATTTCCAGGACGTGCTCCGGGAAGCGCAGGCGCTCGGCTATGCCGAGGCCGACCCCACCAACGACGTGGAAGGGTACGACGCGGCCCGCAAGACAGCCATCCTGGCCTCCATCGCCTTTAATACCCGCATCTCTTTCCAGGACGTGTACGTGGAAGGGATTTCTAGAATCACCACTGAAGATATCACCTACGCTACCGAGTTGGGGTACGTAATCAAGCTCTTGGGCATCGCCAAGGACACCCCGGAAGGCATCGAGGTCCGGACCCATCCGGCGCTGTTGCCGCAGAGCCATCCCCTGGCCGCGGTCAGCGACTCCTTCAACGCCGTGTTCGTCCGGGGTGATGCGGTCGGGGACACCATGTTCTACGGCCGGGGGGCCGGGGACCTGCCGACGGCCAGCGCGGTGGTGGCGGACATCATGGACGCCGCCCGGAACATCGTGCACCGGGCCCCGGGGATCATCAGCTGCACCTGTTTCGAGGAGCGGCCCCTCAAGCCCATGGGGCAGGTGCGGAGCAGGAACTACCTGCGCCTGCGGGTGATCGACCAGCCCGGGGTGCTGGCCCAGATCGCCAAGGTCTTCGGCGACCACCAGGTGAGCCTGGCGGCCGTGACCCAGAGGGACACCCGGGGCGACCGGGCGGAACTGGTGCTGATCACCCACGAGGTCGCCGAGCAGAACCTGCGGGACGCCCTGGCCGAACTCGGGGAACTGGAAGTGGTGGAGGAAATCTGCAACGTGCTGCGCGTGGAGGACGACGGTTGATGAAGCCAATTTAATTGCTTGCCAAGACGGAGGTAGAGCATGCTGATTGTCCAAAAGTTTGGCGGCAGTTCGGTGGCCAACCCCCAGCGGATCGCCCGGGTCGCCGAACGGGTGAAAAACACGGTGGCCGACGGTCACCGGGTGGTGGTGGTAGTCTCGGCCATGGGAGACACCACCGATGATTTGCTGGCGCTGGCCGGCCGGGTGAGCCCGAACCCCTCCCCCCGGGAGCTGGACATGCTGCTGGCCACCGGGGAGCAGGTATCCAGCGCCCTGTTGTGCATGGCGCTCGAAGCACGGGGCTGCGCCGCCGTTTCCCTGACCGGAGGGCAAGCCGGGATTCGTACCGATGGGATCCATTCCAAGGGGAAGATTACAGAAATAGACCCGACCCGGGTGCGCGCCGAACTGGAGCGGGGACGGGTCGTGGTGGTGGCCGGTTTCCAGGGGGTGTCCCCCGCCGGAGAGATCACCACCCTGGGACGGGGCGGCTCGGACACCACGGCGGTCGCGCTGGCCGCCGCCCTGAAGGCCGGGAACTGCGAAATCTATACCGACGTGGACGGGGTGTACACCGCCGATCCGCGCCTGGTGCCCGAGGCGCGCAAGCTGGACACCATCTCCTACGACGAGATGCTGGAACTGGCGAGCCTGGGCGCGGTGGTGCTGCACCCGCGGGCCGTGGAGCTGGCCAAGCTGTACGCCGTACCGCTGGTGGTCCGGTCGAGCTTCCATAACGGCCCCGGGACGTTGATCAAGGAGGGCGGAGAAATGGAACAAGCGGCAGCGGTCAGCGGGGTGGCGCACGACGCCAACGTGGCCAAGATCGGGCTTTTTGACGTGGAGGACCAGCCGGGCGTTGCCGCCCGCATTTTCCAGGAGCTGGCCCGGGAGAGCATCAACGTGGACATGATCATCCAGGGCGCCATGCGGGGCGGCCGCAACGACATCGCCTTCACCGTGAGCCGGGACGATCTGCCCCGGGCGCTTGAAGCCGTGCGCCGGATCCAGGACCAGGTGGGGGCCAAGGGCATCACCTACGACGAGGGACTGGCCAAGATCTCCATCGTCGGGGCCGGGATGGTCAGCTATCCCGGCGTGGCGGCGGCCATGTTCGAAGCGCTGGCCGAGGCGGGGATCAACATCGCCATGATCAGCACCTCCGAAATCAAGGTGTCCTGCGCAATCCGGCGGGAGGAGGCCGAGCGGGCGGTGCGGGTCCTATACCGGAAATTCGAACTAGGCGGGGACGCCTGACGGCGACCGCGCCGGTCACGTTCCCCCGGTAACTTGTTACCGGGACCAAGGTCACCGCAAAAGAACCAATCTCACGGGTTATTATCGCGCAAAAATGATAAATACGGGGCAGGTTTGTCCCCCGGGGCCGCTGCTTTCACGGTGGGAGGCGTGGACCGGCTTCGGGTAAACAGAATGTTGACGATCTGGCCTATATCTGGTATATTAGTTATCTGAAAGTTACCTAAAGAGGAAGGGAGTTTTGGGGCTATTTAGTTCCCTGAGTCACAAACTTAAAAACTTTTTAGGAGGGGAAAATCCTTATGGCGCTTCCAAATCCACACGGTCCCGAAAAAAAACTGATACCCCTGTTCCTGGAGGGCCAGGCAAGGGAAGAAGAAATCGCCCGCGCGGCAAGTCTCCCCAAGGTTTACATGACTTCCAAGGAAACATCCGACATTCTGATGCTCGGCATGGGGGCCTTCACGCCGCTGAAGGGCTTCATGAACAAGGCCGAGTGGCAGGGCTGTGTATTCGACCTGAAGCTCCCTGACGGTACCATGTGGCCGATGCCGGTTACCGTTTCCATCAGCGCGAGCGAACTGCAGGCCGCCGGAATCAAGGAGGGCACCGAGGTTGCCCTGCACGACCGCGAGTCCGGGGAATTGTACGCGACCATGCTGGTCGAGGAAATCTACCAGATCGACAAGGAAGCCGAGTGCCGCGAAGTTTATAAGACCCTCGACGCCGAAGGACACCCGGGCGTGGCCAAGACCATGGCGCAGGGCGAGTACAACCTGGGCGGCCCGGTCAAGGCCCTGAACGAAGGCAAGTACAAGGAGAAATATCCGAAGTACTACATGTATCCGGCCCAGTCGCGGGCGCTGTTCGAGGAAAAGGGCTGGTCTAACGTCGTCGCCTTCCAGACCCGCAACCCCATGCACCGGTCCCACGAGTACCTGGTGAAGTTCGCCCTGGAAAGCGGCTTTGTGGACGGCGCGTTCATCCACGCCATCGTCGGCGCCCTCAAGAAGGGCGACATCCCCGGCGAAACCCGCGTCAAGTGCTACGAGGCACTGATCGAGCACTACTTCCCGCCGGAAGTCATCGCGCTGGGCGTTTACCCGATGGAGATGCGCTACGGCGGCCCGCGGGAGGCCCTGCTGCACGCCGTCTTCCGTCAGAACTTCGGCTGCCGGTACCTGATCATCGGCCGCGACCACGCCGGCGTCGGCGACTACTACGGCCCGTTCGACGCCCAGAAAATCTTCGACGAACTGTGGCCGGGCGCCCTGGAACTCGGCCCCATGAAGATCAACTGGACTTTCTACTGCTACAAGTGCGAGAGCATGGCCTCTCTGATGACCTGCCCGCACGGCAAGGAAGACCGGGTCGTCGTGTCCGGCACCCAGTTCCGCCGGGCAATGCAGGAAGGCCAGGAGCTGCCGAAGGAATTCGGCCGTCCGGAGATCTTGGAGATCCTCAAGGAATACTACAAAACCGCCGAAAAGGTCGAGATCAAGAAGGGCGCGTACGAGGACATCACCCCCGAGATGCTGGCCAAGATCAAGCAGGGCAATAACAATAAGTAAAGTAAGTGCTTTGGGATCCGAACGATAGCTGATCGACTCACCTCCAGGGGGCCCTGGAGGTGAGTCTTTTTGCTAAACTTGACGGCTCCACGGCAATGGTTTAGAATAAAAAATGTTACATTCTCCAACATGGCGGGGCGTAGCTCAGCTTGGCTAGAGCGCTACCTTGGGGTGGTAGAGGTCGCAGGTTCAAATCCTGTCGCTCCGACCAGTAAAAAATCGCGAAGCCAGAAACGACATGGCTTCGCGTTTTTATCTTCCGCTCAAGGCCGGGGGCAAATAGCGGTCGGAGGCCGGGGGTCAGGCCCTCCGGCCGGCATGCGCACCGGGCTCCGGTTGCAAAAAGGGCCAGGCGATCATTGCCGCCGCCAGCGCCTTGGTCAGGTCGCCGGGGATAAAAGGAATGGTGCCCATCCCCAGCAGCTTGATGGGTTCGGTGACCCCGGTAAACAGGGAAAGAACCACCAGGCCCGGCCCGTGAATCAGGACGAAATTGGCCGCCAGCATCACCACCGCCAGTCCCGTAAGGGTACGCGCCCAGGCGAAGGTCCGCACCGCGTAACCCACCGCCATGGCGGCCAGGACAAAGCCCGCCAGGTACCCGCCGGTAGGCCCGGCCAGCACGGCCAAGCCGCCGCTTAAGCCGGCAAACCAGGGGAGCCCCGCGGCCCCGACCGCCAGGTAAAAACCGGCACTGAAACCGCCCCAGCTCCGGCCCAGCAGCACCCCGGCCAGCAGCAGGGCAAAAGTCTGCCCGGTAATCGGTACCGGGGTCCAGGGTAAAGGCACCCGGATCTGGGCGGTGATCCCAATCAGCACCGCGAAACCGACGGCCAGCAAAAGCTTCTGGGCGAAAGGCAACTCCTCGCACCGCCGGAAGGTTCTGCTGGCCGCCCGGCGCAAAGGCCAAACAACCTGCACTCAAAACCCCTCCCCTTAAGTTATTTAATGACCAGTATAGATCCGGTTGGCGCAATTGTCAACCATTACTGGGCCAACTGGTTGACAATAACCTGGGGCGCAAGACGGCATATGCGCCACCAGGGGAAAAGGCGTTGATCAGCAGTTATGTGGTTGATGCCTCAATAGCCTTGTCCTGGATCCTGCCGGGAGAAGATACCCAGCGGACACTGCCGCTGCGTGACCGCACTATGGAAAACCCGCGGATAGAAGTACTAGTGCCGCCGACCTTCTGGCCATTCTCGCCCGTACCGACCGGACCTCCCCGCGCCAGATCGCCCCGGGCGCCGGTCTTTCCGTCGGCACCGTCAACCCGGCAGGATATTTCTGGACAGGTGTCGAATATTAATGAAGGTGAAGTAAGAGCGCCACAGGAGGGACAAAAAGTGACCGAAAAACCGGTTCAGGATGACCCCCGCCGCCCCGACGACGAAATCGACCTGCGCGAGCTTGTGGAAGTGCTCGTGCGTCGCAAGTGGATCGTGGCCTTGATCACCGTGCTCGCCGTGGGGACGGCTGCGGTATACAGCTTCTTCCTGGCGTCCCCCCGCTACGAGGCCTCCACGGTGCTGCTCGTCAACCGGCCCGAATTGGGCGCGGAAGCCCCAGGAGACCAGGCGGTGCGTACCTTCCTGGGCCCGATGTCTCCGGAAACCTTCCGCGAGCAGGTCACCAACCCAGTCGTGCTGCAGGGGGTGATCGACCGGCTGGCGCTCGACCCGCGGGAGTTTGACGTCGCGCGGCTGAAGAGGATGGTCAGCGCAGAGCTCATCAAGGACACGAACCTGCTGCGGATCACCGTCAGCGGCGCCGACCCCGCGCTGATAACCCGGATCGCCAACGCCGTGGCCGATGAGTTTGTCGTCTTTTTTAACCAACTTACCCGAGAACATATCGCCAAGTCGGCCAACCTTGTCCGGGTCCAACTGGACACCGAAGCGGAAAAACTGGCCGAGGCGGTCGATGACTACCGGCACTTCCTGGCCCAGCCCCGCGGGGTCCGCGAGCTGGAACAGGAGGTCGCCTCCAGGCTGGAACTGCTCACCCGTTTCCGGACCCGGACCGTGGAAAACCAGATCGCGCTCGCGAGTTCCCTGGCCCGCCTGGAGGAAACCGAGCGGCAACTGGCCGAAACCCCGGTCACCCTGGAGACCCGCAAGGCCCTGGCCGACGACCCTCTGTTGTTTTCCGTCGCCGGCGAATACTCGGGGTCCGGCGCAAAAGACTTGGCCCCCCTCAAGATGAGCAGCGAAGAACTGAATCCCGTTTACCTGAACCTGGCCCAGCAGGCGGCCACCCTCCGGCTGCGGGTGGCCGAACTGCAGACCGAACAAAAGGAACTGCAGCGCCAGATCGCGGCAGCCGAAGAAGAACTCAAGGGGCTGCAGGCCGAACTGGCCGCCAAGCAGATGACCGAAGAGCAACTGGCCCATAAGATGGAGCTCCTGCGGGCCAATTACCAGGCCTTTGTGGACCAGTTTGAGGCCTCCCGGATCGCCCAGTCGCTGCGGCTGGGTGAGACCAGCATCGTCGTGGCGACCCCCGCCTGGGAGCCGACCGTGCCGGTGGCCCCGAACAAGAAGTTGAACCTGGCCCTGGCCGCGGTGCTCGGAGTGATGGTGGGCGTTTTCGCCGCCTTCGGCAGCGAGTTTTTCCGGCGCGATCGGCCGGATAGTGAACCGTAAACAGCCCGCCGGGCCCGCGAAACACTTAGGAAAGGCAGGCGATTTCAGCCCGATGTTTTTCGGCTTTGGCCTGGGGCGTAAGACGGTAAAGGAGCTGCGCAAAAACCAGGGGCTCACGGCGAAGGAACTGGCCGAAGCGCTCAAACTGGATACGGTCGAAATCCTGAAAGTTGATAACCTGAAGGTGAAAGATCTGCCGGAACCGCTGCGGACAAAGCTTATGCCGGTGCTCCGGGGCGAGCACCTGGACAAAATACCCTGGCTTTAGACTTCCCGGCTCTCCTTCCCGCGCGGCCTTGAGCCGGAAGGCCCGGCCGGGTGGGGGCTTTGCGCCGGAATGCCGGCGGGTGTATTCAATGACGCCGCGAGATGAGCTAAACGCATGTTCTGGTTTGCGGTCCACACCAAACCGAAAAGCGAAGACTTCGCCGCCCTGCAACTGGCGCAGAAAGGATTCGAGGTCTTCCTGCCCAAGATCGAGGTGACCCGCAAAAGGGGCACCAAGCGGTTCGCCCTGGTCGTGCCCCTCTTCCCGGGCTACCTGTTTATCCGGCTGGCGCCCGCCCTGCCGGCCGTCAGGCAGGTGAACTGGACCCCCGGCGTGAAGTACCTGCTCTGCGCCGGTGAGACCCCGGTGCCGGTGCCCGAGGAGGCCATCGACCTGATCCGGCAGCGCACCGGCCCCCGGGGGCATATCACCCCGGGAGCCCAAGCGCAGTTTCCCCCGGGCACCCGGGTGGCGGTGCGCTTCGGCCCCTTCGCCGGCCTGGTGGGCGTGGTCGAACGCCCCGTCCCGGGCCGAAGCCGCATCCGGGTTCTTTTGGACCTGCTCCAGCGGCAGACCCCGCTCGAACTCGACCCCGTCGACCTGGACCGGCTGGCCGGGGCCCCGGGGAAGCAAACCCGCGCCAAGGTTCGGAGGTAGCTATTACAGCCGGCAATGGACAGGTACAAACGCCTAAATCGCTTCAGGGGGATCGCTTTTGTCAGAAAAAGGGATCTTCCCCGGCGGAGCTGTGCGCTTCTTGGCTGGTAATTGGTGCCATCCCGCGGCACCTGTGGGTCCACCTGGTGTGCAGCCATCCGGTTTGTGGCCGCCGCGTCGTGCTTGAAGCCGCCGCCATCGGTGAGTATCTTGATTTTCAGCCTGTGCGCCAATTCTGCACCGCGGCCAAATTGAAGAGGTTGTAGCATGGTTGATCAGGACTTCATTCGGCGGAAAACCGATCGGCTGGTTGAGTATATCGCGGATCTGGAGGAGCAGCGGCATATCTCCACCAAATCTGCACACGCCAGAAGACTACAAAGACATCATGGTCGTTCTCACCGAGGCCGGAATCCTACCGCAAGAAAAACTGGGCAAGTTCAAGAAAATGGCGCAGTTCCGCAGCGTAATCGTTCATGACCCGGTCTGGACGCCACCAGGGAAAGGACCTTATCTTCAATTCCTTCAGGTATCTCCGGCACGTTTGCACGGAAATAATTCCAGAAACAGAACATTGCGCTGGCATGCCCAGTCGATCTCCGAAGATGACTGCACCCGACAGTAGAGGCCGGACTTGTCCGCATACTCTTCGCCCGGAGGACAACGCCACCGCCCCTCTTCTTTTTGGTATGTTTTGTTTCGGTTCTGGTTCGGCGCTGCTAATCCGCAATAGTGATGGCTCACTTTGATCGCGTTTGGGGTATAATGTTGGTAAACGGATGTTCGAAAAAAGCCTAGAAACTTGCGAGGCAGGCAAAGAAAAAGGAGGTGCCTCAATGCTTGACGTAGCTGAAATCAAGGCAGCGATAGAAAAACTTCCTGAGAAAGACTTTTTTCAGTTAAGGAAGTGGTTTTGGGAGAAGGACTGGCAAAAATGGGATCAGCAAATCGCAATGGACTCAGGGGCACAAAAACTTGATTTTCTAATCAGGGAAGCCCTTGACGAAAAAGATAAGGGGCAACTCGAGGAACTATAATGCATCGGACAACCACTCGCTTTCGGAAGTGTCTTGAGGGACTTCCAATGCCTATACAGGAACTATCTAAACAGTGTTTTCAATTGCTCAAGGACAATCCGCGAATACGAACGAATGATTAGAGAAAGGGACTGACTGAAGTGAAAATGTATACCCGTGAACTCGTGACTGCTGCGTTCATGGGCTTTTTGGTTTTCTGCGTAACTGCGGCGAACACGACAAAACCTTGAAGCGCTACTGACTTGTGCCTCAATCCGCCAGGTTCTGCCGTTTCTCGCCGTGTATTGACAAGCCTTCCAGTTTCCCCTATAGTAATTACCAGTTGAACGTTTAATTGCTGAACGGTGGTTACGCGCGTGCAAAGCGAGTACCAGATCTTAGCCATTCTCGCCCGCACCGACCGGACCTCCCAGCGCCAGATCGCCACGGGCACCGGTCTCTCCGTGGGCACCGTCAACCTCCTGCTCAAAAAAATGGTCCGCAAGGGCCTGGTGAAGCTCGAGCGGGTGAACGGCCGCACCCTGCGGTACGTGCTCACGCCCCAGGGCATGGCCGAAAAGACCCGGCTGGCCTACCAGTACCTGAAGGTGTCCTACCGGCGAATCGTCCGCGTAAGTCAGGCCCTGGAACGGGCGGTGGCCCGGCAGGCGCTCCTTACCGGCACGCCCCCGCGCCTGGTCTTCTACGGCCCGCCGGACGAAATCCTGGAGATGCTCAAGCTCGCCGCCGCCAGCCTGAACCTGCCATACATAGTTGTTTCCCCGGGCGGATTTACCGCCGACGACCCCGCACGCAAACAAGCCGGGGGCGGGACAGGGCGGCGACTGACCGGGGACTGTTTGGTGATCACCTGGGACGGTGCGGATGCCGAAGCGGTTCCGGCCGAAATCCCCCGGGTGAACATCCTGGACGTGCTGTAATAAACCTAAGCAAAGGGTGATTCGGTGCAGTGGTTTGCGGTGAATACCAAGCCCAAGAACGAAGACCTGGCCGTGGCTCATCTCGAAGCCAAAGGCGTCGAGGTTTTCCTGCCCAAGATCCCGGTCCGCCGCAAACGGGGCTCTAAAAAGGTATCCCTGATGGAACCCTTGTTCCCGGGCTACCTCTTCGTACACATTGCACCGGTCACAAAACTGGTGAACCAGGTGAATTGGACTCCGGGGGTGCGGCGCCTGCTCTGCGCCGGCGACACCCCGGTGCCGGTGCCCGACGCGGCCATCGACCTGATCCGGCAGCGCGTCGGCCCCCGCGACCACCAGACCCCCAAGCCGGAGAGGGAGTTCCCGACCGGCAGCCGGGTCGCCATCCGGCACGGTCCGTTCGCCGGCCTCGTCGGCATCATCGAAAAGCCGGTCTCCGGCCGCGGCCGGGTGCGCGTGCTGCTGGAACTGCTCCAGCGGCAGATGACCGTCGAGGTTGACGCCGTCGACCTGGATCGCTTGGGCCTGGCGGGGAGCTGACCGCCGCCGAGCGCTCCGGGTTTAACTCATTGAACTGAGTTGATGATGACCGGCAAAGCCATAAACCGCTTCAGGGGGATCTTTTGGCAGAAAAAGGGATCTTCGCCAGCGGAGCTGTGCGCTTCTTGGCTGGTAATTGATGCCATCCCGCGGCACCTGTGGGCCCACCTGGTGTGCAGCATCATGGTCGTCCTCACCGAGGCCGGAATCCTGCCGCAAGAAAATGTTTTCCGCCGAATGAAGTCCTGATCAACCATGCTACAACCTCTTCAATTTGGCCGCGGTGCAGAATTGGCGCACAGGCTGAAAATCAAGATACTCACCGATGGCGGCGGCTTCAAGCACGACACGGCGTGGGGGGTCTTTATCGACGATTACCTTGCCGTACTTCCGGATCTGGTACCGCAACAACACCGGGGCCGTTTCGAAGTCCACCAGCTGCACAGTTTTGTGGACCAGGTCTCCCAGCGCCATTTCCAGCTCGAGGCGCCGGTCGAACCGGGCCAACTTATCCCCCGCTTCGGGGGTGAAGATCACGGCGACGTCGACGTCACTTTGGGCCCACATGCGGCCACGGGCGACCGAGCCGAAGACATAGGCGGCGGCCACGTCCGGCTGTTGCGCCAGATACTCCCGGGTGGTGCTGATAATCTGTTCCGGGGTCACCGCTTTCACCTCGCCATAAGGACCGAGTCGGTTTATACTGATATTAGATCTATGGGGCCTGCCAGGGACTAACCGCCGTCGGGCGCTCCCGGTGGTTAGCGGCCGTAATTGGATCAGAAAGTTGGGAGGTTACTGTTGCTACTGCGGGACCGACTGCGCAAACACAGGTTTTTATCCGATGTGCTACTTGTAGCTGGGGGTACCGCCATAGGGCAGGGTATCGTAGTTTTGGCGACCCCCGTTTTGACCAGGCTTTACAGCCCATCCGACTTTGGTCTGCTCGGCATATATACATCAATTCTGTCGATTCTGGTGGTTATAGCTTCGCTTCGGTTCGAATTGGCCATTCCCCTTCCGGAAAAAGACGAAACTGCGGCAAATCTACTCCTTTTAGCCTTCTTGGCTTTGCTGGTGGTTGGTTTTTTGGCAGGTGTGACGGTTTGGCAGTTTGGGGACGTTATCACAGGAGTAATAAATGCGCCGAACTTGGATAAGTATCTGTGGTTAATTCCTGTGGGTCTAGTTGCAGCGGGGGCTTACCAGATTCTAAACTACTGGGCCGTGCGGAAAAAGGCGTTCTCTCGCATTGCTCAGACCAAGATTAACCAGGGAATGGCGATGGCAAGCGCACAGATTGGGCTTGGAGTTCTAAAGTTGGGACCTTTAGGGTTGCTAACTGGGCATTTGTTTGGTCAAGCGGGCGGCACTACCACTCTAGCGCTAGTAGCCTGGAGAGAAGATGCAAAAATCATCAAAACCGCTACCCTTCAGGGCATATGTGAGGCGGCGAATCGCTACCGACGCTTCCCCTTATTGTCCAGCGGTTCCGGATTGTTCAACAGTGCCGGCTTACATTTGCCGCTGTTGCTAATAGCTGGCTTTTATGGACCGCAGGTCGCCGGATGGTTTATGCTGGGCCAAAAAGTGATTGGCACCCCCATGTCCCTAATCGGCAGAGCTGTGGCCCAGGTCTACCTTGGCGAAGGCGCAAGGTTGGCCAGGGAAGACCCTTTAGCTTTTCGGCAACTCTTTTTATCCGTGGCAGGGAAACTGCTGGCATACGGTCTTGTTCCCATAGTATTACTGGCAGTAGGGGGGCCTTTCTTTTTCGGCCTGGTCTTTGGAGACAGCTGGCTGGAGGCGGGAAGATATGTCCAGCTCTTGGCACTAATGTTCTTGGTGCAGTTTGTGGTTGTTCCGCTTTCCCAGACGCTTAACATATTGGAAAAACAGGACTGGCAGTTGGCTTGGGATGCAGGCAGACTTATTCTAGTATCGGGTGGAATTGGCCTTGTTGCCGGACTCGGATATTCGGCCTGGGTGGCTGTATTGACCTACAGCCTGACCATGCTGGTGTGTTATATATTACTTTTCTTCCTGGGGCATTTGGCTATTGCCCGGCACATAAGGCTCAAAAAGTTAGTCTTCTAACCGGTGGGACTTTTGTTTTTCAGGAGACAGACCGATGAAGGTAGTTGATCAAAAGTACGCCATACCCTCTTTCAATCTCACCCGCCAAAACGAGGGCCTGGCGGAGAAAATCCTTGGGAGTCTTAGTAAGATAATAGCGCAAGGATCTTTCATCCTTGGAGAAAATGTCAAAATACTGGAAGAAGAAATCGCGGCGTACTGTGGTACCCGGTTCGCCGTCGGCGTGGCCAGCGGCAGTGATGCCCTGTACCTTTCCCTGCTGGCCTGCGGGGTTGGACCGGGGGACGAGGTGATCACCACCCCGTTCACCTTCTTCGCCACCGCCGGGGCGATAGCCAGAGCAGGGGCCACGCCGGTGTTCGTGGACATTGACCCCGAAACGTGGAACATCGATCCCGCCCGCGTTGAAGAAAAGATCACCGCCCGCACCCGTGCCGTGATCCCGGTGCACCTGTACGGCTGTCCCGCCGACATGGACCCCATCCTGGTGCTGGCCGCCAAACACGGGCTGAAGGTGATCGAGGACGCGGCCCAGGCCCTGGGCACCGCGTACAAAGGGAAACGGGTCGGTGCCCTGGGTGAGGCCGGGTGCTTCAGCTTTTTCCCCACCAAGAACCTGGGGGCCTTCGGCGACGGCGGCATGGTGGTCACCAGCGACCCGGAAATCGCCGACCGGGTGCGCCTCCTGCGCGTCCACGGAGCGCGGCCCAAGTATTACCATCACCTGTTGGGCTGCAACAGCCGGCTGGACGAGCTGCAGGCCGCCGTCCTGCGGGTCAAGCTGCCCCACCTGGACGGCTGGAACCAACGGCGGCGGGAGATCGCGGCGCGCTACGGGCACCTCCTGCAGTCTGTCGCGGACGCGGTCGGGGACGACCTCAGACTTCCCACCGCGCCGGATTATGCCTACCACGTTTATCACCAGTACACAGTGCAGACGCCCCGGCGGTACGAACTGCGGGCGTTCTTGCAGGAGCACGGCGTGGGCACGGCCGTTTACTATCCGCTGCCGCTGCATCTGCAGCCGGTATTCGCCCCCCTGGGCTACCGGGATGGGGACTTTCCGGCGGCCGAAGCGGCCGCCCGCGAGGTGTTGTCCCTGCCGATGTTTCCTGAGTTGACTGATGCCGAAGTGCAATACGTAGCCGCGACAGTGACCGAATTTTGGGCCTGAAATACAACCAGCAAGAGGGGGAGCCCGCGATGACTACCGTAGGACTAATTACTTATCATTTTCCGCACCTGAAAACTGAACAGGTTTTACAGAAACTTTTGAAAAAAAAGAAAAAGTATGCTTACAACAATGTATGCTTTACCGTTTAAATCCCGAAAACAGCGGGGGGGGCTATTTAAACATCGACCTGACCAGTCGGAGGCGGTAGCTCCACAGGTTTTAGCGGAAAAGCATTCAATACCATACATAATTTGCAGCAATGATCGCGAGATTGATGATACATGTGATATTTACTTGATTCTAGGAGCAGGCATTCTTTCGGCAGATTGTGTATCAGGCAGGAGAATAATCAATTGTCATCCCGGAATAATCCCTGCGTGCCGTGGCCTTGACTCCTTCAAGTGGGCGATACTGGAAATGAAACCATTGGGAGTTACTTTACACTACATTGATGAACAAGTTGATGCCGGAGAGGTAATCTCGGTGATTCCCACTGAGGTATATCTTACAGACAGCCTGATCACCTTGGCGCGCCGGCATTACGAGAATGAAATAGATTGCCTTAGCCGTTGGGATGAGTTTCTGGCCGCCCCTGAAAATGACTTTAAAAGCATTGAGGCCGAGGAGCCCAGGATGAGAATGCCGCTTGACAAAGAAAGAGAACTGGTAAGAATATTTCCCGCCTATACAGAAAGGTACGGAGTTTAGAAGTTTAAATCAGCAAAAACCCCAGGATCTGTTTGCGCGCGAAAAGTGCCGCAGTCATTAAGGAAGAGGGTCTGAATGGCGGAAGGGATATCGTTCCACAAATTGATGGTCAGGCAAGTGGTGGAAGAACTCAAGGAGAAAATCCACAACCGCACCGCCCGGGTCGGGGTGGTCGGGCTGGGCTACGTGGGGCTCCCCTTCGCGGTGGAAAAGGCCAAGGTGGGCTTCCACGTCACCGGCATCGAGCAGAACCCGCGGCGGGCGCGCATGATCAACGCCGGCGAGAATTACATTGCCGACGTGAAGGACGAAGAGCTGCGGGAACTGGTGGCCGGCGGGCGGCTGCGCGCCGAAGAGGGCTTCGACGCGGTTGGGGCGCTGGACGTGATCGTCATCTGCGTGCCCACCCCGCTGGACAAAAACCTCGCCCCGGACCTGCGGTACGTGGTCAACGTGACCCGCGAGATCGCCCGGCGCCTGCGCCGCGGTCAGTTGATCTCGCTGGAATCCACGACCTATCCGGGCACTACTGAGGAAGTGATGCTGCCCATCCTGGAAGAATCGGGCCTAAAGGCCGAACAGGACTTCTTCCTCTGCCATTCGCCCGAGCGGGTGGACCCGGGCAACAAGCGTTACACCACCAGGAACACCAGCAAGGTGGTGGGCGGCGTCGGTCCGGCCTCCCTGGAGGCGGCCACCGCCTTTTACACCCAGACCATTGAACACCTGGTGCCAGTTTCCAGCGCCCGCGCTGCCGAACTGGTCAAGGTTTTTGAAAACACCTTTCGGGCGGTCAACATTGCCCTGGTCAACGAACTCGCTCTACTATGTGACAAGATGGGCCTCAGCGTGTGGGAGGTCTTGGACGCTGCCTTTACCAAGCCCTTCGGCATCATGCCGTTTTACCCCGGGCCCGGTGTGGGCGGACACTGCATCCCCATCGACCCGCATTACTTAGAGTGGAAGGCGCGGGAGTACAACTTCACCACGCGCTTCATCGGCCTAGCGGGCGAGGTCAACCGGCGGATGCCGGAGTTTGTCCGGGAAAAGGTGCGGCGGGCTCTCAACGAGATGGGCCTGGCCCCGTCCCGGGCGCAGGTTCTCCTGCTGGGCATGGCCTACAAGAAGGATCTGGCCGACCACCGGGGTTCCCCGGCGGTGCACGTAGCCGAACTGCTGCTTGAGGACGGGGTGGAATTGCTCTATCACGATCCGTACATTGACCATATCGAGATCTCCGGCAGGTCATTTCAATCCGTGGCGCTCACGGCCGAATTGCTACGGGATGTAGACTTGGTCGTGATCACCACCGACCATTCCGGGATCGACTACCCATGGTTGGTGGAACACGCGGGAAAAATACTGGACACCCGCAACGCCACCCGCGGGGTAGCGCACCGGGAGGGAAAGGTGGTGCTGCTGTGATGAATACCCCCAGCGTGGCGGTGTTCGGGGCCGGCAACTGGGGTAAGAACCACGTCCGGGTTTTCCACCGCCTCGGCGCGCTGGCCGCAGTGGTAGAGACTGACGCCGGGCGCCGTGCCGAAATCGCGAAGCAATACCCCGGCGTTTCCGTTTACGACGATCCCGGGCCGGTGCTGGCCGACGCCGCTGTCGACGCGGTGGTCATCGCCACCCCGGCGCCGACCCACTACACATTGGCCCGGGAGGCGCTGCTTGCCGGCAAGGACGTCCTGGTGGAAAAGCCCATGACCCTGTCCGTCCGGGAGGCGGAGGAGTTGGTGTCCACCGCCGCGGACCGCGACCGGGTGCTGATGGTGGGCCATCTCCTGCTGTACAAGCCCGCGGTGCAGAAGCTCATCGCTTGTGTGCGGCAGGGGCTGATCGGAGAACTGCGATGCGTGGAAATGCGGCGCCGTAAATTGGGACGGGTGCGGAAAGAAGAAAACGTTCTCTGGAGTTTCGCCCCGCACGATATCGCTGTGCTGCTGCACCTGGTTGAGGCCCCGCCGGCCAATATCGAGGCTACGGGCTTGGCCGCATTGCAGTCCGGCATTGAGGACGACGTGCGGCTGAACCTGGCGTTCGCCAGCGGGGTGCGGGCGCACCTGCACGTCTCGTGGCTCTGGCCGGAAGACGAGCGCCAAACGGTGGTCATCGGCTCTAAGGGCGCCCTCAGCTACAACGAACACGAGGATAAGCTGTGGCTTTACGATAAGGGGATAAGCGACGACTTGACCGTCTGGGACAAGGGCAAACGCGAGATGCCGGTGGACCAAGGGGATGCCCTAGAGACCGAGGTCCGGCATTTTTTGGACTGCGTGCAAAGGAGAGCGGCGCCGCTAACCGACGGGAAGACGGGACTGGAAGTGGTACGCGTCCTGGTGCGGGCGGGGGACAAGAAAGACTATTTTGTGCACGAATCGGCCTATGTGGACGAACCGGTGAAAATCGGGGCCGGGACAAAAATCTGGCATTTCAGCCACGTCATGGCCGGAGCCGAAATCGGAGAGAACTGCACGTTGGGCCAAAACGTCTTCGTCGGCCGCAACGTCAAGATCGGCAACAACGTCAAGATCCAGAACAACGTCAGCGTTTACGAAGGCGTGACCCTGGAAGACGACGTTTTCTGCGGCCCAAGCGTGGTGTTTACCAACGTCAAGACACCCAGGAGCGCTTTCCCGCGCAACACTTCGCAAGACTTCATTCCGACCCTGGTGAAACAAGGGGCCAGCATCGGCGCCAATGCCACCATTGTATGCGGGGTGACCATCGGCCGCCACGCTCTGGTGGGTGCGGGCGCGGTGGTGACCAAGGATGTACCGGGCCACGCCCTAGTTTACGGAAATCCGGGCGATGTCAAAGGCTGGGTTTGTCAGTGTGGAGCAAAAAGAAAAGGTAATGATTTGGCGAAGGTGTGTGGTCACTGTGAAAAAAAACAAACCGAGAGGAATAAAGCTTAGGGCTGCACCAATTGTCTTATCGTTTGTGATTCTTGGGCTATTGGTAGGTGCAGTGTCCTACCAAAGTATGCCAGTTGCTTTGGATTTGGATGTTGACGAAAGCAAGGATACTTCTGCTGATATGGTCGTGCCAGCTGTACCGTCCGAGTCCGAGTCCGAGTCCGTGGCCGTGGCTGTGGATGATAAAAACAATGAAGAGGAACCGTTGCCGGGACAGCTAGAACGTGACCTCTGGGCGCAAACTGTTCACCGGTACTTGCAAGAAGATCTGTGGAATGACCAGAATGCTTATGACGCGGGGCACTATCTTATGGTTCCAGTGCATGCTGCTTTTGAGCTGGATGAGGATGCTTGGCAAAGAGCATTCGCGGCGCATTTCGCACGATTCTTGCACGCAATTGATTTGCAGAAAGAGGCCTTAACAGCAGGTAGATTGGCCAGGCTTCAATACCTATATCTTGCAAGCCGCTTTGCAGTGGCAGCCGAAAAAACCGGTAAAGGCTATCTGGTGTCACCGGACCTAGTTTATTTTCTCTATGATGAAATACACAGACTGTGGGCTGTGGAGCCAGCTTGGCAATGGGCGAGGGACCCGTTCGAGGGTGGAATCAGGGAACGCCTTACCTGGAAATTGGAAACCGATGGCACAAAGCTGGCGCGCAGCTACTACCGGGCAATCATTGACGAAGAACTGTTTCTTATCGCCATTGCGGCTGACTTGCGCGCTTACGAACGACTAACCAAATCTGAGCACCGCTATTCGGCTACAATTGATGAGGTGCTTAACACGGCCAGGACTATCTTATTGCAGGAGGTTGTGCCACAGACTGGCGGGGGCTGGCTTTTTCAGCCCGGAGTTTGGACTGACCACCCCGATTATGCTTACGCAGGCAACGCCGACAAGTATCCGGAAATAAAACCTGCACCCGTGGTGGGAATTGCCCAAGATTCGTCACATAGTCACCGTTTCCCCCTTTGGTTAACAAGCCTTTCCGATGCTTATGACGATGATTCTTTGGAGAAGGAATTTTACGTTTCATTGAAACAAGGATTGGAGAGGCAATTTTTCAATAAAGTGTTGGTCATGCCGACACCCGATTTTCCCGCCGTACGTTTGACAAATTTCATGGATGGCAGCAACGGAGTTTACCGGTGGGGATATCAAACGCAAGGAGAAGGAGCGGGATACGGCCCCTACGAGTTGTCGGGCACCTTCATTTTGGGTTGGTGGTCTTTCTTGGGTAGTCAGCGCATTGCTGATGTCTACAGAGAATTGTCAGCACAGTTTCCGCTGCCAGAGAAGGTAATTGATGTGTACGTAGGTCCAAATACGCTACGGGAGAGACATGAGTTAGTGTCAAACCCGGAGAGTTATCACAATGGGTTCAGGGAGCTTCTGGTTATTTTGGCAGCTGATCTTGCAGAATTAGAGAAGATAAGGATGAGCACTGAACGTGAAGCGCCCTAATCTTTTTATCTTGACCCGGCAGGCGTTATACGGAAGATTGCTCTTCATGTTGGGATTACTTGTGTTCAAGTGTGTCCTTGACCTGGGATACATACACTTCGTATCACCACTTTTTGGTTATGCCGTTTTTCTTTATAATCCCAATGTTTGGAAAGTACTAGAATCCTATCTCGTACTTGTTCTTTTTGCTCTCATCCTGCCATTTAGGATAAGGAAACCCTCCGAGTTCTTTGTTGTTTTCCTTTTCCTATTTGTAGCTGTTCCATTGTTATCGATTTACGGTTTAAAGGACGAAGCGAGAGAATACCTGTACATGGTATTATCGTCGTTTTTAGTTCTGTATATTATTATCCATTTCCCAAAAATCCGGATCCGTAAGCCGCCAAAAGGGAGACTGCTGGCCATTGCATTGAGTCTGGGTGTGCTTATTGTCGTGTTTGTCTGGATAACGGTTCGAGGGGGATTCAGTTACCTGAACTTTGACTTGCTTCGTGTATACGAGTTTCGCACAGAAGTTGCAGCGATAGTCTTTCCCGGTCTTATGTCATACGTGAAGATATGGTATGCAAAGGTGATAAACATTGTTTTACTCGTTTATTTCTTATGGAAGCGTTATTATGTAGCTCTTGCGGTGATTATGATTTGCCAGGTTGTCTATTTTGGAGTTACTGCTCACAAAGCCTTTCTGTTTTACCCTCTTCTAGTCCTATTTGCATACTTTTTTGTGCAGTGGCGCTATGTGGTGCATGCACTGGTATATGGTCTAGCAGCTCTGTCGGGTGTTGTATTGCTCTTCTACTGGGTAGGGGGAGAAACACTTCCGGCTTCGCTGCTATTACGCAGAGTATTTTTTGTAACTGCGAATAATCATTTTACTTATTATCACTTTTTTTCCGAATCGGGTTTTATCTATATGTCTAATAACGCACTATCATTTTTGTCAAGTTACCCCTATGAATACCCAGTTCCGAGGATAATTAGCCTTTTCCAATATGGTCATGCTGATACTTGGGTTAATACGGGTTTTTTGGCTACTTCGTATATGCACTTTGGATTTGTCGGTATGCTGGTCTTTTCTGTTGTGGCAGGTCTGATTTTTAAGCTTATTGACGGTCTTACTAGTGAACGTGTACCACTATGGGTGGGTGTGGCCATAATGATTGTTCCCGTGTTTAGTTTAACAAGTGCTGACTTACCGACCACTATTGTTAGTCATGGGTTGGGATTGGCTTTACTGTTTCTGTGGTTGCTTGGTGGGCGTGGTACACTTATCTTTGGAAGCCTGAGTACGCCTAGAGTGCGTCACAACTCAACGGCTTGTCTTATTAGATAGGGAGAGCAATTACGTTGCACACGATTGTTCACATAACTTCGGTACACCCGCTGTTTGACACGCGCATCTATTATAAAGAGTGTAGCACGCTCGCCCGGGCAGGTTACAAAACCACTCTTGTTGTACCCTACGAAGAGGTTCCAGGGAAAGGTATGATCACGATCCGCATCGTTCCGAAGCCTCGCAGCAGGTTGGGGCGTTTCACCCAAACTGCTTGGCAGGCGTACCGGATTGCCTTACGGGAAAACGCCCAAGTTTATCATTTTCACGATCCGGAATTGATCGGGATAGGGCTTTCCCTTAAATTGCGTGGGAAAAAGGTTATCTACGATGTTCACGAGGACTTGCCCAGGCAGATCCTTAGCAAGCATTGGGTTCCCAAGTGGTTACGGCGGATCACGGCCTGGTGTGCCGAGTTTGTAGAAATGGTAGGCGCGCGCTTCTTTGATCGGATAGTGGCTGCAACCCCGACGATTGCCCGTCGTTTTCCGCCGGGTAAGACCGTGGTGGTACAAAACTTTCCCAGGCTTAAGGAACTAATAGTCGACAATCCCACCCCTTACACCCACCGCCCGCCCATCGTGGCTTACGTTGGCGGCATTGCCAGGATACGGGGCATCGACGAGATGGTCCGGGCGATAGGCCTTCTTCCCGACACGGAGGGGGCGCGGCTGGTGCTGGCGGGGTCTTTCAATCCGCCGGAATTAGAGGGGGACTTAAGGCGCCGGACGGAGTGGGAGCGGGTGGACTTTTTGGGGTGGCAGTCGAGAGAAGGCATCAGGAGACTCTTATCGAAAGCTAGGGTAGGCCTTGTTACACTTCACCCAATACCCAATTATCTGGATAGCTACCCCGTTAAGCTGTTTGAGTACATGTCTGTCGGGATCCCCGTGGTTGCTTCAGACTTTCCGCTCTGGCGCGAAATTGTGGAGGGGGCTGGGTGCGGGTTACTGGTAGACCCATTAAATCCCACAGAGATCGCGAATGCGATTCTGTGGCTCCTGGAGCATCCGGCCGAAGCCCAGGCTATGGGAGAACGGGGCCGGGAAGCCGTGCGCGTGCGGTACAACTGGTCAATTGAAGCGCAAAAGTTACTGCAGATGTATAGGGAGTTGACACTGTGAGGTTGGTTACGGTTGTAGGCGCTCGGCCACAATTCATCAAGGCGGCCGCAGTTTCGCGGGTGTTGCGGGCCACGGCCGGTGTGGGAGAAGTGTTGGTTCACACGGGCCAGCACTACGATGACAGCATGTCCGCCGTTTTCTTCGATGAACTTGAGATTCCGTCGCCGGATTACCACCTAGGGGTCGGTTCCGGGAGCCATGGGTTTCAGACTGGGCGTATGCTGGAAGCCGTGGAGCAGGTGTTACTTCAGGAAAAACCGGACTGGGTTTTGGTTTACGGCGACACCAACTCGACTTTGGCTGGGGCGCTGGCGGCGGTTAAGTTGCACATTCCGGTGGCGCACGTGGAGGCGGGCCTACGGTCCTTCAACCGGCGGATGCCGGAGGAGATCAACCGGGTGTTGACCGATCATGCCTCCGAGATATTGTTCGCGCCAACGGAGGCGGCGGTGGAAAACCTGCGCCGCGAGGACATTCCGGCAAGCCGAATAAAGCTGGTCGGAGACGTGATGTATGACGCTGCCCTTTTCTACGTGGCAAAGGCCGAAAAGGAAAGCCGCATTCTGGAGGAACTGCGGCTTGTCCGGCAGCGGTATATATTGGCTACCGTGCACCGGGCGGAGAATACCGATGACTCGGACCGCCTGCGAGCGATATTTGGGGGACTCATTCAGGTGGCCGCTGACATCCCGGTAGTGCTACCGGTCCATCCTCGCACCCGGCATGCGCTTGAAAGAGAAAACCTATTGCGTGGTGCGAGCCGGTACTTTCACCTGATCGATCCGGTGGGTTACCTTGACATGGTGATGCTAGAGAAACATGCCCGGCTGATAGCCACCGACTCCGGCGGGGTGCAGAAGGAAGCCTTCTTCTATCGCGTGCCTTGCGTGACCCTGCGGGACGAAACCGAGTGGGTGGAACTCGTTGACCTCGGTTGGAACAGGGTTGTCCCGCCGCAGGACGAGCGGGATGTGGCGGAGGCATTGCATTCGTGGCTAAACCATCCGGGCGGACGGGATGCCGATCCCTACGGCCGCGGTGACGCCGCCGAAAAGATTGCGGAATGCCTTGTGGGAGGCGCAGGTCCTTGATAATCTGGATGATAAACCACTACGCCGAACCTTATGGCCGCCACCATAACCTAGCCGGCGAGTTGGCCCGCCGGGGGCACCAGGTGATCATCTTTGCTTCCAGCTTCGATCACAGGACCCGTCAGGAGAACCGCCTGGCACCCGGGAAAAGGATGAAGCGCGAGGACATTGATGGTGTTCCGTACGTATGGCTGCGAACACCGCCTTATCCAGGCAACACGTCCGCGCGGGTTTGGAATATGGCCGTTTTTGCGGGGCGCATCTGGGGAGCGGGGAAGGTAGAGGGGCTTGAACGCCCGGATCTGATCATTGGATCGAGCCCCCATCTATTTGCTGCACTGGCGGCGCAGCGCCTCGCCGGCAGGTTTCGGGTACCGTTTGTTTTTGAGGTGCGTGACCTTTGGCCCCAGAGCCTCGTGGATTTGGGTAATGTGTCGGCGCGGCATCCGGTGGTGCGAGGCTTGGAAAAGATAGAAAGGTATCTCTACCGTCGTGCGGCACGGATCATCTCCCTGCTTCCCGGGGCGGTGGACCATATGGCGGAAAAGGGTGCCGATCGGGAGAGAGTAGTCTGGATTCCCAATGGAATTAACACTGATTTGGTGCCGCCACCGGAACCACCACGCAATGATGGAGCGTTTACCGTGATGTACGCGGGAGCCCACGGGTTGGCGAATGCGTTGGACTCTGTGTTGGATGCCGCTGCAGTATTGCGGCAGGAAGACCTGGACCGAAGAATCCTGATACGGTTCATTGGCGACGGACCGGAAAAGTCGAGGCTGCAGGAAGTGGCTACACAAAGGGAATTGAACAATGTACGTTTTGATGATCCTATGCCACGGAATAGAATCTATGATTTGTTACGTGAGGCTGATGCATTTGTTATGCCGTTAAAGTACTCGCCGGTCTTTAGGTGGGGTGTAAGTCCCAATAAGCTGTTTGATTACCTGGCTACCGCACGTCCCGTTATCTTCAGCGTTAACTCGCCCAATAATCCGGTTGAAGAAGCACAGGCGGGCATCACTGTTCCCCCGGAGAACCCGCTTACCTTAGCCCAGGCCATAAAAGAATTATTCTACATGTCTCAAGAAGAGCGCTGGGAAATGGGTTTGCGCGGCAGGGAATACGTAGAAAAGCACCATAGTTTCTCACGTTTGGCGGACAAGCTTGAAAAGGTCCTTGCCGACGCAGTGCGAGAAAGTGTGTAAATAGGGCTTATTTTCCTACCACAGCTACTAGTCTACTGTTCGAGCTGACTCAGGCGTGAAAATCGCCACCATTCTGGACCAGATCGACCTGGGCAGTGTTGCTCTCCCCGAGTTTCAACGGGGATATGTCTGGAACCGGGACCAGGTGCGCAGCCTGATGCAGTCCCTTTATCGCCGGTATCCCATTGGCAGCCTGCTGGTATGGGTTACCGGGTCGGAAAGTGCCACTGCCAGGGGTGATCATGCCCCGGCGCCGGGAGTGGTTAAGCTTCTGCTCGACGGCCAGCAGCGGATGACTTCGTTGTACGGCATTATCAGGGGCAAGCCTTTCCCCGGTTCTTTGACGGCAACCCCCAGGCCTTTACGGGGCTGTATTTTCATCTGGAGGACGAAATCTTCGAGTTTTACATGCCCTCGAAAATGAAGGACAACCCCCTCTGGATTAACGTTACGGAGTTGATGCAAACTGGGGTAGGCAAGTTTATCGGGCGGCTGTTTGCGATCCCGGAACTGGCGCCCCGGATGGAGACGTATATCCAACGCCTGACCACTATTGAAGGAATTAAGAACATCGATTTGCACGTGGAAGAGGTGACGGGTGAGGACAAAACGGTTGACGTGGTGGTGGACATCTTCAACCGGGTGAACAGCGGGGGCACCAAGCTCTCCAAGGGTGACCTGGCTTTGGCAAAGATTTGCGCCGAGTGGCCCCAGGCGGCAGCCTGGAGGTGCGCCCGGAAGACTTTGCCGGGTGGAGTTTGGGGGCCAGGTTTTACCCCCTGCTCTACCTGTTGACCAGAGTGTCCAGTTCCCTGGACTGGGGCAGCGGGGTGCCTCTTTCGGCCAATATGCTGGGCCGACTCAACGCCCTGCAGGTGCACCACATTTTCCCGAAAAAACTTCTCTACGACTACGGTTACCAAAAGGCGGAGGTCAACGCCATTGCGAACTACTGTTTTCTGACCCAGGCGGCCAACCTGTCCATCAGCGACAAAAGGCCGGAAATTTACCTTGAAGAGGTGGAAGCAAGGTATCCGGGGGCGCTGGCTTCCCAGTGGGTTCCCCAGGATCCGGATCTTTGGAAGCTGGAAAACTATAAAGAGTTTTTGGCCGAGCGGCGGCGCCTTTTGGCTGCGGCGGCCAACCGCTTCCTGGAAGAACTCTACCAGGGGTCAGCCGCTGCTCCGGTGGTCCTCGATTACTCTACGGAGCTTCCCGCGGCGGTCGGGGAAGCGGGCGCGCCCCTGTCCGCGGAAATGGACGACGAGGTGCAGGCCTTGCTGGAGCGGGTCCGGGCGCACGGCTTACCGAAACCGGAGCTGAACTATGAGGTGTGCCGCCCGACCGGGGAGGTGCTGACCGTGGTGGACTTGGCCTGGCCTGCCGGGGTCCAGGAAGGTTTTAGCCAGCCGGTGGCCTTGATCTTGCCGGGGGACCAAGACCAAATTAACATATTAAACCAGGCCGGCTACCGCTTTTTTACGAGGGTAAAAGACCTGCGGACCTATCTGGAAACGTTGTTGGATTTAAGGGTGGAAACGCAAGCCGTTTGACGGAGATGGAGTTGGGGGAAACAAGGAAACGGTTCTTTTGCTTCCCGGGGTTGTCAGGCCGGGGGAGGGAAAGATGCGCTCTGTAGTTTTAAAACGGGGCATGGATTTGGTGGGGGCCGCGTTAGGTCTGGTGCTGTTCGCTCCGGTGCTGCTGGGGGTGGCCGTGGTGATCCGGCTAACCATGGGCGCACCGGTGCTGTTTCGCCAGGTGCGGCCGGGGCTGCACGGCAGGCCCTTTACGATGTATAAATTTCGCACTATGTTGGACCTGCGGGACGAACAGGGGGAGCTTTTGCCGGACGGGCTGCGCCTGACGCCGGTGGGACGGTTTTTGCGGAAGACGAGTTTGGATGAACTGCCGGAACTGTTCAACGTGCTAAAGGGAGAGATGAGTCTGGTGGGGCCGCGGCCTCTGCTGATGGAATACTTGGATCGTTATACACCGGAGCAGGCCCGGCGGCATGAGGTGAAGCCGGGGATCACCGGCTGGGCGCAGGTGAACGGGCGTAACGCCATCACCTGGGAGGAGAAGTTCAAGTTGGATGTGTGGTACGTGAACAATTGGTCCATTTGGCTAGATCTGAAGGTTATAGGAATGACGATGGTCAAGGTACTCAAAGGGGAGGGTATCTCACAACCGGGATACGCTACGGTTGAGTTCTTTCAAGGTACGAATGAATCAAGGCGGCAAACACTTTCAAAGGGGAGCTAACGGAGTGGGGAACACAAGAATTGTATACGCTGCCAATAGAAAGATCGGAGTGCAGGTGCTGAGGCTGTTACGCAACGCCAACTGTATACCGGTGGCTCTACTTCTACCGGGAGATTCTGAAGGGGATAGTAACAACCAGATGCTTGCGCTAACACCAGGAGTTCCGGTGTTGAAAGATAAGGCATTCCGGACACCGGAAGGAAAGGTGTTACTGGCTTCGTTAAGACCAGACTACATTCTATCTGTTCACTTTCCGTACATTATTCCGCGGGAAGTACTGGAGATCCCCCGGATAGGCACTCTAAACTTGCATCCGGCCTATCTGCCGTTCAACCGGGGTTGGCACACCCCGAGCTGGGCTATCTTGGAGCAAACGCCTTATGGTGCTACCCTACACTGGATAGATGTTGAGGGAATTGATAGTGGAGACGTTGCGTTACGGAAAGAACTATCTGTTCTCCCTGATGATACAGCCCACACCCTTTACCAGCGGGTTCTAGCGCTAGAAGAAGAGCTAATGCGCGAAGCTCTTCCCCTACTGTTGGAACACCGGTTGCCTCGCATTCCGCAGGAAGATGGTGGTACAATGCACCGGAAGGCTGATCTTAAAGCAATGCAAAGACTGGATTTGGACCGGAAAGAAAAAGTCGGAGATGTACTAAAGAGGCTCCGGGCGCTAACCACCAACAACTGGAAGGAATCTGCCTACTTTGAGCTAGACGGGGTGCGTTACCAGGTACGGGTAGAGATTAGGTCGGATACAACAGAAGTCTGAGTGTGGGAAGCGGGTTTTGGGGACTAGGTGGTGATTGATGAGGTGCCATCTCTTATTGTCTACGGGGGAAAACCTATACGTAACACGCCCTTTGCCCCCTGGCCCTACTTCGAGGACGATGAGGTTGAGGCCGCGGCGGCGGTGCTGCGCTCCGGGCGGGTGAACTACTGGACCGGGGAAGAGGGGCGGCAGTTCGAGCGGGAATTTGCCGCCTTTACTGGTTGTGCGTATGCTGTGGCAGTGGTCAACGGGACGGTGGCGCTGGAGTTGGCCCTGCACGCCCTGGGTGTTGGCCCCGGGGACGAAGTGATCGTTCCCAGCCGGACCTTTATCGCCTCGGCCAGTTGCGCGGTGATGCGCGGGGTTACGCCGGTGGTGGCCGACGTGGACCCGGTGAGCCAGAATCTGACCGCCGAGACGGTGGCGGCGGCGCTGACGCCCCGGACCAAGGCCGTCATTGCGGTGCACCTGGCCGGCTGGCCGTGTGAAATGGATTCCATTCTGGAGTTGGCGCGAAAGAAGGGCCTTTTCGTAATCGAGGACTGCGCCCAGGCGCACGGGGCGACTTACAAGGGGCGGCCGGTGGGATCCTTCGGGGACGCAGCGGCCTTTTCGTTTTGCCAGGACAAGATCATGACCACCGGCGGCGAGGGCGGGATGCTGATCACCAACCGCCGGGAGGTCTGGGAGCGCGCCTGGAGCTATAAGGACCACGGGAAGAGTTACGAGGCAGTTTACCACCGGGAACACCCGCCGGGTTTCCGCTGGCTGCACGAGTCTTTCGGCACCAACTGGCGGATGACCGAGATGCAGGCGGCCATCGGGCGGGTGCAGTTACGAAAGCTGCCTGGGTGGGTGGCGAAGAGGCGGCGGAACGCGGCCATCCTGACGGAGCGCTTTTCCCGGTTGCCGGCTCTGCGGGTGACCGTGCCCCCGGAGGAAGTGGATCACGCGTACTACAAGTACTACGCTTTTGTTCGGCCGGAGGCGTTGAAGGACGGCTGGGACCGCGACCGGGTGATGCTGGCGGTTCAGGCCGAGGGTATCCCGTGCTTTGTCGGCAGTTGCAGCGAGATCTACCGGGAGGAGGCCTTCCGCCGGGAAGGGTTGGGGCCCGCGGAGCCCCTACCCGTGGCGCGGGAACTGGGCGAGACCGCCCTGATGTTTTTGGTGCACCCGACGCTTTCGGAAGTGGACATGGAAGAGACCGCCCGGGCGGTGGAGAAGGTACTGCGGGCGGCAACCCGGTAGGGTGTTATAACCTTCTGCTGCCGTTTGGCTTTTGTATCCAGGTGCCTGCAAGGATTTGCATGAACTGATAAAAATCTACTTAACTAGCAGGATGAGCTGGTCCCAAGTCGAATTTAAGGAGTGAAACGGAGCCGGTGGCCACGGTATATCTATCCTTACGGTGGCTGGTGACAGTTTAAGCACGGTGACAGTTGGACGTAAGCGTACCGGGCTCCAAGCCCGGTTTTTGTGTAGGCAATGGGATGGCGCGGCGGGGATGGTTTTGGTACGGAGGTGAGATTTGTTGAGCCGGGGTTTGCGGATGGGACTCTTGGCGGCCGTCGACGCGGTGCTGGTATCGGTGAGTCTGGTGCTTGCCTTTGTGCTGCGCCTGTACGGAGAGCCCATCCGTCCGGAGTATGTGGCGCTTCTGTATTACCTGCTGCCCCTGAATGCGGCGGCGATGCTGGGCAGCATGTATGTGTTTCGTCTTTACCGCCGGGTCTGGCGTTACGCCAGCATCGGCGAGATGCTGGCGATTGTGAAGGCGCTGACCCTGGGGACGCTGGTGGTCATGGCCTTGGTGTATATTCTGGCTTACCCGCTGCCCCGGAGTATCATGGTGATTGCCTGGCCGATCAACGTCATGCTGGTCGGCGGTTTGCGCTTGGGCTGGCGGATGTTCCTTGAGCGGCGCAAAGAGAATAACGGCGGGGTTTGGCGCCGCAACGTGCTCATTGTGGGTGCGGGGGACGCGGGAGCGCTGGTGGCCCGGGAGTTGAAGAACGCCGGCAAGGGGCAGGTGCCCGTCGGCTTTGTGGACGATGATCCGCAGAAACAGGGGATGTGCATCCTGGACATTCCGGTGCTGGGCACGCGGGAGGACATCCCGGAGATCGTGGCCGAACGGCGGGTGCGGGAGATTGTCATCGCCATGCCTTCGGCGCCGCACGAGGCCGTCCGGGATATCATCCGCATCTGCCGGCGGACAAGTGCCGAACTCCGGATTCTACCGGCCATTGTCCGTTTCTTGGACAAACAGGTGACACTGGCCGACCTGCAAACGGTAAAGGCCGAGGATCTGCTGTCCCGGGAGCCGGTGCAGGTCAACCTGGACGAAATGGCCGCATACCTGCAGGGCCGGGTGGTGCTCGTCACCGGCGCGGGCGGTTCCATTGGTTCCGAGCTGTGCCGCCAGTGCGCACGGTTTGGGGTGAAGCGGCTGGTGCTGCTGGATCACGCGGAGAACGGAGTTTACCAGGTGTGGAACGAACTCCGGAGGCACTTTCCGGAGGCGCTGCTAGACGTGGCCATCGCCGACATCCGCGACCGGGCGAAGATTGAGGACGTGTGGGCGGCACACCGGCCGCAGGTGGTCTTTCACGCGGCGGCGCACAAGCACGTGCCCCTGATGGAGAAGCACCCGGACGAGGCGGTGCGCACGAATGTATTCGGGACGCGTAACGTGGCGGAAGCGGCCGACCGGTACCACGCGGAAGTGTTTGTTTTGATTTCCACGGATAAGGCGGTGCATCCGACCAGCGTGATGGGGGCCACGAAGCGGCTGGCCGAGTTGGTGGTGCAGCATCTGAACGGGATCAGCGCGACCCGGTTCGCGGCTGTACGGTTCGGGAACGTGCTGGAGAGCGACGGGAGCGTCATTCCGCTGTTCAAGGAGCAGATCGCCAGGGGCGGTCCGGTGACCGTGACCGATCCGGAGATGACCCGGTATTTCATGACTATTCCGGAGGCGGTGCAGCTGGTGGTCCAGGCCGGGGCGCTGGCCGAGGGCGGCGAGCTGTTCGTGCTGGATATGGGTAAGCCGGTGAAGATTATCGACATGGCCCGCGAACTGGTCCGGATGGCCGGGATGGAGCCGGACCGGGATATCGAGATTAAGGTGATCGGTGCCCGCCCCGGGGAGAAGCTATACGAGGAACTGCTCACGGCCGCGAGGAGGGCACCAGCGCCACCAAGCACCGGCGGATCTTCACGGCGCGGCCGGCCATAGTGGATGCGAGCGTGCTGGAAAGGGAACTGTACTACCTGGAACGGCGCGGCATCCACTGCACGCGGGAAGAGGTGTTCGCCGCGCTGGACCGGATTCTGCCGCTGGAGCGGAAGAAAAGACAGGCGCTAGGCGAGAAGGCTGTCGGCCGCATTCGGGGCGGTGAAGCAGCTCCGGGCACGGGCAGGTGAGAGTGTCTGACCAGCCGCCATAGCCCAAAGGTTGTTACGCGTAAGGACCTTTATGTGTAACAGTGTGGTACTCACACGCCTTGGTGTGGTCGTCCGGCTACGGCTGGTGTGTTTAGATAGGCGTAGTGACGCAGTTGGCCGATAATAGCAATACCGTAGTCCCGGCCGGTCAGCTGGTTGTTAGTTGTTCCGACGTAGGCTGACAGCGGGTCCGGGGGGCGCGTGGCGCTGTATCGGCCTACGCTACGCGAGGGGTTTCCAGAAGGGGGCGGCCGCTGGACACTTCCACATTGGCGGTACACTTGAGCCAAGAGGGGAAAGATCTTGAAGCGCGAGGATTTGGAGGAGTTGCATTACCTCACGGCTGTTGAGAATGTTCCTTCCATCATACGGAACGGCATTTTGTCCCATCGTCGGGCTGGAAAGGTGCGTCATGTTTCCGTAGCTATGGCGGAAGTCCAGGAGAAACGGGCGAGAAAAGTGGTGCCGGGCGGACTGCCGTTACACGAATATGTCAACTTGTATTTACACGCCCGTAACCCTATGCTGTATTATCTATCGAGTCGGTACACCGATCTTTGTGTGTTGCGAATTGCACCAGCCGTGTTGGATTTGCCCGGCGCAGTGATTGCTGATCGCAATGCTTCCAGTAACTGGGCGGTTTTTTACCCGTCTCCGGAAGGTTTGTCTTATCTGGACGGAGAAATTGTTTTTGCCGAGCGTTGGACACATCCGGAAGATCAAATTCGCGAGTGGGAGCATAAGTCAATCATGCAGAACTTCTGGTGCCGGAACGTGTTGATTCTAACTATCTAATTGGGGTGTATGTACCAGATCGAAAGCTCTGGAATGTGCTTCAGGCAATGGGGGTACCTTTGGTAGTGGAGGTTAATGCCCACATGTTTTTCAGGCCAGATAGGAGGGGGTAGCCGTGGTCAAGGTGTTGGTTGGCGATTTGTTTCAATCAAAGGCCCAGACCCTGGTGAATACGGTGAACTGTGTGGGCGTTATGGGTAAAGGAGTGGCGCTTGAGTTCAAGAAGCGCTTTCCGGATATGTATCAGGATTATCTGGCACGCTGTGCACGTAATGAGGTCAAGTTGGGCCGTCCGTACCTGTACAAGTCCTTGTTTCCGCCCTGGATATTGGTTTTCCCCACTAAGGATCATTGGCGGTCCGTTTCAAGGTTGGAAGACATTAAGCGCGGGCTGGAATACTTGTTGGCTCACTACAAGGAATGGGGGGTCACTTCGCTGGCCGTGCCCCCGTTGGGCTGTGGTCACGGCCAACTTGAATGGCGTGTTGTTGGCCCAACTTTGTACCGCTATTTAAGGCGGTTGGACATACCGGTGGAATTATATGCACCTCACGGTACGCCCCGGGCGGAAATGCAGCCCGAATTTCTCGACCGTGATTCTAACGGAGAAGCTTTGTCGGCCACGATGTCCGGTAGGTCCCGGATCGAACCGGCATGGGTAGCTTTGGTAGAAATATTGAGCCGAATTGAGGAACAGCCGTATCACTGGCCCGTTAGCCGTACTACCTTTCAAAAGATTGCTTTTGTGGCCACGGAGGAGGGTCTTCCCACCGGCTTGCGCTATCAGCGGGGTAGTTACGGTCCCTATGCACCGGAACTGAAAAAACTGCTGGCCGGATTGACAAATAACAGTTTGATTCGGGAAGAGCGTCTCGGTCGGATGTTAGCTGTAAAAGTTGGTCCTACATTTAAGGATGCGCGCCGGGCCTATAAGGCTGATATTGAACAGTGGGAGCCGATTATAAGAAAGACAGCCGATCTCTTCATGAGGATGCGGACTAATCAAGCCGAGATTACCGCCACCGTTATGTATGCGGCTGGTGAACTGGCGGCGGCCAAAAAGCACCGTCCAACCGAATCTGAGGTACTAGAAGCGGTGATGCAGTGGAAGCAACGCCGCCGTCCACCGATGAATGAGCGTGAAGTGGCGGACGTTATTCGCAACTTGGCGGCCTTGAATTGGTTGCAGGTTGAACCCAGCAACGATATGCCTATATCGGAGGATGCCTGGATGTGAGGCTTGTTTCCACGGCGTTAGCCGAGGCGACGAGGGGTTTTGCAGGGCCGGTGAGTATGGGGTTTCGGGAATTGATGGACGGGATGATGGCGTAGGGTTGTTCAAAGCATGTGCGTTGCATTTCCAGAAATTGTGTTATAATGGTGCCGTCGGAAAAAGGTGCGGGACCAGAATGATGGAGGATCTTTTTGTGGCGAAGATTTCCTCCAGGGGCCGCGGCGGCGCCAGCGGGTCGTGGCGGTTTTCGACGTCGATGAAGACCTGCAGGCGCACTTTGCGGCGCGGCCGCGGGTCGATTTCCAGCCGGATGACCGGGGCGAATTCGCCGGCCTGCAGGCTCAGGGGCGAAAGCCAGTCGGAGACGGCCCGGGCGGTCTGTCTTTCCGCGAAGCCGTCCGGCGTGTGGGGCGCGCCGCGAAAGAAGGCGGCCGCCACCTTGTCGGCCGCGTCCACGCCGGCGAAGGCGTGGACCAGGTGGCTCAAAAAGAGGGAGATTACCTTGGTGGCCCCCGCGCGCCCCGGCAGGACGCTTTGGTCCGCCCGGCGGAAGATGAAGAAGGCGGGCATCAGGGCGGCCAGGTGATCCAGGGCCGCCAGGACCCCGGGCGCCTGGGGGAGCGGTACATAGTCCACCCAGAAGCGGCCGTCCCGGCCGGTCCGCACCGCGGGGACGTAGGTGCCGGACTGGGCCAGGGCGACGGCCGCCGCCGCGCTCAAAAACCGGCCGACGGACGGGGGAGCGGTGTCGGCATCGGAAAGGGAAAGCGGCAGGCGCAGGAAAAGGTCCAGCACGGGCCTGACGGGCAGGAGACGGCCTTTGCGACGGCGCAAGGAGATGGGCGCGCCCCGGCCGGCGCCGGCGGCTGCGGCGACCGCGGGAACGGTCAGCATGCGGACGGTACCCCCAAGGTTGTCCGGGAGGTCGGTGCCGGGCACGGCGAAAAAGGCGGCTTCCTCCAAGGGGTGGGCCTCCCGCTTCGCCGGATGGAGGAGATACCATTCCGGGTGGTCCAGAACGGATGGCAGCGTGCCGTCTCCGTTTTCGCCGGCGGACAACTCCAGGTGTTCCAGGGCGGATGCCACGTTGTGGTAGACCTGGCGGAGAATCTTCTTGAAGTTTCCGTAGGGATAAAACAGGGGCGCCTCGGTCAGGAGGTCGAAGAAAGCTTCCCTTTCCTCCCGCCGCGCCAGGGCGGGCAGCAGTTCGGTTAAGGCGGCGGCCGCGGCGGGCGCGGCCGTCCCGGGCCCGGGGGCGGCACAGGGCGGTACGGCGGCGCAGGGAACGAAAGGATCGGTCTCACGCGCGGCGGCGTCGAAGGCGGCAAATCCCACCCCGGCCAGGAGTTCCTCCTCCGGAAGGCCGCGGAGTTTAAACAGCAGGAACGGATTCTGGTCTATCTCGTTGGCCAGGAGGTAGTAGACGGCAGCCAGGTGTTTGCACGGGTTGGCCCAGTCCGGGCAGGAACAACGCGCCTGAAGGTCGTCCCAGGAGGCCGGAAGCAGGGAAAGGCCATGTCCGGCCAGCAGGTCGAGCATTTCCGCGGGCAGTTTGCCCAAAGCGAGTTCGGCGGCCAGGGCCGGGTCTTCCGCAACGGCGGCCTTGAGGCGGGAGATCTCGGCCCGGGTGAACGGACGCAGGCGGATGGTAACCTCGTAGGGGCGGCGGCGGGTCCCCTGGACGGCGGCGCGGACGGTTTCTTCCTCGATGGCGATTTCCAGCACCCGGCCGGTGGCGGCGTAGTGGCGGCCGCGCGGTAGCCGGTTGGTGTAAGCGTTCTTGTTTGTTGCATTGTACTGCATGTTGTCCGGGGCGGGCAAGGACAGGCGGCCACGTCAGCATATCGCCCGAAGGATTCCAGTCCCGGATACCGGTTAGTGACCGGCTTGGGGCGGAAGCCGCCCGCACGGGCAGCACGCCAGCGGCCTTGATCTCTTACTGCCCTTGGCCGAGGCTGTAACCGCGTTTTCCATTCACCAGGTAAAGGTTTTCAAGTTTGATCCATTGGAGGTTGTTTTGTTCCAGGCGGGCCAATAGCTGGCGGATGGCGGCGGGCGTGGGCGGCGCACCGCCGTCGGGGGCCTGGAAGCGGCAACGCCAGTGATCGGTGCAGAAAGTCCCGGAAAAACCTCCCGGATAGACTTTCTGGCCGCGATTGGTGATCATCACCAGGCGGAATTCCGGTCCGGCGAGGGGTTCGAGTTTGCGGCCCAGTTCAGCTCCGGAAAGCTGGCCTTCGTGGAGGAAAATGTCGACGCCGTCAAGCTGCATGGCGGCGTTGCGGACCGCGGTGAGTTGCGGCGGTTTGAAACCGAAGCCGGCCTGGCGGTAGTCGATCGCGGGCAAACGCTCGGGTTTTTGTCCCAGGCGGGAGACGACGGCTTTGGCGAATTCGCGGGTGCCGACCTCGGTGTAACCGGCCAGGCCCGCCGCTTTCGCTTTGCGCACCAAGTCGTAGGTCCACACCCGGTCCTCCAGGGTTTTGAGCCAGGCATTGTGGATGCGCGTCGCCGCCTCGGCCTGTCCGATGTGCACCAGCAGCATCACGCCGCTGAGCAGCAGGCCGGAGGGGTTGGCCAGATTTTGACCCGCATAGCGCGGGGCGGAACCGTGAATCGCTTCGAACATCGCGTGGTTATCCCCGATGTTGGCGCTGGGGGCGAAACCCACCGACCCGGCGATCTGGGCGGTCATGTCCGAGACCAAGTCGCCGTAAAGATTCGGCACCACCACCACGTCGAAATTACCCGGGGTGTCGGCCAGCTTGGCGATCCCGATGTCTATGATCCAGTGCTCACTTTCCAGGTCCGGGTATTCGGGTGCTATTTCGTCGAAAACCCGGTGAAAGAGGCCGTCGGTAAGCTTCATGATATTGTCCTTGGTCATGCAGGTGACCTTTTTGCGCCCGTAGGCGCGGGCGTATTCGAAAGCATACCGCACGATCCGCTCGCATCCCGGCCGCGAGATCAATTTCAGGCATTGGACGACTTCGGGCGTCTGCTGGTGTTCGATGCCGGCGTAAAGGTCCTCTTCGTTTTCGCGGATGACAACCACATCCATGCCCGGGTGTTTGGACGGGACAACCGGGTCGTAACTGATCGCCGGCCGCACGTTGGCGTAAAGGCTCAGGGTTTTGCGAATGGTGACGTTCAGGCTTTTGTAGCCGCTTCCTTGCGGGGTGGTGATCGGTGCTTTGTAAAAAACCCGGTGGTTGGTTATTATTTCCCAGGTTTCCGCGGTGATGCCGGCCGTGTAGCCGGCGCGGTAAACCTTTTCGCCGATTTCGACAAACACCGGCTCAATGGCGGCGCCTCCTTCCAATAAAACGTGGAGGGAGGCCTCCATAATCTCCGGACCGATACCATCTCCTCTGGCGACGGGTACAGTTTCTTTGCGCATCTCTGCCTTAGGTCTCCTTCGGATGGTGAGTTTTGAATTGTCGGATTCCGCATCTCAATTCTGCCACATGGGGGCCAGGCGCGTCAACATAGCTAGGTAGCTCTTGCGCCAGCCGTTTCTAGAAAAACTAGACCAGAGCACAAAAATTTTGCATTTCCTGGTAAAAAACTGACCCGGAAGTGATACAATAAATCCAGAATAAATTTCAAAGGAATCCGAAACGAAAGGAGTAGAGTCCTGGTTGAAGGGGGGTTAAACCGTTTGCCGAATGCGGTTCCCCCTTGCGCCAGGAGCAGATCGATGCCGGAGCGGAGTAAAGACTGGATGAAGCAAGCAAAAAGGGATTTGGAATCTGCGGCGAAAATGATGGAAAACGAAGTCTTTGAGTGGGCTTGCTTCGTTTGCCAACAAGCCGCAGAAAAAGCGGTTAAGGCTGTTCTCCAAAAAATGAACGCGGTCGCGTGGGGCCATTCGGTATTCGAGCTGCTCCGGGTCCTTTCGAAAAAGACCGCCGTGAGTAGCGAGCTTTTGAATTGCGCCAAAACTTTGGATAAGTTCTATATCCCCACCCGGTATCCCAACGGGTTTGAATCGGGGAGTCCCTTTGAGTATTTTACGAGGGGGGATGCTGAAAATGCCCTCTTTTGTGGTCGAAGAGTCGTTGAATTCTGTGAAGGTGTTTTGGCTCAAGCAGGATGAACTGTTGGCTGAGCTGCAAAAAATCGCAGAGCGGATCGGAAAAGAAGACGAGAACGTGAAAAAGATTATTCTTTTCGGATCCCTGGCCGAAAAGAGGGGTGTGCCGGGGAGTGATGCTGATTTGCTGATCCTGCTCGAAAAAGATGACCGGCCATTCATGGAAAGAATCGTGGAGTGGACCGGGAAGTTTACCTTGGATTTTCCGATTGAGGTTTTCCCTTTTGCGGTGCCAGAAGCAAGTAACCCGATCGTCCTGGCGGCCGTAGAGAAGGGAATCGTATTATTTGAAAGGCGGAACGGTTAGTCAAGGATATGCGCTGGCGAGCAGGGGCGCGGGCGGCAGCCCGCGCGGACTGCCGCCCGTTTCCCCGTCATAAGGTTCCCAAGCCGGCCAGCTTGAGCCCGGCCGGCGCTAGCTCCCGCCGCTGATCCAGGCCTCGAACCCTTGCGCCCGCAAGCGCGCGGCCAGCGCCTCGGCCCGGGCCCGGTCGGCGAAGGCCCCCACCTGCACCCGGTAGCGGGGCGCGGGGTCGGGGCCAAGCGCGGCCCGGACCGCCGCCAGGTCCAGGTGCCGGCCCGGGCAGACGGTGGCCGCCCCGGGCACCTCCCGGTGCCCGAGCACGTTGGCCGGCGGGATCCGGTACTCCCGCACCAGCCGCCGCAGGAGGCCCTGCAGGGCGGCCGTTTGCGCCGGCAAGGGCGGGCGTTCCTCCAGGTTTCCGAGCAGGGCGATGCCCAGCGCTTTATGGTTCATCCCCCCGGCCAGGCAGTGCGCCCCGCGCATCGACGGCGGCCGGCCGGGGACCACCACCCCGTCCCGCTCGATCAGGTAGTGGTAGCCCACGTCCCGCCAGCCCAGGCGGCGATGGTAGTCGCGCACTTGCCGGGCATTCTTCTGCTCGGCGCCGGTATGATGAATGACGATGTGCGTCCACTTCACCGGGCCTCACCGTCCACGAGGCGCCGGGCCTCGGCCACGTTCACCCCGCCCTGCCGGGCGACCACCACGGTTAAAAGCGCGACCGATTTCTGCAGCTCCCGGATCAGGGGCTCCAGGCGCACCAGGAGGTAGGCGGCCACCACCATGGGGAAACCGTAGTTGCCGAAAGCGGCGAACAGCTCTTCCACGGCGCTTCTCACCTCCGTTTTAACAATAAAGGGGGAGGGGAAGCACCCCTCCCCCGGGGGGGCGGACCCTTACGCCCCGAATTCGTAGGTGGTGACTTCGCGGCTCACCAGGCGGGCGTCCACCAGGCCGACCAGGTCCCCGCCGGTCGAGGTAAAGACGTTCTCGGCCAGGATGGTCTGCATGGCCGCCTCGATCTCGGCGGCGGTCAGGTCCTCCCGGGGGTCGGCCACCCGGATGGTGACCGTCCGGCCCGCCTGGTTGGCGAAGCGGAGTTCCAGGGTGCGCGTCACGTCCATTACGAGCTCACCTCCGTTTTGGGAGACGGCGGCGGTGGGCCGCCGGGGGAGAGGCCGCTCTTAGACCTCGATCAGTTCACTGGTCAGTTGCCGCTCGATCGCAGCCAGGGTGTGCACCTGCAGGCCGGCCATGGCCTGGGCGGCGTTGTACACGCCCTGGTCCGGGGCGGCGGGTTTGACCTTGGACCAGCGCCGCGCCCGCAAGATCGGGTTACCCTCGGCGTCGGTGCCGGTGACGAACCGGGCGACGAGCACGCTGGCCAGCGGGACCGCTTGTACGGCCATCCGGAATCACCTCCTCAAAGACACCCCCGGCCGGTCGGAGAGCGCAGGCCCGGGGGGGCTTAAACGGGCGGCCGGTGGAGACCGCCCGGGGAAAGGGGTACCGGGGCGGGTAACGCGCCCAAAAGTCAGCCGGGGGAGATCCGGCGCCTCCTTTCCCGGTGGGCGCAGGCCCGGCGGAGCAGCTCCCGCCGGACGGTGTCCGGGCGGGTACCCGCCAGGCGGCAGCACACGGCGAACAGCGGCGTGTCCAGGAAGCGCCGGGCGCTTAAGTAAGCGCCGCGGTACGGGCCGCGGGCGCCGCGGCCAAGATCCTGGCCCGCGCTGCGGAGCAGGGCTTGCGCCAGGGAGGCGTATCCTGGCGAAGACGTTTGCGCCCCGGATGGTCTGCCCAAGGTTTTTCACCCCCACCTCCAGCGAACGGGACCGGGGCAGCGGGGTTAACGCGGCCGGGGTCTGCTATATACAGGCACCTGGCGGCTGCCGCCCGCCGCTGTCCGGTCCTATCTATAGGATACCGGGTCCGGCGCCGGGGTCAACAGGGGGAAATTCTTGTCCCGGCGAAATAGCTCCGGCGGCCGGGGCGAGAGGGCGCGGTATCTGTAAATATCAGTAGGAGTCTGGGGCTTGACCGGCGGCCGGGGCTTGGTATTCCTGCAGGATTGTGCCTGGTGGGGAAGGAATTTGGCGACCGGCGGGCGAAATAAAACCTGGGTGGTGGCTATTTCGGCCAGTTCAGACAAAGATTCCCGAATCCGGTCGAAGTTAATTTGGCTGGCGTTGCGGTACGGTGGAGGTGTGCGGCTTGCAAGCAAACCAGGGGCAGAGGAATGATCACCGGGGCGGTACGGGGGCGACCGGCGAACATCGGGGACCGCGAGCGGTCCCGAGGTTTCTCGTGGCCGCCGGTGACGTGGTACTGGTGCTGAACGGATTTTACTTGGCTTTCGTGGTCCGCTTCGGGGTCGATATCCCGCCGACTAACTGGAATGCTTTCCTGGACCTTGCTCCCTGGTTGGCCGGGGGTACGCTCCTAGTACTTGCGGGGCTGGGGCTGTACGACCGCCGGCTGAACGGTTTTGTGCCCACCTTGCGCGAGCTGTTGACCGGGGTCGTCCTCGTTGGCTTGGCCACGGCGGCGGCGAGCTACTGGTTTCGGGAACCTGCCTTTCCGCGGAGCATTATTCTGATCGGCGGTGCGATTCAGCTGGTGCTTCTGGTTGGCTGGCGCTGGCTGGTCTGGCGGGTCGACTGCCGCCTGCACGGGCAACGGCGGCTGCTGGTTCTGGGAAGCGAACAGGAGGTCCTGGCTTTCCTCGGCAAGTTGTGGGGGTTGCCCAGCGGGACGTTCCGCATCGTGGACGTGCTGCCGCCGGAGAAAGCGGACAAGCTTCCGGCCCGGCTGGGGGAGGCAGACGCCACGGTGGTGATGCCTTCTGTGTTCCCGGAGGCCCGGCGGAAGGTGGTGGCGGCCAGCCTGGAGGCGGGGCGGGAAGTCTACCTAGTGCCCAGTGAGTACGAAGTGCTGCTGAACAGTGCCCGGGTGAGCCAGATTGACGATCTGCCGGTACTGCAGCTAGAGCAGTTCCAGCTTTCCTGGTTCCAGGCGCTGGGCAAGCGGGTAATGGACGTGAGCGTGGCGCTGGTCGGGTTGCTTGCCGGCGGGCCGGTGCTGGCTTTGCTGGCGTTCCTGATCGCCGCTACCTCGCCGGGGCCACCGTTCTACCTGCAGGAGCGGGTGGGCCAGAACGGCCGTGTTTTTCGGCTGTACAAGCTGCGCACCATGGTGGTCGATGCCGAGCGGCACACCGGGCCGGTGCTGGCTACGGCGGACGACCCGCGGGTGACTAGGGTGGGCCGCCTGCTGCGCGCCACGCGGTTGGACGAATTGCCGCAGCTCTTTAACGTGTTGCGGGGGGATATGAGCATCGTGGGACCGCGCCCGGAGCGGCCGGAATTCGTGGCCCAGTTCAAGGCGGAAAACCCGGCTTACCACTACCGGCACCTGGTCAAACCCGGCCTGACCGGTCTAGCCCAGATCCACGGGCGTTATGACACTTCGGCGGAGGATAAGCTCCGTTTCGACCTCTACTATGTCCGCAACTATTCCCTATTGCTGGACCTGCAGATCCTGCTGCAGACCATCCCGGTGGTGTTGTCACCCGCGGCGGCACGCGGGCGGAAAGCGGATTTGACGCCGAAGACCATTGCCTTTCTGACCGATCGCCGGGCGGAATAGGCGCGGAACCCTAATGAACCAAGCGGATGCCTTGTGGATTGCAATAGGTTAGGGTAGGCCCGCAAGCACGGGTATGGTTGCGTTGGCGTTTGGAATCACGGCCGCCTGCGGATTGGCAGGCAGCCTGGACTGGATGGCGGAAATAGCCGCGTCTATACGGTCCGTTTTTCGAACCATCAGCCTGGCTGCCGTTTCCGCAGAAATGCCGTCGGACACGAGGAAGACCGTGTCCGCTTTCTCCAAGGAGCGGCACCACTGGAAGGCTTTATGGACGCCGATTCGGAAGTCGCGGTTCTTGAAATACTCGATCACCTCGCCGGGACTTTTGTGTCGCTTCATTGTTCTGAGGAATTTGTGGCTGCCCACCCCTTCCGGACACTCGGCCAGCAGAACGATATATCCTTTTTCCTTGACCACGCGCGCCGCGTTTGCCAATCCCTTTTGGGTCTGGTACAGATCAAGATCCTTGGGGAAGCCTCCGGGAGAAGCAATGACAACGTCCACCTGCACTTGTACCGGCACCATAAAGACCTGGCGGGCGGTTTTCACACCCTCCCGGTGGGCTTTTCGGAAATCCCCGGCGACCGCCCTGACGATTTGCTTGTCTTTATTGAGGACCACGTTGAGGAGGAAGTCCACTCCGGCAATTTCACCGGCCTCGTCAATGTCTTCCCGCGCCGGATTCCCGTCCAGCCTGCCGGCCTGCGCCCGCTCGTCCAGCAGCATGGAATGATTGGCCTGAATCAGTTCTTCGGATCCCAGCCCGATCGCCACCGCCTTAGCTCCCCCGGAGAATCCGACTATCTGGTGGGGCTCAATCATTCCGGTTAGAATTTTCAAGTCCGCCGCGAGGTAATGCCGGTTTATTTTTACGGGCGTACCCCTGCGGGTCAGGCCGCAGTACACCAGCAAGTCACGGTCCAGGGCGTTGTGACTAACGATGTTTGTCTTTTCCGCCAGTTCTTCGCCGACGAGCCGGATGAAGTCCTCTCTGCCGCATGCCCTGTGCAGTCCCGTAGCCACGATCAGGGTGATGTCTTGGGGCTTGATCCCCATTCCTTCCAGCCGGGCGATAATCGGAGGCAAGATGACCTTGTTGGGTACCGGTCTGGTCAAGTCACTTACCACGACCGCAGCCGTTTTGGCGCCCGCAAATGCCTCTAATTTACGGCCACCGATGGGGTTGTTCAGACTCCGCTCGATCTCGGCCGACGGATCGGGTACCCCCGGCACATCTTCCGGCTGGATCAGCGTAACGCTCCAACCGTCAGGAGCTTGCCACTTCACCGTACGTTTTCCAAAGGGGATGTTGATCTGCGGCTGCATAAGCCCACCAACCCTCACCGGGCAAAAGGTTCCTTAAACTATCCTTTGTTGTTTCAGTGATTGCAGCACGCTGTTCAGGTGCGTTTTCATGGCCTCTCTGGCCTCGCCGGGGTTTTGGGCGGCGATGGCCCTATAGATTTGCTGGTGCTCTTCTGCAGACTGTTGCGCCCGCTTGGGGATTGCCAGGGTTCGCTGATTGCTTACCATCAATATGTCCAGCATGCTGCGCATCAGGCGGGCAATGATGTGGTTGCCGGAGGCTTTGGCTACGAGCAGGTGGAAGCTCCGGTCCGTATCTCCCAAGGCCGCTAGATCGCCGCTCTCCGTGACCAGGGCCAAATGGGAACTGACGTTTTTCGCGATCAGTTCGAGGTCGCTCTTACTCCGGCGTTCGGCCGCCCAGGCGGCGGCCGCGGTTTCAAGCTGCATGCGCACCTCGAAAAGGTTATTGATGGTGTCGCTTTGGTAACAAATCACCCTGGAAAGCTGTTGCCCGATGTAAGCGCTGTCTGGATGCGCCACGAAAATCCCCACACCGTGTTTTACCTCGAGGAAGCCCAGGCCTGTAAGAGTCTTCACTGCGTCGCGGATCACCGTGCGGCTTACTCCGAACTTCGCAGACATCTCCCGTTCCGTGGGAAGCCGACTTCCGGGTTCGAGCTTGCCTTCTTCAACCAGCCTCCGTACGTATTCCACCACTTCGTGGTGCAGACTGTCGTTGCGGCCAATGCGCTCAAACATTCAACCAAGCCCTCCCTGGAGCTGGAGCTCGCGCGCATAAACGCGCATACAATCGAGATGTGTTTGAAGTACGTTATAATTCTACCGGCCCGTTGCGTCCATTACAAGTCCGGCCGGGTCTTTATTGCGGCTACCCCTAAAAAACTGCGTTCAGGGAACAAAAGGGTATTGACACTAAATAGGGTGACATATAGAATCGGATTAAAAGATAATACCACATACCTATTATAACAATGCTTTTCCAAAGCTGTCAATTTTACCGTCTTCTTTGGTCTTTTCAGGACGTAAAACCGTTAAGCGGTACGGGCAAAAGAGGTGTTCTTCCCGTGGGACTTACGGTATCAGCCGCCGACTTGCATAAATTCTGCACTGACCTGCTTATTGGTGCCGGTGTTCCCTCTGCAGACGCCGGAACAGTAGCCGCCGTACTGGTGGACACCAGTCTTGAAGGGATTGACACGCACGGCGTCAGCCGCCTGCCCGCTTACTTGAGGTGCCTGCAAAAAGGACGTATCAAGGCTGCCCCGGAGATCAGGGTGATCCGCTCCGCTCCGGCCGTGGCCGTCGTGGACGGTGACAACGGTCTTGGCCAGTTGGTTGCCGTACAGGCGATGGAAAAAGCGATTGAACTGGCTGGCGAGTCGGGGGTGGGAGTGGTAGCCGTAAGGCGCAGCAATCATTTCGGGGCCGCGTCGTACTACTGCAAGATGGCGGCCGCTCGCGGGATGATCGGCTTGGCCTTCACCAATTCCGCGCCCGGCATCCCGCCGTGGGGCGGCCGGAAACCCTATTTCGGCACCAACCCGATTTCATTTGCTTTCCCCGCTGTGGACGGGCCGATTGTGGTGGACATGTCGTCGAGCAGCGCGGCCCGGGGCAATATCATTCTGGCCGCCGGGGAAGGACGGTCTATTCCGGAGGGTTGGGCGATTGACGCCGACGGACGGCCTACCACTGACCCCCGGAAGGCGTTGGAAGGGGCGATGCTCCCGGTGGGCGGGCCGAAAGGTTACGCTTTAGCCCTGGCCGTAGAAATCCTGTGCGGGGTTGTCAGCGGTGCCGCTTACGGCCCGCGCGTCGGCTGGATGTACGACGAAGGCTTGCAGCCGACCGACGTGGGCCACTTTTTCACCGCTATTGATATTGCGCCCTTCATGTCTATGCCGGAATATCTTTCCCGGATTGGCGGGATGAAAACCGAAATAAAAGCAGTCCCGCTGGTGGAAGGGGCCGACCGCATTCTCCTGCCGGGCGAGCGCAGGCGAATGACGGCCGACCGGCGCAGGCAGGAGGGCATCCCCGTCCCGCCGTCCCTTATGAACGAGCTGAACGATTTGGCGGTTCGGCTCAACGTGGCGCAGTTCGGGGAAAAGGCAACCGTTTGAGTCTGTACCGAAGGCAACAATACGGGGGGTGATAGCGTCAACAGTGGGTTGAGTGGTACTGGAAACTTCAGGGCTTGGAGGTCCCGGTTCATGGAAGGGGAGAGAACAGTGGCGAATTCCGCGAAATTCTGCGTGCACCACAAGAACGACACGGTCGGCGTAGCAGTAAGTGAAATCCTGGCCGGTGAAACCGTGGAAGGCTGGGTGATGGACAGTAGCGATACGCTTAAAATCACCGCCAGGGCCAACATACCCCTGGGACACAAGATTGCCCTGGCCGATTTTGCCAAGGGAGACCAAGTCATCAAGTACAACGAACCAATCGGTTTCGCCGTGAGTGAGATCAAGATCGGCGAACACGTACACATCCATAATTTGAGAAGTGCAAGGTGGTAAGAGAAGTGAAAATTCCGCGGTTTATGGGCTACCGACGTGGAAACGGCAAGGTGGGTGTCCGCAATCACGTAGTGATCCTCCCCCTGGACGATCTCTCCAATGCCGCTTGCGAAGCGGTGGCCAACAACATCAAGGGATGTCTCGCCCTGCCGCACCATTACGGCAGGCTGCAATTCGGCGAGGACCTGGAGCTGTTCTTCCGGACGCTCATCGGGACCGGAAGCAACCCTAACGTCGCTGCCTGCGTGGTGATCGGCATTGAACCCGAATGGACCAACATTGTTGTCGAGGGGATCGCCAAGACCGGGAAACCCGTGGCCGACTTCCACATCGAAAGGCACGGCATCCTGAAGACGGTTGAAGCGGCTTCGCGAAAGGCCAGGGAGTATGTCCTGTACAGCTCCGAACTGCAGAGGGAGCCGTGCACCGTGGACGAACTGACGGTGTCAATAAAATGCGGTGAGTCCGATACCACCTCCGGTCTCGCGGCCAACCCCGCCGTGGGGAAAGTGGTGGACAGGCTGGTGAGCTTGAATGCCACGGTGATGTTCGGCGAAACTTCGGAGGTCACCGGTGCCGAGCTGCTGCTCAAGGACCGGGCCGCCACTCCCGAAGTCGGTGAGGCGTTCCACAAGATGTGGAGCAGTTACAACGATTTTATTCTCGGTCAGGGCGTTGACCTAATCGGGTCTCAGCCCACGAAGGGCAACATCGCTGGAGGACTGACCACCATCGAGGAAAAGGCGCTGGGCAACATTCAGAAAATCGGAACCAGCAGGTACGTGGGCGTGCTTGAGCCCGCGGAAGCACCCACCGGCAAGGGGTTGTGGTTTATGGACACCTCGTCGGCAGCCGCGGAAGCGGTGACTCTGTGGGCGGCTGCCGGGGCGGTGATCCACCTTTTCCCCACCGGACAGGGCAACATCGTCGGCAACCCCATTGTTCCGGTGATCAAGCTGACCGCCAACCCCGCAACCGCCAGCACCATGTCCGAACACATTGATGTCGACCTATCGGGTATGCTGCGCCGGGAAATCGATCTTGAAACTGCCGGGGACATGCTGATGGAGATGCTGCTGCGGGTTGCCAACGGCCGTTTTACAAGCGCCGAGGTCCTGGGTCAAAGGGAGTTTGTGATCACCAAGCTTTACCGCAGCGCGTAAACCGTCTGTCTTGTCAATACTTTTCGCCGCGTTTGCGGGACAAGTTTTGTGGCTTCAAAAGCCAGAATATTAAGAATGTTATTTAAGGGAGGGTGTTTAGAATGAGAAAAGCGTTCGGGATCCTGGCGGTTGCGGTGTTTGTCCTTACCTTGGCTGTCGGCTGCGGGCAGCAGGGCCAGGAGTCAACGGCGCCCAAAGTAGACTATCCTACCAAACCAATCACCTACATGATTCCGTTTAACCCGGGCGGCCAGTCCGACCTGGAAGCGCGCCGCCAGCAACCGTTGCTGGAAGAATTCCTCGGCCAGAAAGTCATCATCACCTATAAGGCGGGCGGCGGTGGGGCCGTAGGCTGGTCTGAACTGGTGAACAAGAAACCTGACGGTTACTTCATCAGCGGGATCAACATCCCCCATATCATCCTACAGCCACTGTTCCGGGAGGACGCTGGCTACAAGACCGAGCAGATCAAGCCGGTAGCCATCTTCCAGGCCACGCCGATCGGTCTTGCCGTGTCGAAGGACAGCCCCTATGACAGCCTGGAGGAGTTCATCGCCGCCGGCAAAGAAAAACCCGGCAGCATCACCATCGGTGGTTCAGGTACCTACTCCGGGCACCACCTGGCCACGCTCCAGCTCGAAAAACTGAGCGGCGCGAAATTCGAGTACGTGCCCTTCACAGGGGCCGCCCCGCAGTTGCAGGCCTTCCTGGGCGGCCACGTGGAGGCAATATTCGGTAACTCCAACGACCTGGTGCAGCACCAGGACAAGATGAAGATCCTGGCGATCGGTTCCCAGGAACGCTTCACGGCTCTGCCAGACGTGCCGACCTTCATCGAACTCGGTTACGACATGACGGCCAGTATCGACCGCGGCGTCGGTGTACCCCCGGGCACCGATGACGAAATCGTAAAGATCCTGGAAGAGGCCTTCATGCGGATCGCCAATAACGAGGCTGTCCAGGAACAGATGGTCGCGGAAGGCTTTGAGCCCAGGGCAATGAACGCGGCCGAGTCCCTGGAATACATTCAGGCCAAGACCGTTGAATACACCGCCGTCATGGAAGAACTGCGGGCCGCCGGACAATAAGCAATAATGTGCCGGCCCCAGCCGGGCTTTCCGGGCCGCCCGCCCCGGAAAGCCCGGGGCGGGCGGCGATTATTCAAGAAGGGGCGACGGCCATGAGCGAACATCTAATGGTCGCCTTGGGGAATGTTTTTGATCCGGTCAACTTCCTTTTCTTGGCTGTGGGAGTGGCCGCAGGAATTATCGTGGGTGCCCTTCCGGGACTGACCGCCACTATGGCCCTGGCGCTGCTGGTTCCCTTTACCTTCACGATGGAGCCCGGCATGGCGCTGATGGTACTGGGCGGAGTGTACGTAGGCGCGATTTACGGCGGGTGCATCGCGGCGATCCTGATCAACACGCCGGGCACGCCGTCCGCCATTGCCACTACTTTTGACGGTTATCCCCTGACCAAAAAAGGAAAGGCCGAACACGCCTTGGTAACTGCGGCATTCAGTTCCGGAATAGGCGGCATATTCGGCGCCATCGTCTTGTTGTTGTTGACACCGCTCCTGGCGGAAGTGGCCCTCAAATTCGGGCCGCCCGAGTATTTCTGGCTGGCGGTCTTCGGCCTGACCATCATCGCTACCCTGTCTACCGGTTCGATGCTGAAGGGGCTGATGGGTGGGGCTTTCGGAGTATTGCTGAGCACCATCGGCATCGCCCCGATTGGCGGCGACATGCGTTTCACTTTCGGGTTTCACCAACTGCAAGCCGGTGTGGAGTTGATCGTGGCCCTGATTGGCTTTTTCTGTATCCCGGAAGTCCTGCTCATGGTGGAAAGGAAGTTCAACCGGTACGGTAGCGTTACGTACAAGCCCCAAAAAGGCGTGGCGAAGTCGGTGATCCTGGAACTGCTCAGGAAACCGGTGCTGCTCCTGCGCTCTTCGGTCATCGGTTGTTTTGTAGGCATCGTGCCCGGGGCCGGCGGCAATATCGCCGCCCTGGTTTCCTATAACGAGGCGGTACGCTTTGCGAAAAACAAGAGTAAATTCGGCACGGGCACCATCGACGGCGTGGCCGCGGCGGAAGCAGCCAACAATTCCGAAGTGGGCGGGTCACTGGTGCCGCTGCTCTCTCTTGGGATTCCCGGGGCCGCGCCAGCGGCAGTAATCCTGGGCGCCTTGATGTTGCAGGGCCTGCGGCCAGGGCCGGAGCTGTTTTCCGTCTTCGGTGGCATTACCTACACGTTTCTGATCTCTCTTATTTTTGCCAATGTTGTCATGTTTGTGCTGGGTTTTTACGGCTCCCGACACATCGCCCGGCTGATCAACCTGTCGCCCAACCTGCTGGCGCCGATGATCGTGTTCCTCACGGTGATCGGATCCTTCGCGATTCGAAACAATATGCTCGATGTGAGCATCATGGTTTTCTTCGGATTGGTAGGTTATTTAACTAAAAAGATGGGCTTTCACCCCGGACCCATTTGCCTGGGATTGATCCTCGGACCTATATTGGAGAACGGACTGGTGCAGTCTATGCTCCTGGGCAAGGCGACGGGCAGCATGTTCCACGTATTTTTCACCAGGCCGATTTCGATGGTGTTGATCGTGCTCAGCCTAGTGTCGGTAACCCTGCCAGCCATTGCCAGCCTGCGGGCCTGGAACCAGGAACGTAAGGGAGGTGTCTCCACTGCTTAATAGCACGTTCCTTTCCGCGCTGGTGTTTTTGTTCGTGGCTGTCGGAGTCTGGTACATGAGTAGTTCCTACTCCGAAATGGGGCGGCTCGTACCACAAGTAGCCGCCGCCGCCCTGGCCGTTTTCAGCGTCATCCAACTGGTGGTCGCGGTAGTACAAAGAAAAGAGGAAAGGCCCTTTGCTGGGGTTGTCGTCAAGCGCTTATTGGTACTGGCAGCCGGCACTGTCGCCTATATAGTCCTGATACTATACCTCGGCTTCCTTTTCGCCAGCTTTCTTTTCCTGATGTTTTTCTTCTGGTTCCTCAGCCTTGGTCAGGAAGAGCGGCCCGGCGTACTGCGGATGTTGCTGCTCGCCGTGGGGATCAGCCTCGGATTTTTTCTTCTGTTCAACAACGTATTCCTGGTACCCTTGCCTCAAGGTTTATGGTTTGGGGGTTAAGCCTTTTCTTAATATCTCCTTGCTATTCGACAAAATACAGCAAAAGATGTCTTTATTCGCGGAAGGAGCCCGCGTGCTGGGCGCGGAAAATACAGGTGTCGCCCAGATATTGCCGAAACAGGAAACCAGCTTGCCTTTTTCCAGCTAACATGTCAAGCCACCGCCACCAGTTGTATTCTAATGCGCTTGCAAACCTGCCGGGCACTCTGGAATCGCCCTAGGAAGTAGATAGTAATTGTTTACTCCCGCCATTTAGGAAGAAGTGGTCTGTTAGCGCGCTAAGCGGGTAAGTAACAATATGGGGCATAAAAACGACGGAGGTTTGCGGTCGTGCAACTGACACTGGTTTTGGGGGCCGCCGGACCGGTTAGCCTGTCCGTACACTACGCCGGCCTGGTGCAGGGGCTGCTTTACCGGGTGATGGAAAACCCGGCGCTGAAGAGCTACCTGCACGAGCAGGGTTTCGCCTACGAGAACAGGCGCTTTAAGCTTTTCACCTTCTCCCGGCTGATGAGCGGGGTGGTGCGTTACGACCGCAACACGGGGAACCTCCTCCTGAAGCCCCCACTCTACCTGGTTATTTGCTCCCCGGTTTCCTTCATCCTGCAGGAGATCGGCACCGGCCTTTTGCGGCGGGGGTGGCTGCGCCTGGGCCCGGCCCGCCTGGAGGTGCGGGAGATGTATATCGCCGCGCTGCGGGTGGCCCAAAGTACCGTTCGGGTGCGCATGCTCTCCCCCCTGGTCGTCTACAGCACCCTGTTAACCGCAAGCGGCCGCAAATTCACCTATTATTACTCGCCGTTCGAGCCGCGCTTTTCCGAACTGGTGCGCGAAAACCTGGCTAAAAAACATGCTCTTATCCACGGCCGTCCGGCACTCGCGGACGGCTTTGCCATCCGGCCGGTGGGCGTTACCGAGAAAGACCACAAGATCACCCGCTACAAAGATACCATCATCAAGGGGTGGATGGGGGAGTACGAACTTGCCGGTGATCCGGATCTGCTGCAGGTCGCCCTGGACGCCGGGCTGGGCAGCAAGAACTCCCAGGGCCACGGCTGTTGTACGCTCGTGCAGCGGGGAGGAAAAGATCCGTTTTAACTAACGGGCGGGCAAACGGGCTGATGAGCGAACAAGGGTGTAAGTATGGAGCGGATGACCAACAAGCGGTGCGGTGCGGAGATTCTGGTGGCCACCTTGGGCGTGGAGCCCCAGGTGGTGACCATCACCCTGGACCGGCTTTTGGCCGCCGGCCGGACCATCGGCGAGGTAGCCGTGGTGCACACCCTGGACGCCGGCGTCCGGGAGGCGCTGGCGGTGGTCGCGGCCGAGTTCGGGAGGGGCTTTTATCCCGGCGTGCGGCTGCGGGCCGTTCCCGTGACCGGGGCCCGCGGGGCGGTCACGGATTTCCACGGGGAAGAGTGCCTGCGGGCGCTGCTGGGCACCCTGTACGGGGAAGTGCGCCGGGCGCGCCAACAAGGCGTGACGGTGCACCTTGGCGTCTCCGGCGGCCGGAAGGTGATGGGCATTATCGGGATGGTGGTGGCACAACTGCTTTTTGGGCCGGAGGACCGCGTCTGGCACCTGGTCACCGCTGGCTGGCACCCGGGGGTCCGGCGTCGGCTGCACCTGACGCCGGCCGACCGAGCCTGGCTGGTGCCGGTGCCGGTCCTGCGCTGGGCCGAGGCTGGCACCCTGATGCGGACGGTGGCCGAACTAGACGACCCGGCGGAGGTGGTGGCCTGGTACGAGCGGCTCACCCGCGCCGCCGCGGCCCGGCGCCGCGCCGAGTTCGTCCGCCGCTGGCTCACGCCGGCCGAGCGGAAGGTGGCCCGCCTGGCCTGCCGCGGCCTGGACAACGCGGCCATCGCCGCGGCGCTCGGCAAACGGGAGCAAACGGTGGCCAACCAGCTCCGGGAGGTGTACGCCAAACTGCGGGAGTGGCTGGGCTACCCGGAGGCGAACGTGGGCCGCAGCGCGCTCATCGCCGAATTCGCGCCTTATTTTGCCGGCGCGGGGGAGGAGAGAGCGGGAAGGTGAGAAAGCCTTGATTCTGTTGAATTTTTCGCATCCGTTTACCGCCGTGCAGTTGCGGCAATTGGAGGCGCTTACCGGGAAGAAGATCGAGCGGGTCATCGAGATCAACGCCCAAATCGATCCGCAGCAGCGGATCGCCCCGCAGGTGCCGCACAGACCTAAGGTCCAGCACCTCAACGCCGCGCCGTTCCCGGGTGGGTCATTCACGACGGTGCCCCCACCGGCGAACGAATGGAAATGCGCGTCTGTTTTTGAGGGAGGAGGTTGGAGAAAAAGCTTATGGGCCAGGATTACCTGATTATCTTTCATATCGGGCCGGTTCAGGACTTCATCGCTACGGCGCGACGCAGCCGCGACCTGTGGTTCGGCTCGTGGTTGCTGAGCGAGTTGGCAAAGAAGGCGGCGCTGGAAGTTGTGCATCAGAACGGCGGCAGGCCTGAGAGTTTAGTCTTTCCGGCGCCAAAGGATCCTGCCGAGTTGCAACCGGGGACACCCTTCAATGTGCCCAACCGCATTGTGGCGGTCGTGAAGCGGACTCCGGACGGGTTGGTCGAATTGGCGGAGGAGGTCTGGCGAGCTGTTTTCGCGCACCTCAACAAACTCTGCGACGGCGCCTTCGCTGAAATCAAGGGCGAGTTTGACCGCACCGCGGCGTGGCGCCAGGTCGAGGATTTCCTCGAGTTCTTCTGGGCGGCCCATCCCTTGGGCGACAACTACGAAAAGACGCGCGCCCTGGTCGAGGCTTTGCTGAACACCCGGAAGGCAACGCACGACTTTGCGCCCGTTTGCTGGGAGAGTGAGGCGCCCAAGTGTTCGCTCGACGGGTGCCGGGAGTCGGTCATTCCCGAACGCGCTTACCGTCAATCGACCAAAAAAGAAAACGAACTTCACACCAAGTACGGTGTAAGGCCCGGCGAGCGACTGTGCGGGGTATGTCTGCTGAAGCGGCACGGCCAGCGGGGAAAAGAAGAGCGTTTTTTCAGTACCTCTCACGTCGCTGCCCTTCCTTTGCTGGAAAGGCTCACTGAAAAACATCGCCCGCTCGTTGAGGCGTACATTACAAAGCTGAAGGAACTCGATATTATGCGGGACGCCCTTGGCACGGTTGGGGAATCTCATCCGGTGTTCGAGCGGCACGACGGTTATTTGTTGTTTTCGGAGCGCCTTCATGAATACCTCCCCGAAAACCGGCTGCCTCAAGCCAAGGAGACGCTACGCCACTTTCTGAAGCAAGCCTTTGGTGGGAAAGAGCCGCTTCCTTATTATGTTCTTTTGCTGGCAGACGGCGATCATCTGGGCCGGGTGATTGATGCGCAGAAGACGCCTGGCGCCCACCGCGCGCTTTCCCGGGCGCAGAGCATTTTCGCGCAAGAGGCGCGGGATATCGTTCGGGAGCACCGCGGTTCACTGATCTATTCCGGCGGTGATGATGTCCTGGCGCTAGTGCCTCTGCACAAGGTGCTGGCCTGTGCCCGTTGCTTGGCCGAAACCTTCCGCCGGCGACTGGCAAACTTCAAGGCGGACGACGGCCGCACTTCGCCGACGCTGTCCGCCGGCATTGTAATCGCCCACCATCTTGATCCTTTAGCCGATGCTTTGGAACTGGCGCGGGCGACCGAGAAGGCGGCGAAATCGGTATCGGGCAAGAACGCGCTGGCGGTAACGCTCAGCAAACGAAGCGGGGCGGCGCGGACCGTTAAAGGTGCCTGGGGCACACTAGACCGGTGGTTGGAATGGTTCACTGATCTACACCGGGCCGAGGCTATACCTGATGCTGCCGCCTATGAATTGCGAGACCTTGCCAGGATGCTTGCGGTACCGGATGGTGTCCCAGACGAGGGGTTGAAGGCCAGACTTCAGGAAGCAGCGCGCTTGGAGGCTATCCGCATCTTGCGGCGCAAGAAAGCTAAACGGGGTGCAGAGCCAATTGCGAAGCCAGTATTAGAGGAGCTGGAAAAGCGACTGGCAGAAGGTGAGTTTTCGTTTGAAAAGCTTAACCAGCTGGCAGACGAGCTCGTTATTGCGCATGAATTCGCTGTGGCAATGGACCTTGCTGGTGAGCGCATGTTGGCAACATCAAACGGGGAGGTGAGGCCAAAGTGAGCGTCTGGATCATTGAACCCCGCGATCCTTTGATTGTCAGGGATGGTCGTCCTTTCGGGCCGTTTCCTGGTGCGCGGGCGTTTTCCCTGAAGTTCCCGTTTCCGTCTACTGTGGCAGGGGGTGTCCGCACACGCGTCGGTCTGTACAAGTACGGCCGGTTTGGTCCTGATGTTATACAAGAAATTAAGCGCATTCGGGTGCGGGGGCCGTTGCTGGCGGAGTTGGAGACAACCGGCGAGGACGTTGCTGAGTGGCTGGTCCCGGCACCGGCCGATGCCCTGTTGCTCGATTTGGAGCCGGCTGATCCGGGCAGGGCGATGCTTAAACGGCTGGTGCCGCTGGAGCTGCCTTCAGGGGCAAAGACCGATCTGAGTACTATAGTCCTGGAGGAAGTAGCGCTGGTCGGGCTGCCGCAACGTGATCCCCGCAAGCCCTGCAAGGCAGCACCGGGCTTTTGGCGGTGGACTTTCTTTGAAAAATGGCTGGAGATGCCCGTTGATCAGGAGGTAACCTTTGCCGCCATGGGGCACGATGGCCCGGTTCCAGAAGTACGGATGCACGTGGGCATAAGACCCGAGACGCAAACGGCCGACGAAGAACGCGGGGCGCTGTTCCAGACCCGCGGCCTGGAGTTTGCCCGCTTGGCCGAACCCGGAAAGCTGAAATCCGCCCGCCGGCTGGGCCTGATCGTGGAGGCGGACACCACCGGCTTAAAGCCGGGCATTGCGCCCCTCGGCGGAGAGCGGCGCCTGGTCTACTGGCGGTCGAGCCGCCAGGCGTTTCCCACCCTTTCCCCAGACTTGAAACAGAAGATCCTTGACCAGCGGCACTGCCGCCTTATCCTGCTGACCCCAGCCTGCTTCCTAGACGGCTGGAAACCGAGGTGGCTGCTTGACCGGCGGGAGGGCGTAAAACCAACCCTGCGGGCGGCGGCGGTTAAACGGCCGGCGGTGGTATCCGGCTGGAGTTTCGAGCATGGCAAACCCAAACCCACCCGCCGCCTGGCGCCGGCCGGCACCGTCTACTTCCTGCGGCTGGAGGGCAAAGAGGCGGCCATAGCGCGGTGGCTCGAAGCCGTCTGGATGCAGGCCGTCAGCGACGGAGAGCAGGACCGCCGCGACGGTTTCGGCTTGGCCGTGCTGGGGGCCTGGGACGGTAAGTTACGCCCGATGGAGGTGGAAAAAGAGCATGCGCAAGCTGCCACGAGATGAAAGCAGGGCGGAACTCGTCCCGCCGGCGGTCGAACCCCGCCTTGACCGGCGGTTGGCGGGTACCAAGGAGGTTTCATTGATAACTCAAGTCCGCCACTACGAACTGATTACGCCGCTTTTCGGCGGCGGGGTGGACCCGGGCGAAGCCGACCCGTTAACGATTATCCGGGGCCCGGCAATCCGGGGTCAGTTGCGCTTCTGGTGGCGGGCTTGCCGGGGCGGGCAGTTCAACGGTGACTTGCGGATGATGAAAGAGGCGGAAGATGAACTTTGGGGAGCGGCCAGCACGGAAAAGGAACCACGCCCGTCCCTGGTGCAGATCAGACTGGAAATCGCCAACGGTGGACAGCACGTCCAGCCTTTTGAGAGTCGGACCCGACCTTCCCCGAATTGGAGGGACTTAGCTTACGCTACCTTTCCTTTGCAAGATAAAAACCCTCCCGGCGAAGTAAGAACGGGAGTAAAATTTAAGCTCACCCTCACCTATCCCCAAAAGCGGAGGGCAGAAGTTGAAGCCGCCCTGTGGGCCTGGGAGACCTTCGGCGGTGTTGGTGCCCGTACCCGGCGCGGCTTCGGGGCATTGAAACTGCTTCGAATCGATGACAAGCCGGTACCGTTACCCGGGGCTGCTGACGTAGTAACGCAGATCCGCGAAGGGCTGCAACGGCACGTGACTGCCGGGGAGTGGCCCGCCCAAGTACCCCATCTTGCGCCCGCGCTCACAATGAAGGTGACGCAAGGCCATCCGAACCCAAAGGCCGCCTGGACGTACTTGATCAAGCAGCTGAAAGCGTTCCGCCAGGCCCGTAATTCCGGCGTTTCGCCCCGGCAACCCGGGCGCAGCCGGTGGCCGGAACCGGACGCCATCCGAAAACTTACGGGTAACCGGGCCCCAAAGCACCGCCAGGCTCTGCTAAATATTGACAAGTTTCCGCGGGCGGCGTTCGGTTTGCCGATTGTGTTTCATTTCAAAGACGCTGGGGACCCGCAAGATACTATCCTGCAAGGAAAAGCTTGCGACCGCTTGGCCAGCCCACTTATTCTCCGCCCCCTGGCCTGCGCCGATAGCGCGGTTGGCTTGGCAGTGATTCTGGAAGGAACAGGTCTGATGGCACTGCCCGGAGGCCTAGCACTCAAAGAAGCAAAAGGGGTAACGGGCAAGAGTTGGCCGGTGGAGGCTGGGCTCAGCAAAGTCGAAGCCAAGAAGATCGAGCCGCTCAACGGCAACCCCGCCCTTTTGGAAGCCTTTCTGGAATTTTTAAATTCTTCTTAAGGAGGTTTGAGACGCAATGAACGCCCGCTTGCTTTTCATTCACGCCTTCTCCCCCCTGCACGCCGGGACCGGACAGGCGGTGGGGGCGATCGACCTGCCGGTCGCCCGGGAGAAGGCCACCGGTCTGCCTTACCTTCCCGGTTCCTCCCTTAAAGGGGTGTTGCGGGAGGCCTGCCCCGATGAGGAATTGCGCAGATGCGTCTTCGGCCCGGAACCCAGCCACGCTAGCGACTACGCGGGCTCGGTGCAAATCTCAGACCAGCGGCTGTTGGTGCTGCCGGTCCGAAGCCTCAAAGGCACGTTCGCCTGGGTGACCGCCCCGTTTATTCTGCGCCGTTTCTTGCGGGACGCCGGCTGTGCCGCCGTTTCCGGCCTGCCAACGGCGGTGCCTTCTCCCGCGGGGGTGCGTTCCTGCCTGGTTCCGGGCAACGCGGAGGTCATCGTGCACAACGGCCGGGTTATCCTGGAGGATCTCGACCTTGACGGCCAAGACGACGCCGGGACGCAGGCTTGGGCGGCTTGGATCGGCGGCCAGGTTTTCGCCGACGACCCGGATTGGCAGGCCGTTTTTACGGCGCGTTTCTGTGTCGTGCACGATGACGTCCTTGGTTTTCTATTGGAGACCGCTACCGAAATCACGGCGCGCATAAGGTTGCAGGAAGAGGCGAAAACGGTCCAAGAGGGCGGGCTCTGGTATGAAGAAGCACTTCCCGCGGAGACCGTACTCTCGGGGTTGATTGTGGCGACGCCCGTCATGGCGGAGGCGGATGAGGTATTCCGCACGCTGGCCGACCTGGTGGCTGGGCCGCTGCAGTTGGGTGGCAAGGCGACGGTCGGGCGAGGGCTTTGCCGGCTGCGGCTGACGGGGGGGGTTAGCCGTGCGGACACGTAGCCAGGAATATGCGGCACAAGTTTTTGCGCAGGTGGCAAAGGTGGGCGAAGATGAGCGCCGGAAGTACGGCTCCCTGGCCCACCGGCTGCCGGTGCTTGTGCGCACCGCCGGGTTGGCCCAGGCGCTAGCTTTCGTCGAGGCGCGGGGCAGCCAGGCGGGGGAGAAATTACTGGCGCACATCGCCGAAGTTGTTCAGGAAAAAGAACTGCTTAAGCGCAGCCGCGAGGCCGAACTTGAGGAATACATGGATCTTACCCGTAAGGTGCTGGACGCCTTGGTCTGGTACAAACGGTTCGCCCAATCGGTACTGGGCGTGGAGGCGACCGCGGATAAGGGGGTGGACGGATGAGCACGCGCCGGGCCTGCCTGACCAGCGTCGAAAAGACAGCGACAACCAACGCCGGCCTTTGGCTCGACCGGTTCATCCGCAACCAGGACCGGGAAGATAAGGGCAGCCGCCGCGATCTGGTCCGGGAGGCCGCAGAGATTCCGGGAGGAGAAACCTACGCCCGCTGGTTTGAGCGCTGGCGGCAGGTGCTGCGGGATTGCGGGGTCGAATGCCGGGAAGCCGAAGTTGCCGGGCGCATGGCCGTGGGGTTGGGCGCGGAGGGGGTACTGGAGACCGCGATTGCTTTGCACCGCACCTGCGGCGTGCCCTACATCCCCGGCAGCGCGCTGAAGGGGCTTGCCGCCGCCTTTGCCCGCCAGCATCTGGGCGAAGATTGGCAGCCGCACACCCCGGCCTACAAAATAGTCTTCGGGGATACCGCGGCCGCCGGATACGTCACTTTTTTTGACGCCCTGCCGCTGCCGGGCAAAAGGCTCTTATATCCTGATGTTCTTACGGTGCACCACCAAGAGTATTACAAGGGCACTGGTGCCCCGCCCGCTGATTGGGACAGTCCCAAGCCGGTCCCGTTTCTCGCGGCTACCGGTAAGTATTTAATTGCCTTGTCCGGCCCGGTGGAGTGGGTGCAAACGACTTTCGAGATTCTGTCCCACGCTCTTTGGCACCAGGGGATCGGCGCGAAAACGTCCAGTGGCTACGGGCGTTTGAAACTAGAAGCGAAGGCACCTGTTGATCCGCGAAAGGCACAGGTAGGTCAGCTGGTCGAACAAATCCGGGCTCTGAAACCTGCGGAGGTTGCGGGGCGGATCCACGCTTTTTACGAGCAGTGGCGCACGTTGGAGGGCGATCCCGGGTCCAAACGCCGCGTCGCGGAAGCCATCGTGGCCAAAGTCAAAGAAGCCGGGCGTGCGAAGCAGTCACGCAAGAGGGATTGGTACCAGGAGTTGCTTAAAAGCCTCCGGTAGTTTTGGCGAAGCCGGGCCGATAACTTTTTAGCAATTGGGCACTGCCCAGTCTTTGGCTGAAATGGTAGCAAATAAGAGGCGTGGCAGGCTGGAGTAATGAAGGAGGGAAATAAGCACATGGCCACCGTACTCGTGGTTTCGGTGGGCGGTTCCTGCGCCCCGGTGGTGAATGGCTGCCGGGAGTTTAAACCGGACTTCGTCTACTTCCTGTGCTCGGGGGGCAAATCGGCGAGCACCGTGGTGGTGGACGGGGACGGGAATCCCTGCGGTGATCCCCGGACAGTTTCGTGTCCAGAATGCGGGAAGAGCATTCCTCTGGGTGACCCCAGAGGCCCTTCCATCACTCGCCAACTGGGGCTTAGTGCCGACCGGTACGAGAAGGTCTTGGTGGAAGACCCGGATGACCTGGAGGCGCTTTTCCGGGCGTTAGACGAGATCGACCGCCGCGTACGGAAGCGCTTTGCCGGGCAAAAAGTAGAGGTGATCGCCAACTATACCGGAGGGACCAAGACCATGTCGGTAGCGTTGGCCCTGATGGCCGTGCTCCGCCGCTGGGATCTATCACTCAGCAAGGGGCCGCGCAAAGACCTCATCAAGGTGAAGAGCGGCGACATCCCGGTGCGAGTGGACCAGTCGCCCTTCGTCATCGACTATCACCTGGAGCGCATGCGCGAGCTTTTGAACCGCTACGATTACCGGGCGGCCGACGAGGTGCTGGGGGGGCTTATCCGGCGCAGCCCACAGACCGCCCGGGAGGAACTTTTGCGTTTGCGCCGCCTCTGCCGGGCCTTCAGTCTTTGGGATGCCTTCGACCATTCCGGCGCCTACGAAATTCTGGAGGGCAGCGGCGGTTCGTCACTTGAGCCCTACATCAAGGCGGCGGCCCGGCTTTCGCAGCCGGAAAAGTCCGGGGCCGCTTATGAGGCGGTGGTGGATCTGCTTTACAACGCCGAGCGCCGGGCGGAGCAAGGGCGCTACGACGACGCGGTGGGGCGGCTTTACCGGGCCCTGGAACTTTTAGCCCAATTGCGGTTGCGGATGCCTTACGGCTTAGACACCGGCCGCATCGACGTCTCCGCCTTGCCGGAGGGCTTGCGGGCGAAATACGCCAGCCGGCAGGAGGGCGGCCGGCCGCTGCAATTGGCCCTCGTGCAGGCTTACCTGTTGTTGGACGATTTGGAAGACGGTCTGGGCCGGCTTTTCCGCCGGGAGGAAAAGCGGCTGTTAAACGCGCTCCAGAAGCGGAACCACTCCATTATGGCCCACGGGCAAAACCCCATCGGCGCCGCTGGCTACCAGGAGGTGCTGGAGACCGTCCGACCGTTTGTCAAAGAAGCCCTGGCACAGGTCGGTTTTAACTCCGCCTGCCGGCAGCTGCCGCGCGCCGAACTCTGTGGGTTGGTAGAAGAGAGAGGTGGCGGCGCGGGCGCTGGCCACAGATGACGCAGATGATTTGGTAGTTAACTACTAAAAAACTTGGTAGCCGAGAGCCTCGCCAGGGGTTCCGGCTGGTGCTAGTGTTTTTGTAACTGTTAAGTGGAGATGAATCCGTTTGCGGGCGTCTTGTTCGAGGTGGTATCACCGGTGAAGGAGGGGGACGATGTTTCTTGAGCGGTTGGTTGCCCTGGGGAGGCTGTTTTTGGGCTACGGCCTGGCGCCGGCCGAATTTTTAAAACTCCTCACAGATGTTCAGGATGATTCGCGTTTCCTGGCGAACGTGGTCGTGATTGAGATCGCTTTAAACGGCGGTTTCCGGGCGGAAAGGCTTCCTTTGCAGGTATGGGGCGAATATGAGGAGGAAGAGGTTCCGGCAGGGAAAAAGGCCAAGAAGAACAAGAAGCGGCGCATGGTTTTTCGCCCGGACGTGGCGCGGGGTTTGGGTCTGCCTTTCGTGCGTCCGGCCGGCGGCAATCTCACGCAGCCGCAGGGCCGGTACGGGCTGCCCGTCTACCCGGTTTTTCCCGCGATGTGGAAGGAGCTGAGTCAATCTGCCGCCAGTTTTCTCCGGGGGCGCCTGGATCGTACGGAAAACCTCGCCCGCCCCTTCTCCGCAACAGAAATCAAACAGGTGGCGGATCTCCTCCAAACGACGGCCGCGGAAATCCAAGGCCGGCTTGACGCGGCCAATTCGGGCTATGGCCTGGTAGTACTGGCCGTTCCTGCGGAAGAGGGTCCCTATCGGTACCTTGACCGCCCGCCCAAGCCGGGAGACCGGGACCGCATTTTGGTGGGTGAAAGCGTGCTTTCCCCCGGGCGGTACATTGTCGGTGATCTGGCCCGGATCGCCGGGTGTTTCAAAAGTTCAAAAATCTTGGAAGGCGCGGAAAAGGGTACGGCCGAGCGCTGCCGCTTGTGCGCGCGGGATGAAGCACCGGCGGTATCGATGTATTCCAAGGCCTGGTCGTGGCTGGCTCCTACCTGGCACCCACCCTTTTCCGCCCGTTTCAAGAAAGGAGATAAGGTGACCGACCTCGCGGCGGCGGTAGGGGCGCTGTGCGCCGATTGTTACCTGGCCTTGACGGTGGGGGCGGGGATCTTTAAAGAGGTGTCCGGAGTGTTGCCGTTGTGGCTCCGGCGGGAACTCTTTCTGCCGGTGGCCTCGGCGGGGGGACGGCGAGAAGCAGCGAAGGGGGGGAACGTGCCGGCGATCCAGGGAACAGTGTTGGTGTTGCCGCTGCAGGAACCGGGGGCTGAAGACGGAGTGTTCTTGAAAGAGGCGCTGGACCGGTACCGACGGCGGCAGCCGCTCCGCCCGGGACGCAACGACCGGGCCCTGGCGGCGATCACCGGGTTTGAAGCCACCCTGCCCGAAGAACTAGGCAGTGACCACTACCGCCTGGCGATGGTGTATTATACCGAATCCAACGCCGATATCCACTTGCGGGCCGTGGTCGAGGATGTCCTGCCGTCGGTGGTGGCCACGCTGCAAGAGGTGATCGGCGTGGTGCTGGCACAGGCGGTACCGGTACGCCAGGAGCTCAAACTCCCGGCCGGGGGGTGGGTCGCTGAACGCTACGGGTCGTTACCCTATTTGCTGGTCCGGGCGTACGGCGGCTGCTATCTCTGGTCGGTGCTGGCCAAGGTGCTGCACCGCCGCCCACTGGACTGGAAACCGTTTGTGGCCGGGGCGGCCTCCAGGATGGCCGGCCAAGCGCAAGCCTCCGTGTTGGGGACCGAGACCGCCCGGCGCCAGAACTGGTCCGAGCTGAAAGAGGAGGTGTATTTCTACACGCTTTTCCGGTATTTTTTCCGCCGTTATCACCAGGTAGTTTTCCAGAAAGGAGGGAGAGAGTTGCGTGACTGGCGGGAACTACAAGCGGTCCTGACCGAGAGGCCGCCCGAAGAAATGCACTTTCAGACGCCGGAGGAGCTCGGCTTCGCCGCTGGATACTTGGCGCGGCAGTTTGGGCGTTGGTACTACGGCAAACTCCAGAAGGATTTCTTGCGGCACCGGGTGATGACCTTCGGTTCCGAACTCCGCCCCGACGATGTCTGGCGGCGGGCGTTGAGTCGTTTTCAAGAGTACGCGCTGAAGGTGGACCTGCGCGTAACTGACGAGTTCCGCCGGCGGGCGGCGGTGGTGGAGTGCGAATACCGACGGTTGCGGCCGGTCGTGGCCAAAGAAAAGGATGAGTTTATCGCCGCTTTCTGGAGCGGCTATGCCCTAGCGCTGCCGGCCGAGCAAGCCGGGCAAGACAATCAAAACCAGCAAAACGGGAGTGAGGCCTCATGAGTGTGGCGAGTGGCGAAATTCTGTTTGTAAAAGCGGTCAAAGACGGGATTCCCAACCGGGATCCCCTGAACGACAGCGATGCCCGCCGCCTGTTCGGTGAAGAGGACGGCCGGATTTCGCTGTCCGACGTCAGCATCAAGCGCGATGTGCGGGATTACGTGCTGGCCCGTTATCCCGACGGCGGACCGGAAAAGCGCTACTTCGTTTGGTGCCGGGAAGAGCGCACGCCGGACGGAAAGCTGCTCGGCCGGGACCGGTTGGCGAAGGCTATTTTGGCGCGGGTCGGCCAGGAAAAGACCAAGGACAAGCAAAAAGGCCTGATGGCGGCGGCGTTTGACATGCGTGTTTTCGGGGCGGTGTTCAGCGTGGAAGGAGCGAGTTTTCACCAGACCGGGCCGGTGCAGTTCGGCTGGGCGCATTCTTTGCACCCAGTAGAGACCAAGTACGTCCAAGGCACGACGGTGATGCCCAGCGAAGACATCAAGGTGGAAGAAAGCGGTGCGGAAAGCGGGAAAGGCCAGGGGACCGTCTGGACCAGCTATTATCTTCCCTTTGCCGTGTTTGCCATGCCCGGGGTGATCAACGCCACTTTGGCCCGTACGACGGGGATGACCGCCGCCGACTTGGAAGTGATGCTGGAAGGACTTTGGAAGGGCACGCTGCACCGGCAGGCCCGGGGGCGCGGGATACAGCAGCCGCTCCTGCTGGTGCACGTGGAATACAACGACGATTTCTTCCGCATCGGTTATCTGGAAGACTACGTCGCCTTGCAGCCGGGGCGGGAAGAGTGGCTGGGCAGCAACCCGCCGACCGGGATTTCCGAGGTGACCCTGGAGGTGCACGGGCTGGCCCGGGTTTTAGCAGAATTCAGCAGCAAGATTAAGCGCGTGCGCTGGTGGAAGCATCCCGATTTTGCCCTTGATGGGAAGTTGCCCCAAGCACCGGAAACGGTATGGTAACGGCAGCGGGGGTGAAAGAGATGGCCGCCGAAGCGGGCCCCATTGAGGTGCTGATGTTCACCTTGCGGGGCAAACTGGCCCATTTCCGCCAACCGGACACCACGGTGACCCAAGGAACCTATCCCTTTCCGCCGCGTCCAACGTTGCACGGACTGCTGGGCGCGATCCTGGGTATCGATCACCACGGCCCGGATTGGCCCCGTTTTCTGGCCGGCGAGCATTATCTCGGTCTCCGTTTGCTCGCGCCGGTGCGGACCGTGTGTATGCAAATGTCTCTGCTAGGCAAGGGATTTGTGAGCAGCGGGAAAAATTTTAACCGCCTCACGGTGATGGAAATGGTTGTGGCACCCGCCTACCGGGTTTATTATGCCGGTGAGAGCCTGGACGCCTTGCGGAATAAATTGGTCAACCGGCAGAGTGTGTTTCATACCTATCTGGGAGCCGCTTTCTGTTTGACTTTTCCCGTTTTCGAAGGGGTTTGCGCGGGAAGGCCCGTAGCGCCGGCCGAAGGAGAGGCGGTGCGGGTACATACGGTGGTGCCGCAGGAGGCGGTGGCACGGGTGGAACTGGAGGCGCCCGCCGCCTACGCGGCGGCCCGCGGGATGCCCTACCACCACCGGGGCGACCGAACTTTTTCCGGAGCAACCACCGTCTATTACGAGATCAACGGCGGCCCCTTGAAGGTGGTCTTAGCGGCACAGCCGAAGGTGGCCTACCGGCTGGTAGCCCTCCCTTCCGGGGAGGTGGCCTGCTTATGGTAGGTTATCCCCTGGCGGACTGCTGGGCCCGCCCGCCGGACGAAGCCGGGCGGGAGCATCTTTTGGCGGATCACCTGCGCGCGGTGGCGGCCGCCATGGGGCGGCCGGACGGAGACTACGGGAAGCGGTTGCGCTTTTTGGCCGGTCTGCTACACGATGCGGGGAAAGCAAGCGAGCGGTGGCAGAAATATATCCGGTCTTCCGCCGCGGAAAGGTGCAAAGGTGGGGTACCCCATGCCTTCGCCGGGGCAATGTTGTTTGCCTTGTTGCTGGAGGAGTTGCTGGCGGCGTGGCGCCCGGCCTGGCGGGAGAAAAAGGCGCTGCTCGCAGCGGGGCTGAGTCTTGTCTATTTCATTTACCACCATCACGGACCGGTTCCCGATACGGTGGGGGACTACCCGCCGTGGCAGGGGGAACACGGGGCAGAGGAATTGTTTACTTGTGATTTGCAAGGTATTTTCGCCCTAGCCTCGGGTTATTTTCCCGAGTTGGCCCGGCTGGAGGCCGCCCTGGTGCCGTCCGAACTGTCAAGGAAACTGGCCGGGGTGGCCGCCGCTTGGAAAAAATGGCAGGATGCCGCCCTGGATCACATCGCCGGTGAACTGGAACGCGGCAATCGATTTGCGGCCGGGGCCCGGATCTGTGTGGTCAAAAACCGGGAAAACCACCGCTTGATCACCGGCGATCGGTTGCACGCCGCCGGGATTGATCCCAGCCGCGTACCGGGCGAGACGATCACGGCACCGGAGGCCGAAGCCGCCCTGGAAAGGCTGGAAACATTCTGTGCCCACCGCAAAGAAAACCTGCACCGGGATGGTGCGCGGGGGGAACTGCTGGAGATGCGGGAAAAGAGCCGCCGGGCGGCCCTGACCGCCTTGCGGCGGAATCCGGACGCTCGTTTTTTCACCCTCGAGCTGCCGACCGGATACGGAAAGACGCTAACCGCGCTCAGTGTCGGGTTGGCCGCCGTGGCCGCGGGCCGGGCCAGCCGACTCATTTACGTAGCGCCATATCTTTCTATTCTTTCCCAGGCAGCCGCCGAGATCTCCGCGGCCACCGGCCTCGAAATACTGGTGCACCACCACCTGGCCGCCCTGGAAAAACTGCCGGCCGCGGAGACCGATCCGCTGGAAGCGGTGGCAATGGATACCTGGTCGGCGCCGGTGGTGGCGACCACCTATAATCAGTTTTTCCGAGCCCTCTTCCCGGAGCGCGGCCAACACACCGTGCGGCTTAAGGGATTGCAGGGCGCGTTCGTGATCGTGGACGAGCCCCAGACGGTCGCCGCCACCTCGTGGGTACCTTTCTTGGCCGTGACCGAGGCGGCGGCGCAAGAACTGGACTGCCGCTTCCTGTTCACCACCGCCACGCTCCCGGAATTGAGCGGTGGGGTTTTCGAGTTGGAACCTGTGTCTCTCGGTCGGGAAGACGCTCTTTTCGATCGTTACCGGGTACAGAGCATCGGGTCCCTGGCTGAGGATCAACTGGCGGAGAAGGTGGTCGAAACTTTTCGGGTTCGGGGTGCGACGACGGTGATTCAGAACACCATTCAAGATGCGGCGCTGGTCTACGACCGCATCAAGGCCCTGCTCCGGGAAGACGAAAGGAGGCGGCTTTACTTCTTGTCCGGCCGGCTGACGCCGCTGCACAAGCGGGCGCGCCTGGCGGAAATCAGGCGGGTACTGGACGCCAAAGAACCGGCGCTGGTTGTTTCCACCCAGGTGCTGGAGGCGGGGGTGGATTTGAGCTTTCGGGTTGTATTCCGGGCGCGGCCTTTGTTCCCGTCGGTGATCCAGGCGGCGGGACGCTGCAACCGCCACGGTGAAGGTGAAACTGAGCCCGGGGCGGTTTATTTGTTTGATTTTCGGCGCGGCGGCACCGAGGACACCCGGCGCTACATTTACCGGGATGTCGTGCGGCGGGAAGTAACGGACGTTCTCCTGCAGCGCACACCTGCTTTTGAGGAAAGGGCCTCCGGCCGCCTGATCCGGGACTACTACCGGGAGTGTTTCCGGCGCAATCCTCATCAGGGGGCGCTGCAGAAAATAGAAGCCGCTGCGTACGGACACTGGCGGGAACTGGCCGGGATAGATCCTTTCGGCCCGGAACATCCTACGTGCGGAGTCTTTGTCCCCCGCTCCTATGATAAGGTGCCGGAGGTGGTGCGGCAGGGTCTGGATTATTTCGCTGTAGGCGATCCGGAAGCGCTCTGGACGCGGTACACGGCGCGTGGGTTTCTTGGTACGTTGGATTTTGAAGACCGGCGGCGTTTCATGGCGCTGATGTACCAGTTCCTGGTCCCTGTGCCGGTGGAAGTGGCCCGGGAGGTTGGGGAACCGGTGGCCGACCGGACATTGTTGCGGCTCCGTTATGCAACCTATTACCGGGAGGATATCGGGCTTTCTCTAGTGGCACCGGCCGACGAACCCCTTTCGGAGCAGTTTATTTGAACCTGGAGGGGGAACAGGTGCACGAAAACCGGGTGAGTGGCACCCTCGTTTGGTATTACCACATTTGCCGACGTCAAGTGTGGCTTATTGCGCACCAACTGACCCCGGACGCCGAGGACCCGAACCTGTTTTTGGGGCGACTGATCGACCAAACGTCCTACGCCCGCGAGAAGAAAGAACTGGTAGTCGGCTCCAGCAAGATGGATGTTTACCGGTTCGCCGATGGGCATTTGTTGGTGGGCGAAGTGAAGAAGAGTTCTCGTTCCCGGAAAAGCGCCCGGATGCAGTTGGCTTTCTATTTGAAGGAGCTGGCAGCGCACGGGGTGCAGGCGCAAGGCGAATTGCGCTTTCCGGCGGAAAGGGCGCGGGAAACAGTGGTCCTGGATGCGCCTACTGTGGCGGAGGTGGAAGAAACGGAGCGGGAAATTCTGCGGATCATTTACCAGGAAAAGCCGCCACCCCCGGAAAAATGCCGTTACTGCCGCCGCTGCGCCTACGCCGAATTCTGCTGGGCTTGAGGGAGAGACCGAAGACCGATGAAGAAAACCTTTTATGTGTTTTCGACCGGCGTTTTCCGCCGCCGGGACAATACCCTCTATTTTGAAACCGAAGCCGGGGAAAGGCGATTCATCCCCGTGGAGGATACGGCCGAGATTATGGTTTTCGGCGAAGTGGAGATCAACAAACGTTTTCTCGAATTTCTTTCCCGGAAAGAAATTGTGTTACATTACTTTAATCGTGACGGCTACTACATGGGCACTTTTTACCCGCGCGAACACCTGAACTCCGGTTACATGACGCTCAGGCAGGCCGAACACTATCTCAATCCGGCAAAAAGACTGCTAATAGCGCGGCGCATCGTTGAGGGTGCGTTGAGAAATATCTTGCGGGTGCTGAAATATTACCGCAGCCGGGGCAAGGAACTGACGGAGGTTATCGCGGCCATTGAGAATCTTAATGGGGCGCTGGAAGAATGCGGAGATACAGCGGCGCTAATGGCGGTTGAGGGGAACACCCGCGAATATTACTACCGTGCCTTTGATGCCATCATCGACCAGCATGATTTTGTCTTTGAGGCGCGGACACGCCGCCCGCCCCAAAACCACCTCAACACTTTAATCAGCTTCGGCAACACGCTGTTGTACACTCTCTGTCTCAGTGAAATCTACCGGACACATCTGGATCCGCGCATCGGCTTCCTACACGCAACCAATTTTCGCCGGTTCACCTTGAACCTGGACGTTGCGGAAATCTTCAAGCCGATTATCGTCGACCGGGTCATTTTTACCCTGCTCGGGCGGCGTATGCTAACTGCGGATGACTTCGAAAAAGGAACCCGGGGCTTGCTTTTGAAAGACCGGGGTAAACGCTGTTTTGTGGAGAAACTGGAAGAGAAACTACGCACTACGATTCAACACCGGGAAATAGGACGATCGGTGTCTTATCGGCGCTTGGTTAGGCTAGAACTTTACAAGTTGGAAAAGCATCTTATGGGTGAAAAAGAATATATTCCGTTTGTAATGACCTGGTGACCAAACCGTAGTGAGGGGGTTAAAACCTGTTTGTAATCCTTGTTTATGATGCCAACGTCAAAAGGGTGGCCAAGATGTTAAAAGCTTGCCGCAAATATCTCCATTGGGTACAAAATTCGGTTTTTGAAGGGGATATATCTGAAAGCCGGCTCAAAGCACTAAGAATGGAACTGGTCCGCATAATGGATCCCAAGGAAGACTCCGTAATAATCTATTCCCTGCGCACAACGAAGTATTCTTCGCGAGAAATAATGGGCTTAAAGAAAGGTGGAAATGAGATAATTATATAATATTAGATAACTTAAATGCAGAGCTGCAGCCACAACGTATATTTTTCGGAACTGATATTCCAGGATAGCCGACTGCTTAACCGCTGCTCACCCTGTACACTTTGGTATAACAATATTTTCTGTCACCCGCAAATCTTGAGCCCTGCACACTCGTGAAATATAAGTCCTGCAAATTGTTAAAGCAGCAGGAAAACTGTCGTCAACCTCGAATTATACAACAAACCCAGGAGATCGACGACAGCCATCTTAAAGGCAGCCGGACGCCGCAGTCGTTGTGGGGCAAGGGTTGACTAATGTGGTGTATTGTCTACAACATGCCCGGTACCGCAAGGAGCAAGTTTCCTAAACAAATAGGCAAATTCACGTACTTCGTGCTTTTAATGGGTTTCCAGCCTGCCTATAAGGGATTGAAACAACCACCAACTAACTCACTAAGCCTGTCCGAATCCTGTTTCCAGCCTGCCTATAAGGGATTGAAACGCGAGATCACAACTTTTACGGCCCACCCGGAGCCCCAGTTTCCAGCCTGCCTATAAGGGATTGAAACTGGAGACGGTAAAATATATGACAAAGTTTGATAAAGTTTCCAGCCTGCCTATAAGGGATTGAAACAGCCTTTTGGCGCGCCGGTGACTTACGGGCTGGATAAGTTTCCAGCCTGCCTATAAGGGATTGAAACAGGATGCCATTGAACAGTGGATAGAGACGGCAGAAGAGTTTCCAGCCTGCCTATAAGGGATTGAAACTAAGGCAGGTGCGCCCGTTTTTTCGCCCCTTGGGACAGTTTCCAGCCTGCCTATAAGGGATTGAAACGCGAGATCACAACTTTTACGGCCCGCCGGGTACTAGGTTTCCAGCCTGCCTATAAGGGATTGAAACTTTTACCACACTCTGCCTAATGTGTTCAAGCACCGGTTTCCAGCCTGCCTATAAGGGATTGAAACTCAACACAGCAGATACCGTTGTATTCTCCTGCACAGGTTTCCAGCCTGCCTATAAGGGATTGAAACTTGACAAACAAAGGATATTACTTTCTCCACTTCCAGGTTTCCAGCCTGCCTATAAGGGATTGAAACTGGAGACGGTAAAATATATGACAAAGTTTGATAAACGTTTCCAGCCTGCCTATAAGGGATTGAAACTCCATATCCGCCGCAACCTTTTGCGCCATCCCATAAGTTTCCAGCCTGCCTATAAGGGATTGAAACCCGTAGCGCACCTATGCCGGTCGCCCGGCACGGTGGGTTTCCAGCCTGCCTATAAGGGATTGAAACCTACTACCTCCACTAATTCCCCGTATGTCCACGCTAGTTTCCAGCCTGCCTATAAGGGATTGAAACGCCAATCGCGCAAACTTGGCTATGATGTAATTCTAGTTTCCAGCCTGCCTATAAGGGATTGAAACGAAAATGCGGTTCCCAGTTGCGTCTCTGAACGCAAGGTTTCCAGCCTGCCTATAAGGGATTGAAACTTCTACGAAAGTAGTGGTGTTCGTCACGTCTTTGTCTGGTTTCCAGCCTGCCTATAAGGGATTGAAACCCCACCGAGGGCCGGGCGATACTCCGCTGGAAACGGTTTCCAGCCTGCCTATAAGGGATTGAAACGCAGCGGTTCGCATCGACCTCGGTTGCGTGCCGGTGGGTTTCCAGCCTGCCTATAAGGGATTGAAACTTCTACGAAAGTAGTGGTGTTCGTCACGTCTTTGTCGTTTCCAGCCTGCCTATAAGGGATTGAAACCCTAGCCGCGGGTTAAAATCCCTCATCCGGGACGCGGTTTCCAGCCTGCCTATAAGGGATTGAAACCCGCATCATCCGGAGACGAAGCACTCCGACCGAAAAGGTTTCCAGCCTGCCTATAAGGGATTGAAACTTTGAACCGCCTCCCTTTGTTTTTGCGGTGTCCACCGTTTCCAGCCTGCCTATAAGGGATTGAAACTGTGGACGGTCACCAGGCCACCGTGCCGGGCGACCGGGTTTCCAGCCTGCCTATAAGGGATTGAAACCGGAAACTTTGGCGACTCTCCGGGCGTAGTCTCTACGTTTCCAGCCTGCCTATAAGGGATTGAAACACGCACCAGCGGACACCAGTATGAAGAAGAAGAAAAAGTTTCCAGCCTGCCTATAAGGGATTGAAACTAGTCCCCGGTAAACACGTGGCGGGACTGGAAGCGGATGGTTTCCAGCCTGCCTATAAGGGATTGAAACTCTGGTAGCGCCCGAAGCGCCACCGTGGCGCATTTAGTTTCCAGCCTGCCTATAAGGGATTGAAACCTAAGTTTGCCGCCAGTCTGCGGCAGTCCGAAACCGGTTTCCAGCCTGCCTATAAGGGATTGAAACGTATCTTCCTGTTCCTTTCGCGGGGGCGGGAAACGGGTTTCCAGCCTGCCTATAAGGGATTGAAACATCGAACGGCGGGACCAGGAAGGAAACGTATACCGGGTTTCCAGCCTGCCTATAAGGGATTGAAACAAGAAAAAATTTCCCCGGTTTTGAACCGGGGATAAGGTTTCCAGCCTGCCTATAAGGGATTGAAACAAGATCAGCTATTGGCCCACCTTCCACCCGCCCGGGTTTCCAGCCTGCCTATAAGGGATTGAAACCTGGAGCAGGGGGATAAACCCCCGCAACTCCTTCTGTGGGTTTCCAGCCTGCCTATAAGGGATTGAAACTGCGGCCAACCGCGCGGTGGGCGGTGGTTTTATTTGGTTTCCAGCCTGCCTATAAGGGATTGAAACGTCGGCAGCGCGGGCCAATACGGCCCACGCCGCAAGGTTTCCAGCCTGCCTATAAGGGATTGAAACTCACATTGGGTAGACATGTGTCAAGGGGTTTTCGAAGTTTCCAGCCTGCCTATAAGGGATTGAAACCGGCGGTGGCCTAATCCGGCTCAGATGGCGACACCCAGTTTCCAGCCTGCCTATAAGGGATTGAAACCGGCACCACCCCGGCCAGGTAACAAGCGGTCTCCAGGGTTTCCAGCCTGCCTATAAGGGATTGAAACTACGGTAGCCCCGGCTCGCGCCGGGTGATGTATTCGTTTCCAGCCTGCCTATAAGGGATTGAAACATCAAGAAAGGAAGTAGGTACGAATGGACGACCTAGTTTCCAGCCTGCCTATAAGGGATTGAAACACTGTTCCGTCTGGTCAACTTGCATTTGGGCCAACGTTTCCAGCCTGCCTATAAGGGATTGAAACCTCTTCCAACACCCGAATTTGCAAGCACAGATCGTCGTTTCCAGCCTGCCTATAAGGGATTGAAACGAGAGCGCCGCTCCGCAATGTATTGCGGAGCGCAAGGTTTCCAGCCTGCCTATAAGGGATTGAAACGCTCGTTCTGGAGGTGGTGCTGGATGCGCTCTAGTGTTTCCAGCCTGCCTATAAGGGATTGAAACTCCCGGCCCCCAGGCCCAGGCAAGGCCCGGGGATTCGTTTCCAGCCTGCCTATAAGGGATTGAAACCAACACTACTCACAGCGGCCGCCACCCCTTTCTTGTGTTTCCAGCCTGCCTATAAGGGATTGAAACCGGCGGTGGCCTAATCCGGCTCAGATGGCGACACCCAGTTTCCAGCC
>Ga0071117_114_pt1 | contig 50988 bp, 53 predicted proteins | sample Deesub1362A_J573_FD_61429 | JGI IMG/M metagenome (GOLD analysis project Ga0071117, IMG submission 61429)
GTTTTACCTGCTTTTCCACGTGTTGGTGGACGACTTTTAGTGGCCATTTATGCCGATTTTATACTGGCCATTAACAACAATAGCAGTAGCTTCGTTGACAAGTTCATTTTTATTGTAAGATGGAATAAGAGCTTCTGACTTAACAATTGTCTTTCCAAAATTACACGCAGCAAGCAAACTTAATGTAGCAGCGCAAATGCCTTCTTCACCATAATGATAACCTCATAGTGATGCTCACGCCGTCCAGACTGGGGCCGGTAACCGGGCGCGGCAGGGGTCGGTTTGCCTTCTTACCCCTTTATCATCCGGGTTGAACCTTGACCCCTGGTCCGCGAGAGAAAGGCCCCCGGTATCGGCCCCTCGTACGGAGCCTGTTGCCGCCACTCGCCGTGCCTGATCTTGTCCAGCGGAATGTAGGCCTCGATCCCCTTCTTGGCCAGGTACTGGAGGTTGTCCTCGCTGAAGTAGCCGGCATCGGCCAACGCCTTCTCGGGATAGCGCCCGGTGTTCCCTTTGACCTGGTCGATCTGCCCCGGCAGCAGTTCGGCGTCCGAGGCCTGATTGGAAGGTCGGCAGCCACGATGATCTGGGTGCCGACATCCACGCACGCCTGGCCAGGAGTTTTTATTGAGAAAATCTCACACAAGCTGCTAGGCAAATCCAATTAACTCATTGCTTGCTCTACATTTGTAAATATTTCCACGACACGATCTCCCAGAAGCACAAGAGCTGCTATAACTACCACCGCGATCAAGGCTAGGATCAGACCGTATTCCACCAATCCCTGGCCCTCTTCGTCCTTAAACAGCCTTTTGATGAGGTTCAGCATTCCTGTTCACCTCCCTTCAAAAACAAACTCATCGGCCAGTTGACGGATGAGCATTACTTGGACTGCTTACCGGCAACTGGCTGGCGTAGCGGGTCACCCGCCTTAGCCCCTGTAGCTTTGCGCCGCCAGCTTTCGCTGGCTTTGCCTTTGTCGGTACACCTTTAATGGTTGCCGGAAACCCCCGGTAACTGAAACGGCCCGCCTTCCACTGCCAGGCGGGCCGCATTCTCAAGAAGTCCTTTAACTCCTGGCAACTGGCTGGCGTAGCGGGTCACCCGCCTTAGCCCCTGTAGCTTTGCGCCGCCAGCTTTCGCTGGCTTTGCCTTTGGCAGGAATACCATATACTATATACTATACTGCCAAATACTTTACCTTTCCCTACATTATACATGGTTGTCCATGCTTTGCCAATAGTTTTAAAAATTTTTCCCGTCCCCCGAAGATGGCAGGGAATGTCAGTTGTACGGGGAAAACTAGAATCTTAATTTTAATAGTAGTGGGGAGATACCTTGGATTTGTCCGTACCAATCCTGACCGTTATGCTAAGCCTGTTTCCACTGATCTGGATACCCACTTCCGCTTTGGCAACCACCCTGCTCAGGTGGTCGATGCTACTGAGCCTGAGCCTGTTATCAATGTATATCGTTGTGAGACGCCGGGTACTTGAGTGCCATGCGAGTTTTACCCCTTTGCTTTTGTTCGTCTTCTTTGCCCTGTTATCTTCGATTTTTTCCCCGCATGATTCCATTGTTTGGATCGGGGAAACAACTTACAGATTCACCGGTTTTCTTTCCTACCTTTGCTTTGCCTTATTGTTTCTTTTGGCTTTCGCCGCCGGCTCACGCCATTCCCACAAAGTAGACAAGATCATCAATGCCGGGCTGCTGTCCGCTTCTTTAGTCGCCTTTTTCGGGTTGTTGCAGTATTTCACTCTGAATCAAAAGAGTTTCGCCACTCTCTTAAACTCGAACCATTTTGGCACCTATATGGCAATGGTCTTCCCTTTCGCTGCCCTGCGGTTACTCCAGAATCCCGCCGCCAGGTGGCCGATCGCAGTTTTTGTGCTTGTTTATGCCGCCCTGCTTACCAGCCTGTGCCGTGGAGCCTGGGTTGGGCTGGCATTTGGCTTGGTGCTTTTGTTTTATTACTACCCGCAGAAGACAAAAAAGAACCTACTAGCCCTGGGCACACTCGTCGTGCTGGTTACGGCAGCAATTCTTCCCTTTAACGATTGGAGGCTGGCCAAACAAACGGCAACTTTCTCCACTGAAGTTGAAATGGCGTTCAAAGGTGATCAGGATGCCGGAAGCAAAAGGCTGTTGATTTGGCGGGAGGCCATTAAAGCTCTTCCTAAATCACCTTTTTTTGGTACTGGTCCGGACACTCTCCTTTACGGGAATGAAAGAATTGAAATAACCCCCACCAAGGCCCACAATATCTATTTAGAAATTGGGGTGACCATGGGAATACCGGCACTTCTTTCGTACTTGTGGTTTCTAGGCTGCTGTATGGCCAGCATTAACCGCCGTGATCCTGTTCAGTTTGCTTTTTGGCTCATGATTGCCATCTACCTGGTTCAGGGCTTTTTCCTGGTTGACGTGCTGTCAGTGTATCCCCTGTTCTGGGTACTCCTCGGATTGGGTGTCGGACTTTCCAGTTCACTCAAGAAGAGCCGTGCCGCTGATGCTCCCATTTAGCCCCAGCTCTACAGGTCCAGCTTTTTCAGTACGGCTCGGACGGATTCCACGGAGCGGTCGAAGGCCGCCTGCTCCTCGGCGGTCAGGTCCAGTTCAATGATGCGCTCAATGCCCTCTGCACCCACCACGGTGGGGACGCCGGCGTAAATATCGTTGTGGCCGTACTGGCCCTGCAGGTAGGCAGCGCAGGGCAGCACGCGCTTCCGGTCCTTGAGCACCGCTTCCAGCATTTGGACCACAGCCGCGCCCGGCGCGTAGTAGGCGCTGCCGGTCTTAAGCAATTCCACGATCTCTGCCCCGCCCTGGCGGGTGCGCTGAACTAGGGCTTCCAACCGCTCGGCCGGGAGCAGCTTCTCCACGGGGACACCGCCCACGTAGGTGTACCGCACCAAGGGCACCATCTGATCGCCGTGGCCGCCCAGGACCAGGGTGGTCACGTCTGCGAACGAAACCCCTAGCTCCAGAGCCAAGAAGGTCCGGAACCGGGCACTGTCCAGGATGCCGGACATCCCGAATACCCGCGCGGGCGGAAAACCCGAGGCCTTGCAGGCCACGTAACACATTACGTCCAGCGGGTTGGTAACCACGATGATGATGGCGTCCGGCGAATAGCGGGCGGTTTCGGCCGCCGCCTGCTGGACGATCTTCACGTTGATGTTCACCAGGTCGTCCCGGCTCATCCCGGGCTTGCGCGCAACCCCGGCGGTGATGATGACTACATCTGAGCCGACCGTGTCCTGGTAGTTGTTGGTCCCGGTGAGCATGCAGTCGAAGCCCTCCACCGGGCCGGCCTGCATCAGATCCAGCGCCTTGCCCTGCGGCACGCCCTCCACCACGTCGACCAGGACGATGTCCCCCAGGCCCTTGGCCGCGGCCCAGTGCGCGCAGGTGGCACCTACGTTCCCGGCCCCGATGATGCTGATTCTGTTTCTATTCACTCGCGGGTCCCCCTTTTGAATATTTATTTTTGAATATTTATTGTTGTAGTGTTTCATCTTCTTCCTCGGCCTCGCGCTCGGCCGCCTCGCGCGCCTTTGCCTTGCGCCGTTCCACCAGGCCGACGATCCAGACGCTCAGCTCAAATAGACTGTACATGGGGGTGGCCAGGAGCAAGCAGGTCAGGATGTCGGCCGGAGTGAGCATGGCCGAGATGATCACGATGACCAGCAGCGCATGTTTGCGGATCTTGATCATTAACTGCCTGGAAATTATACCCAGCCTGGCCAGCAGGTAAGCGGCTAGGGGCAGCTGAAACACCAGGCCGAAAGGCATCATAAACGTAATGGTGAACGACACGTAGTTACCCAAGGTCAACATCGGGACGAGTTCTTCCCCGGCAAACCGGAGCAGGAAAGCGATGCCGAAGCGGTAGACCACGAAAAAAGCGAAACAGATCCCGACAATAAACGCCAGGTAGGATAAGACCACGAACAGAGTGAAATACTTTTTCTCTTCCCGTTTCAGCGCCGGCAGAATAAAACCCCAGATCTGCCACAGGACGATCGGTAAAGCGGCCACAAAGCCCATGAACAGGGACAGCCGGAGAAAAGTCATCACGGGCTCGGTAACGCCGAGAAACTGTAGGTCGTGGCCGAGGCTGGTCACCGGCTCCTTGATCACCGCCAGGACAAGCTCCCGGGCGAAAAAGAAGCCGATGGCACACACCACAATCGACAGGGCGGAAATGACTAAGGCCCGGCGGAGCTCGGCCAGATGCTCAACCACGGTCAATTCCTTATTAGTTTCAGCCAACTGGTACGCCTCCAGTCAAACAACAACCCCCAGCAGGGACCATCGTCCTTAATCCGACGGGGGTTGAAGACGGTTGTCAACAGCCAACAAAGTTAACTCTGGGCCGACTTAGGCGGCTCTTCCGCTTTGACGACGTCCAGGGTCTTACGGGCGTCCTGGAAGTCCTGCTTGACCTCCTTGATGGTGTCGGTCACGTCCCCAAAGGTTTCGCGCTGCGCGTTCCGGAACTCCCGGATCGTCTTGCCCAGCGACTTGCCCACCTCGGGCAGCTTTCCGGGACCGAAAATAATGAGGGCCAGGGCCAGGATGAGCACCAGTTCGGTCATGCCGATGTTTGGGAACACTTCTCCTCACCCCTTTCCGGAGTTATGAAGTTGACGAACCTAACTCTTACTGGTTTCCTTCTTGGCGGGGCTTGATTCCGCAATTGCCCCGGCGGCTGGCTTTTCCGCTTCCTTCATTTCGGCGTCCCCGCCCTTGAGTTCCTTCTTCTTATTCACCTCGACCGCATCCCGAACCTCCGTGGTTTCACTGGAGGACTTGCGGAACTCCCGGATCGTCTTGCCCAGCGACTTGCCCACCTCGGGTAGCTTTCCGGGACCGAAAATGATCAACGCGATCACCAGGATCAAAATCAATTCGGGTATGCCGATATTAAATGGTAACAAGCGGCCACCGTCCTTTCCCCCGTAAAATTGGGTAGCTCCTGAGAAATTCGCCGTTTAGGGTACATTTCCTGCAAACGAGCTTCAATAAGTTGACTGCCTGGTTAAGGCAGACGCCGCTTCCAGCGCCAAATTTTAAAGAGGAGCTGGAACACCTTGAACACGGCGGTAAACAGTCCCCTCCGTCCCGGGTCTTTCACCGCCGGCTCTGCACCCGGCGGCGGAGCCGCACCGGCCGTGGTCTCGGACACCGGATGCGGCTTGGCCCGCTCCCGTTCCAAACGCCGGCGCTCGCGCCGACTAACCGGCGGCGGCAGGCCGTCATTGGCTTCCTTGCGGTACGCCCGGACCATCTTGCCGATCGCCTTGCCCAGTTCCGGCAGGCGGCCCGGTCCCAGAATGACGACAATGATCACCAGAATCAGGATCAGTTCCGGGAAACCGATGTTCGGAATCAAAACCTTAGTACTCCTTCCCGTCAATCTCCGAAGGAGATCCCGGCCTGGCGGGCTAACCGGACCAGGTCGCTGCCCAGTGGCACCCGCCGAATCTCCCCTACGGCCTCGGCCAGGGGCACCGACGCGATGTGCGGCGTCCGCAGGCAAACCATCTCGCCGTAGCGGCCTTCCATCAGCAGGTTGACGGCGGCCGCGCCCAGGCGGCTGGCCAGGATCCGATCAAAGGCGGTGGGCGACCCCCCGCGCTGCAGGTGACCGAGCACGGTCACGCGGGTTTCGATGCCGGTGCGCTCCTCGATTTGCTCGCCGACCAGGTTGCCGATGCCGCCGAGCCGGATCTGTTCAAAACTGTCCTTGATCACTTTCTTGACCACCATCTCTCCGCCGATCGGCCGGGCGCCCTCGGCCACCACCACGATGCTGAACTGTTTCCCCGCCGCGCTGCGCTCCCGGATCTTGGCGCAGACCTTGTTGATGTCAAACGGAATCTCGGGGATCAAAATCACGTCCGCGCCGCCGGCCAACCCGGCCTGCAGGGCGATCCAGCCGGCGTACCGGCCCATGACCTCCAGCACCATAATCCGGTAGTGGGATTCGGCGGTAGTGTGCAGCTTGTCGATGGCCTCGGTGGCCGTGGTCAGGGCGGTATCGAAACCGAAGGTCTGATCCGTCGCCGACAGGTCGTTGTCGATCGTCTTGGGAACGCCGACCACCGGGAGGGAGAACCTGTTCCAGAGCTGGGAGGCGATCTTCAGGCTGCCGTCCCCGCCGATTACGATCAGCGCCTCGATCCGGTGCTTTTGCAGGGTTTCCAGCACCCGGTCCGAAACGTCGCGAAATTCGACGTTCCCGTTTTCCAGCCGCACCGGATAGTGAAAGGGGTTGTCCCGGTTGGTGGTACCGAGAATTGTTCCCCCGCGGGGAAGAATCCCCATTACGTCCTTCAGACCAAGTTTCCGGGTCCGGTCCTCAATCAGGCCGCCAAAGCCCTGCTCGATTCCGGTCACCTTCAGGCCGTAGTGGCGCACGGCTACCTTGACGCTGGCCCGGATCACCGCGTTAATCCCCGGGGCGTCCCCGCCGCCGGAGAGAATACCGATGGTCTTGATTCCTTTTCGCTTTCCCCTGGTCACGGCCATTCCTCCGCTGGCATTTTAAGTTTTTTTTAATTACCGGCCTTGCGCGCCAGCTCCTCGAGCGTCTGGCCCAGGGCTTCGAGCGCTTGGCCGTAGCCGCTCCAGTCGCCCTCCCGTAGTCGCTGCTGCGCCCGTTCATATTCCTGGCGGGCGTCATCAATCAAATCCGCCAGGGTGCGTTCCCGGGCCGGCGGCGCCTCCGGCAACTCGCCCTCGAATTCCGGGGGCGGCGGCGTGGCCGACATCATCCCGCCCCCGCCGAACATGGCTTCCAGCGCCCGCGGCAGGTCCGGCTCGAACACCACCCGGTCGCCGTGCAGCAGGACCACCCGGCGCAGCTCGGGCATCCGGCTGGCCTCGGCCTGCAGGTAGATCGGCTCCACGTACAGCAGGCTATCCTCGATGGGGATGGCCAGCAGGTTGCCGCGGATCACCGTGGAACCGCGGTTCTCCCAGAGCGTAAGCTGCTGGGAAATGTACTGGTCCTGGTTGATGCGCGCTTCCACCTGCATCGGACCGTACACCAAGCTCTGCTTCGGCATCTCATACACCAGGAGTTTACCGTAATTGTCCCCGTCGGAACGGGCCGCCATCCAGCCAATCATATTCTTGCGCCCCTGGGGCGTGAACGGTAGGATCAGCGTAAATTCCGGCTCCTCCTCACCCGGCAGCTTGATGATGGTGTAATACGGGTCCATGGGGCGTTTATCCCGGCCGAAGATCTCGGTCGGCAAGTTCCACTTGTCCTCCCGGTTGTAGAACACCACCGGGTTCTGCATGTGGTAGGTGGTGTACATCTGGGCCTGGGCCTTGAACAAGTCGACCGGGTAACGAATGTGTTTCCGCAGGCCCTCCGGCATGGCTTTCAGGTCTTGAAACATACCCGGGAAGATCTGCTGGTACGTCTGGATGAGCGGGTCTTCGGGCTCGGCCACGTAAAAGGCCACTTCACCGGTGTACGCGTCCACGACCACCTTTACGGCGTTCCGGATGTAATTGTCCCGGCCGCGGAAGGGCTCGGCGTACGGGAACATGTTCGTCGTGGTGTAGGCGTCCCACAGCCAGAACAGTTTTCCGTCGTGGATCACAATGTAGGGGTCCTGGTCAAACTGCAGAAACGGCGCGATCTTAGGCACCCGGTCCCAGATGTTCCGGTAGTACAGGATCAGACTGTCCGGGCGCACGTCGTCGGCCAGCAGCAACCGGTAATCGGAGAAGGCGAGGGCGAAGACCGCCCGCTTTAGGTACGAGCCCAGTTCCACCCCGATGTCCGCCGCGTAGGTAGTGTGCACATTCGCGTCACCCTCCGGATAGTTGAACTCCATCTGCTCCGTCCGGACGATCACGTACTCGTCGGTGGCCTCGCCAAAGTAAATCTCCGGCCGGTCCAGGACGAGGTCGGTGTCGGTGACCGGCGGAATGTCCTTCAGGAAGAACAGCGGCATGCCCTCAGCGGACACTTCGTTCACCGGGCTCATGGCCACCCCGTAACCGTGGGTGTACACCAGCCGCTGGTTCACCCAGGTCTTCGCCTGGTCCGGCAGTTGCTTCTGGTCCAGTTCCCGGGCGGCCAGCATGACCTGGCGGTACTCGCCGTCGATGGTGTACCGGTCGACGTCCACGTCCTTAAACTCGTAATAGGTGCGCATCTGCTGGAGCTGGCTGTAAGTGGCCTGCAGCGGCTGCCAGTCCCACAGGCGAATATTGGTCACGGTGGCCGCGTTCGCTTCGATGGCGTCTAGCCCCACCGTGCGCCCGGCCGGGAAAGGCTTCTGCTCTACCCGGTCCAAGTTGTAGGCCATCCGGGAGAACTTGATGCTGTGTTCAATGTAGGGCAGCTCGCGGTTCAGCTCGTTCGGCTCCACCAAGAACTTCTGCAGTACCGCCGGGAAGATCGAGCCCAGCACGATCGACGCGATGATCAGGCCGCCCACGGAGTACAGGAGCAGCTGGGGACGGCGCATTAAAATATTGGCGATCACCACCGCCGCCGCCAGCACGGCCAAGACCAGCAGCACGCGATAGGCCAGCAGGGTGGCGTTGATGTCCGTATAGCCCGGGCCGAACACCACGCCCCGCGCCGAGTACAGCAACAGGTACTGCTGGAGCAGGTAACCCCATGCCTTGACCAGCAGGATAAAGGCCAGCAGCCCGGAAAGGTGGGCCTGCGCGAAGCGGTTCGCGAACACGGCGCCTAAGCCCCGGAAGGGGCTGGAGATGAAGTAGGCCAGGCCCACGAAGAGGATGGTGACGATGCCGGTCCAGAACAGGATGTTGAACAGGAAAATCTGGAACGGCAGCGTGAACACGTAAAACCCCACGTCTTTCCCGAAGATCGGGTCGGCCACGCCGAAAGCGGACGGGTTCAGGAATTTCTGCAGGAGCACCCATTCCCCGGCCACCGACAGGGCGAACAGGTAGGCCAGGACCGCGCTCAGCACAAAGAAGGTCAGGGCCAGCACCTTTTTGCTCAACAGGTCCTGCCAGGGGAGGTCGGGGTTGATCTGGATGACGTTGCCCTCCTGGAGCGTGATCCGGCCCTGTTCCAGGACCACCCGCCGCGTCAGCAGCAGGTTGGCGAACAGGAACGCAAAAAACGCCAGCCCCACGGCAACCCGCAGGCCGATCTCGGAAAGCAGGATGGTTACAAAAACGTTACTGTATCCTAGGGACTCAAACCACAGCCACTCGGTGTATAGCCGGGCCCCGCCACCCAGGAACATTATCATGATCGCTACCGCCGCAAGTGCGGCGTAAAATGACCACCGCCGGGCACCCAAAATGAATTGCCTCCTCAATCAATGGCCAATCAATGGCCGGATTTTGCCCAAACAGACTTTACAAATGTGGTTAGCCCACCGGTTTGGTGGGTTTCTGGGATTTGTCGGCTTCGTGTTTCAGTTTCTTCCGGCACAGCTCGCAAACGGACACGGACTTCTTGGGTTCGGTGGTGAAAAGGTCGTCGTCCGCGCAGGTTTCGCACATGTTTTCAACGACGAACTTCCGGCCGCAAAGGATGCACCGCTTCTCCACGCTCTTTCCCTCCTCACATCTTCGCCGGTCAACCGCCCTGTTGGTGGCGCAAATGTTTGCCAACTAGCTCAAATCCATGAATCAGACTGGCAATGATTTCGGCTTTTCCACCAACCCGGCTGAAGCTGACCTTAGTAAGGATTTCCCCCTTATCGGTGACGATATACTTTGGCGGTAACCGGTTTAACGCTACGGCCATCACGTCTTCGCGGCAGCGCTCGCAGTCACAGATGTTCGGGTTTTGCTTGCGCAGTTGGGCCAGCACCTCTTCGAACACTTCGGCTACCGCCACCTCGGTGTAGTTTTTTAACATGGGTCCTCTCCCCCATCACAATGTTATTGGTCAGCCTAACGCCGCAGCGTGGCCACCAGGCGGCCGGGTTTAAGCAGCAAATCCAAACCATTGTTAATGTCCCCCACGACCACGTCGGCCAGGGTCAGTGTCTCCACCGCCGCACCTTCCCCGCCGATCACCGCCACGCTGAGTCCCGCCGTCGCCAGCATGGGAGCATCGTTGGCGCCGTTGCCGAAGGCGGCTGTTTCCGCGGCGCCCAGTTTCTCCACCAGCCGCTTTTTTTCGGGGCCGATCGGGTTTTCCGGCAGTACGGTCACCGCGCAGTTCACTTCCCGACAGGCCGCTTCCACGGTGCCGAAAGTGTCGGCGGTGAGCACATGCACCCGCACGTGCCGGGCTAGCGCGTTGAGCCGTTCGGCCACTCCCGGCACCAGCCGCCCGTCAACGGCCAGGGTTCCGTTGAAGTCAAACACCACGTTCTTGATCACCAGGAGGCCCCAGGCGGGAATGTCAAAGGTGAGCACCGGTTTAACTCCTTTCGTCCGGCCGGTGGGCCCGTCACTCCCATTTTAACGGGCGGGAGGGGCAAAGTCAAAAACGTTCACTTTAGCAGGGTGGGATAACGCAGCTGGGCACATTCGCAGTTCCTCCCCAACGGCAGTTGGCGTAGGGCGGTGAGGATAATCCGTCCTATCCGGCGGGCGTCACCGTAAAAGATCTCCTTCAACTCACCGTGTTCCCAGTCCCGGACCACGCCCTCGGCATAGTTGACAACTAGGTCCACGCGGGCGTAACAGGCGCCGATCTCACGGGCCAGGTACACCTCGGGGGCGAGACTCTGGCCGACCATGTCGGCTCCCAGGCGGGCCAGCACGTTCACCTCGGCCGGGCTCTCAAAATGCCGCCCGTCGGTGACCGCATACACGCCCCGGTCGAACACCCGGGAATCCGCGCCGCCTTCCCTTTTCGCCGCGGATACTAGCACCCCGCGGATTTCCGGGCAGAGCGGCCGGCGCATAGATAGGAGGTAATCCGAAGTGAGGCTTACGTCACGGCGGAGCGAGAAGTCGAGGTAGTCGTTGGCGACCAGGAGGTCGCGGAGGGCAAGTAGATGGTTCACTGCCCCAACGCCTCCTTCGGCCAGCACCCTGGTCACGCCGGCCTCCCGCAACACCCAGAACACCTGTCGGGAGGCTTCCCTCCGGGTGGTACTCGGGCGCCAGCCGTGCATGCGCACGGTTAATACTGATACTCCGCCGTTCTCCCCGGACAGCTCGAAGAGCTTGAACGGGGGACTGTCGCCGAACGGGGTTGGGAAAACCAGGTCCCGTTTCCGGACGCGCACACCCGGTGCGTCAAGCGCCTCCGGAAAATTGATGCTGTAAGTGCTTGAGCCGCCGATGAACGCCAAGCTGGCGTGGGGCACGGGCAATACCATGAACCTCCAATCAGTTGGCTTCTTTTGCTAGATTACTTGAATTTAGGCGTTACCCATAAAAGTTTTCAACTCCCGGAACACTCCGGGAGCTGAAAAATCTTATGTCCAGGGGCTACCGGCAACTGCAGTTAAACCGACGGGTGCTGATGCTACCGCTTCAAGCTAGCCAGAATGTCCCGGGTCACCTTAGCGATTTCCTGGTCGCCGTCAATGTTCTTAAGCAGGCCCTGCTTGCCGTAGTATTCGATGAGGGGCTGAGTTTGAGCTTCGTAGACATCCAAGCGCTGGTTCACGGTAGCTTCGGTGTCGTCGCTGCGCTGGTAAAGTTCGCCGCCACACTTGTCACACTTGCCTTCCTCCTTGGGCTTGTTGAACAGCACGTGGTAGGTGGCACCACAAGTCCGGCACACCCGGCGGCCGGTCAGCCGTTCGAGCAGTTTTTCCCGGGGCACGGCAATGTTCAGCACGGCGTCCAGTTTAACCCCCATTTCCTTCAGGGTGGCGTCCAGCGCTTCGGCCTGGGCCACGGTCCGCGGGAAGCCGTCGAGCAGGAAACCGCTGGCGCAGTCGGGCTTGGAGAGCCTGTCCTTCACCATGGCGACGACGATTTCGTCAGGCACCAGCTGTCCGGCATCCATGTATTCTTTGGCCTTCTTACCGAGTTCGGTCCCGCCCTTGACGTTTTCCCGGAACATGTCACCGGTGGAGATGTGGGTGATGTTCAGTTCCTTGATCAGCACTTCACACTGCGTCCCCTTGCCGCCTCCGGGCGGACCCATAATCAGAAGATTCACGTCGTGCTACCCCTCCCGCTTTGTTTTTGTGAAAGATGGCACTATCCTAAAGAATTAAAAAATGGTCGGGATGACAGGATTTGAACCTGCGGCCTCACGGTCCCGAACCGTGCGCTCTACCAAGCTGAGCTACATCCCGAGATTGCTTCTCCCATCTTAGCGAAAAACCTTGGCAAAGTCAAGCGGGAACAGTAGAATGATCGGAAAGGTTGATGTCTTCGTCGCCCAAGCCGGGGATGAAAACATAAGGGTTTACTTTATCAGGGGAGGTTGCTGTTTGATGGCCGAAAGCTTTGATCCACTGCGCCGGGTGCCCCTGTTTGCCCACTTGCCCCGGGATGACCGTGAGCGGATCGGAAACCTGATGTTCGAACGCCGTTACCCCAAGGGCCGAATCGTGTTCGTAGAAGGCGAACCGGGTGAAGCGCTTTTTTTCCTGAAGGATGGAAAGATTAAGCTCACCCGGCAGGCCGAGGACGGGCGGGAGCACATCCTCCACCTGGTGCACGCCGGGGAGGTGTTTGCCGAGGTAAAACCATACCCGTTCTGTGGCTTGCATCACAGCCGGTTCCCGCGATTCCGGCTATGCTGGTGGCAACAGCCTACGGAAGAAGGGGGTAATGAAGAATGGATAAGCACAAGGTGCGCACCATCATCACTATAGACGAGGAGAAGTGCACCGGCTGCGGTCTGTGCGTCCCCGGTTGCCCCGAGGGCGCACTGCAGGTCATCGACGGCAAAGCCCGCCTGGTGAGCGAACCCCTTTGCGACGGGCTGGGCGCCTGCCTGGGCCACTGTCCGGAAGGAGCCATCACCGTAGAGGAAAGGGTTGCCGCGCCATACGATCAAAAGAAGGTCATGGAGAATATCGTCGCCCAGGGTGCAAACGTGCTGCGGGCGCACCTGGAGCATCTCCGGGACCACGGGCAGCACGAGTATCTGGCCCAAGCCCTGGAATTTCTGCGGGAAAGGAATCTTTCCGTGCCCCCGGGGTTTACGAAACAGCCGGACAACGACGCCAAGGGTTTTGGGGGCTGCCCGGGCGCCCGGGCCGTGGATTTCGCCGGCGGTCCGACCGGCCCCAAGGCCGGCGGGCCACCGTCCGCCCTGCGGAACTGGCCGGTGCAACTGCACCTGATCCGGCCCGCCGCACCTCAGTTCCGGAATACGGATCTCTTGCTGGCCGCCGACTGTGTCGCCTACGCAGCGGGCGATTTCCACGCCGCCTATCTGGCGGGTAAAGCGCTGGCCATCGCCTGCCCCAAGCTGGATCAACGCCAGGATCTCTACCTGGAAAAACTCAAGGTGTTCATCGACGGCGCCGGGATCAACAGTCTCACGGTGCTGACCATGGAAGTGCCCTGCTGCCGCGGGCTCCTGGCCCTGGCCGAACAGGCCGTACGCCAAGCCGACCGCAAGGTACCCCTGCGTTCCCTGGTGGTTGGGGTCAGGGGAGAAATCAAGTTCCGGGAATAAAAGGTCACCAGAAGCTAAACCGGGCCCCGTTTAATGAGGCCCGGTTTTTTGTGCCAAGCTTCCGGTCGCCGGGAACCAAGTGTTTTCCCGGCGACCGCCGTTTTGTCGTCACCGGCCGCGGACTTAAAGACCGAGGCCGGCCCGTTTCCGGTCCATGTGCGCCGCAATGTCGGCGGCGATCGCCCCGGCGTCGTCACCCACCGCCAGCTTGCCGCCCAGGAGGTGCAGCGGCCCGGGCCCGTTCCTGCACTTCCGGCCGGCGGGCGGCCTCGATCAGGGCGGCGCCGACAAAGGGTTCGTGGCCGTTGGGCATGATGTTCACGTAGTCCGGGGCGATGATCTCCAGGTCAACGTTGGCCGCGTGCGGAGACGGGGTACTTTAGAAAAACAGGCGCTTGCAAATCGCCGCTACTTGCAGGATTAGCCATAAAAGGCGTCGAAAAAGGCTTCGGGGGTGCATGCCGGAAAAGGAGCGGTGAGACGTGCGGTACGTCGAGAGTCCACAACTGCAGGAAGTGTTCGTTGCGGGCGCGGCGCGCCTCGCCCGCATGCGTAAGGAGATTGACCGCCTGAACGTGTTCCCGGTACCCGATGGGGACACCGGAACCAATATGTACATGACTTTCATGGCCGCTTTGCAGGGGATGAGCGAGGTCAGCGAGGAGTCCATCGGCGCCGTCACCGAGGCGATGGCCCGCGGGGCACTTCGCGGCGCCCGAGGCAATTCGGGCGTCATTCTGTCCCAGATCCTCCAGGGATTCGCTGCCGCTCTGGCCGGCAAGGACCAGGCCGGCGCGCGGGATATCGCCGCCGCGCTGGAAAAAGGCGTAGAGTTTGCCTACCGGGCGCTCTCCGAGCCGGTAGAGGGCACCATGCTGACCGTTGCCCGGAGCGCGGCCGAGGCCGCGCGCTACGCGGCGGAGCGCAGCGCGGACCTGCGCCGCCTAAGCCTGTACACCTACCGCCGGGCCGCCGAAACCCTGGCCCTCACCCCGGAACTCCTGCCGGTGCTGAAAAAGGCAGGCGTGGTGGACGCCGGGGGACAGGGTTTTCTCGTTATTCTGGAAGGCATGCTGCAGGTGTTCAAGCGTTTCCGGCAGGAAGAACTACTGACCGTGCCGCTGGAATTTGACCGGGCCGAAACCGAACCGGTTCCCCGGTTGGAAAACCTGGAGGACATCAAGTTTCTGTACTGTACCGAGTTTCTCCTCCGGGGCCCGGACTTGCCCGCCGGGGAGGTACGGGAGCGGCTCCACGATCTCGGGGACTGCCTGATGGTGGTCGGCAACGGGGACACGCTCAAGGTACACATCCACTCCAACAATCCCGGCACCGTCCTGGAAGAATGCCTCCGGTACGGAACCCTCCACGAGATTCACATCAACAACATGCGCGACCAACACGTGGAAATGAAGGGGCCCAACAAGCCCCTGGGCGTGGTTTCGGTGGTGGCCGGTGAAGGGCTGGCGAAGATCTTTGAGAGCCTGGGAGTGGACAGCATCGTCAACGGGCAGCAGACTATGAACCCCAGCACCGAGGAGATCCTGAGCGCGGTCGAGAGAACACCCGCCGACCAGGTGATCATTCTACCCAACAACTCGAACATCATCCTGGCCGCCCAGCAGGTACAGGCCCTGTCCCGGAAGGAAGTGCGGGTCTTGCCGACGCGCACCATCCCCCAAGGCCTGGCTGCCATGCTGGCCTTTCTGCCCGACGCCGACCTGCAGACTAACACGTCCAAAATGGAGGCCGCCCATACGGCGGTCCTCACCGGTGAGGTGACCCGGGCGGTACGCGACGCCGAGATCGACGGCCTCACGGTGGTTGAAGGCGACTACATCGGCCTGGCCGAGGGCCAACTGGTCAAGAGCGGCACCCTGGTCGAGGTTACCGAAAACGTGATTTCCCGCCTGATCACCGGGGGCGAACTGGTCACCCTGTACCACGGCCAAGAAGTAAGTCGGCCTGAGGCCGAGGAAATGTTGGCCCGGTTCCAAAGCGCGTTCCCCGAGGTCGACTTCGAGTTGTACTACGGCGGACAACCGCTTTACCACTTTATTATTTCTGTGGAGTGAGGAAGTTTATGGGAAGAATTCGAATTGTGACCGACAGCACTGCCGACCTGCCGTCCGAACTAGTGGCGCGCTACGACATTACCGTGGTGCCGCTGAAGATCATTTTCAGTGACGACGAGGTCTACCGGGACGGGATCGACCTCACCCTCGACCGTTTCTACGCCCGCTTGGCCGAACTGCCCGCCTCCACCTCGCAGCCGTCGCCGGCCGAGTTCCTGGAGGTTTACAAGCCCTGGGCCGAACAGGGCGACCAGATCATTTCCATCCACATCTCGTCCGCTCTCAGCGGCACCGTGCACTCCGCCCAGGCGGCCCGCTCCCTGCTGCCCGACGCGTCCATCGCCGTGATCGACTCCAAGGGAGCCAGCATTCCCCTGGGCCTGGCGGTATTGGCCGCAGCGCGGGCGGCCCGGGCCGGGCGCACCCAGGAAGAGGTCCTGGAAGTGGTGGACACCGTATTAGCCACCACCCGGACCTACTTCATGGTGGACACCCTGGAGTACTTGCAGCGCGGTGGCCGGATCGGCAAGGCCCAGGCGTTCCTGGGTACGCTGTTGAACATCAAACCCATCCTGACCCTGAATGACGGGCTGGTTTGCCCCTTCGAGAAGGTGCGCGGCCGGGCCAAGGGTTTGGACCGGCTGGCTACGCTGCTGGCGGAGGCGGTTGGCGACCGGCGGCTGGTATACGGCATTGTACACGGCAACGCGCCCGGGTTGTTCGCGCAGCTGAAAACCAAGCTGACCGCGCGGGTCGGCTTTGGTCCCAGCCTGGTTTCCCGGGTCGGCGGCGTGGTGGGCACCCACGTCGGTCCTGGGGTGGTTGGTTTTACCTGCCACGCGGCCGTCGGGGAGGAATGACGCCCGGGACACCGGGCGGGTTACCCGTTGATCTTGCCCTTGATGGCGCAAACGGCAAGCCTTGAGGGCGGCCGCATGCCCCCGCGGCTACCCCCCGTAGGGCTAGCCCGGTTGCCGGTTATCCCGCGCCCGGTTCTCGACCAGCACCCGGTAAATGTTCTCCAGCTGTTTCGCCAAGACCCGCGCGGACAGTTCCCGGGCGTTTTCCCGGGCGGTGTGGACCATGCGCCGGTGCAGCTCTCCGTCGGTCAGCAACAGCCGGATCCTGTCTGCAAAGGCGCTTTCGTCTTCCGGCGTCAAGAAACCGTCCTCCCCGTGGCTGATCATTTCCCGAACCCCGAAGGCGTTCACCGCGACGGTCGGCACCCCGGCCGCCTTGGCCTCCCCGAGCACTAGCCCCTGCGTCTCCATGACCGAGGGAAACGCAAACAGGTAGGCCCCGGCATAACAGTGGACCACGTCCTGTCCCGAAAGCGGACCGGTGAAAAGCACGTGATCGGTAAGCCCCAGGGACGCGGCCAAGTTCTGGAACTGGCCGGCCTCGGGACCGCCGCCCACCAGTACCAGGCGCACCGGCGTATCCGATACCGCGCTCAGTACCCGCCGGTAGGCCCGCAGCAGAAAGTCCACGTTCTTCTCCTGGCCCATGCGGCCCACAAACAGCAACACTTTCTCCTCCGGGCGGAGGCCAAAGTTTTCCCGCAGCCAGTTCGGGTTACCCTGCTGGAACCGTTCGATTTTGATGCCGGTGGGCAGCTTGGTGATCGACACTTCCGCCCCCAGGTCCCGGATGTAATCCCCGATCACCCAGGTGGGCACCAGCACCATGTCGCAGCGGTTACAGAACTGGACACAGAGCTTCTGGGTTACCTTCCGGGTCAGGTTCCGAACCAGGGGCAGGGGTAGGTAGTGTACGTAGTGGTCGTACAGGGTGTGGTAGGTGAACACCAGCGGCAGCCCCAGGTCTCGGGCGCAGCGGGCGCCCAGGCGGCCCAGCATGAACGGGGAATGGGCGTGGATGATGTCCACCTTCAGCTTTTTCAGTGTGGCCTTCAACCGCAGCGAAATCGGGATGGCGATGTTGTACTCCGGGTTGGTCGGCGCGGGCAAGGAATAAAAGCGAAAAATAGATTCCTCCCGGGTGTGTACTCGGCCGTACCGCGGCGCGAAAATGAAAATCTGGTGGCCCAGGGCGTGGAGTTCCTCGCTGAAGGTTTCAATCGAGCGCACCACCCCGCTGGTGTAAGGACGGTAGCTGTCAGTGAACACGGCAACTCTCATCTTGGTTGATTCTCCCCTTGGCCTCGGGTTTCCCCTTAATGGCCGGTCTTTTCACCACTATTATTCCTGTTCTACCACAGTTTAGCATAGTTTAGCAATGTGGTCCGTCGGCCCATGCCGCTAGAAGCCCCCCGGACCGGCGGGTACTAAGGCCTGCACCAGGGCGAGCAGGAACCACAGGCCCAGGACGGGGACGGCCACCCGGGCAAACGGGAGGTTCAGGAGCTTTGCCCCCCCGATCGACGCCAGCACCAGGCCCCAGATGGTGAACGGCTTGATCGCGTTCAGCACAACGAACGCGGCCGTCTCCCCGGCGCCGGGGACCAAGTGTGCGGCGCTGATGGTCAGGTGCAGGTAATCCAGGCGCTGCGGGTCGGCGAAGAACTTCCAGAGAGATTCCAGGTACAGTCCCAGCATGTGCGGCGTCATGGCAAAAACCGAAATGTTAAGCAGTACGGGCAAGGGAACCGGTTTTCCCCCGCCGCTGCCCAGCAGCCGGAGCACCAGCCCGACCAGGAACCAGGTGATCAGCGGACTGACCAAGGCGCCGGTCAGACTGTACAGGGACGCCATCATCGGCGCCTGCTCCGCGTACAGGGCCAGTTCCTCCGGAGGCAGGTTGGGCGGTGGTCCGTGTTCCACCAGCCAGACGGCGTGCTCCTGGATCCGATCCAACAGGGCTGCGGTAAGCATCACGTTCACCGCAATAAAGAAGAGAGCCGCCCCAAAAGCCCCCGGGCGGCGGATCACCTCTTCCAGGGTATGGGCCGGCTTGACCAGCATTCCCACGATCCGCGGGCCGGTGCTCAGGCGCGCCGACTCTAGGCCGGCCTCCCTCTCGGCGCGCTTGTCCCGCACCTTAGCCGGCGTTCTTCCCTTTCCCTTGTTCTTGCCGCCCCGGGCACCGCTCCGTTGCGATTTTGGCATCTACATCTCCCCCGCCTTTACTCTCCCGCACATGGCCGGCACAACAGCTTTTCGCCCCGTTCAAGAGCCCGGTCCGCGAAAACGCCTTCCCCGCAGGCGCCGCAAGCGGTCATGGTTCTCACCCGCTGTTGCGGCGGCAACTCCACCGCCACCGGCCGGACCGTGAAAAGCTCTTCCTCGGGCAGCTCCAGCAGCCGATCGGAAATTTCCTCCCGCTTGCGGGCAAATGCCCTCCGGCTCCGTTCGTCGCCGGCGCGCAGCGCCTCTTCCTGCAGGGCGCGTAACTCCCCGAGTCCGAAGCCCATCGGTTTGAGCGCTACCCGCACGGCCGCTGCGGTGTCGCGCCGGGCAAAGGTGAACACCTGTTTGCCGTGGTCGGCCACCACCAGATTGGCCTTGCCCAAAGTGCACCCGGTGACGGCTTGGATGGCGTCCACCGCGCACGCCCGGTTTTCGGCCCAGCAGACCAGGTTGGCGCCGTGCCCCGGAGACAGTTCCAGACCAAGTTCCCGCAGCCCGATTTCGGCGGCCCGGAAACCCAGCACCAGCCCCGGGCACACGTGCCCGTGGAATTCCAGGGCTTTCTCCCATGGAGTCTGCAAACACATTTATCCATCTCTCCCTGCTGGCAAAGCTGGTTGACTAGGGATTATTTCGGCCTCCATCATCCAATATCCTGCCGCAAAAACAAAAGGGCCTTGCAGCCCTCCCGTTACTCCGAAAATAATTTTTTATTTTTTCCGATCTTGGCCCGCCTTGGCTTAGGACAGCTCGCCTTTGCTGAGCGAGATATCATTCCGCCCGTAGGTGATTTTTCGATCCGCCGGCACCGCGTGGCTCTCATGGATGTAGATGGCGCCCGAAGGGCACTTTTCGGCACACCGGGCGCAGTAGATACAGGCGAAGGGGTTGTAATCGATAGTCACGTCCGGGTCCTTCTTGTTCCCGTACTGGGTGATCGCCTGGGCGGGGCAGATCCGCTGGCACAGTCCGCAGAAAACGCACCGCGCCAGGTCGATCTGCAGCTGGCCGCGGGCTCCGGCCCAGTACTGGCGGGTTTCAAACGGATACTTCCGGGTGGCCGGTGAACTGAAGAGGTTTTTAAGAATGTTGGGCATCATCCAGGGCACGCCTATCACCTCCGCAACTCTTGTTGGCTAACGCTCCGTGCAGGCGATGCACGGGTCGATGGAGAGCACGATCACTGGTACGTCGGCGATTTCGCACCCCGGCAGCATGGCCAGGAGCGCCGGCAGGTTCGCAAACGTCGGCGTGCGGATTTTCAGCCGCTCCAACTGCTGCGTGCCGTTCCCCCGGGCGTATTCGAACAGTTCGCCGCGGGGCTGCTCGGTGCGCATGATGGCCTCACCCGCCGGCGGCGCACCTTTCACCTTGACCGCCAGTTCACCCTCCGGCATGCTGTCCAGGGCCCGGAGCACCAGTTCGTAGGACTGCACCAGCTCCCGGGCGCGCACCATGGTCCGGGCGTAGCTGTCGCCGCCGTTTTCCACCACCGGTTCGAAGCCCAGTTCGCCATAGGCCGCGTAGCCTAGGGAACGGCAGTCCCAGGCCCACCCGCTGGCCCGCAGCATCGGGCCTACCGCGCCCAGCGTCCACGCCTGGCCCTTGGGCAGCACACCCTTGCCGACCGTACGCGCCTTGATGGTGTAATCTTTCTGGAACACCGGCAGCACGGCGTCGATTTCGGTTTTCACCTTGTTGAGCATCTCCCGCACCTGACGCGCCTGGTCGGCGTTGATGTCCCGCCGCACCCCGCCGACGATGCAGGAGGACTGGATGACCCGCTGGCCCGTAGTCATCTCCAGGATATCCAGCACCGTTTCGCGGGCGCGCCAGCACTGCATGAACAGGCTTTCAAACCCGAAAGAATCGGCCAAAAGCCCCAACCAGAGCAAGTGGCTGTGCATCCGGGAAAGTTCACTCCAGACCACCCGCAGGTAGCGCGCGCGGGGCGGTACCTCCACTTTCATCAGTTCCTCCACCAGTTGGCAGTAGCTGAGGGCGTGAATAAAGCTGCAGATCCCGCAGATCCGTTCGCACAGAAACACGTTATTGGGGTAAGGGTTCCGTTCGGCCGCCTTCTCGATGCCCCGGTGCATGTACCCGATTACCGGCCGCACTTCGACCACTTTCTCGTCCTCGCAGGTGAGACTGAGCTGGATCCCTTCGGGGAGCACGGGATGCTGCGGGCCGAAGGGAAAAGTAATCCTGGACATGCCTGTATCTATCCCTCCATACGGTTGGCGTTGTTTTTAAGCATCGGTTTCTGCAGGCTAGCCTCCGTCAGCAGCATCCGGCCCTGGAAATCGATGGCGATGTCGGTGATGTTGATCCCGAAGAACTCCTTCATCTCGTTCTCGATCAGGGCCGCCGGCAGGTGTAACCCGGAAATGCTCGGCAGTTCCTCGTCTTTCCCAACCTTGACCCGCAGGGTCACCAGGTCCAGGTCCCGGTGGAAATAGTACAGAACCTCGAAGTAATCACCCTGGTCCAGGCAGACCGTAGTGGCCAACCGGCAGTTCTCGTCCAGCAGTTGTTGCACCGTCAGGCCCAGGGCGCCCTTGTCGACCGCAATTTCATTCATAAAATAAGTCACTCCCACCGCCTACTTGATTTTCGAAAGCTTATCCAGGGCCAGCACCACGCCGTCGATGATTGCTTCCGGGCGGGCGGCGCAGCCCGGAACGTACACGTTTACCGGGATCACCTTGTCAATCCCGCCCAGGATATTATAGCAGTTGTGAAAGACCCCGCCGGTGCACGCACACGCCCCGACGGCCATAACCAGCTTCGGCGCGGGCATCTGGTTGTAGATGTTCTCCAGCACCCGTACGTTCCGCTTGTTCACCGGCCCGGTGACCACCAGGAGGTCGGCGTGCTTGGGATTGCCGATGTTCAGGACCCCAAACCGCTCAACGTCGTACAGCGGCGTGAGACAGGCCAGAATCTCGATGTCGCAGCCGTTGCAGCTACTACAGCAGTAGTGCACGATCCAGGGCGATTTGACCCGTGCCTTGGCGACTAAGCCCATCGCACAAATTCCCCCTTCTAGAGCCTCAGCACGTTACCGAAAAACATTTCGATCATGATGATGTTCAACAGGATCAATCCGACCCCGGCCGCCCAGCTGATGGAAAGCATCCAGTTCCACTGCAGGCGCGCCTCCACGTTGTCCACGATGAGTTCCAGAAAGTACACCGCCAGGGCCAGCAGCACCCCCACCCACAGCGGCTGCGCCCAGAACAGCGCGACGAAGGCCAGGATCAGCACCAGTTCGTACCAATGGGTCAGTTCAATCAGCGCCAGAAACCGGCCGGAATACTCGGTGTACACCCCGCGGACCAGTTCCTGGTGCGCGTGCTCTGAGGCCGAGATGTCGAACGGGGACTTGCGGAGCTTAATGGTCAAAGCGATCAGCACCGCCACGAAGGCTAACGGAAGCGTAAACAGGAGCGGCTGGCCATATTCGAAGATCCCCGAAACCTTGAAAGTGCCGGTCTGCAGGAAAATGGCCACCACCGCCAGCAACAGGATCGGTTCGTAGGACAACATTTGCATTATTTCCCGGTGGGCCCCGATCTGGGAGTAAGGCGACCGGACGCTGAACGCGCCGAAAGCCAGGCAGGCGCCCGCGAACGCGAGAATGAAGAAGATGATCAGCAGGTCCTGCTGCGCGAACAGCATGAACACCGTCAGCATCGTCAGGAGCAGGTAGCCCCAGATCCACACCAGGCTGCCCTTGGTGGTCGCCGCGCGGGCTTTGCCGATCAGTTTGAAGAAGTCGTAAAACTGCTGCCAGATGGGCGGCCCGATGCGGCCCTGCATCCGGGCCGTCAGTTTGCGGTCGATACCACGCAAAAGCCCTCCGACGAACGGTGCCAGCACCAGGGCGGCCAACCCTACCGACCAATCGAACCCGCTCACACGATCACCCCCACGATTAAAGCGGCGAGCAGTACAATCCCCGCCCCGTTCACCCAAGTGTTGAGACTCTGTTCACCGAACGTCCGGGTCCAGTAAATACCCCCCGTCTGCGCGGGCGTCGCCTGATCGGCGATGGAACGGAAGGTCGGGCCCGTGGCCGGCTGATTTTCGCCGCAGAGGTAAACAGGCTGCACTTCCTCCGGGCGGATCCGCACCAGCAAGACCGGCAAAAGGAGCGCCAGGGCAATGATGATAAACAGTACCCAGGGCGAGAAGAAACCGTAAGGCGTCGCCAGGTGCCAGCCCGCCGTATCCAGGGCCGGGCTGTAGCCCATGGCCGCCACCGTGGGGTTGATTAGGGAGGACACCAGCGGTGCCGCCAGCGCGCTCAGCGCCACCGCGCCCGCCAGCAGCGAGAATACCACTAGGTAGGAAACCGACCGCCACGGTTCCGGCCGGGGCTCGGCCGGGGGGGCATCAGCGGCCGAAACGTTGCTGATCAGCCGGCCGATCCAGCGGACCCAGAACACCATCCCCGCGGCGCTGCCGAGGGCCAGGAACACCACCGCCAGCGGGTACAGGTCCGAGAACGGCGTGGCCGCGGCCTGAATGCTCGCCCACTTCGTGAATAGTACCCCGAAGGGCACGAACAGCATCACGATCATTCCCAGGATGGCCAGGCCCGAAATCACGGGCAGTCGGGTGATGAGGCCCTCCATATCCTCGATATCCCGGCTGTGGATACCCTGTTCCATGATCCCCACCACCAAGAACAACAGGCCCTTAGTGACCGCGTGGAAGATGATCAGCGCCACCGCCGCCGCGATCGCCAGGCCGGTGTTGATCCCGGCCAGACAGACCACCAGGCCCAGGCTGGCGATGGTCGAGTAGGCCAGCACCCGCTTAGAGATCCGTTGGCTAATGGCCAGGAGTGACGCGACCATGAACACGAACGCCCCAAATACGGCTAGCAGCGCTGAAAGATAGGTGCCCTCGTAGGCTGGGGCCAGGCGGAGCACCAAGTACACCCCCGCCTTGACCATGGTGGCCGAATGCAGCAGTGCCGAGACCGGAGTGGGCGCCACCATTGCGCCGAGGAGCCAGCTCTGGAAGGGCACCTGCGCCGCCTTGGTAAAACCGGCCACGCAGAACAGCGCCAGCGGCAGCAGCAGCACGGGACCGACCGGGCCAAAACCGGTGAGGTCCAGGAGCGAAAGTGTTCCCGAAACCTGGTAGGTCAACGTCATCCCGGTCAGCAGGGCCACCCCGCCAAACAGGTTCATCCACAGCGCCCGTAGCGCGGACTGCTCGGCTTCAGCGGTAAGGTCGTGGCGGATCAGGTGGTAACAGCACAGCGTGGTGATTTCCCAGAAGAAGAACAGCCAGAGCAAACTGTTGGCGAAGACCACCCCGTTCATCGCTCCCAGGAAGCCGACCAGGAAGAAGAAGAAAATGTGCTGCCTGGTGGCGCTGAGCTTGAGGTGTCGCTCGTGATTGTCCATATAATTAAGGCCGTATATCACGATCAACGCGCCGACCACCGAGATCACCAGGCCCAGCACCACGGCCAGCAGGTCCACGTGCAGGGCCGGCTGGGCTTTGAACCCGGAGGGCAGCCAGGCGAACTTGAAGAGGCAGAACAAGGCGAACTGCAAACCGCCCAGGCCCAAGACCAGGACGTGTCTGCGCACCACGCCGAGGTAGACGAAGTAAGCGAGTAAGGCCAGTTCCAAAACCAGGATAACGGAACCCCACGCGGGGGCGGGAGTGAAGGTGAGTGGACCGTGCTCCAGAACCTGAAACAGGAGCATCAGCGAAGCGGCGATCAGGACTGCGGATGGGATTATGATCAGCGGTCGCCGCAGTTGATCCTTAACTGCGAGACCCGCGGCGGCCGTAGCCATTGGCAGCAGGATAAGGATGGCGATTAGGGTGTCTCCAGCCATTATCTCTCTAAACCTCCCATTGTTCCTAGCAGAATCGGTCAACAGCCGGCATTTCCCAGGGGGTTGCTAGAGTTGCCAACATGCACCGCCTCCTCCCGCCAACCTTAGTGAAAAATTTCAAAATAATCAGCAAGCTAATTAGAAAAATAAAAATGCTAATTTTAATGCCAATATTCTATACTTTCCGCTTTTGGTAAGTCAAGTGCTTTTCCCCCGTCTCCGTTATTTGATTTTTACCAGCCGGTAGCGCCGAGTACCCAGCCCTAGTTTCTCTCCGTAGGCCAACTGCCGGCTCCAATCCACGTTCGGAAACAGTGCCCGGAACTTGTCGGGGCTGTCCTCGTGACCAGCCAGGCGGGAAGCGTTGATCCCCCGCTCACCGTTCACCAGGTCCACGCAGGCCTGATCCAGGGCGATCGGGTCCAGGGACGCCAGGATACCGATATCCCGGACGATAGGGGCGTCGCTCCAGCCGCAGCAGTCGCAGTCCGGGGTCACGTTATTCAAGAACGTGATGAAGGCGGCCTTACCTGCCTTGTCCTTCAAAACGCCCCAGGTGTACTCCACGATCTTTTCCTGGATGACGTCGGGCTCTGTTTTCCAGTTGATGGCGATGGCGCCGTGAGTGCAGGTGACGGTGCATTCGCCGCAGCCCAGGCACTTCGATTCGTCGATCACCGCCCGGCCCGGCCGGTCGGGCTGCTTCCGGGTCAGGGCAATCGCGTCCGCTGGGCACCAGCGTCGGCACCGGGCGCAACCGCGGCACTTCTCCGCGTCCACGGCGGGCAGGACGTCCGAGTGCATCATCTGCTTGCCGCTGCGGGCGCCAAGTCCCATCCCCACGTTCTTGAGCACGCCGCCGAAAGCGGTGGCAACGTGGCCTTTGAAGTGCGACACTACCAGCAGAGCATCGGCATGGTAGGCGGCGCTAGCAATCTTCACCGTCCGGAAGTGCTTCAGGTTTACCGGCACCTCCACGTAGTCCTTGCCGGTAAGACCGTCGGCGATCACCACGGGGGCACCGGTGACTACGAAGTCGAAGCCGTGCAGAATCGCCGTTTCCAGGTGGTCGACGGCGTTCGACCTCCCGCCCACGTAAAGCGTGTTGGCATCGGTCAGGAAGGGCTTGCCCCCCGCTTTCCGCACCAGGTCCACCAGCCGCCTGACGTACTGGGGCCGCAGGAAAGTGGTGTTCCCCCGCTCGCCGAAGTGCACCTTCAGCGCCACCAGGTCGCCCTTGGCGACGATGCCGCCGAGACCCGCCCGCCGGTACAACTTAGTGAGCTTGTCCAGTCGGTTTTGCTTCTTGTTGCTGCGCATATCGGCAAAATATACCGGCGCGGTCACATCCCACCCTCCCGCGCGAAACACCCAGGTGTTCAGGTTTGCTTCATAACTTCAGGCTTGCCTCATAGTATAGATTCTTCTCCTCCGCCCGCGAAAAACCTTGTACCTCACAAAAAATAGTTGAAAAAAGAAGGGACCCTTGACGGGTCCGCCGCGATTTGAGGGGGTTAATTTAGCTAGTGAATCATTTAGAAAGCGTAAGCAAACCGGAAGGCGCCCAGGTCCCGGGCCACCGGCAGGCTGTGCAGGAAGCGGTTGGTCACCCAAGGTTCGAAGAAGAACAATGCTCCCCAGGACGGGTCCTGTCCGTCCAGCGCCGCCCGGGCGGCAAGCACCGATTCGGGGGAGGCCGGACGGTTGATCCAGCCGTTCAGCACCGGCTCGAACTGGTAGCGGCCGTAGGAGCGGTCGTAAATAACGCCCGCGATGGTGTTCGGGAAGAGCGGTGACTTGAGCCGGTTGAGGACCACCGCTCCGACCGCCACCTTGACGATGAACGGCTGGCAGTCGGCCTCCGCCGTGATTATCCGGGCCAGCAGGTCCAGGTCCCGGGCCGATACTGCCCAGCGGCTGGGCGCTGCGCCCGGCGCGCCGACCGGGACGGTCAACACCTGCCCAGGGTAAATCTCGGCTCTGGTCAGGCCGTTCGCCCGCATCAGGTCCCGGTAGGATACGCCGTAGCGCGCCGCAATCTTGTAGAGGCTGTCGCCGGCGCGAACCACGTAGGTTTGACCCGCGCCGGGAATGGCCAGTACCTGCCCGGGGCGGATTTCGGAACTGGTGAGGCCGTTGGCCTCCATGAGTTCGCGGTAGGAGATGCCGTAGCGCTGGGCAATCTTGAACAGGCTGTCGCCGGCACGCACCGTATAGTTGGCCGCACCCGGAATGACCAGTTGTTGGCCCGGTACGATCATGGTCCGGTTCCCGAGGCCGTTGGCCGACTGAAGCTCCTGGGTAGAGAGGCCGAAACGTAGCGCAATCTTGAACAGCGAATCCCCCGGTTGTACCGTGTAGGTGGCCGCAAAGGCGGCCGTTGCGGAAAATATAAGCAGAACACAGGCGCAAAAAACAGTCTGGAAAACGCGAAAAAACATCGTTACCTCCAGAAATCAGCCAATCCTCGTGGTCGATGACGTGGGTTGGGGACCAGCGACGGCTGTTTTTCGCCATTATACCTGAATTTCTTTCGTTTTCCAGTCCGTAAATGTTGGAAAAACCTAACCCCCGCTGCCTGTCCTACCAGCTTTTACCAATACCAGCAAGGCCTCCAGCGCCTGATGGGCGTTCGCCACCAGCCGGTTGATGTCGTCGGGTCCGGCCCGCTCCACGTGCAGCCCCGCCACCACCGCCACCGGTTGGTTCAGCTCGCGGGCTGCGCGCGCGGCCGCCGGCCGGGCCACCTCGTCGTCCTTATGCCCCAGCACCGGCAGCACCGCCACGTTGCAACTGACCTGCTCCGGGTCCGCCAGGCTCGGGCGCGGCAGGCCTAGCGCGACCGCCCCGACGTGCGGCCGTTCCCCGCCCAGGATCTCCACAATGATCCCGTTCGGGGTCACGGTGGCCGCCGCCTGGACCAGATGCCGTCCTTCCCCGGCCTCGGCCTTCACCCGCCGGCAGTTCATGGGTAGCATCCCCCCCATGCCGCTTATCAGTAGCACCACGAAGAATGAAAATCAGGCGCGTAACGTTTCGGCGTCCGCGTGGTGTCCCCGGCCGCAGGTTAAGAGCGGAGCACCAAGCCGCGAAGGGGACACCACGACTGACGACCGACGACTCTAACGACTATTTTCAGGGCTGCATTTCCCCTTATTTCCTCACCAGCACGCGCAGATCGCCCACCCGCCTGGTGAACCGCACCCGGTCGAAATACTCCAGCAGCGGCAGCGCGTACTTCCGCGACGAGCCCAGCAGGTCCCGCGCCTCGCCTACGGACAGCTCTCCGCGCTCCCGGAGAAAATCTTCGATCCGCTTCCGGGCCTCCTCCACGGCAACGGCGTGGAAACACCACTCGTCGTCCACCCGGACCAGCGCCCCGCGGCGGATCAGGTGGTGCAGATACTCCTGGCCCTCTACCTCCCTGAGGCCTAGTTTTTCGAACACCTGCGCTGCGGTGGGCGGTTGCATCCCGCCCCGCTGGTACGCCTCCTCCATTTGCGCCAGCAACCGCCGCGCCTTTTCCGGCGGTTCTCCGGCGCTGAACTCTTTCAGGGCCAGGCTCTGGGGATACAGGCTGACCAGCCCCTCCGCGGCCAGGGATTGCAGAAAGTCCTGGAACTTACCCGTGGAGAAGGCTGCAAAGGAACGTGACCGTAGCTCCTCCTTGGGATGGCCCTCACGCAGCGGGTAGCGGCGGTGATAATCTTGCAGGGCCGCCAGCACCGTCCGCCGCCACCGGGCGTAGTTGTCCGCGTGCGCCAGGTGTTCCCCACCCGCCAGGCGCACCAGCGCGCCCCGGGTCTCCAGTTCGGTGCAGGCCGCGGCCACCGCACCCCGGTCCAGCCCGGTACTTGTGGCCAGGTCGCCCGCGGTTACCGGCGCAGCGGCACCCCGGAGCGCCTGTTCCACCAGTTCGTTCGGGTTGCCCTTCTCCAGGGTGGCTAGCCTCTCCAGCACTTTGGCCTGAAACCGTTTGTGTCGCGGCGGGTTGGCGTCTACCACCCGCCCGCCGCCGATGGTGTGCATGGGCGAGTAGGATCGGATCACAAACCGGTCCCCCCTGCCGGCGATGGTGTCAGTTTCCAGGAGCAACTGCGCGAAACACGCGGCGCCGGGCGCCAGTTCCTCCCGGTCCAGCAGCAGCACCCGGCTCAGTATTTCGGCCGCCCCCAGGTGCAGGCGGATCCGCGTCCGGTTTTTCAAGGCCCGGGGCGCTCCTTCCAACAGGTCGAGCTTCACGTCGAGCCGCCGGGTCGGTTTGAAGCCGCCCGGGGAGGCCAGCACGTCGCCGCGGTTGACATCTTGGACGTCCAGCCCGGCCAGGTTTACGGCCACCCGCTGTCCCGCGCCGGCCTGCGACACCTTCTGCTTGTGCACCTGGAGCGAACGCACCCGGGCCGGCAGCCGCCGGGGCATGATTTCCACCGCGTCCCCGAGTCTCAAGGCGCCGGACGCCAGGGTGCCGGTGACCACCGTACCAAAACCGACCACCGAAAACACCCGGTCGATGGGCAGGCGCACCTGGCCCGTCACCGGACGCTCGGGAATATCGGCCGTTTGGGCGGCGATGGTTTTCAATAGCTCCGGCACGCCGGCGCCGGTCACCGCCGAGACCTTGCAGACCGGGGCCTCCGCCAGCACCGTGCCGGCCAGGAATTCGTGCAGTTCCTCCTCCACCAGTTCCAGCCAGTCGGGCTCTACCAGGTCGATCTTGTTCAGCACCACGATCCCGCGTTCAATTCCCAAAAGCTGAATGATATCCACGTGTTCCCGGGTCTGGGGCATCACACCTTCGTCGGCGGCGATCACTAGCAGCACCAGGTCGATGCCGCCGATCCCGGCCAGCATGTGTTTCACGAACTTTTCGTGACCAGGAACGTCGATGACGCCGGCGCGCCGGCCGTCCGGCAGGTCCAGGTAGGCGAAGCCCAGCTCAATGGAAATCCCGCGCTCCTTTTCATCCCGGAGGCGGTCGGTGTCGATGCCGGTGAGGATCTTGATGAGGCTCGTCTTGCCGTGGTCGACGTGACCCGCCGTCCCGATGACCAGGTATCTCATCCGCCCACCTCCAGCGCCCGGCGCAGCGCTTCGGCCAGCGGGGTGTATTCGTCGGCGGCGATGGTCCGCGGGTCCAGGCAGAGCCGGTCGTCCTGCACCCGTCCGACTACGGCCGGCTCCCCGGCGCGCAGGCGGCATACCAGTTCATTCACCCCCACGCCCGCCGGGCGGACCGTCACCAGAAAGGTCCCGGGCGCCGCGGTGGGCAGCGCGCCCCCGCCCACTTGCGAAACACCCGCTTCCACCCCGACCACGGCCAGTCCGTCCAGGGTGCTCCGCAGCACCTCTGCCAGCTGGGCCGCCGCGGTTTCCAGGGTGGCGACGTCCAGCGTGAGCATCCGCAGGGTCGGGATTTGCTCCAGGACGCGTTCGGGCTCCAGGTACTCGCGCAACGTGGCCTCCAGCGCCGCCAGCGTCATCTTGTCCACCCGCACCGCCCGGGTGAGCGGGTTTTTCTTCATCCGGTCCACCAATTCCCGCCGGCCGACGATGATCCCGGCCTGCGGTCCGCCGAGCAGCTTGTCCCCACTGAACGTGACTACGTCCACCCCGGCCCCCACCGTTTCCTGCACGGTAGGTTCGTAGGGGTAACCGAACCGGGCCAGTTCCACCAGGAACCCACTGCCCAGGTCGGACATCACCGGCAGGCCGAACTCCCGGCCTAAAGCCACCAGTTCTTCCAGCCCGACTTCCTTGGTGAACCCTACAATCCGGTAGTTGGAAGCGTGAACGTGCAGCAAAAGCGCCGTCTCGGAGGTGATTGCTCCCCGGTAGTCCCGGAGGTGGGTCTTGTTGGTCGCCCCCACCTCCACCAGCCGGGCGCCGCTCTGGGCCATCACTTCGGGGATCCGGAACGAGCCACCGATCTCCACCAGCTGGCCCCGCGAGACGATCACCTCCCGCCCCGCGGCCAGGGTGCCGAGGGCCAGCAGCACGGCCGCGGCGTTGTTGTTCACCACCAGGGACGCTTCGGCCCCCGTCAGCTGCCGCAGGAGTTCGTCCACCAGTTCGTAACGGGAACCGCGCTTACCGGTGGCCAGGTTAAATTCCAGGTTGGTATACCTGGCAGCCGCCACTTCCACCGCCCGGCGGGCGCGCTGGGACAGCACCGCCCGCCCCAGGTTGGTGTGCAACACCACCCCAGTGGCGTTAATCACGCGCCGCAGCGCCGGACGGGCCCTGGCCTCTACGGCCGCCGTCACCTCGGCCACGATCAGGGGCACCAGCTCTTCCCGGGCGGCCGGGACACCCTCTGTGCCGGAGGTGATCCGCTCCCGCCACCGGCCCAACACTTCCCGCACCGCGTCCACCACCAGGACGCGTGGGTGCGCCGCCACCAGCGTCTCCACCGCCGGCTCCCGCAGCAGCTGGTCCACCGGGGGCAGGTTCCGCAGGCGTTTTTCCGCATCCACAGCCATCAAATACGCATGCCCTCCCCACTCAAACCATTATCATTTCCGCAGACCCCCCGTGCCGCCTTAGTAGGCGGCACCAACGAAGGATGAAAATCGTTCGTTGCAGTGTTTCCGGCCGCGGCCATTGCGTAGCGCCGGTAACGGTCAGCCGGCGCAAGTGAGGTCGGCGCTGCCGCCGACGAGGACGCGGCCGGATTAACCCCAAAGCATTGCTGAAAGCTGGTTCAGAAGCATTTGCAACTGCAAGTTGCAAAAGGCGATAAACCGCAATCCGCAGGAGGCGGTGCAGCGCCCCGAACGAGCCGTGCTGCCGTCGGCGTGGAGCACCGGCCGCGAAGGAAACACGACGATGAACGATCATTTTTCAGGGCAGACAATCTTTATCTACATCATCATCTATTGCCAAATCTATTGCCAAGTCAAACCGAACACCGCGTTGGTCACCCGAAAGTTGGCCCCTTCAACCGCCGCCGGCTCCTCGTGCCGCACCAGCAGCAGCCACTCCCCCGGCCGCAGCCCGAAGTCCGCCTTCCCGTCCGCGCCGGTAACGGCAAACCGCGTCCGGGGCTTGCCTCGGCAGTAGGCGTGCACCTGCGCCCCGGGCAGGGGCCGGCCCCGGTGCTGGACCAACATCTCCAGTTCGTCCCCGTTAGGCGCCAGGGGCACAATCTCCAGCTCCATGCCGAACGAGCCGGGCCAGGGCCCGTCCGCGTCCACGAACACCAGGCGCTTGGCGAAGTAGCCGAGCTGAATGGTGCGCGCGGACTGCCCCTCCCCCGGGTGCTCCGCGGCCGGTCCGGGTAGGTAGCGCCTGTCCCGCGTCACCGTCCACAGGCCCCGGTCGTACTCGGCCAGGAGCGCGTACACCCCGCGTTCCGCGGGGGTGAACACGGCCGCGAGGCTCTGGTCTCGTTCGGCCAGCGCCAGCGGCTCTAACTCCCGCCCCGGCGGCGCCGCCCACAGGCGTGCCCGGGCGGCTTGCGCCTTTCCGTCCACCTCCAGGTAGTGGCCGTAGTGCAGGCGGCATTCCACTTCCTGTCCCTTCCGGGCTGCAGGCGCACACTGAATCCAGATGTTATGCGGTGCCATTTTCCAGTCCTCCCTCCGCTTACAGTTTACCCTTCGACCCGCGGGTTGTACAACCCATAAGCGTGGCAAACCGGGGTTTCGGGCCCCGGTGCTTAAAACTCCCGCAGGATTTGGTAGGTCGTGGAACGCTGCGCCGGTTTGAAGCCGGCGTCCCGGATCACCCGGACGATCTCGTCTAGCGGCACCCGGTACGACGCCCCGGCCGCCCGTACTACGTTCTCTTCCAGCATGGTGCCGCCAAAGTCGTTCGCGCCGAAGGCCAGCGCGATCTGACCCACCTTTGCCCCCTGGGTCACCCAGGAAGCCTGGATGCTGGGGAAGTTGTCCAGCATCAGCCGGGAAACCGCCACCATCCGCAGATATTCCAGGCTGTCGACCGGGCGCCCGCCGAGGGCGGTGTTGGCGGGCTGGTAGCTCCACGGAATGAACGCCGTGAAGCCTCCGGTGCGGTCCTGGGCCTCCCGCAGCCGGACCAGGTGCCGCACCCGTTCGGCCGGCGTCTCCACCGTGCCGAACATCATGGTGGCCGTAGTCCGCATTCCCAGTTCGTGGGCGACGAACATCACGTCCAGCCACTCCCGCCACCTGATCTTCCGGGGACTGATCAGGCACCGCACCCGGTCCACTAGGATCTCCGCGCCGCCCCCGGGCAGGGAGTCTAGGCCGGCGCTCTGCAGCGTCGCCAGCAAATCCCGCACCGTGTGCCCCTCCCGCCGGGCCAGGTGGACGATCTCCGGCGGCGACAGCGAGTGCACCTGCACCTCGGGGAAGCGGGCTTTGATCGCCCGCAGCATGCCGGTGTAGAAGTCCAGGCCCAAGTCCGGGTGCAGTCCGCCCTGGATCAGCACCTGGGTGCCGCCGAGCGCTACCAGTTCCTCTATTTTTCGCAGGATCTCATCCCGGGTTAACACGTACGCCTCGGGGGAATCCGGCGCCCGGTAAAAGGCGCAGAAGCGGCAGGCCGCAACACAAACGTTGGTGTAATTGATGTTTCGGTCGATCACAAAGGTGACGCGGCCTTCTGGGTGCCAGCGCCGCCGCACCCGGTCCGCCGCCCGGCCCAGCCGCAACAGATCGGCGGACTTTAGCAGCACTAGGCCCTCGGCTTCCGAAAGCCGTCCGCCGGCCACCGCCTTGTCTAGGATTGCCCGCGTCTCAGTCAACCTCTTCCCCCCACACCTCCAGCCGCACCCGCTCCTCGATCAGGCCGGTCTTGTAGGCGTAGTCGTAAAAAGTGAGCAGCCCCTGCCGGTACCCGGGGTCAAAATCGTGCCGGATGAGGGTGAAGTAATCCGTGATGAACTCCCGCGGCAGGCCGGTCTGGCGCCGGGCCAGGTCCAGCACCGCCGCATGTTCCTCCTGGCCGATCTCCCGCGCCCGGTGCAACGCCGCCGTAAACGCCGTGACCTCCTGCGGGTGCGTCGCGGCGTAGTCCCGCCGCACTGCCCACACGGCGAAAACCATCCGTTCCCCGGTGAACTTCTTCCAGACCTCCCCGAGATCCACTACCGAAAGCGGGGTTTTCGCGCTCTGCAGGGCTGCGTAAGCCGCCAAGGCCTCGTCGCCGATCAAAAGACCCGCGTCGGCGCGGGACAGCATCAGGTCGAGGTCCGGCGGCGTGGTCTCGAACCGCGCGTTCACGTGGTAGTAGTGCTGGAACAGGATTTTCAACAGCACCGCCGACGTGGCCGAGGTGTCGGGCAGACAGACCTTCCGCGCCTCCAGCTCGGTCACCGGCACCTTGCTGATCAGGAGGATGCTCCCCACCCGGCCGTCGGAACTGATGGACAGGCCGGGGAGAATCAGGCACCGGTCCGGGTGCCAGGCGTACTCGATGCTGGAGATCGGGGTGATCTCCAGCTCACCGCGCAGGAAAAGCGCGTTGAGCCGCGTGGGCGGCCCCTTCACCAACTCTACGGGCACGTCCAGCCGGCCCCGTTCGAAGGCGTAATAAATGGGCAGGCAGTTCAGATAGTCCACCTGCCCCAACCGGATTGGCTTCAATGGCGAAAATCCTCCCTGACGACATTGTACAAGGTATCCCGTTCCACCGGCGTTCGTCCGGCCGCTCGGATCAGCCGCAGCAGTTCCGCCCGGTGCAGCACCTGGCCCGTGTCCGCCCCGGCGGCATGGGTGATCCGTTCCTCCACCACGGTACCATCGAAGTCGTTAACCCCGAAACTCAAAGAAATCTGGGCCAGTTTCGGGCCGATCATGATCCAGAAAGCCTTGATGTGGTCAAAATTGTCCAGCAGCAGCCGGGCGACGGCCAGCGTCTTCAGATCGTCGTACCCGGTGGTCCGGAACGGCACCTCTGCTTCCAGCCGCGTGTGCCGCGGGTGGAAGGCCAGCGGGATGAAAGTCTGAAACCCGCCGGTTCGGTCCTGGAGTTCCCGGAGCTGCAGCAGGTGGTGAACCCGCTCCGCCAGCGTCTCCACGTGCCCGTACAGCATGGTCGCGTTGGTGCAAAGACCCAGCCGGTGCGCCGTTTCGTGCACCGCCAGCCAGCGTTCGCCGCTGATCTTTTTCGGGCAGATCAGCTCTCGCACCCGGGGCGCGAATACTTCGGCGCCGCCCCCGGGCAACGCGTCCAACCCGGCCGCCCGCAGTTCCACTAGCACCTCCTCCAGGGAGAGGCCGTGCCGTCGCGCCAGGTAGTCCACCTCCACGGCGGTGAGCGCCTGGACGATCACGCCGGGCACCGCGGCCCGGAGCCGGGTGAGCATCTCCAGGTAGTAATCCAGGTCCAGCTTCGGGTGCAGCCCCCCGACGATGTGCACCTCGGAAATGCCCAGGCCCCAGGAGTCCCGCGCCCGGGCGACGATTTCGTCCAAGGACAGCACGTACCCGGCCGGATCGCCTTCCTCCTTGCTGAAGGCGCAAAAAGCGCAGCCGTTCACGCAGATATTGGTGTGGTTGATGTGGCGGTTCACCACGAAATACACCCGGTCGCCGTGCTTGCGCCGGCGGACGATATCGGCCAGGTACCCCACCCCGAGCAGGTCCGGGGAACGGAACAGCCGCATCCCATCCTCGAAATCAAGCCGTTCTCCCGCCTGCACTTTCCGGGCGATCTCCAGGAGCGCCGGGTCTGTGCAGAAGTTGGTAAGTATTTCCTCCACCTTGAATCCTCCGTCTCCACCCGAACTTTAAAAAGCACACCAACTGCCCGGTTATCTGGTTAGCACGTCAGCGAGTACAAAAAACAGCATGCCCAGGCTGAGTGAAGCGTTGGCGTGGAAAAAGGCCACGTTGATCCGCTCCGGGCTTAGGCGGTTGGAAATGATGGTGTGTTCGTAGGCCAGCAGCGCTACGGCCAGCGCTACCCCCAGGTAGTAAAAGGTGCCGAGGCCGAGCATAAGCCCGGAAACCAGGAATAGGAGCGGGGCCAGGACGTGAAACCCCAGCGCGATTCGGAGCGCCGCCGGGATCCCGAACCGGGCCGGGATGGAATAAAGCCCGCGCCGCCGGTCGAAGTCGTAGTCCAGGCAGGCGTAGATAATGTCGAACCCGGCGACCCAGAACAACACCCCCAGGCCGAGCACGATCGGCACCCACGACAGGCTGTCGGAGATCGCGATCCAGCCCGCCAACGGGGTACCGCCGAGCACCGCTCCCAGCCACAGGTGGCAGGTCCAGGTGAACCGCTTGGTGTACGAATAGAAAACCAGCCCCACCACGGCCAGGGGGAAAAGCTTCACGCACAGCGGCGTAAGCTGGGTGGCGGCCACGAACAGGAGCGCCAGCGAAAGCCCGGCGTACACCCAGACCTCGCCCACCGACACCAGTCCCCGGGGCAGCGCCCGGTTGGCGGTGCGGGGATTCTCGGCGTCCAGGTGCCGGTCGATGATCCGGTTCAGCGCCATGGCCGCTGTCCGCGCCCCGAACATGGCCAGGGTAATCCACATCAGGTCGTGAAAGCTCGGGATCCGCTGTTCCACCAGCAAGGCACCGATGTACGCGAAAGGAAGCGCAAAAACGGTGTGTTCTAACCGGATCATCTGGGCGACAACCACAACCCGCTGTAGCATGACCGTACCGCTCCCAATCATTATCTCAACTGAAGCTAATCTATGAGGGCCGCGGCCGGGTGCCCACGTGCACGGCAGCGATCCCGCCGGCCAGCTCGTAGTAGCGTACGTCAGCCAGGCCCAGCCGCACAAACAGGTCCCGGAGCTCAGCCTGGTGCATGCCCTCCCGCACCGAGTGCGCCAGAAACTCATACGGCCCCGCAAAACCGACGCCCAGCCGGCCCACCAGGGGCACCAGCCGCCGCAGGTACACGGCGTACACCTGCTTGAACACCGGCAAGCCGGGCTTGGCCAGTTCCAGGTTGACCACCCGGCCGCCCGGCTTCACCACCCGGATCATCTCCGTGAAGGTCCGCTCCGGGTCGGGCACCGCCCGCAGGGCGAAACCCATGGTGACACATTCAAAGGTCTGGTCCGGGAACGGCAGGGCGTCTACCTCCCCCGGCACAAATCGGACCACTTCCCCCCAGGGCATGCGGTGCGCATTCTCCCGCGCCCGGTCCAACATCTCGGCGCAGAAATCCACCCCAACCACCCGGCCGGCCCGACCGGCCAGCCGGGCCAGCTCCAGGGTTAAAAGCCCGGTGCCGCAGGCCACGTCCAGGCCGCATCCGCCCGCTGCCAGCCCCGTCCGGGAGGCGGCGAAGCGCCGCCAGTAATTGGCCTGGTTGAAACTCAAAATGTTGTTCAGCAGGTCGTACCGGTCGGCGATCGCGGCGTACATGGCGCGTAGCGCGTCCGTCCGGTGCAGCGGGTCGCCGTGCTCCATCCCAACGACTCCCTACCCCTGGACTTCGACTACGGACTGCCCCGGCCAGTTTAACAGGTAGGCGATCAACCCGTCAAGCGCGTTCCGCGCCGTGCCCGCCGGCAGTTCCGCCAGTTGGCCTCGCGCGGCCTGGAGGTACCGCCAGCCCTCGGAACGCATACCCCTTTCCATCAGCCCGTAGCCCATCCCCAGGTCGACACCCAGTTGGTATAAAATCTCCCGTTCGTCGTCCTGCGCCCCGGCTACCTCGCCGGCCATCCGGCAGGCCTCGGCGATCAGCGCCGCTGTTTCCCGGCGCACGCTTTCCCGGACCGTTTCGGGCGTGGCGGCCGCCGGAGCGCGGGAAACGGTCTTCTCGGTGTAACGGTACACGATCTCGGTCAGCGGGCGCAGGAACCCGGTCATGCCGGCGGACGCCCCCAGCGCGAAAAACCGGCAGTAATAATAGTCGCCGATCAGTACCGCCAGCCGGTTTCGTTCATCCGGACCCAGTTCGCCTTCGTCCACTTGGCCGTGCACCCGCATTCCCAGGAACACGAACTGCACCATGGCCGCCAGGACAACCATCCGCTCCTGGAAGCAATTGAACAGTCGGCCCACAAGCAAAACAACCGCCGGTCGGAAGTGGGTTTCCAACGGCGGAAGTTCCAGCAGGCTGTGCACCTTGTGTTTATCGGCGTTCGGGAAATGGTGAATCATTTCGCTGGCCCGGCGCACCTCGTCCAGCTCGGACCATACCATACCGAACAGTTTGGCAAGCATTCGCTGGCGAACCTCCTTGCCTATTTTCCCCCGGTTAGAAATAATTCGCGCTTTGGGACCCATGTCCTCCTAATAAGTAAACTTGTGCAGGATTCCCGCAAATTAACCCCGTCCGGCCTTGAAAATAAATTGGCCCTGCAATCTTTTCCTTCCAGGATTGCAAGGCCGACATCAAGTCTCTACATCCCTATGCGGCTTGGTACTAATAAATATCCCCCCTAATGGTTTACCGCCTTCAATTCGGGCACGTTATCCGGGAAAATTCCCCTCACGGTTTCCTCTGCCTTGAGTTGCTTCGCGTTGAAGCGGCTGCTGAGGTAGTTGCACGCGTTCCAGGGGTCGACTCGGTCCCCGCAGGTAAACACATCCACCGCGGCGTAACCCAGTTCGGGCCAGGTATGAATGGTGAGATGGGATTCCGAGATCACCACTACTCCGCTGACTCCCTGGGGGCTGAACTTGTGAAACACACACTCTCGGACTTCGGCACCTGCTTCCAGCGCCGCATTGACCATTATTTCCTCGATCTTTTTGACGTCGTTCAGGATGTCGAAGTCGCAACCGTAGATTTCAGCCAGAATGTGCCGCCCCATCAGTTTCATTGGCATTATCTTCCCCCTTTAAAAAAAGAAATTAGTTAAAATTAACCGCAGACTGTTAACCTTTGGTTAATTTCAACCAAGAACAATTCTAGCATAAAAAGGTGGTTTGTCAACAAATTTTTAGGTGCTACGCCGTTTTCTCAAGGAAGAAGTACAGTAAGGGCGGTACGCCCAGGATCATCACCGTGGCCGCGGCCACCACCCCGGAGTCGTTGAACACCAGGGCAACCACGCTGGCGACTAAGATTCCCACCATTCCTTTGAAAAGGTACGGGTATTGCTCCCGGAAAACCTTCATCCGCCCGCTGGGCCGGTAGAAGAGCAGGACTAGACCCCCCAGGCTGGCCAGGAACACCCGGCTCCAGATGGTGTAACGCAGCAGTTTCAGGTTCACGGATACTTTGCGCTGAATGATGTTGTAAGCTTCGTGGGCCGCGGTTTCCAGGTCGCCGCCGAACACCAGCCGGGCCGCGCGGCCGATGTGGGACTGCTGCTCCACGCCCCGCGTGAACTCGAACGTGGTGAGCCCGGCCAGGAACACCAGCACCCCGCCGGCGCTGGCCAGCAACAACCGCCGGGTGAACCGTACCCCCAGGAACAGCAGGATGGTCACCAGGAAGGAGACGACCGCCGTGATAGTGCCGCCCATGTTCGCTCCCAGGTTGGGATTGGCGATGGCGAACAGCGTGACCAGGAACAGGGCGCCGATCACCCCCAGCGCCGCCCCCCGGAACCGCCGGTCGACCAGGGTCAGGAAGACCGCGCCGGTCATGATGGTTGCCCCGATCAGCACCCCCATGAACTCGTTCCCGATCCCGTAGAACCGGGCGCCGCCCAACGGGTCGTAACTCAGCAGGGAGTACTTCTGCAGCGGCACGCCCAGGAACAGGTCGGCCACGATGGCCAGGGCGGTGGTCCCTCCCAGAAAGGCGAAGGCCAGGAGCGGGTTTCGGCGGCTCAAACCCAAGGCGACCGCCCCGATGGCCAGGGTAAGCAGGGTAATCTCCAGCCCCACCCAGAACGGGCCGGGCTGGGGCAAAAGCGGCAACAGCAAGGCGGCCAGCGGGAAACTCATGGCCAGCAGCAGCAACGCCTGGAGGTATTCCCGCCGCCCGAGGCGCAGTTGGACAATAATGGACAGCACCACCGCGATCACCAGGGCGATCTGGATGGACATGTAGCCCTTGAGGACCGGGACGCGGAGGTTGTGGATGAGCACCAGTTGTTCGTTCAGCGCCTGCAGGGCGGACAGATCGGCCGGGCCCGGCCGCACAGTCAGCGCCCGCCCGGTCATCTCCGCCGGGGGGGTGATGCCGAAAAATCCCAGCACGGTGGGGGCGAGGTCCATGTTGGTGATGATGCCCTCCCACCGGGTGGAATAGGAGGTGATGGTTCCGGTCCCGGGCGGGCCGATCATCAATACCGGGCTCAACGTGTTCCCGGCCGAGATGTTGACTGCCGGCGGGGTGGGCGCCACGACCAGCAGCAAGTCGCGTTCCGGGTCCAGCTCTCGCCGCACCCGTTCCACGAACGCGGCGCACCGGGCGACGGAGAGCGCCCGCAGTTCCGCCAGCACGTCGGGCAGCACCAGGTGCTGCGCCTCGTCCAGCCGGGAGAGGTCGCCCAGGTCGATCACCAGGAAATCCACGTCCCGGTGTTCCCGGAACGCCGCGAACAGCCGGTCGTAATTAGTGCGCAGTCCCCCGGGGAACTCTTGGTCGGCGGTCAGCGTTTCGTCCCCGACCAGGCCCCGGTCCACCAGGCCCCGGTTGTCCATGGCGATGGTTGCGGCTGCTCGGCGGGGCATCCCGTCCCAGTCCGCATTCCCGATAATTCCGGTCACCAGGCCGTTGGCGCGCAGCGCCGTGCCCAGGGCGCCCACCTCTACCGGGTAGGGCAGGTCCCCGCTGAGACTCCAGATCCGGGCGATGCCCAGGTGCACCACGCTGCCCGCGGGGGCCCGCACCCCGGTGCGGCGTTCAAATTCTTGTCCCGCCGGGACGCGGTGCGCCTTCTCCCCCGCCTCGAACGCCAGAAACCCGGCGCTGGTGGCTACAATCCGGCTCCCCGCCCCGATGGTGGCGTGTGTGTTCTCCGCGTTGCGCATGCCACCGGTGTTGGTGCTCATCAAGCCCAGACTGGAATGGGCGATGGTGTTCGCAAACGCGCCCGCCGCCAGGTCGTCCAGCGCCAGGCGGTCGATCACCACCATTACCACCCGGCCCGGCTCCGCGGCCGCCACCGACTGGACCGGCGCCATCACCGCGAAAAACAATAGGGCCGCGCTGAGCCCCAGCCCCACAAACCTCAAGGAAAACACCTCATGTTTAATAACGTTCCGGGCTCTTAGATGATTCTAATGCACCGTCCCGTCAAAAAACAATCCCTAACTCACCAAATCCGGCCGCCAGCAGCGCTTCCCGGTACACGGCCAGGGTCTTCTCCACCATGCGTTCCGCGGTGAACAGGCGGCGCACCCGCTCCCGGCCCGCCGCGGCATAAGCTGCCGCCCGCGCCCGGTCCCCCAGGGCGTGGTGAATCGCCCGGGCGAGGGCGTCCGGATCGGCGGGGGGCACCAGCCAGCCGGTCTCGCCGTCCCGGACGGCTTCGGGTATTCCGCCCACCCGGGTGGCCACTACCGGGCAGCCGGCGGCCATGGCTTCGAGCACCACCAGCGGCAGACCCTCGGTGACCGACGGCAGCACGAACACGTCCAGCGCTCCCAGGATCTCCGCCACGTCGCCGCGGTACCCCAGGAACACCGCCACCACGCCCAGTTCTCGGGCCTCGTTTTCGAGTCGATCCCGCAGGGGGCCGTCGCCTGCGACCAGCAAGGTGGCGCCGCGCCCATCCCTATCCAGCTGCGCCAGCGCGCGTACCAGGTGCTCCACCCCCTTCTGGGGAGCCAGCCGCGCCACGATGCCGATAACCGGGCGGCCGGGCGGCAGCCCCAGCGCGGCGCGCAACGCCGCGCCGTCCGCCCGGGCCTCAAACCCCGCGGGTGCGATGCCGTTGTGCACGGTGACCACCCTTTCCGGCTGGGCCAGGCCCAGGGTCAACAATTCCGCCCGCAGGCAGTCCGCCACGGCGATCACCCGGTCGGCCAGGCGGAGCGCCGCCCGCTGCGCCGCCACCCCGGCGCGCTGCCTCCAGGGTGAGCCGAGCCGCGGCGAGCCGTGCGCGGTGACAATGGCCACCGGCACCCCCGCCAACCGGGCCGCCGGGCAGGCCACCAGGGCGGCTGCCGCCCCATGGGTGTGCAGCACCGCGACCCGGTGTTCCCGCGCCAGGCGTGCCAACCGCCATACTGCCGCCAACTGGCGTTCGACCCGGAACCCCGGTTCGATTTCCACGGCCCGTACCGCGAAGCCGTCCTCCCGGAGAGCGCTCACCAGCGGTTCCGGACCGGCGGCCAGCACCCGGACGCCCTTGCGCGCCATACCGCGCAACAGAGCGCGCAGGTGGTTTTTCATGCCCCCCGCCGCCGGCCGGATCACGTGCAACACGTCGAACCGGGCGGCCGCCTGGTTCGGAGCCTCCTTCCCGTTGTTCATCTTAATTGTTTGCCCTACCACCGGCCCTAGTGCTCCTTGATGGCCTCGGTGGGGCAGGTCTCCACCACTTCGTGGGCGCATTCTTCCAGATCGTCGGGGACGTCTTCCTCGGTCACCACCGCCTTATCGTCCTCGCCCCAGTCGAAGATTTCTGGACAGGTCTCGATGCAAACTCCGCAGCTGATGCACAGTTCCGGGTCGACCTCTACCTGCACGCTGATCACCTCCCCGTAGGCTTGGGAAAATGTTTTGGCGTAGTCTGGCATTGAACACCGCAAAGTATGCAAAAAATAAAGCGCGTGGGCCGCGCGCGGTTGCCTGCATCCCATCCCCGTATTACAATTAACCATACCATCCAGTACGTACAAAGGGAGATAGCACAGTGGACCTGAAAACGATCCGGGAGGAAGCTCGGAAGAAGCTTGAGGGCTACTGCCGGGTGTGCCCGGTGTGTGACGGGCGGGCCTGTGCCGGGGAAGTGCCGGGCATGGGCGGAATCGGTACCGGCCGCGGGTTCCGGGCCAACCTGGAAGCACTGGACCGGTACCGCCTGAACCTGCGCACCCTGCACGGAGCGAAGGATCCCGACACCACCTGCCGGCTGTTCGGTCTGACCCTGAAAACCCCGGTGCTGGCCGCCCCGCTCACCGGCACTCCGTACAACATGGGCGGCGCCCTGTCCGAGCGGGAGTTCATCGGCGCGATCATCTCCGGCAGTAGGGCCGCCGGTAGCCTGGGCTTTTCCGGGGACGGTGCCGACCCGGCCATGTACGATTCCGGCGTGGCGGCAGTGGCCGCGGAAAACGGCTGGGGCGTGCCGATCGTCAAGCCCCGGGAGCAGGAGGCGGTGCTCGACCGGCTCCGCCAGGCCGAAGCTGCCGGGGCGGTGGCGGCCGGGATGGACATTGACGGTGCTGGCCTGGTGATTATGACCATGCGGGGGCAGCCGGTGGGGCCCAAAACCCCCGCTGAGCTGCGGCGGATCATTTCCGCCACCAGGCTGCCGTTCATCGTCAAGGGCGTCATGACCCCCGACGAGGCCCGGCTGGCGGTCGACGCCGGGGCCAAAGCCATCGTCGTTTCCAACCACGGCGGCCGCATCCTGGACCACACCCCCGGGGCCGCGGACGTCCTGCCGGACATCGTGGACCGCGTAAAAGGCCAGGTAACCATCCTCGCCGACGGCGGGGTGCGGTCCGGGGTGGATGTCCTGAAACTGCTGGCCCTGGGGGCGGATGCGGTCCTGGTGGGACGTCCGGTGGTGATCGGCGCCTTCGGCGGCGGCGCCGACGGCGTCCGGCTGATCCTCGAGAGACTGACCGTTGAGCTGCGCCAGGCCATGCTGTTGACCGGCTGCGCCTCCCTGGCGGGGATTTCGAGGCAGGTACTCTATCAGGTGCGGTAGTCAAGCCTTGATCTGCCTCAATGCTTCCGCCGCCTCCCTTTCCAGGCCGCTGTTTTCCAGGAGGCGGGTCAGCGGCCCGATCGCCCGGGCGTCTCCGATTTCGCCCAGCGCCAGCGCCGCCCGCCGCCGTACCTGCTGGTGTTCGTCCTGCAGCGCCTCGATGAGCGGCGCAGTCGCCCGGGGATCACCGATCTTTCCCAAAGCCCACGCGGCCTCGCGGCGCACCGCCGCCACGTCCTGCAGCGCCTCGATGAGCGGCGCAGTCGCCCGGGGATCACCGATCTGGCCCAACGCCCGGGCCGCCTTCAGGCGTACGTACCACACTTCGTGCCGCAGCGCGTGGAGAAGCGGTTCCACCGCCCGCAGGTCCCCGATCTCCCCCAGCGCGGACACCACGTGCCACCGGACCTCCCAGTCTCCGTCGCGCAACGCCCGGATCAGCGGTTCCAGGGCCGCCGGCCCCATTTTCCCCAGCGCCTCGGCGGCTGCCCAGCGCACCCGTTCGTCCTTGTCCCGCAGGGCGCGCAAAAGCGGCGCAGTCGCCTGGGGATCACCGATCTCACCCAGGGCCCAGGCGGCTTCCTTGCGCACCGTTTCGTCCCGGTCCAGCGCCTGGATCAGCGGCTTCACCGCCGCCACCGCTTTCAAGTCCCCTAGCGCCCAGGCCGCCTGCCAGCGCACCAGCTTGTCTGCTTCATAGTCCAAGGCCCGAATTAAACCCGGCACATCCCGCTCCGCTTTCAGCTTTTCGATGTTCGGCTTGAACAGTTCAAACATCCGGTTGTCCCTCCCTGACCGTCCTGCCGTCGTTGTGCTCCCCCAAGTGAAATTACGGTACTGTGTCCCCCGTACCCTTTCTCCCACGCGAAAAACTTGGTTCCAATCTCTTCCAGGCGCCGGCGAAAGCACGCTCCGGGGGGGCCGGTGCCATGTAAGCCGTCTTTGCTTTTTCTCTCCGGGGAAGCGGTGTCTCAACCAGGTCTACACCTTCAGCCGCAGTCCGGCCCGCTGCGCGAAGGACGCGGCGACGAACACTACCGCCGCCGACACTAGCGCCAGCATTCCGGCCAGCGGCCAATCGAAATAACCGCTTCCCACCGTGTGCAGTACCGGGCCGTACACCAGCACTTGCAGTATCCAGGCCGTCAGCGGGTACTTACCCGCCTGGCGGAAGAGCACCCCCCAGGCCGGGCGCCGGAACTCGAACAAAAGAAAGGCGAGGGCCGCAACCCCGGCTCCAAACACGGTGTACGCGGCACTGACCATAACCCGGTCCAGAGGTGCCAACCCGGTGTGCAGCCACAGTCCGAAGGCCAGGAACGCCAGGCCGAGACCAAAGCCGCGGGTGAGAAACCGTTCCCGCGGCCCGCGGGAGAGAAACTCGCCGTACACTGTCCCCGCGGCGATGATCACCGTCCAGGACAGCACCGCCACCGGGCCGCCCTCCACTAGGGAGCGGACCATTCCGGCCACGGCCGGAATCTCGAGCAGGAACAGCTGGTAGGCCAGCGCCAGGATCACGGCGAACGCCAAGCGGAATTCCAGGCGCACGTAGCAGAGCAAAAAGGCGAGCGCGTAGGCTAGCGCCCACGTCTCCAGGATGCCCCAGGTGTTCGCCGCGGTCTGCCAGAAGCCGGCTTCCGCCGTGAACCGGTAGTAAAAGTCGGGCAGGTAACCGATTAGAAAGAGCAACGCCACCCGGCGGGCCACCCGCGGGAAAACCGGTTTGCCTCCTTCGCGGGCGCGAGCCAGCGTGAGGGGCAGGCACAGGCCGATGGCAAAGCCGAACAGCGGGGCCACCAGGTCCAGCGGCAGGAACATCCCCACGCGGGCGTGGTCCAGTAATAACGGGGGGTCTTTGGTGAAGAGCACGATGAAATTCGCGGCGAACATGAGGAACACCGCAAAGCCGCGAAAATCGTCGATACTGGTGTAGCGCATGCGTTAGCTGAAATGCTCCTTACCGCCCTACGCCGTGGATCCGGAGTCGGCGCCCGGCTTCCACTTGAGCTCGATCTCCACCTCGTACTCGACTTCCAGCACGATATTCCCCTGCGGGCGCACCTCCACCTGCCGCCCCCCCTGCGTCAGGGTGACGGCGCCGTCCTGTTCCAGGCGGTCGGCCACCGTGCGCAGGAAGGCGATCACTTCGGGCAGGCTCCGCCGCTCCTCGCTGGAAAACAATACTTTCTTGGCCGGTTTCACTGGGACACCCTCCCCTACTGCTCGTAGATTTTGCCCAGAATGGCCGCCTAGTCTTCCCTAAATAAATACTTCGCCCGGTTCTACCCAAAACCTTCAACCGGTGCCCGGCAAACTGACCCGGTCACCAATTTTCGTTCCCGCGCGTTTGCCCGACGCTCTTGTCTATACCACTATCCTCCCGTCCACTTGCTCACCCGGCACCGTTAATTTACAATAACGGTACGACCACCGGTAGAGCACTCCTCCGGTGTTTGCCCGGGAGGTGGACGGTGTGGAATTCAGGGCGGTCTTTGAGCGGCTTTTACCCGAAATCTGCCGCGCTGTACAGCAGGTCTACGGAGAACGCCTGGTCACCCTGGCCGTGTTCGGTTCCGTGGGCCGGGGCACCCCGCGCCCCGACTCGGACATCGACCTCCTGGTGATTGCCGACCACCTGCCGCCCGGCCGCCTGCGGCGCGTGGCCGAATTCGAAGCCGTGGAGGCGGCCCTGGCCCCTAACCTGGCGGCTGCAGCCGCTAGGGGCGTGCGCACCGCGGCGGTTTCTTCGCCGGTTTCCTGGACCGGTTCCGGAAACGGCTCGCCCGGCTCGGCGCCCGGAGAATCCGGCGGGGAAACGCCTGGTACTGGGTACTGAAAGCGGACTACCAGATCGGGGAGACCTTCGAAATATGACCAACACCACCCTGGCCCAGATCTCCAAGTGGCTTCGGAAGGAGCGCGAGTTCTCGTTTTACGGGGATGTCGACTTCATTCCCACCGAGGAGTACACGGTGCAGGACGCCGCCCGGGCTATCCGGGACGCCAACTTTGTGGTGGAAATGGCGCGCCTGGTGATTCCTGCCCGCGACTAGCCGCTAGGACCGCGGCCCCGCCTTTGTGGCTTGGGGAGCGAAAACTGGCAACCCGGTTGGCAATCAAGGCGGCCGTTGCCGCGGCCCCCAAACCGTTATCAATATTCACCACCGCCAGGCCCGGAGCACAGGACTGGAGCATGGTCAAAAGCGGAGCCAGGCCCTTAGCTCCCATCCCATAGCCGACGGAGGTGGGCACTCCGATGACCGGCAGGTTAACCAGTCCTTTCACTGTGATGGGCAGGACCGCGTCCATCCCCGCCACCACAATGATCACGTCAACCTCGGCGCGCAACATCTCCTCCAGCGGATCCAGCACCCGGTGGACTCCCGCTATCCCCACATCATAGGCGTGGATTACTGTGCAGCCCATCTCCTGGGCAAAAACCCTGGCTTCTTCGGCTACCGGAAGGTCAGCGGTGCCGGCGGCAATGAGCCCGATTTTGCCACCTTTTTCTATCCTATACCCTTCCCTTTTTAATACAGCGATCCGGGCCTCAGCATGTACCTCCACCGTAAAGCCCGGGGGGGTGGCGTTTTTCAATTCCTTTACCAGGGATGAATTTATGCGGCTGGCAATAGCCCTGCCCCGTTCCCGGGCCATTTCCACGAGGAGACTGATTGCCCAGGAGACTTTTTTGCCTTCCGTAAGAATAACTTCGGGAATGCCGGTTCTTGCCTCCCGGTATACGTCCAGTCTGGCCAGTTTTTCAACCAGCCTGAGCTTCATTTTCGCGAAGGCCTCTTTTTCTAATAATTCTTTGGCCTCCCCCAGGGTAATTTCCCCGATCTTAAAGCGCTGCAATATTTCTTCCACCCGGAAATGCACCTTTACCCTCTCCCCTACTCAGGAAAACGGCCTTATAGCCGGTCCATCAACCCGGCAGACAAAAAAACCAACTTTTGTCCTTTTATCGTCCGAAATTTCGATCGTCGTCCGTATCCTTATCACCTCTCTACATCATAGCATAATCGTACGTATGCATAACATACTACAATAACTCAAATGCCTTAACTTACCCTATCCGGGACTTACCCCGGCTTGAAGGAGTTTGACGACCCTGATCGAATGGTCGAATGAATACACGGTTTCAGTTTCCATCGTTCGGGAGGTAAATAACTTATGGGGGAAACGGTAGCACTATGGGTAACCAGCGCAGTAACCACCCTTGAAGCCTTGGGGCGGGATATTGCCGTAGCGGCAATAATCTTTCTGGCCTTTTTGCTGTTGAGGAGGTTGTTCACCAGGTTTGTTTTTAAAATAATCTTAAGCCTTTCCAGTAAAACCAAGACCGAAGTTGATGACAATATTTTGCTGGCCTTCGAGAATCCTTTTCGGGCCCTGATCGTGATTATTGGTATTTACGCCTCCCTAGCCTATTTGCCGTTAACCGACTACCAAAACCTTTTGCTGGCAAAATTTTTCCGTTCAGCGTTGATCGTGCTCATCGCCTGGGGGGTTTATAATCTGGCCGATAATTATTCTTTCAAAACAATCGGCAAGAAATTTACCCTTGACCAGACCCTGACCTCCTTCCTGTCGAGAGTATTGAAGTTTGTAATCATCGTCTTGGCGGTCAGTGTAATCGTTCAAGAGTGGGGTTACGACATTGACGGATTAATCGCGGGATTAGGTTTGGGGGGGCTGGCCGTTGCCCTGGCCGCGCGAGACACTCTCGCCAATATTTTTGGCGGCGTAGTCATCATCGCGGACAAGCCTTTTGCGGTGGGCGATTGGATCTACACCCCGAGCGTTGAAGGAACGGTGGAAGAGGTTTCGTTCAGAAGCACAAAGGTGCGCACCTTCGCCAACGCCCTGGTTACCGTGCCCAATTCGGACCTGGTCAACCAGCCGATCACCAACTGGTCCCGGATGAAAAAGCGGCGGATCACTTTCCACTTGGGGGTAACCTATTCCACCCCGCAGGACAAACTGAAAAAGTGCGTCCAAACGATCCGGTCCATGCTAGAAACTCACCCCGCTATTCACCAGGAAACCATTTTCGTCCGGTTCGACCGCTTCGGTGACAGCAGCCTGGACATCTTCCTTTATTTTTTCACCAATACCACGGTATGGTCGGAATACCTGGCCGTCAAGGAAGAAATCAACTTTAAAATCCTGGAAATCCTGGAGCAGGAGGGCGTGTCCGTGGCTTTCCCCAGCAGAAGCATTTACTTTGAAACCCCGCTTCAATACGACTCCGACCGCCAGAATAGCGCCTCGACGGGGCAAGGCGACGGTGAACCAGCTTCTCCAGTTCGCTAATTCAATAAACCAAAGCCTGTATTTTGGCAAAACCCCGCCGCTATTACTGGGCCATGCCCGCCTGGTTCTCGGCGACGCTTACGCATTTTTCCTATCAGGTTCTTTTCCGAAGCAGCCTGACAAAAATCTCCACTAAGTGCGGGTCGAACTGGGTTCCCGCGCTTCGCTTCAGCTCCTCCAAGGCTTCCGCGGGCGACCGGGCCGAGCGGTAAGGCCGCTTCGACGTCATCGCGTCGTAGGCGTCGGCGATGGCCAGGATGCGGCTCAGAATGTGGGTCTCCTCGCCGCGCAGCCCCCGGGGATATCCCTGCCCGTTCCACCGTTCGTGGTGCTGCCGGATGAGTTCCGCCACCGGGGCCAGCTCGGCGGAAGAGAGCGCGATCCGGTATCCCACCTCGGGGTGGCGCCTTATTTCCTCCCACTCTGTTTCGGTGAGTGCCGCAGGCTTGAAAAGGATATACTCCGGCACCCCCAGCTTGCCGATGTCGTGCATGTCTGCCAGCAGGCAAAGGGTGTCCAGGTCGTTTCGGGAGAGCTCCACCGCTTCGCCCAGCATGCAGGCCAGCTTTTTCACCCGCTCCGTGTGGCCCCCGGCCACGAAATCTTTCTCCGCCAGGGCCACCTTGAGCACGCGGACAACTGCGCGGTGCGGCTCCGTCCCCCTGGCGAGCTTGTCCCGGTACATGGCGTCGTCGGCTTCGGTGTACACTTTTTGCAGTGGGCGCGAGGCATCCTCTGCCGTTGCTATTCCCAGGGAGATGCTCAGGGGGAGATCCGGGTGCTGCGCGTTGTTCCGCTCTACCGCCTCGATTATGCGCTTGACCACCTCTTCCGCCGCCTTCCGGTCCGTTTGCGGCAAGACCACGGCGAACTCGTCCCCGCCAACTCGGGCTACCACGTCGGCCCCGCGGACGCAACCCGCGAGCACCTTCGCTGTCCGGCGCAGGAGTTCGTCGCCCCGCTCGTGGCCCAGGGCATCGTTAACCACCTTCAGGCCGTTGAGGTCGCAGAGGATGAGGCTCACGGGAAAAGAGCGACCTTTCTCCAGCCGCCGCAGTTCCTCCTCGAAGAACGCCCGGTTGTAAAGCCCGCTGAGCGCGTCGTGCGTGCTCTGGTGCCTCAGCTCGTCCTCCATCTTCTTGCGCTCGCCAATGTCGCGGGTACACTGGACCGCTCCGAGCAGGTTCCCTTTCTCATCGTAGATCGGGGCCGCGAGGGTCCAGAAATGAAGCCCCCGGCCGCCGTAAGCGCAAGGCGCAAAACCTTCACCGATAAGAACTTGGCCCTTCTGCTTGATTTTCTCGTATCTTTGTGCCCACTCCTGGCCGTTGCCGAGCAGGATGTTCACGAGGATGGGCCTGCGTTCTCCGTAAAACGGGACGGCGTAGGCGTATTCGCCCTTGCCCAGCACCTTTTCCTTCCTGATGCCTGTCATTTCTTCCACGGCTCGGTTCCACAAGACCACCTTGCCTTCACGGTCGACGGCAAGGACGCCGTCCGGCAGGAGATCGACAATCCGCTCGATAAGGCTAAGCCTTTCTACCAAGTCTTCCGGCAGCGGGGCGTCGCTTTCAACGAGCAGGTTAGCCAGCAATCTCCTGGCCGCTTCCGTTTTGCCTTCCGGTAGAGCATCCACCAGCCGGTGGAGATCGCGTCTTCGCTGGTCCGCGCGCATGCTCTTCACCGCCCCGCCGTTACTGGATTTTTGGTTTTCCTTGCCCGGCTCTTGCCGGTTAACCCGGACTTGATTCTTCCCCCTAGGCCGCAAGCCTTAAACGGTAAATCTAAACCCTTTCTTTGCCCAGCCAGAAGCCGCTTGGCGATGGGCACATTTGAAGAGGACGGATATAATGGAAATAGCTACCGTCTAGACTTTGATTCGCCCGCCGACCGCCAAATTCCTTCCCCACCAGACACAATCTTTCCGGAATACCAAAGCCCCGGCGTTCGACAGCACCTGAATACACGAGCGCCGCGAGAGGGCTTCCCAAGGGATGGCGGGATAGATAAATCCTGGGCGTGCATCTAGGAGCCTGTGTGGGTAATCGCCAAAATCCCGAAAAAAGTTTCCATCCGAAGCATGATTTTGGGCTTCGATGTCGAATGGTTCATTTATGAAGAAATTCAAAGACTATCAACCCAACCAGATGCTGTTGTTTCCACCTTCACCACGGGATTGGTTGCCCGAAGATCACCTGGTCCATTTCATTAGCGAGGTGGTGGAGTCATTAGACCTGAGGGCCGTCTATGATAGTTACAGTGAGCCTAAGGGACAGCCGCCCTATGGAAGTTTGATGGAAGTTTGACAGCAAAACGCCCTTTCGCTTCCACAAACCCAGTAAAATCAAGAGTTGTTCTTTGAAAAATGCGC
>Ga0071117_106_pt1 | contig 15250 bp, 14 predicted proteins | sample Deesub1362A_J573_FD_61429 | JGI IMG/M metagenome (GOLD analysis project Ga0071117, IMG submission 61429)
CCGAGCGCGGACCACGGCTGCGGCCTTTCGACCGCCCCCTGGTAGGCGAGCGCCCCGAGGAGCAGGAGTAAAGCCAGGGCCAAAAGGAGCTGCTTTGGGTCTTGGAAAAGGTTTAACCGGTGCATCTTGGCACCTCCTTCACGGACGGCGGACGGCCATTGCGGTCACGATGAGGTCCGAGAGGTCCTCTGCCCGGTCCGAGATCTCCACCAGGCGCTCGACGAAGTCCCGGACGAGGAGCTTTTCGGCCAGAGGGATGTCGGTGGCGAACAGGCGGCTCATGCACCGCCGCTCTAGGTCGTCCACCCGTCCCTCCTTGTGCTCCACCTCCTCGGCGCGTTGCACCACCCCCTTTTCCCCTTCCAACAGCTTCTCCACCGCTGCCTTCACATCGGCCACCTGCTCTACGGTCACCTCTACGATTTCCCGGACCAGGGGGTGGATGAGCTCTGGCATGGGGATCCTCTGTAGGACGAGACAGTCCATGGTGGCCTCGGCCGCGTTGGCCAGGCGATCGGCGGCATCGATCATGTTGAGGAGGGACCTCCGGGAGCCAGCGAGCAGGGCCCCTTCCACCAGCTCTAACTCCACCTCCCGGCGGACGTCGTCGGCACGGCCCTCCCTCCTGTGTGTCTCCGTTGCCAGCTCCTCCACCTGTTCCCAAGGTTTGCCCGCAAGGTACGCCGTTATCCCGCCCGCCATAGCGGCCACGGCCGCCTCTACCTGCTGTAAGTGCTCGAATACCATCCGTTTGATGACATCCCCTTTGCCACCCAAATGGAGCCCCATTGCTCCTCCTTTTTGCCGGAATTCGACCGTCAGGATATACTCCATCGGCATTTCGCAAGCAACCTTGAGGTGATCTGGATGGCGAAGGCACGTACCGTTTGTTTTGTCGGTCATTCCGGTTCTGGAAAGACAGCATTGGCCGGGGCACTGCTCGCGAAGGCTGGGGTCAAAGGGGAGATAGCTTTCGACCAAAGCCCGGAGGAGAAACGCCGCGGTTACTCCATTGATCTTTCAATAGGCGCTTGTGAATGGAAGGGGGGGCGTCTCAACCTCCTTGTCACCCCCGGGTTGGGGGAGTTCGTCGAGGAGATCTACAAGGCGGTGGATGCTGCCGATCTCGTGGTGCTCGTGGTCAACGCCGAGAAGCCCATCGAAGTGGTGACCGAGCAGGCGTGGGAGATCAGAAAGAAGCTCGGCCGCCCAGCGCTCGTGTTCGTGAACATGCTTGACAAGCCCAATGTGGATCCGGAGAAGGTCCTCTCCGAGCTGCAGGATGCCCTGGGCAAGGGGCTCTGGCCCCTGCAGCTTCCGATCCGTGCAGGCGACAAGTTCCTAGGCCTGTTCGACATCCTCACCGAAAAGCCGGCGGCCTTCCAGAGCAAGGCCGAGGTCCCGGACGAGGTCAAGGCCCGCGCTGAGGAGCTCAGGGGGGAGCTCCTGGAGGAGATCGCCACCTTCGACGACGCGCTTGTGGAGAAGGTGCTCGCCGACGAGCCCTTGTCTCCGGAGGAGATCGCTGCCGCCTTGAGGACCGGGGTGGCGGAAGGCGGGATCGTCCCCGTGCTGTGGGGATCCGCCCAAACCGGCCAGGGCCTGGAGGAGCTCCTCGAGGCGGTGTTTGCCATGGCCCCCGAGCCGGAGGGGGGCGAGGTGACGCGCCTGCGCGTGTTCTCCCTCACCATCGATCCCTATCTGGGGCGCCTTGCCTACGCCAAGGTGCTCGCTGGGAGCGTGGGCGAGGGGGATTCTCTCTTCAACCTGAGGACTGGGGATAAGGTCCAGATCCGGGACGTTTACGCCCTTTCGGGTACCAAGCTTGAGAAGACCGGCCGCGCCGAGGTTGGGGATGTGGTGGCCCTAGGCAAGCTCGACGGCATCGAGCTCGGCGATACCCTGGCCGCTTCGGCCGACGTCGAGCCGGTCCCCCCCATCCCCTTCCCCAAGCCGGTGTTCTCCCGGGCCATCGTGCCCAAATCCCAGGCCGACGACGAGAAGATGAGCGTGGTCCTGCGGGACCTGGTGACCATCAAGGCCACCCTGGACTTCGAGCGGGACCCGGTGACGAAAGAAGCCATCCTGTCTGGGATGGGGGACGTGCAGCTCGATGTCCTCGCCGAGCGGCTCCGCACCCGTTACGGGGTGGAGGTGGAGTTCCGGGTGCCCAAGATCCCCTACCGAGAGACCATCCGCAAGGAGGCGACCGCCCAGTACCGCCACAAGAAGCAGACCGGCGGACGCGGCCAGTTCGGCGAGGTGCACCTCAGGATCGAGCCCCTGCCGCGGGGCGCTGGTTTCGAGTTCGTGGACGAGACCAAGGGTGGCTGTATCCCCGGCCAGTTCATCCCTGGGGTGGAAAAGGGGGTGCGCGAAGCCATGCAGGAGGGGATCCTCGCCGGCTACCCGGTGGTGGACGTCAAGGCCGCTGTGTTCTACGGCCAGTACCACCCGGTGGACTCCTCGGAGCTCTCGTTCAAGATCGCGGCCCGGGAGGCGTTCAAGCTGGCCGCCCAGAAGGCCGAGCCCACCCTGCTTGAGCCCGTGATGGCGCTCTCGGTGATTACCCCGGAGGCGTTCACTGGCGACATCATCTCCGACCTCAACTCGCGCCGCGGTCGCATCCTGGGCATGGAGTCCCAAGGCGGCAAAACGGTGATCAAGGCCGAGGTCCCCTTGGCCGAGGTCTTGTCCTACGCGCTTGACCTCAAGTCCTTGACCCAGGGGCGGGCCACGTTCCAGATGGAGTTCCTCCGCTACGATTACGTGCCTGCCCAGATCCAAGAGCGGGTGCTGGCCCAGGTGAAGGCCGGAGGGGATGAGGGTTAGAGAGTGGATGCAGGCCGATCCGCCCACGGTGCGGGCCGATGCCCAGGTGGCCGAGGCAGGGCGGCTGGCTGAGGAGCAGGGCCTGGCCATTGTCCTGGTGGTGGACGACGAGGGAAAGCTCGTGGGCTTTCTCACTCGCAAGGCGATCGCCGCCGCCCCGGATGCCTCTCTCCCGGCGGGGAAGCTCGCCGCCGCCCCCACGGTAACCCTGGCCCCGGACGATCCCATGGAACGGGCAGTGGTGCTGTTGGGGGAACGGCACCTGCTCATCCCGGTGGTGGAGGATGGGAAATTGGTGGGCGTCGTCACCCGAGGTGGGGTGCTCCGGGCCCTGGCCAGGATGGCGGGCTTTGGGGAGGAGGGGATCCGCATCCGCATTCGTCTCTCGGACCCCTTCGAGGTCTATCGGGCCCTGGAGGTGTTGTCCAGGCGCAAGTTGGGCCTGGTGGCCGTGATCCAAGGGGACGAGGGAGAGGTTATCTTCCACGTTAAGGGTCTGGAGGACAAAGAGGGCCTACTTCAGGAACTCAAGGAGGCCTTGGGATGACACCTCCGTTCGGCCGGGCCACGATTCAGGTCAGGACGCAGGCCAAAGAGGAGATCGTCGACATAACCCGGCGGGTCCAGGAGGCGGTGAACTCTCTTGGGATTGAGCAAGGGGCGGTTCTCCTATTTTGTCCCCACACCACTGCTGCCCTCACGGTCAACGAGGCGGCCGACCCGGACGTGCGAGAGGACGTGTCCCGGGCCCTGTCCGCCCTGGTGCCACAGATTCCCTTTCAGCACGGCGAGGGGAACTCCCCCGCCCACGTGCGCTCCGCCCTGATGGGGCCGTCGTTGGTGCTGCCGGTGGAGGGGGGGAGGCTCGCCCTGGGCACCTGGCAAGGGGTGTACTTTTGCGAGTTCGACGGCCCCCGGACCCGGTCGGTATGGGCTTACCCGCTCGGTTGATCCTCGGGTAAGACCTGAATAGAATTTGGTTTTGCAAGCCAGTGTAGCTCAATCGGTAGAGCATCCGCCTTGTAAGCGGAGGGTTGCCCGTTCGAGTCGGGCCACTGGCTCATCCACCTCAAAAGACCTGGCGGTCCTTTGGGGACCTCGTAAAATAGAGGGGTCCCGCGAAAGCGTCAGCTTCCGCGGGGAAGAAAAAAGAGGAGGGGTAGCGAAGCGGTCAAACGCACCGGGCTGTAAACCCGGCGGCTTTAGGCCTTCGGGGGTTCGAATCCCTCCCCCTCCACCAAATAAGACTCACCCCACGACCCTCGTGGTTTTCGTGGGGTTCTTGAACTGTGCGGGGTTGCTTGTGCGTGCCGGTGGGTTAAACTTTGCAATCGAGCCCGTGTAGCTCAGCAGGCAGAGCATCCCGCTGGTAATGGGAAGGTCGTCGGTTCGAATCCGACCGCGGGCTCCAGGTGGAAGGGGCGTGGCCAAACCCCGGACATCACATAATTTTTGGCAAGGGCCACTGCAAGGAGGTTGAAGGATGGCAAAGGAGCAATTTGTACGGACAAAGCCGCACCTCAACGTGGGCACCATCGGTCACATCGACCATGGCAAAACCACGTTGACCTCGGCCATCACCAAGGTGCTCGCGATGAAGGGGCTGGCCAAGGAGCGGTCATACGACGAGGTGGCCAAGGCCGACGCGAAGCTGTTCCGCCGGGACGAGACGAAGATCCTGACGGTGAACGTCGCTCACGTCGAGTATGAGACCGAGAACCGCCACTACGCTCACATCGACTGCCCGGGCCACGCTGACTACATCAAGAACATGATCACCGGCGCCGCTCAGATGGACGGGGCGATCCTGGTGGTATCGGCTGCCGACGGTCCCATGCCCCAGACCCGAGAGCACGTGCTTCTGGCGCGCCAGGTGAACGTGCCCGCTATCGTCGTGTTCCTGAACAAGGTCGACCTGGTGGACGATCCCGAGCTCGTGGACCTGGTGGAGATGGAGGTGCGTGAGCTCCTCAACGAGTACGACTTCCCCGGCGACGAGATCCCGGTGATCCGGGGGTCGGCTTTGAAGGCGCTTCAGGCGGAGTCCTTGGATGACCCCGCGGTGCAGCCGATCCTCGAGCTCATGGAGGCCGTTGACACCTACATCCCGCTTCCCAAGCGTGAGGAGGACAAGCCCTTCCTCATGCCCATTGAGGACATCTTCTCCATCAAGGGACGCGGGACCGTGGTGACCGGCCGTGTGGAGCGGGGTCGCCTGCGCCCAGGTGACGAGGTGGAGATCGTAGGTCTCACCGACGAGATCAGGAAGACGGTGGCCACCTCCATCGAGATGTTCAACAAGATCCTGGACGAGGCCATCGCCGGGGACAATGTGGGTGTGCTTCTCAGGGGTATCGAGAAGGACGAGGTGGAGCGCGGTCAGGTATTGGCTGCGCCGGGATCCATTACCCCGCACACCGAGTTCCTGGCCCAGGTGTACGTCCTCTCCAAGGAGGAGGGCGGGCGCCACACCCCGTTCTTCACCGGGTACAAGCCTCAGTTCTACTTCCGGACCACCGACGTCACCGGTGAGATTGAGCTGCCTGAGGGCGTGGAGATGGTCATGCCCGGCGACAACGTCGACAACCTCAAGTGCAAGCTCCTCAAGCACATCGCCATGGAGGAGGGGCTTAGGTTCGCCATTCGCGAGGGCGGTCGCACCGTCGGCGCCGGGGTGGTGACCAAGATCCTGAAGTAGGATGGCAAAAAAAGACATCGTACTGCACGTGACGTTGGCCTGTTCCGATTGTGGACGGCGGAATTACCACACCCGTCGGAATCGGAACAATATGAGGGAGAAGCTTTCCCTGCGCAAGTACTGTAAGTGGTGCAGGAAGCACACCTTACACAAAGAGGTGTGATGCGCCCCGAAGGGCCTTGTGGCCCTTCGGGGACCCCGTTATAGTTTTGGGGTCCCCGCGAAAATAGAGTGGTTTCGCGGGGCTTTAGGCCCGTAGCTCAATTGGCAGAGCGGCGGACTCCAAATCCGCAGGTTGGGGGTTCGAGTCCTCCCGGGCCTGCCACTGGGGTCCCTACGAGAGCGAGGCTCTCGTAGGGTAAATGCCAGGGGGCTGAAGGATGATCGAGAGAATCCGTAAGTACTTGGTGTCTGTCAGGGCTGAGGTGCAGCGGGTGAGCTGGCCTTCCAAGCGGGAGGTCATCACCTTCACCGTGCTCATCTTCTTCATGGTGGTGGTGCTCGGCCTGTACCTGGGCCTGGTGGACGCCGTTCTTCAGCAGATCCTGCGCCTCCTCATCGGATAGGGTCGAACTTCTATGCAGCGAAAGAAGTGGTATGCCATCCAGACCTATGCGGGTTCCGAGCTCCGGGTAAAGCGCCAACTGGAGGAGCGCGTACGCCAGCTCGGGTGGGAGCGGTATTTCGAACCTATCCGCCACGATGGGGAGGAGTACTTCTTCGTGCCCGTGGAGGAGGTGATCACCTCCCGTTCCCGGAGGGGGCGCTCCAGTGAATACCGGATCCCCTACGAGTACGAGCTATTCGTCAAGACCAACGAGAGGATCCAAAGGGGAGATCTCATCGCCCGCCGCCCCCCCAAGCACTTGGAGCGGGCGGCTACCGTGGTGAAGATCGAGCCCTTGTGGCGGGTCATCGTGGAGCTCACTAACCGTTCGGAGGTGGAGTACCTCGTCCCCCAGGCGAAGGGGCTCAGGCGGGACATCCGGGTGGGGGAACGGGTGCGCCCGGGGATCCCCCTCACCCCTGACGCCGATGAGCGGTACTTGATCGACGTTAAGGGACAAATTGTCGCCCGGGAGCGGGTCAGGCGGGTGACCCTCCGCTACGAGGACGGCACTGAGGAACGACGGCTCATCCCCGAGGTGTACCTCCCCCCGCGCTTGAAGGAGGGGCAGGAACTTCCAGAGGGGGCGGAGATCGAGCGGGAGCACAAGATCTATTCCCGCGCCTCGGGGCTGGTGAAGGTCAAGGAGTACAAGGACAAGCGGATCATCACCATCCACCGGATCGAGAAACGGCGGTTGGTCCCCGGTTACGTGTTCACCAAGATGGGCCTGGACGAGGAACAGATGTTCGAGCTCCTGCGGGGGCTGGAGGGGTCGGTGCGGTTCGTGGGCTTCCGGTTCCGGCCCATCCCCATCGAGGGGCGGGAGATGGCCCTCATCCAGCGCAAAGCGGGCCTGGAGGAAGCCCCCACGGCTGCCCCCCGCGCCCCCACCCCCAAGGTGGAGGTGGAGTTCGAGGTGGGGGAGGTGGTCCAGATCATCGAGGGGCCGTTCGCCGACTTCACCGGGGAGATCAAGGAGATCGACAAGGAGGCGGAGGAGGTGGTGGTGTCCGTGAAGATCTTCGGGCGCGAAACCCCTGTCCGCCTCAGCTTCGACGCCATCGAGCGGGTCTAAGGAGGCACGGATGGCCAAGAACGTGGTGGCAAAGATAAAGCTGCAGATCCCGGCCGGGCAGGCCAACCCCGCGCCGCCGGTGGGCCCGGTCCTGGGGGAGCACAAGGTCAACATTATGGACTTCTGCAGGAAGTTCAATGAGGCCACTAAAAACGAAGAGCCCGGGCTGATCATCCCCGTGGAGATCAGCGTCTATCAGGACCGGTCCTTCGACTTCGTGCTCAAACAACCCCCGGTGGCCGTGCTCCTGAAGAAGGCCGCCGGGATCGACAAGGGGTCCCCGGAGCCCAACCGGATGAAGGTGGGCCGGGTGACCATGGAACAGGTGCGCCGCATCGCGGAGCGGAAGCTGCCCGACCTCAACACCGACGACCTGGAGGCGGCCATCCGCATCGTGCTGGGCACCGCCAAGAACATGGGCATCGAGGTGGTGGAAAAGTGAGAAGGAGCCGCAGGTACCGCGAACTGGTGGCCACGCTGGATCGCCAGCGGGTCTACCCGGTGCGGGAGGCGATCGAGTTGATGAAACGGCTGGCCACCGCCAAGTTCCCGGAGACGGCCGAGGCCGCCTTCAAGCTGGGGGTCAACCCCTCCCAGCACATGGTGCGGGGCACCGTGTCCCTGCCCCACGGCACCGGCAAATCGGTGCGGGTGCTGGTGTTCGCCCGGGGGGAGAAGATCCGGGAGGCGGAGGAGGCCGGGGCCGATTACGTGGGCGGCGAGGAGCTGGCCGAAAGGATCCAGAAGGAGGGCTGGCTGGAGTTCGACCGGGTGGCCGCCACCCCGGACATGATGCCCCTGGTGGGGAAGCTGGGGCGGATCCTCGGCCCCCGGGGGCTGATGCCCTCCCCCAAGTCCGGCACGGTCAGCCAGGACATCGGGAAGCTGGTCAAGGAGCTCAAGGCCGGCATGATCGAGTTCCGCACCGACCGGGGAGGGGTGGTGCACGCCCCGTTCGGCCGGGTGGATTTCGAGCTGGAACAGCTTTACGAAAACCTGCTCGCCCTCACCCAGGCCATCCTGGAGCGGCGCCCGGAGGGGCAGAAGGGCCGCTACCTCCAGCAGGTCCACATCTCCTCCACCATGGGGCCCGGGATCCGGGTGGACGAGGGCGAGCTCATCCAGCTGGCCCAAGGCAGATAAAGGGGGCAGGATGCCAAGGCCGGAGAAAGTAGCGCAGGTGGAGGCCCTGAAGGAACGCTTGTCCCAGGCCCGGGCCGTGGTGCTGGTGGACTACCTGGGGCTCACCGCCTCGGAGTGTGTGGAACTGCGGCGCCTGCTGCGCCGGGGAGGGGTGGAGTTCCGGGTGGTGAAGAACACCCTGGCCCGGATCGCGGCCCAGGAGGTGGGCGCGGAGTTCCTGATCGAGTACCTGCGGGGCCCGAACGCCATCGTCGTGGGCCGGGACGACCCCACAGTGCCGTTCAAGGTATCCCGGGAGTGCGCCAAAAAATACAGCCATTTCCGGGTCAAGGTGGGGCTGTTTGAAGGGGAGCCGGTGCCCCCCGAGGAGGTGGAGTGGTACGCCACCCTCCCCTCTCGGGAGGAGCTCCTGGCGCGGCTGGCCGGTGGGCTGGCCGGTCCCATCAGGGGCCTGGCCGTGGCCCTGGCGGGCATCATCCGGGGGCTCGCGGTGGCCCTCGCGGAAGTGCAAAAGCAAAAAGAAAAGAAGGGGTGAGCGATGACGAAGGACGAGATCTTGCAGGCCATCGAAGAGATGTCGGTCAAGGAGCTGGCCGAGCTCGTGTCGGCGATCGAGGAACGGTTTGGGGTCTCCGCCCAGGCGGCTGTTCCCGTGGCTGTAGCTGCAGCGCCCCAGGCCGGCGCGGAGGGGGGCGCTGAGGAGAAGTCCACGGTGGACGTGGTCATCACCAACGCCGGCCAGCAGAAGATCCAGCTCATCAAGGTCGTCAAGGAGATCACCGGCAAGGGACTTAAGGAGTGCAAGGAGCTGGTGGACAAGCTCCCGGCGACCATCAAGGAAGGCGCCAGCCCGGACGAGGCCGAGGAGCTGAAGAAGAAGCTGGAGGCCGCCGGGGCCGAAGTCGAGCTACGGTAGCGAGCGCGAAGGAGGTGACGGGCCACCCCAGGGTGGCCCTCTTTGCCTATGGCCAGGCGTCGTTATGGACGTGCGCGGGAGTGGATGGACCCTCCCGATTTAACCGCTGATCAGCGGCGGTCCTACCAAAGGTTCCTTACCCAAGGGATCGCGGAGGTCTTCGCCGAAGTGTCCCCCATCCGGTCCCCCGGTAGGGAGGATCTGGTATTGGAGCTTGTGGATCCGAGGCTTGGAGAGCCTCGACACGACGAGTGGGAGTGTCGGATCAAGGACCTCACCTACGCCGCTCCCCTGCGGGTGACGGGGCGGCTCAAAACCGGGGACCGGGTCATCAAGGAAGCGGAGCTCTACCTCGCCGACATCCCCCTCATGACCTCCCGGGCCACCTTTATCATCAACGGCACTGAGAACGCGCTGGTGAACGAGCTGACGCGTTCCCCTGGCCTTTACATCACGCAGGAGGAGCCGCATCTGTTTCGAGCCCATTTCCTGCCGGAGCTCGGGGCCTGGCTGGAGATAGACCTCGACGTCCGGCGCTGGACCCTGAGGGCGAACCTGGACCGTCGCGGCAAGGTACCGGTCTCCGCCTTCCTCAGGGCCCTGGGGATGGAGACCCAGGAGATGCTCACCCGGTACTCGGTAGAGGTGCCGGTGGCCGAGCTTCCTGATCGCCTCGCCACCTGGAAGGTGGCCTTCCTGGCTGAGCCGGTGGAGGCCGGAGGTGAAAGGTGGGAGGCGGGGGAGGAGCTCACCCCAGCGCGCGTGAAGACGCTCCTCAAGCTAGGACGCGCCACGGTGCGCATCGTCCACCCCGCTTTGGCCAAGGCCTTGCAGGAGGACAAGACTGCGACTCAGGAGGACGCGGTCCGCTACATCTACCACAAGTTCCGGTCCAGCGACCGCCCGGCCTTCAGCCAGATGTTGGAGTACTTGAAGGGCTTGTACTTCAACCCCGAAACCTACAGGCTGACCCCCATCGGGAGGTTCAAGCTGAACCGGAAGCTGGGGATCGAGCGGGAGGAGACCTACCTCACCCCGGAAGACATCTTCCGGGCTCTGGATCTTCTCCTTAGAGCCCCGGAGGACCCCCGGCTCCTGGATGAAAAGGATCACCTTGCCAATAAGAGGGTGCGTCTCCCCGGGGAACAGGCCCAGGCGGCCCTAAGGGCAGGCCTGGTGCGCATGGCCAGGATCGCTCAGGACAAGTTGTCCCGGGTGGACCTCGAGGACCGAGACGTGATCCGCAAGATCGTCTCCGCCCGTACGGTGCAGGCGGCGGTCAACATGCTGTTTTACACGGGGCGCCTGTCGCAGTTCCTGGAGCAGACGAACCCACTTTCCGAGCTCACCCACAAGCGGAGGCTATCGGCGCTCGGCGGGGTGACCGCCCGGCGGGCCAAGATCGAGGTCCGGGACGTCCACCCTTCCCACTACGCCCGCATCTGTCCCATCGAAACCCCGGAGGGCCAAAACATCGGGCTTATCACCTCCATGGCCGTCTACGCCCGGGTGAACGAGTATGGATTCCTGGAGGCCCCGTACGTGCGGGTAAAGGATGGGCGCGTCACCGGGGAAATCCAGTACCTCATGGCCGACGAGGAGCAAAACTACCGGATTGCTCCGGCCACGGTGGAAGTGGACGATGAGGGGCGCATAGTTGGCGACCGCGTGCCCATCCGCACTGGCCGTGAGGAGATCAAGTTCGTGCCCCCGGAAGAAGTGGACTTCATCGAGGTGTCTCCCAAGACCATCGTGGGGGTTTCCGCCTCCCTCATCCCGTTCCTCGAGCACGACGACGCCAACCGGGCCCTCATGGGCGCCAATATGCAGAGACAGGCGGTGCCGCTCCTCCGTCCTCAGGCTCCTATCGTGGGCACCGGGATGGAGGCCAAGGCCGCCCGCGACTCCGGCGCCGTGGTCATCTGCGAGCAGGACGGCGTGGTGGAGAAGGTTGACGCGCAGAAGATCGTGGTCCGCTCCGGGGCCGTCAAGAAGACATACCGGCTCCTCAACTTCGAGCGGTCTAACCAGGACACCCTCCTCCACCAGCGTCCCTTGGTGCGGCCCGGGGACCAGGTGAAGCGGGGGGATGTGCTGGCGGACTCCCAGTCCACCGAGGGCGGGGAGCTCGCCCTGGGGACAAACCTGCTCGTCGGGTTCCTCCCGTTCGAGGGTTACAACTACGAGGACGCCATCGTGATCTCCGAGCGCCTGGTCAGGGACAACCTCCTTGACTCTATCCACGTGCAGGAGTTCGAGGTCCGGGCCGAGGAGACCAAGCTCGGCCCCGAGGAGATCACCGCCGACATCCCCAACCTGTCTAAGGAGGACCTCCGGAATCTCGATGAGCACGGGATTGTCCGTGTCGGAACCGAGGTGAGGACCGGTGACGTCTTGGTGGGGAAGATCACCCCGAAAGGTGAGGCTGAGCCCACCCCGGAGGAGAGGATCTTCCGGTCCATCTTCGGGGAGAGGATGCGCAATTTCCGTAACACGTCGCTCAAGATGCCGCCCATCACCGGTACCGCCACTGTGATCCGGGTGAAGCGGATCTCCCGGGCCGAGGGGGACGAGCTCGAGGCGGGGGTGAACGAGCTCGTCAAAGTGTACGTGGCCCAGCGTCGGCGCATTGCCGTGGGCGACAAGCTCGCGGGCCGGCACGGGAATAAGGGCGTCATCGCCAAGATCCTCCCCGAGGAGGACATGCCCTTCCTGCCGGACGGGACTCCGCTCGATGTGGTGCTCAACCCTCTAGGCGTGCCGTCTCGCATGAACCTGGGGCAGATCTTCGAGACGAACCTGGGATGGTTGGCCTCCCTCAAGGGGGAGAAGGTGGCCACGCCGGTGTTCGACGGGGCCAAGGAAGAGGAGATCCTCACCGAGCTTACCGAGGAGCTCAAGAAACGGGGCCTTTCCGATGGGCAGCGGCAGGACGGGAAGGTCGTGCTCCGCGATGGGCGCACCGGCGAACCGTTCAAGGCCCCGGTCACCGTGGGCGTGATGTATCTCCTCAAGCTGGAGCACATCGCCGCGGACAAGATCCACGCCCGCTCCACTGGCCCCTACGCCCTCATCACCCAGCAGCCCCTGGGAGGTAAGGCCCAGTTCGGCGGCCAGCGGCTAGGGGAGATGGAGGTTTGGGCCCTGGAGGCCTACGGTGCGGCTACGCTCCTTCAGGAGATGCTCACCGTGAAGTCCGACGACGCCAAGGGCCGGGTGCAGCTTTACAAGGCGATCCTCCGGGGGGAGGACTTCCCCAAGCCGGGCATCCCGGAGTCGTTCCGGGTGCTGTGGCGGGAGCTTCAGTGTTTGGGCCTTTCCCCCAAGGCCTACGATGTGAACAACCGAGAGCTGGACATCGTATGAGCCCATGGCCCGAGAACGTGCTGCGGGGTACATCCTGTTCCGCGAGCGCTCGGGCCGTCGAGAGTACCTGATCGTTCGGAACCGCCAGGGGGGGCATTGGGGCTTCCCCAAGGGGCACATCGAGGCGGGAGAGGACGAGGAGACGACCGCCCGCCGAGAGGTGGCGGAGGAAGTGGGCATCCATCGCCTATATCCGGTGTCAGGGTTCAAGGAGTGCCTCGCTTACCGCTTCAGGCGGCGAGGTCGATCCGTGGACAAGGAGGTTACCTTCTTCCTCGCCCGCACCGACGAGGAGGGACGGCCGGCCCCGGGGGAGATCGGGGACATGCGCTGGCTTCCCTACCCCCAGGCCTTGAGGCAGCTCACCTACGAGGAGCAGCGCGACATCCTGCGGCGGGCAGAGCGGCTACTGTCCCAAAGGGGGGAGGATGCCGCTTGATCCCCTCGCCACTGGCCTAGCCTGCGCGGTTTTCCTCCTCACATACGTCTTCCTGTTGAGCGAGCGGGTGCACCGGACCATCGCCGCCCTGGCCGGTGCGGTGGCCATGGTGCTGGTGGGGGTAGCGTTTGGCTTCTACCCCCAGGAAGAGGCCCTGGCGGCCATCGATTTCCGCACCCTGTTCCTGGTGACCGGTATGATGATCATGGTCAGCGTGCTTGAGGGCACGGGGGCCACCGAGTTCCTCGCCATCCGCATTGCCCAGGCGTCGCGGGGGAGACCATGGCGGCTGCTCGTGGGCCTGGGGGCGTTCACGGCTATCTCCTCGGCTTTTTTGGACAACGTCACCACCATGGTGCTCGTGGCCCCGATCACCGTGTCCATCGCCGACATCCTGGAACTCTCGCCGCTGCCGTTCCTCATCACAGAGGCGGTGTTCGCCGTGATCGGGGGCCTGGCCACCCTAGTGGGGGACCCGGCCACCATGATCGTGGGGATGGGGGCCGGCTTCGGTTTCATGGACGTGCTAATCCACCTGGGGCCGGTGGCGCTCCTCGTGTGGTTCGGGTGTCTTCTCGCCTTCGTACCCATCTTCCGCAGCTCCCTTTCCGTGCACGCCCGCAACGTGGAGAAGCTCCTCACCATTGATCCGCACAAGGCCCTAGTGGAGCCCGAGAAGGCGAGGCGCATGGCGGGTGTGTTGGGCATTGTGATCCTGCTTTACCTTCTGCACCAGTCCATGGGGCTTGAGCCGTCCACCGTGGCCATGTTGGGGGCCGCCTTGGCCCTGGTGGTGGTGCGTCCGGACGTGCGTAAGGTGTTGGGGGGAGTGGAGTGGAGCGCCATCCTTTTTTACGGGTCCCTGTTCGTGCTGGTGGGAGGGCTGGAGCACGTGGGGCTCCTCTCCCAGGTGGCTCGGGGTTTTCGTTGGTTCGCGGTGAACTACCCCTTGCTCGCGCCGGTGGTGTTGGTTTGGGTGGCCGGGATCCTGTCCGCCGTCATCGACAACGTAGCCCTGGTGATCGCCCTCGTGCCTGTGCTGCAGGGGCTGGTCTCCCATGGCATCCCCGCCTCAGAGGTCGGCCCTCTGTGGTGGGCCCTGGCGGTGGGGGCCGTGCTGGGGGGCCTGGCCACGCCCATCGGTTCCTCCGCTACCGTGGTCACCATCTCCCTCTCCGAGCGCACCCGAAACCCCATAACCGCCGGCCAGTGGATGCGGGTGGGGATCCCGGCGTGGTTTGTGAGCCTGTCCCTGGGCACCTTGCTCGTCATCATGGGGACGCTCACGGGGTTCTACTAGGCCATGGGTGCCGGGGCTGTCGTCACCTCCACCCTGATCTTCGTCGCCACCTACGGTTTGATCTTCTCCGAGCGGGTACACCGGACCATCGCCGCCCTGGCCGGTGCGGTGGCCATGATCTCCGCCGGGATCGGCCTAGGGTTTTACGACTGGGAGACGGCCGTCTCCGCCATCGACTTTAACACCATCGGGCTTCTCCTGGGAATGATGATCATCGTGGGCATCCTCCAGAAGACAGGTTTTTTTCAATACGCCGCCATCGTGGTCGCCCAGTGGACGAAGGGCAACCCGTGGTGGCTGCTCCTCTCCCTGGCCGGGTTCACGGCCCTGGTGTCTACCATTCTGGACAACGTGACCACCATCGTCATGGTGGCCCCGGTCACCGTGTCCATCGCCGAGGTGGTGGGGATAAACGCGATTCCGTTTTTGATCGCGGAGGCGGTGTGCTCAAACGTGGCCGGCGTGGCGACCTTGGTCGGTGATCCGCCCAACATCCTGATCGGCTCGGCCGCGGGACTATCGTTCAACGACTTCCTTTCGCATCTTGGGCCCATAGTGCTCGTGGTGGTGGTGCTATCATTCCTGCTCCTCAAGTGGCTCTTCCGGCGCGAGCTCGCCGTGCCCCCGGAGCACGTGCGCACGCTCCTTTCCATGGACGCCCGGAGGGCGCTGGTGGACCCGGGGACCATGCGAAAGATGCTCACCATGATCGGCCTCACCGTGGTCTTGTACCTCATCCACGATCTCTTGGGGCTTCCCCCGGGGCTCGTGGCCCTGATCGGGGCCTCGTTGGGGCTCCTGTGGGTGCGGCCTAAGGTGGAGGAGGTGCTGGCTGAGATCCACTGGGATGTGCTTCTCTTCTTCATGGGCC
>Ga0071117_108_pt1 | contig 14823 bp, 13 predicted proteins | sample Deesub1362A_J573_FD_61429 | JGI IMG/M metagenome (GOLD analysis project Ga0071117, IMG submission 61429)
GCGGAGAGCCGCCGCCGGAGCTTCCCCGCCCGTCGGTACAGGGCCTGGGCGTTCGCGGCCGGGGGGAGGGCGGGGTCCAGGGAGATGGTCACGGCGTTTCCGGCGAAGTCCTCCACCTCCACCTCAGCCTTGCCCCGGGGGATCTCGGAGAGGCGCGCCAGGATGAGGTCGGCCTTCTCCTTGAGCTCCTGCCAGCGGCTGGCCTCCTCCCGCTCCCGCCCTAGGACGGCCAGGGCCCGCTTTCGCCTCGCGATGGCGCGCTTTATCCCCTCCAGGTACCTCCTCGCGAGGTCCAGAGACAGGCGCCTCTCCAGGATCCGGTCCAGGGCCTGCCAGTACTCGGGGAGCGACTCGGCGGGCTCGCCGAGCTCCGGCAGCGGGAAGAAGCTCGCCACCGGGCCCTGGGCGGTCTCATAAAGGAGCCCCTGGGGCTCGGTGGCGAGGAGCCTCTCCGCGAAGGCGCGGAGCTTCTCCTCGCTGGGGGGATGTCCCAGGACGGCCGCGGCCGCCTTCCTGAGCTGGGGGCCCATCCCGGCGAGGACGTCGCCCTCCCCACCGAACTCGGCCGGCGCGTACTCCCCCTCCCTGAGGGAGGCGATCACCTTTCCCCCTTCCAGGAGGAACAAATTTCCCAGGCGGGGGCGGAGGTCGAGGACCAGGTCCCCGCCCTGAAAGCGGAGCCGCACCACCCGGTCAAAGCCCGCCTGCTCCAGGGCCAGAAGCCGCTGTCCCTCGAGGCCCCGCACCCGGCGGCAGAACGGAGGCGGCTCGGGCGGGGTAGGGGGGCGGAGGGCAGTGCGGTGGAACGCCTTGCTCCCTGCGTCCAGGGCCAGGGCCCCGGAGGGGGAGAAGAGCCTGAGGAAAAGGACGTCCCCCACCTGGTGTACCTTCGCCAGGCGTGCGCCCACGAGCCCCTGGGCCTCCACGAGCGCTGCGCGCAGTTCTATCCCTTCCAATAGCTCCTCCCTCGTCCCATTATGGAGGCAGCGCCGCCCGCGGCAACGGCCACCCGGGTAGGCTTGATCGGAGGAAGACCCTGGGCTATGCTCCGGTTTGGCACAGGCCGGCGTAGCTCAGCAGGCAGAGCAGCGGTTTCGTAAACCGCAGGTCGGAGGTTCGAATCCTCCCGTCGGCTCCAGCCTTTAGTTCACCGGGGTTAGCCAACCGTAGCGGTCCGGGAGCTTCCCGGATGTGATCCCGAAGAACTCCTCCTGGATCCTTTTGGTAATAGGGCCGCGCTTCCCTGTCCCGATCGTGATCCCGTCCACCGAACGGATGGGGGTGATCTCGGCCGCGGTCCCGGTGAAGAAGGCCTCGTCGGCAGTATAGAGGGCCTCGCGAGGGATGAGCTCCTCCCGCACCTCGTACCCAAGATCCCGGGCGATCCTGATCACGCAGGCCCGAGTGATTCCACCCAGGATCGAAGCTCCCAAGGGTGGAGTAGAAAGAACACCGTCCCGCACGAGGAACAGGTTCTCCCCGCTCCCCTCGCTCACGTAGCCGAACACGTCGAGGGCGATCCCCTCGGTGAAGCCCCGGTCCTGGGCCTCCATGGCGATGAGCTGGGAGTTGGTGTAGTGGCCGCCGGCCTTGGCCAGGGCCGGATAGGTGTTCGGAGCCATCCGGGCCCAGGTGGAGACCCCCACGTCCACTCCCTGCTCCAAGGCCTCCTCCCCGAGGTAGGTGCCCCACTCCACGGTGATGACAGCGACCTCAACTGGACACTTCCCCCGGGCGTCGAGCGCGAATCCCCCCGCCCCCCGGAACACGATGGGGCGGATGTAGCAGGAGCGGTGACCGTTGGTCTTGACCGTGGCCAGGATCGCCTCCCGCAGGGCCGCGAGGGAATAGGGGACGTCCAGCCGGTAGATTTTGCACGAGTCGTAGAGCCGCTTTAGGTGCTCGTCCAGGCACAGGATGGCTGGCCCCCCTTTCGTGTTGTAGCAGCGGATCCCCTCGAACACGCTCGAGCCGTAGTGGAGGGCGTGGGCCGCCACGTGCACCTGCGCCTCGTCCCAGGGGACGAGCTCCCCGTTGAACCAGATCTTCTCCGACTTGAAACCCATCACGCCTCCTTCCTTTGTTTGGCCCAGGGGACAAGGCCCCCGTGGATGAGGATGTCGCGGATAAACGTGGGGTAGGGGGTGATCCCGTAGGTCTCCCTGGTGGCCAGGTCTTGGATGAGGCCGGCTTCGATATCCACCCGCAGGCGGTGGCCCTCCGGTATCCGGCTCGCCTCCCGGCACTCCACCACCGGGAGTCCCAGATTGATCGCGTTGCGGAAGAAGATGCGGGCGAAGCTCACCGCCACCACGCAGGCGATGCCGCAGCCTTTGATGGCCAGGGGGGCATGTTCCCGGGAGGAGCCGCAGCCGAAGTTGGCCCCTGCCACCAGGATGTCCCCGGGGCCCACCTTCCCCGCGAACTCCGGGTCCAGTCCCGCAAGGCAATGGCGCCCCAGCTCCTCCTGGGAGGTGGTGACAAGGTATCGGGCGGGGATAATGAGGTCGGTGTCGATGTTGTCCCCCACTCTCCAGGCCCTGCCCTCGTAGATCATCCCTTCCCCCTTCCCATGAGCTCCTCCGGGGAGGCGATCCGCCCCAGGACCGCGGACGCCGCGGCCACGGCCGGGCTCGCGAGGTAGACCTCGCTCTCGGGGTGTCCCATGCGACCGCGGAAGTTGCGGTTGGTGGTGGAGACGGCCCGCTCTCCCGCGGCGAGGATTCCCATGTGCCCCCCCAGGCACGGTCCACAAGTGGGGGTGCTGAGGACGGCCCCGGCGGAGAGGAAGACCTCCGCCAGGCCCTCCCGCACCGCCCGCAGGTGGAGCTCCTGGGTCCCTGGGATCACAAGGCAGCGCACCTCGGGATGCACCTTCCTGCCTTTTAGGATCTCGGCGGCCACGAGGAGGTCGCGCCAGCGGCCGCCCGTGCAGCTTCCGATCACCACCTGGTCGATCCGGACCTCCCCGAGCTCCTCTGCCGGGACCACGTTCTCCGGGAGGTGCGGCTGGGCCACCAGGGGCCTGAGCTCCCCGAGGTCAATTTCGATCACTTCGTAATAGGCGGCGTCGGGGTCGGGGAAGAGGAGCGTAAACGGCCGTCGCGCCCGGCCGGCGATGTACTCGAGCACTGCCTCGTCTGGGGGGAAGAGCCCGGTCGTAGCCCCGGCCTCCACCGCCATGTTGGCGATGGCCAGCCGGTCGTCTAAGGGGATTCCCTCAAGGTCCCCACCGAACTCAAGCGCGCACCAGTTGGCCCCGCTCACCCCCACCTCACCGATGAGGTGGAGGACGACGTCCTTCCCCATCACCCAGGGGGGAGGTTCCCCCCGTAGCTCCACCCGGATCGTCTTCGGCACCCTGAGCCAGGTTTTCCCCTTGGCCAGGGCGTAGGCGATATCGGTGGACCCCATCCCGGTGGCGAAGGCCGAAAGCGCCCCGTAGGTGCAGGTGTGGGAGTCAGCCCCGACCGCGATCTCCCCGGGGAGGACGAGCCCTGCTTCGGGAAGCAGGACGTGCTCGATCCCCCCGCGGCCTACCTCGAAGTAGCCGGCGATCCTCTGCTCCCGCGCGAACTCGCGCATGATCCGACACTGCTCAGCGCTCTTCACGTCCTTGCTCGGGGTGAAGTGATCCGGGACCAGGGCTACCCGGGCCGGGTCGAACACCCGCTTTGCCCCCAAGGCCCGGAAGGCCTGGATCGCCAAGGGGGCGGTGATGTCGTTGGCGAGGACGAAGTCCACCGGAACCTCCACGAACTCCCCGGGCTCCACCGGCCGTCCGGCGTGGGCGGCGATGATCCGCTCCGCGAGGGTCATCCCCATGGCCCGGCCTCCAGGCGCGCTAGCACCAGCTCCCCCAGGCGCTCCGTGTTCACCACCTTCTCCTCCTCCCCTGGGAGGTCTGGGGTGTGGTAGCCGGCGGCAAGGGTTTCCCACACCGCCCGCTCGATCCTCTTCGCCTCCTCCTCCCGCCCCAAGTGGATCCCGAGGAGCATCGCCCCGCTCAGGATGGCGGCGACGGGGTTGGCGACCCCCTCCCCGGCGATGTCCGGGGCCGAGCCGTGGACCGGCTCCGCCAGGGCCATTCCCTCCCCCAGGTTCAGGGAGGGGGCCATCCCTAGCCCGCCTCCCCACACGCTCGCCTCGTCGGAGAGGATGTCCCCGAACAGATTCGGGGTGAGGACGACGTCGAACCGCTCCGGGGCCTTGGCGAGCCACATCGCCATGGCGTCGACCAGCATCTCCCCGGCCTCCACGTCCGGGAACCCCTCCGCCACCCGGAAGGCGGTCTCCCGGAACAGGCCACAGGTCTCCTTGAGGACGTTCGCCTTGTGGACGATCGTCACTTTGCGACGTCGCCTCCGGGCGAGCGTGAAGGCGAGGTGCGCGATCCTCTCAGAAGCCTTGCGGGTGATCACCCGCTCGGCCACCGCCGTCTCCCCGTCGCTTTTCTCCCTCCCCACGTAGAGCCCCTCGGTGTTCTCCCGCACGACTAGGAGGTCCACCCCCTGGCGGAGGTCCGGGAGCGGTGGGGACACGGTGGGCCTCAAGTTGGCGTAGAGGCGGAGCCTTTGCCTCAGGGTGAGGATCACCGGCTCGTACCCCGGGACGTCCTCGGAGGGGGCGGAGATGGCCCCGAAGAGGATCCCATCGGAGGCGTCGATGGCGGCCCAGGTCTCTTCCGGGATCGCCACTCCCCTCTTCTCGAAGCACTCGAACCCAGCCTCGGCCGGCACGAACTCGAGATCCGGGGCCACCGTCCGCAATGCCTCCACCGCGGCCGGCACTACCTCGTGGCCGATCCCGTCCCCCTCGATGACACAAATACGGTTGCTGCCGTGACGCGTGACGCGTGACGCGTGACGGCTCACTTTTGGCCTCCTTTCGCCGCCAGGAGCTTGTTCAGGGCGTTCAGGTACGCCTTGGCGCTCGCCACCACGATGTCGGTGGAAGCCCCCTGGCCACTGAATAACCGCGGCCTCCCGTTCTCCCCCTTCACCTCGGGGGATTCCACCGTGATGGAGACCTCTCCCATGGCATCCAGCCCCCCGGTGATGGCCTTGATGGTGAACGCGATGAGCCTCGGCTCCTCGCCCACGATGCGGTTGATGGCCCGGTAGACGGCGTCCACGGGGCCGGTGCCGTGGTTGGAGTCCACCAACACCCGGCCATCCGGGGCCTTCAGGGCCACGGTGGCGGTGGGGATCCCCTTGTCGCCGCAGACCACCTGGACCTGCTCCAGCTTGTAGATCTCCGCGGGACGGAAGAGCTCGTCGGCTACGATGGCCTCCAGGTCCGCCTCGCTCACCTCCTTCACGTCAGCCAGCTCCTTGAACCGGGCAAAGACTCGCTCGAGTTCCTCGTCGGAGAGCTCATATCCGAGGCTCCGGAGCTTCTCCTTGAGGGCGTGGCGCCCCGAGAGCTTCCCCAGGACGAGCTCGCTCTTCGAGAACCCCACCGCCTTGGGGTCGATGATCTCATAGGTGGAACGCTCCTTCAGGACCCCGTCTTGGTGCACCCCGGACTCGTGGGCGAAGGCATTGGCCCCCACGATGGCCTTGTTGGGCGGGACCGAGATCCCCGAGATGGAGCTCACCAGGCGGCTGGTGCGGACGATCTCCTGGGTGTTTATCCCCGTACCGAGCCCGAAGAGGTCCCCCCGCACCGCGAGGGCCATGACCACCTCCTCCAGCGCGGCGTTTCCAGCCCGCTCCCCCAGGCCGTTCACGGTGCACTCCACCTGCCGCGCCCCGGCAGCCACCGCGGCCAAGGAATTGGCCACCGCCAGGCCCAGGTCGTCGTGGCAGTGGACGGAAATCACCGCCCGGCCGATGTTGGGCACGCTCTCCACGATCCCGCGGATGAGGGACGCGAACTCGCTGGGAATGGAATAGCCCACGGTGTCGGGGATGTTCACCGTGGTCGCCCCGGCCTCGATCACGGCCTCCAGCACCTCGTAGAGGAAGGCGGGATCGGTGCGGGAGGCGTCCTCGGGGGAGAACTCCACATCGGGGCAGAGGGACCTCGCGTAGGCCACCATCTCCCGCGCCCGCTCAAGCACCTCCTCCGGGGAGAGCCTGAGTTTGTGACGCAGGTGCACGTCCGAGGTGGCTATGAACACGTGGATCCTGGGCCGCTGGGCGTAGCGGATCGCTCCCCAAGCGGCGCGGATATCCTCCTCCCGGGCCCGGGCCAGGCCGCAGATCACCGGGCCCTCCACCTCCAGGGCGATCCTGCGCACCGCCTCGAGGTCCCCGGGCGACGCCGCGGGGAACCCCGCCTCGATCACGTCTACCCCTAACCTCGCCAACTGCCGCGCGATCCGGAGCTTTTCTTCTGGGGTGAACGAGACCCCCGGGGTCTGCTCCCCGTCCCTCAGGGTCGTGTCGAAGATCAGGACCTTCCCTCCAACCGAAGTCCCATCTACACCACCTCCTTAGATCCAGCGTCGGATCAGGGGATACTCGAGGCTATCGGCCAAGGCCTGCCAGCTGGCCTCGATGATGTTGGGGGAGCTCCCCACCGTGGCCCAGGAGTGTTCTCCGTCGGAAGCGAGGATCAGGACCCGCACCGTGGCCTCCGTCCCTGCCCCCTCGTTCAGGATCCGCACCTTGTAGTCCGTGAGTCGCACCCGCTCGAGCCCTGGGTAGAAGGGGAGGAGGGCCTTGCGGATCGCCCGGTCCAGGGCGTGCACGGGGCCGTTCCCCTCCGCCGCGGTGTGCATCACCTCCTCCCCCACCCGCACCTTCACCGTAGCCTCGGCGAGGATCTCCTTGCCCACCCGCTTCTCCACCAACACCAGGAAATCCAGGAGCTCGAAGGGGGGGTCGTAGTCGGGGCGCGAACGCCGGAGGAGTAGCTCAAAAGAGCCCTCGGCCCCCTCGAACTGGAACCCCTTCCCCTCGAGATCCTTCACCGCCCGCACTACCCGCCGTGCCTCCTCGGGGGGGAGGTCCAGGCCCAACTCCGCCGCCTTCATCTCCACGTTCGCCTTTCCCGCGAGCTCCGAAACCAGCACCCGGGACCGATTCCCCACGAGCTCCGGCTCGACGTGTTGGTAGCTCTTCGGGACCTTCTTGAGGGCGTCCACGTGGATCCCCCCCTTGTGGGCGAAGGCGGACCGGCCCACGTAGGGCTGGTAAGGGTCGTGGGGCATGTTGGCGAGCTCGGCCACGAAATGGGAGAGGGCCGTGAGCTCCCGTAGCCGCTCCTGAGGTACCACCTCGAGCCCCATTTTGAGCTGGAGATCCGGGACCACCGCGCACAGGTCGGCGTTGCCGCAGCGCTCGCCGTACCCGTTCACCGTGACCTCCACCAGCTCCGCCCCTCCCCGGACCGCGGCCAGGGTATTGGCCACCGCCAGGCCCCCGTCGTTGTGGGCGTGGATCCCCAGGCGCGCCGCGGGGAACTCCCGGCGCACCGTCGCGGCGATCTCCTCCACTTCCCAGGGGAGCGTCCCCCCGTTGGTGTCGCAGAGGACGAGCCAATCGGCCCCGGCCTCGGCCGCCGCCTGCAGGACCTCCAGGGCGTAATCGGGGTCCTCCTTGAACCCATCGAAGAAGTGCTCGGCGTCGAAGAAAACCTCCACCCCGTGGGATTTCATCAGGGCCACCGAATCCGCAACCATCAGGAGGTTCTCGGCGCGCGTGGTGCGCAGGACCTCCTCCACGTGCAGCCCCCAGGCCTTCCCCACCAGGGCCACCGCCGGGGCCCCCGCGGCGAGAATCGCCCGGAGGTTCGCGTCATCCTCGGGGGGTACCCCGGCCCTGCGGGTGCTCCCGAAGGCCACGAGCACCGTCCCCCCGAGATCCAGATCCCGCGCGTGGGCGAAGAACTCGGTGTCCTTGGGGGTCGCCCCGGGCCAGCCGCCCTCGATGTAGTGGGCCCCGAAATGGGCCAGGCGCTCGCAGATCCGGAGCTTCGTCTCCAGGGAGAAAGAGATCCCCTCTCCCTGGGCCCCGTCCCGGAGGGTGGTGTCGTAGAGCCGGACTCCCACGCCCTCACACCTCCTTGGGAGGTAACCAGGGCATCATCCGTCTGAGCTTCCGCCCCACCTCCTCGATGGGGTGTTGTCTTTCCTTCCGCCGCATGGCGTTGAAGAAGGGCCGGCCGGCCAGGTTCTCCAGGATCCAGTTCCGGGCGTGGGTTCCGTCCTGGACCTCCCGGAGGATGCGCCGCATCTCCTCTTTGGTCTCCTCGGTGACGATCCTGGGGCCGGCCACATAGTCCCCGTACTCGGCGGTGTCGGAGATGGAGTGGCGCATGTAGGTGAGGCCTCCCTGTTGGATCAGGTCCACGATGAGCTTGAGCTCATGCAAACACTCGAAGTACGCGATCTCCGGCTGGTACCCGGCCTCCACCAGCACCTCGAACCCGGCCTTGATCAGGGCCGAGACCCCTCCACACAGCACCGCCTGCTCCCCGAAGAGGTCGGTCTCCGTCTCCTCGGCGAAGGTGGTCTCGATCACCCCGGCCCGGGTACAGCCGATTCCCTTGGCGTAGGCCAGGGCCAGCTCCACCGCCTTGCCGGTGGCGTCCTGGTAGACCGCCAAAAGCCCGGGAGTGCCGCCTCCCTCCACGAAGATCTCCCGTACCCGATGGCCCGGGGCCTTGGGGGCCACCATGATCACGTCCACGTCCGGGGGAGGCACGATCTGGCCGTAGTGGACGTTGAACCCGTGGGCGAAGAGGAGGCCCTTCCCCGGCGATAGGTGCGGCGCGATCGCCTCCCGGTAGACTCCGGGCTGCGCTTGGTCGGGGATGAGGATCGCGATGAGGTCCCCCTCCTTCGCCGCCTCGGGGATCGGGAGGACCCGAAGCCCGGCTTCTTTCGCTTCTTTCCACGATCTGCCCCCCTCCCGGAGCCCCACGACCACGTGGACTCCTGAGTCCCGGAGGTTCAGGGCGTGGGCGTGGCCCTGGGAGCCGTAGCCGATCACCGCCACCGTCTTCCCCGAGAGGACCTCGAGGGACGCGTCGTTCTCGTAATAGATCCGCGCCAAAGTTCACCTCCTATTTGAGCACGTTTATGCGGAACTCCTTGGGGCGGGCGCCCCGCACCATGGCCACCGGACCCGTGCGCACGATCTCCTCGATCCCGAAAGGTTCGAGCAGGGTGATAAGGTGGTTTACCTTTTCCTCGGTCCCGGTGACCTCCACCATGAGGGAGTCGTGGTCCACGTCCACCACCTTGGCTCGGTAGAGCTCCACGAGCTGCGCCACCTCCCCTCGCTGTTCCGAGGTAGCCCGCACCCGGATGAGCGCCAGCTCCCGGACCACCGCGGGCTCCCCGGTCACGTCTCGAACTTCGATGACGTCCACTAGCTTTTCCAATTGTTTTTTGACCTGCTCGATCACCCGGTCGTCCCCCTCCACCACGAAGGTCATGCGGGAGATCCCCGGGGTCTCGGAATGTCCCACCGCCAGGGATTCGATGTTGTAGCGGCGGCGCCGAAACAGGCTCACCATGCGGTTCAGTACCCCGGGCCTGTCCACCACGGCCGCCACCAGGGTGTGCCTCATCGCACCTCCTTTCGCTGGGGGAGGATCACCTCGGAAAGGGACCGCCCTGGGGCCACCATGGGGAAGACGTTCTCCTCCGGCTCCACCCGGAAATCGATGAGGACCGGGCCCTCGGTCTCCAGGGCCTCCGCGATGGCCGCCCGGACATCGGCCCGCCTGTCCACCCTCAGGCCCCGGATCCCGTAGGCCTGGGCCACCCGGGCAAAATCGGGGTTCTTGAGGCAGGTGGCGCAGTAATTACGGTTGAAGAAGAGCTCCTGCCACTGGCGCACCATCCCGAGGTAGCCGTTGTTTATCACCGCGATCTTCAAGGGAAGGCCCTCTTGCACCACGGTGGCGAGCTCCTGGATCGTCATCTGGATGCCCCCGTCCCCCACGATCACCCACACCGGGAGATCCGGCCGCCCGATCTGGGCCCCGATGGCCGCCGGCAGGGCGAACCCCATGGTCCCCAATCCGCCGGAGGTTATGAGGCTTCCGGGAAGTTCGTGGAGGTAGTACTGGGCCTCCCACATCTGGTTCTGGCCCACATCGGATACCACCAGGGCCTTCCCTTCCGTGGCGCGCCAGATCTCGTGGATCACGTACTGGGGCAGGAGCCTCCCTTCCTCCCTCAAGGGCTCGTCCCAGCCCGCCTCGCGTTTCCACGACTCGATCTCCGCGTGCCAGTCACCCCTCTTTTTGGGCTCCACCAAGGGAAGGAAGGCCGCGAGGAACTCCCGCGCGTCGGCGACGATCGCCAGATCCGGCACGATGTTCTTCCCGATCTCCGCGGGATCGATGTCCACGTGGACGATGGCGGCGTTGGGGGCGAACGCCCTGGGATCGCCGATGACCCGGTCGTCGAACCGCATCCCCACCGCTACGAGAAGGTCACAGGTCTGGACGGCCCGGTTCGCCTGCAGGGTTCCGTGCATTCCCACCATCCCCAGGGAGAGCCGGTGGGACCCGGGGATGGCCCCAATGCCCAGGAGGGTGGTGGCCACGGGGATATCCCCTTTCTCGGCCAGGGCCAAAAGCTCCGTGTGGCCACCTGCGAGCAACACCCCGTGGCCCGCGAGGATCAAAGGGCGTTCCGCGGTGTTGAGGAGCTCACCGGCCCGCTCCAGGAGATCCTCGGGGAGGGGACGCTTGGGCGGGTGACCAGGGATCTCCGGCTCCTCGGGGTAGCGGAACTCCGCTTCCTGGGCCTGGGCGTTCTTGGCGATGTCCACGAGCACCGGCCCGGGGCGCCCGCTGCGGGCGAGGAAGAACGCTTCTTTCAGGACACGGGCGAGCTCCCCCGCCTCGGTGACGAGGTAGTTGTGCTTGGTGATGGGGAGGGTGATCCCGGTGATGTCCGTTTCCTGGAAGGCGTCGGTCCCGATCATGGGAGATGGGACCTGGCCGGTGATGGCCACCAGGGGGATGGAGTCCATGTACGCCGTGGCGATCCCAGTGACCAGGTTCGCTGCCCCGGGGCCCGAGGTGGCCAAGCACACCCCCACCTTCCCGGTGGCCCGGGCATAACCGTCGGCGGCGTGGGCCGCTGCCTGCTCGTGGCGCGTGAGCACGAACCGGACGGGGTAGCGGGGGAGGGCATCGGTGATGTGGATCACCGCCCCGCCGGGGATCCCGAACACCACCTCCACCCCCTCCGCCACGAGGCACTCCCACAGGATCTCGGCTCCGGAACGTTTCATCTTCCCTCCTTGGCGAGGATCGCCCCCCGGGCCGCGGATGCGATCTGGGCCGCGTAGCGGGGCAGGTACCCGGGGGGCGTCTCCGGCTCCCTGGGTTTCCACTGGGAAAGCCGTCTCTCCACCTCCTCCGCGGGGACGAGCAGCTCCAGACGCTTTTCGGGGATGTCGATCTCGATCTCGTCCCCATCCCGGACGGCGGCAATGGGGCCTCCGGCGGCGGCCTCGGGGGAGACGTGGCCGATGGCGGCCCCCCGGGTGGCCCCGGAGAAGCGGCCGTCGGTGATCAGGGCCACCCGGTCGTCGGCCCCCATCCCCGAAAGCAGCGCCGTGGGGGTGAGCATCTCGGGCATCCCCGGGGCCCCTTTGGGGCCCACGTAGCGAATGACAATGACATCCCCGTCCTCGAACTCCCGTGCCGTGAGGGCCCGCACCGCCTCCTCCTCGGAATCGAAGACCCGGGCCGGGCCCCGGTGCCGCAGCATCCCCTCCGCCACCGCCCCCCGCTTGACCACTGCCCCTTCCGGGGCCAGGGACCCAAACAGAACGACGATTCCCCCCACAGGGGAACGGGGTTCCCGGAACGGGCGGATCACCTCGCGGTCCGAAGCACGCCCCAACCTCTCCCGCACCGGTCCGGCGACGGTAGGGTTATCGAGATGCAAAAGACCCCCTTCCGCGAGTTCTCCCATTACCGCCGGGATCCCCCCGGCGCGGTGGAGGTCCTCCATGTGATGGGAGCCGGCGGGGGAAAGGGCGCAGAGCTGGGGGGTAGTGTCGGATAGCTCGTTCAGCCGAGAAAGTGGATACTCAAGGCCCACTTCATGGGCCAGGGCCAAAAGGTGCAACACCGTGTTGGTGGAGCCGCCCAGGGCCAGGTCCACCCGGAAGGCGTTCTCGAACGCATCAACGGTGAGGATCTCCCGGGGGAGGGGGCCGCCTTCCTTCAGGATCCGCATCACCCTCACCCCGGCTTCCTTCGCCAAGCGCAGCCTTTCCGCGGAGACCGCGGGGGCGGTGCCGTTTCCGGGGAGGGCCAAGCCCAGCGCCTCGGCGAGGCAGTTCATGGTATTGGCGGTGAACATCCCCGCGCAGGAACCACACCCCGGGCACACTGCAAGCTCGAGTTCCGCCAGTTCCTCCCCCGAAAGCTTCCCCTCAGCGAGGGCACCCAGGGCGGCGAAGATGTCGCTCAAGTCCACCTTACGGCCGCGAAAGTCCCCGGCGAGCATGGGCCCCCCGCTCACGAAGGTGGCGGGAAGGTTCAGCCTGGCCGCGGCGAGCAACATCCCCGGAACTACCTTGTCGCAGTTGGGAACGAAGACCACTGCGTCGAAGGCGTGGGCGCGGACCATGGCCTCGGCACAGTCGGCGATGAGCTCTCGGGAAGGAAGGGAGTAGCGCATGCCGGGGTGGTTCATGGCGATCCCGTCGCAGATCGCGGGGCAGTGGCACTCGAAGGGAACCCCTCCGGCCATGCGGATCCCGTCTTTGACGGCCTGGACAACTTCGCGGAGGTGCACGTGGCCGGGGATGATCTCGTTCAGGGCGCTCACCACCGCCACGAAGGGCCTCTTGAGCTCCTCGCGGGTGAGCCCCAGGGCGAAGAGCAGCGACCGGTGCGGTGCCCGCTCCGTGCCCTCTTTGATCGTCGCGCTGCCCACCGCTTACCCCTTTCCTCCGGGGCCGGGGCAATAAAAAAACCGGGCCCTTCGGCCCCGGTTTGATCCGGATCCAACACCGCCTCGGTGTTGGATCCGCTAGCTAATAAGGACGATGACGGAGATAAGGCCCTGCAAGTTCCCCTCTAGCCTCAAGTTCTCAAGCACAAACAATCGCTTCTCCGTCATCGCTACCCTTTATATAGGACATCCTTCCCGCCCCGTCAAGTAGACGGAAGTGCCTCATTGAAAAAGTTACAAGGCTGATTTTGGGCATCCTCTGAAGTCCCGATAAGGCTAATATCCTCGGGATTGCAGAATCCATCGGAGCTCAAATGTAATGTTCACCACTGACAAACGGGGCGGATTTGCTTATGATGGGAAGATGACATAAAAAGGAGGCGGTAACCACCGAATGGTTATGGAGGGGGAAAGATGGGGACGAAAGCGGTAATGGCCCTCCTTTTGGGGTTTTTATTGGGACTTGTAGGGTTTGCGGCGGAGCTTGTGAGGTTCGAGAGCACCGGGACTTTTTCACAGGGGATTTACTGGCTCGAGGATGCGAAACTGCACGATGTGGCGATATGGGAATTCGCGGGTGTGCCACAGGGCTTCATAACACTTGAGCTCAACGCCTTCGCTCACACCGACTGCAAGAAGAAGCGCGATAATCGCGTTTATCTGCGGCTCTTTTACCGTGGTTCCGAAGGCGGCCGCTGGGAGGCCACGGATATATCGCTGAAGTACGTGGGCCAGGAAGGGGACCTCCAGCGTCTGTGGGGGAAGGTCTCCTTCGTCTGGACGGGCGGAGATAGGCTCACAATAATGGCGGTGCGAACTTATGCGTGCGACCCCCATATCGGGGTCACGGAAGAGAGCCTGGGCTTCCCCGCTGAGAAGCCAGCCCCTCCGCCGCCTCCCCCCGAACGACGACCGTCCCCCCCTCCACCGCCACCCGCTCCCTGCTACGACATCCCGGGGGCCATTTGTTACCCCGACGGTGAGACCTTGGAATCCATCTACGGGATCAAGATCCCCGAGGTGCCCATAGAGAAACGCACAATGCTTCCCGAAACTACGAGCCCCGCGGATGCTTATGTGCTGGAAGAGGGCCACTACTGGGGCGTTTTGGGCGGGGAACTCTCCCCCTGGGGCGCCACCGATACCCAGGATTGGTACAAGGTCATCGTTCCTCCGGGCAAGGCCGCGGTGGTCTATATCGAGCAGCTTGGGGTCTGGGAGTACCAGACCTTCATCTACGATATCTGCGGCTATTACCGGGAAGAGGCGGCAATGCAAGCGAACTATTGTCTCCTTCCTCACACCGAAGAAGACGACTCTTACCTCATCCGGGTGTTCCGCGAAAGCGGCGTGGGGGAGTACTTGATCTCCGTCTTCTTCGTGGATTTGTGTCAGTGAAACGAAGTCCATAAGACCGCTCCGCCCCCCTTTGTCTGAACCCTGCCCCGGGGCATGTTTTACCATGATGGACGTCATCTGTTAGCCCTTTTCCCGCTACAGTTGGGACCGCTAAACTTCCCCGTGGACGGGGTGGACGATGAAGCTGCGTGAGGTAGCAGAGGTCACTCAGGCCGAGGTTCTCACCGGGCGGGAGCTTCTGGAGAGGGAAGTGGACAAGGGTTGTGGTGCGGATCTCCTCTCCGACGTCCTTTCCGTGGTGGAGGAAAACTTCCTCCTCGTCACCGGGATGGTCACCCTCCAGGCGGTCCGGGTGGCGGAGGTGATGAACGCCGCCGCGGTCCTCATCGTCCGGGGAAAGCGCCCCCTGGAGCCGGTGATCGCGTACGCCGAGGAGGCAGGGATACCGCTTCTTGCCACCCAAAAGGGGATGTTCGAGACGTGTGGGTTGCTTTATTCCCGGGGGCTTCGCCCCACCAGGTTCCGCCGTGTCTCCGAGTACGCCGGATGAGAAGGGCCGACTCCTTTACCGGCGGACC
>Ga0071117_119_pt1 | contig 14377 bp, 9 predicted proteins | sample Deesub1362A_J573_FD_61429 | JGI IMG/M metagenome (GOLD analysis project Ga0071117, IMG submission 61429)
GAGCTGTTGGTTGCGGACCTGTTCGATCTGCTGTAGAGAGGATCCGTCCCGACCCCCTTTATACGATTCCCGACCCATAATCGAGGTGAAAGAGGTATCCGGGCTGACCAATGTGAGCTTTACTGCCGCGAACCAACTGATCGGTCGTTTCGTGGAGCTTGGGATCCTCAGGGAAATCACGGGCTACAGCCGGAATCGTAAGTTCCGCTGTGGGGAATACATCGATCTGTTTGGGGATAGGTAAGTCTCTAGGAGTCATGGCAGACTTCGATAATTTGAGCCGTTGTATGGCTGTTTCGGCCTGAACTCGACCCAGCGCTCGGAGAGGAGCCCCACGGGCCTCATCCTCACATTTCGTGTTGCTGGCCTGGACGAGATCAAGCGCTGGGTGCTGAGCTTCGGCCGCGAGATGGAAGTCTTGTAATATACATTTTTGAGCTGGTGCCGGCAAATTGGCAGCCAATAAGGATCACCACGCTCCCCTTCTCAAGGGCGGGTCAGTGGAGATGAAGAAACGCTTTGAGAAATACCTCGATGAACTTACCAGGGGCATGAACCTGGCAAGGTGCGGATTGGGTTGGAGTGATTAGTGGATCGGAACGAGCTTGAACGTCTGGTCCGGGAAGGCGAGTCAGAAACCGTGGAGTTCAAGAAATCTACGGCCCAGCCTCGCCGGGCAATGGAAACGCTCTGCGGCATGCTGAATGGCGCCGGTGGCCAGGTGCTGATTGGCGTCACCCCACAGGGGCGCATCGTTGGCCAGCAAGTATCCGACAGTACCCTGCGTGATGTGGCCGATGCTCTCCGGCACTTCGAGCCCCCGGCGCCTATCGAGCAAACACGTATCAACATCGGTAATGACAAAGAAGTGCTTGTGCTGGAGGCCATCCCCAACCCCGAACATCGCCCCTACGTCTTGGATGGACGCCCCTACCAGCGCATCGGCTCCACCACGTCCACCATGCCCCAAGAGACCTACCAGCGGCTGCTGGCCGAGCGTACGGACAGCCGGATCCGCTGGGAAACCCGGCCCACCGAGGGTTACGACCTCTCCGACTTGGATCAAGAAGAGATCCTGCGCACGGTACGCCTCGGTATCGCCGCCGTGCGCTTACCCGAATCGACGGGCAGCGACATTCCAGACATCCTACATCGGTTGGGGTTGCTCAAAGAGGGCAAGCTGAACAATGCCGCAATCGTCCTGTTCGGCACTCACTTCTTACCTGACTATCCTCAATGTCAATTGCGCATGGCCCGCTTCCGTGGAGTGGACAAATCGGAGTTTCTTGATCAACAGCAGATCGAAGGGCATGCGTTTATGCTGCTCGAAGAGGCGATGCTTTTCTTGCGCCGTCATCTGCCGGTGGCAGGCCGTATCATTCCGGGGTTGTTCGAACGAGAGGACGAGCCCCTTTTCCCGCTTGAAGCACTACGTGAGGCGCTGGTCAATGCCTTCTGTCACCGGGACTACAGCATCGTAGGCGGGGCGGTGAGTCTTGCCATCTACGATGACCGCTTGGAAATCTGGAGCGATGGCGCATTGCTCTTCGGACTCACCCCCGAGGACCTCAAGCGGGATCACCCATCGAAACCACGCAATCCGCTGATCGCCAAGGTCTTCTATCTTCGTGGTGTCATCGAACGCTGGGGCCGAGGCACGCAGAAGATCGTCGAGCTGTGCGTCCGGGCCGGCCATCCAGAGCCCGAGTTCGGCGAGCAGGCAGGCAGTGTTTGGGTGCGTTTCCTTCCCAGCGGTTACATCGCGCCCCATCGGGTGGCCCATGACCTCACCGAGCGGCAGCGGGAGATCCTGCACGTCTTGTCCGCAAAGCCGTCCATGCCGCTCCGTGAGATCCGCGCCTCCATGAAAGCCCCTCCTTCAGACCGGAGGCTTCGCGAGGAGCTCTTGCATCTCAAAAAACTAGGCTTGGTGTCGTCTTCCGGCCATGGGCGAGGAGCTGCCTGGTCGTTGGTGAAGCATGAAGATGAATAAGGCGAAAAATAAGGCGACAATAAGGCGGCCCAATTCCGCCTTATTCCGCGATGGAGAAACAAATGGATAGAAAACCGCAATTGCACCAACAGACCATGTTTGATTCAGAAAGACCCGCGACCCACGATTCGGGACCCGTGACCTGTTTAGGGATGACCTTTGAAGACGACGAGGCGCAAAATAGAGTTGCGCGTTGTGCGTTACGAGTTGGGGGTTGCTGATGGCAGGTATAGATAAATTTGAGGACATTGAAGCATGGCAAAAGGCTCGCGAGCTGGCAAGGGAGATTTACCGTGTTAGCAATCAAGGGGCTTTTGCCAAGGACTTCGGCCTGCGTGACCAGATATACCGGGCGGCAGTATCGGTAATGTCCAATATTGCCGAAGGGTTCGAACGTGGTGACGATGTTGAGTTTCGTCGGTTTTTGGCTATCGCGAAAGGCTCCGCCGGTGAAGTGAAAGCCCAGCTTTATGTGGCTTTGGATGCGGGTTTCATCGACCAAGACCAATTCGAAGAGCTTTACCGCCTTGCAACCGAAACCAGCAACCTGATTGGTGGCTTCATGAGATATTTGAGCCGAGGGTGAGGGGTCATGAGTCGCGAGCCCAAAATCAAGAAAGACCTGTGACTCGCGACTATTATTCTTGATGGAGGCCCTGGAGCCGAAGGAGCTTCGGCAGGCGGTCCTGGATGACCTGATAAGGGCCAGGGCCCTGTATGGGCCTCCCAAGGCCATGGAGCCCTCCATGGACGCACGAGGAGACGGGTGATGGGGGGGAAAAACCAATTCTAGGATGAAACGCTGCGCCTCAGGGCTGAGGGAATTTCGGGAAATGGAGACTTTGCGCTCTTTTGGCTGTTGAGAGCTCATGGGAGGCAGGGGAGCTTGGAGCAGTGTGAGGAGGAACAAATATATGGATATCCCCATTCTATAAAGGAGCTGGCATGACATGAGTGGAGACAATCCCATCCGTGAAGGTCAGATCCTTGCAGGTGCTTTTTTCAATGAACCCATGCGTGTGATGTTCGTAAAACCAGAGGGGGATGGGGTGTGGAGCTTGGGTCTGGTAGGGATTCATTCAGAGCGGTTCAGATCCGTCACCCTTACCCATAAAGATGTCCAGGAGCTTCGAATCCTTGATACGGGTTATACCTATAATGGAGATGGCCAGCTTTTAAGATTGGGCATTCAGGCCTATACCTTGGGGATTGCCTATGAATTTGATCCTTACTTTGGTCTTTCCATATCGCGGGTGGATCCCCTTCCCCATCAGCTTGAGGCGGTCTACGACTATCTTCTCAAGTTAGCCCGTGTCCGGTTCCTCCTGGCCGACGATGCTGGAGCTGGAAAGACCATTATGGCAGGACTTTTGATCCGCGAGCTTGAGTTGCGTGGCCTGGTAGAAAGGATTCTCATCGTATGTCCAGCGAATCTTTCCTTCCAGTGGCAGCGGGAGCTTAACGAAAAATTCGACGAGAAGTTCGTTGTTCTCAAGGGATACGATATTCGAGATCAATTCGGCATGAACCAGTGGCTTGAACATAAGAAAGTTATAACCTCCCTTGACCTTGCGAAACGAGAAGAAATCCTCCCTGGATTGAGACAGGTGCATTGGGATCTCGTAATTGTGGATGAAGCCCATCGGATGTCCGCCTCAGATGAAACCCATAAGAGCCTCCGTTACAAACTTGGAGAGTTGTTGAGGGATACCTCGGACCACCTGTTATTGCTTACGGCAACCCCTCACAAAGGAGATCCGGTCAACTTTTGCCTCTTCCTCCAACTTTTGGATGCGGATGCCTATGCGGATGTTCGATCCATTCGCGAGGCTATGGACAGGAGAAGGGCCCCTTTTTATCTTCGCCGAACCAAGGAGGCCATGGTCTATTTTCCGGAAAGGTTGGAGGATGGCACATGGGCTGCCCGGAAAATCTTCACAAAGCGGATTCCTCATACCGCCGATTTCCACATCGATGGTCCCGAGTTCGAACTTTACAGGGATGTCACCCGGTTTGTAAAGGATCAATGCGCCCGAGCAGCAGCCCGAGAGGATGATCGTCGCGCAAGAGCCGTTGGATTTCTGATGTCTCTATATCAGCGCCGTTTGGCATCGAGCACGTACGCCCTTCGGAGATCGCTGGAAAAACGTGCAAAACGGCTGGAGGAGAAGTTACTCAAGGCGCAGGAGTTGGCGCTACAAGCGCCTCCAGACATTCCGGATCCTGCAGAAATGGAGGAGATGGAGGAGAGCGAACGGGAGCGACTGGAGGAGATTCTGGAGGCCATAACCCTTGCCAGCAATGCCGAAGAAATAAAACTCGAAATTGAAGAGCTTCAAGCCTTGGCGCAAAAGGCTCGGGCCATTGAAGAGGCCGATTCAGAGGCCAAGCTTTCTCGACTAAGAGGCCTTCTTCAAACTGAAGGTTTCTTCGACCATCCGGAAAAACGTCTTCTCATCTTTACGGAGTTCAGAGACACCCTGGACTACCTCAGCGGGAAACTTCGATCGTGGGGCTTTCGTGTGGGAGTTATCCATGGAGGCATGAAGCCGGGCTCAAGAGACGAACCAGGGACGCGGCTTTTCGCTGAACAGCAGTTTCGCGATGGGGCTATCCAGATCCTTGTAGCCACCGAGGCTGCGGGGGAGGGGATCAATCTCCAAGTGTGCAACATCCTCTTCAACTACGACATTCCATGGAACCCCAACCGGTTAGAACAACGCATGGGGCGGATTCATCGCTATGGCCAGAGAAACGATTGCTTTATCTTTAACTTTGTAGCTACCAATACCATCGAGGGAAGGGTTTTGCAGAATCTTTTAAAGAGGCTCCAGGAAATTCGGGACGCTCTCGATGACGATGCTGTATTTAACGTAGTCGGGGAGGTTCTCCCTGCCGCCCATGTGGAGCGAGTGCTTCGCGATTATTATGCGGGACGGTTAGGAGACGCAGACCTCGAGGAACGGCTTCTTCGAAATGTGGATGAAAAGCATTTCAGGGCCATTTGTCAGAACGCCCTCGAGGGCCTTGCCTCCAAGAAGCTCAATTTGGCCATGCTCATTGAAAGAAGGGCAAGGGCTCAGGAGAGACGTCTTGTCCCTGAAACTATCGTTCGATTCATGCGTGAGGCCGCGCCCTATGTCCCGTTGTCTCTTAAGCCTGTGGCGCGCTTTGCGCATAGCTTCGAGCCGGGCCGCACTCCGTCGGTTCTCAAAGAGTACGAGAGGGAGCCGGATTGGAGGCTTCCCGCGCTTGCGGCCAAGTACCCTCGGTGTTCCACGGACCGAGAAACGGCCGAAAAGCACAATCTGGAGTGGGTGACCCCTGGGCATCCTTTATTTGAAGCGTTGAGGCGGCACACCTATAAGAAGGCCCTGGATTCCTTCAACAAGGGTGCCTGTTTCTACTCCCTCCAGCACGAAAAACCGGCTCGTTTCGATTTTTATCGGGCTCGGGTTGTGGATGGGCTGGGGCAGGTCATCCATGAGAGGTTGTTTGCCCTGGAAGTCTCTGAATGCGACCCTCCACGTTTGCATGAACCAGGAGTCCTGGGGAATTTTCAGCCTGTGGAAAGGGATGGTTTGCCCTCCGCATCTAACCCTCTTCCAGAGGTTGCTTCCTTGCCCGATAAGAGGCAATGGCTTTACGAGCATGCCTTGCTCCCCTTTCTCGAGGAAGTGAAAAAGGAGAGGCTCGAAGAGCTGGAGCGCATCAAGGAACATGTGGAGATCTCCCTGACGGAACTGCTCCAGAGAGCCGACATGGAGATTGGAAAGGCTCATGAGGAAATTGAAAGGGGGGTTCAGGGGGCCGAGGGGCGTCTGGCAAGAGCTGAAGCACGGCATGCGGAACTCCTTCATCGAAGGGATCGGCGGCGCAAGGAATTGGAAAAGCAGGCATCACTCTCCCTTCAGGCCGTGGAGCGAATCACCAGTGTATTGGTCCTTCCGCATCCCGACCGAGAGGATCCCGAGATACGGCGTCTTCGCCCCAATGTGGAGACCGAAAAGGTGGCGATGAAGGTCGTTTTAGAGTATGAAAAGGCCCAAGGGCGAGAGGTCTTCGACGTCCACGAGAAAAATCTGGGGTATGATATCACGAGTTTGGATCTCAGCACCGGAGAGTTGAGGCTTATCGAGGTTAAGGGCCTTTCTGGTGCCACAGGGACGATCCTCCTCACGCCTAACGAGCGCCGGGTGGCCGAGGACCGGCGGGATTGCTACTGGCTCTATATCGTCACGAACTGCGCTACAGATCCTCATCTTCAGGACCCTATCAAGGATCCGGCAAGATTCCCGTGGCATGAGGTCACCAAAGTGGCACACTATTACTTGTCCGTGGATGCAATCAAAGAGCCGATGGAGGTGAGGGAGGATTCAGCCCCATATAAAAAGGATAAACGCCATGAATAGAATACCGGTCTTCTCAGTAACATCCCCATCATTGGCTATCAAACTGAAGACGAATAGCGCAGGTGTCTACCCGTACCTCTCAGAAGGAAGGTAGAGGGGCCATGATTATCAAGTCCATCCATGTGAAGAACTTCCGGTCTATCCTCGACGAGAGAATCGACTGCGACAATTTGACCGTTCTTGTCGGGCGCAACGGCACGGGGAAGTCGTCCTTCCTGCGGGCTATGGAGATGTTCTACGATCCTTCGGCCAATGTGACCGCAGAAGACTTCTGGGCAGAGGACACATCACAAGACATTGAGATTGCAATTACTTTCTCAGACTTAACCGCCGAAGAGAAGGACTTCTTCTCGGCATATATCGACCGCGACGTGCTCACCGTTGTAAGAGTATTCTCCCTTGCCCCCGGCAGGAAGTCTGGGACCTACCACGGCATGCATCTGCAGAACCCGGAATTCGTCGATGTCCGTACTGCAGGAGGCAAGAGAGCCATCACCGAAAAATACAATGAATTGAGGAGCCGAGACAAATACAATTCTCTTCCGAGAGTGCGGTCTGCCGATCAAGCCCTGGAAGCACTCGAGCAATGGGAGAGGGAGCATCCGGCCGAATGCCATCGTTTGCGCGACGACGGTCAGTTTTTTGGCTTCACTGAGGTGGGCCGAGGCTATCTCGGCCGCCATACCAGATTCATCCGAATTCCAGCCGTTCGTGATGCCTCAGATGATGCAAGCGAAAAGCGAGGTTCCTGCATCAGTGAAATTATGGACTTGGTAGTTCGTAGCGTGTTGGCGGCCCGAAGGGACTTAACTTCTTTCAAAGAGGAAGTGCAAACCAAGTACAAAGATATCCTTGATCCTTCCAAGCTCACAGAGCTCACAACGCTTCAAGCCCAACTAACAAAGACTCTCAGGCAATTTGCTCCTGACGCGAGCGTGTCCCTGAAATGGTCTCAAGTTCCAGACATCAACATCCCCATGCCCAAAGCAGAAATCAAGCTTATCGAAGACGGTTACAAATCCTCTGTAGAACGGACCGGACACGGCCTGCAGCGTGCATTAATTCTTACTATGCTCCAGCATCTCGTCGCCGCTAGGGAGATCAAGAAGTCAATTGAGGAAAGCCTGGATTCAGAAGAGAAAATTCCTGCAACAGAAGAACCGCACCTTCCTAATCTCGTTTTAGCAATCGAGGAACCCGAACTCTATCAGCACCCCAGTCGCCAGCGGCACATGTCTTCTGTTCTGCTCCGGCTTGCCCAGGGCTATATTCCCGGCGTGGCCAAGAAGACCCAGGTGATCTACAGCACGCATGCACCGCTTTTTGTCGGTCTCGACCGATTTGATCAAATCAGACTCCTTCGAAAGGAGAGTGTCGAGACGGGGAAGCCCAAGGTGACGGCTGTGTCCAAAGCCGATCTCGACAAGGTTGCAGAAGACCTCTGGAATCTTGATGGTCAACAAGGAGACAGATATACCGCTGATACTCTTCGTCCGCGTATGCAGGCAGTGATGACCCCACGGATAAATGAGGGTTTCTTTGCAGACTTGGTTGTACTCGTCGAAGGGGAGGGGGACAGGGCTGTTATCCTTGCAACGGCTGAGTCTATGGGACACGACCTCGAATCAATGGGAATCAGCGTGGTTCCGTGTATGAGCAAAAACAACCTAGATCGTCCTGCCATTGTTTTTCGCAACCTTGGTATACAAATCTACTTGGTTTGGGATAACGATAAACATGTTCAGGACTCGAACCCCGAGGAAAACAAAAGACTTCTCCGGCTCGTTGGTGCAAGAGAGGAAAACTGGCCCGCTGGCGTTTGGGATACTCACGCCTGCCTGGACGGGAATCTCGAGTGCGTGCTTCGCCAAGAAATTTCGGAAGACATTTTCGACAAACTTCTTGACAAGGCACGTGCCGAATTCCGAATGAAGAAGGAACAGGCCCTGAAAAATCCCTTCGTGTTGCGGAGGGTCATTGAGGATGCCGCCAAGCTGGGACATTACAGCATTACATTCAAGGCTATCGTGGAAAAGATCATTGCACTTCGGCAGTCGCAAACGGAGCAGGAATAGATGATCCCCAAAGAATGCAAACGGCTGGCCGAGGTGGATTTCCCAATTGCCGAGGTCTCGAAACACTCGGCGCGCGAGAAGTCCATCCGGCATGGCCATCCGTCAACTCTCCACCTGTGGTGGGCAAGGCGTCCCTTGGCCGCCTGCAGGGCCATGCTCCTTGCCCTCCTTCTTCCAGATCCTTGCGATCCAAATTGTCCAGAGGACTTTAAGGCCGAGGCCCGGTCGATTCTGGCCCCCCTTCCTCAAGCTCTGGAGCCCGATGATGAGGGGCTGAGGAAGGCGCTGCTTCATTTCATCGGAGACTTCGCCAAGTGGGGCCTCTCCTCCCATCCCTTGTACCTCAAGGCCGCAAGGGATCTGGTAAAGGCAGCCAACCCGGAAGAGCCGCCCCTTGTTGTGGACCCCTTTGCCGGGGGCGGTTCGATCCCGCTGGAGGCGCTGCGGTTGGGGTGCGAGGCCTTTGCCAGCGACCTGAATCCTGTCGCCTGCCTGATCCTGAAGGTCCTGCTTGAAGACATCCCGCGACACGGGCCGGAACTTGCTGAAGAACTTCGCCGGGTGGGAAAGGAGATCAAGGAAAAGGCTGAGAAAGAATTGGCTGAGTTCTACCCCAGAGATCCCGACGGAGCCACCCCCATCGCCTACCTTTGGGCCAGAACAGTCCGCTGCGAGGCTCCCAATTGCGGCGCTGAGATTCCACTGGTTCGTTCGTTCTGGCTGTGCAAGAAGGTGAGGCGCAAGCGGGCGCTGCGTTATCGGGTGGTCCGGCCGGAGGGCGCGCCCCCATCCGTGGAGTTCGAGGTCTTCGAGCCTAAAGCGGAGAAGGAGGTGCCAAGCGGTACAGTGACACGCGCAAAGGCGACGTGCCTCTGCTGCGGTGCGGTGCTGCCTCCCGAGCGCGTGCGCGCCCAGCTTTCGGCGCAGCGGGGGGGTGCAGACGTAATTTTCGACGAAAATGGCAAGCGCACTGGCGGCGCGCGGCTGTTGGCGGTGGTGACGCTGAGACCCGGGGAGCAAGGGCGGCACTACCGCTTGCCCACCAAGCGGGACTATGAGGCGGTTCGGAAGGCACAGCAGCGCCTCCAATCGATCCTTGTAGAATGGGAGCATGGTGGGAGAAAAGGGCCCTGCCCGGTACCGGATGAGCCGACGCCATCCGGAGGCGGCTCCGGGGCTGGAAGGGCTTTCAGTGTGCAGAAGTATGGCATGCTCCAGTGGGGCGATCTCTTCTCGGCGCGGCAAAAGCTGGCCCTGGTGACACTGGCGCGGCTGATCGCCAGTCCAGGGAGCAACCTTGGCAGTTGCCCTGCATCTTCACTTTCGAGACTTGCGGACAAGAATGCCTCGCTCGCAGTTTGGAATCAGATCGGTGAGAAGATTGAACATGTATTCGGACGGCAGGCCCTCCCAATCGTGTGGGACTTTGCGGAAGTAGCAGTTTTTTCGCATTCGACTGGCAACTTCGCTAGCGGCGTCGATCTCGTGCGAAAAGTCACCGAAGCTTGGCCCGGTTCAACGTCTGGCCAAGTCCAGCTCGCCGACGCCACAGACCACCCGCTTCCCGACCAGACGGCGGCCATTTGGTTCACTGATCCGCCTTACTATGATGCAGTCCCCTATGCCGATCTCTCGGACTTCTTTTTCGTCTGGCTGAAGCGGGCGCTGCCTGACCATCCACTCCTGCGCGATCCTTTTGACCCGGCCAATCCGCTCACACCCAAACGGCGCGAAGCCGTGCAGGACGAGACCAAACGCGACGATGGCAGGCCCAAAGATCGCGCATGGTTTGAGGAAGCGATGGCCCGTGCCTTCGCCGAAGGCCGAAGAGTCCTACGTGAAGACGGCATCGGTTCGGTGGTTTTTGCTCACAAAACCACCGAGGGCTGGGAAGCGCTTCTGTCTGGCTTGATCCGTGGCGGTTGGACGATCACCGGTTCCTGGCCTATTGCTACTGAAAGGCCTGGCCGCCTACGCTCCCAAGAGTCTGCCGCTCTTGCCACCAGTGTCCACTTGGTCTGCCGCCCGCGGCCTGAGAACGCACCCGTGGGCGACTGGGCTGGAGTACTGCGAGAGCTACCTCAGCGCGTGGCCGATTGGATGGAGCGGCTCCAGTCAGAGGGCATCCGCGGCGCGGACCTCGTCTTCGCCTGCATTGGTCCGGCTCTGGAGATCTTCAGCCGATATTCGAAGGTGGAGACGGCAGACGGCCGCGAGGTTACCCTTGCTCAATACCTGGAGAAGGTCTGGGAGGTGGTCGGCCGTACAGCCCTGGAACAGGTTCTGGGCACAGAAGAGGCCCACGCCAGAAACGGGCTTTCAGGGGCACTGGAGGAAGACGCAAGGTTGACCGCCCTCTTCCTGTGGACGCTGCAGAGTACCAATGGGGACTCTCATCCCGACTCTCTCAGTGAGAGAGAGGGAGAGGATCCATCGGGGGAGGACGAAGAAGAAGCCGCAGCACGCGGAAAAAGCAGAGGCTACAGCCTCATTTTCGATGTGGTGCGACGGTTTGCACAGCCTCTGGGCATTCACTTGCCCGAGTGGGAGGGGAGGATCATCGAGACCAAAAAGGGTGTGGTTCGACTTCTTTCTGTGACGGAGCGGGCAGAGCAGCTCTTTGGCCGGGAAGGTGCTGAGGCTGTGGCGGCAGAGCTGGAAAAAAGCCCTGAAAGGGCAAGGCAACTTTCGCTCTTCCCCCCAAAGGAAGAGGATACAGCCGTCCGACTCAGGAGCAGTGGCAAGAGGCGCACAAGGGCTGCATCGTCCACCATATCCGATGATGCACTTGGCACAAGGAGAGAGGCTACAACGCTGGATCGGGTACACGCCGCCATGCTCCTGCAGAAAAGCGGTCGGGCGAACGCCTTAAGGGCGCTCCTGAAGGCCGAACAGGAGCGCGGGCCTGACTTCTTTCGTCTGGCCAATGCCCTTTCGGCGCTATACCCGAAGGGAACCGAGGAAAAGCGTCTTTTGGATGCCATGCTGCTTGCGGTGGCGAGGTAGGGGAAAAAGTGACGGCCGAACCTATAACCCATTTTGTCATTACCAATCACGCTCGTTTCGAGATGAAAAGGAGAGGGTTGAGTGAGGAGGCTATCCGAGAAATCTTGGCGAAGCCCGAGCAACGTATAGAGATCCGACCGGGGCGACATGTCCTTCAATCGCGGATTTATGTTGAGGGAAAAACATACCTTTTGCGTGTTTTCGTGGATGTCGATTCCACCCCTGCTGAAGTCGTCACGGCATACAGGACCAGCAAGATCGAGAAATACTGGAGGGAGACTCAATGAAGGTAACTTATGATACAAAGACCGACACCCTGAGTGTAATACTTAAAGAGGGGGTCCAGGTCGCGGAGAGCGATGAAGACAAACCGGGGGTGATCCTGGACTATGACGAACATGGGGATCTAGTAAGCATTGAAATCCTTGATGCATCAAAAAGAGTGACCGAGACTCGCAAAATCGAATTTGAAGCTGCGCCCTAATAATGTTGGTTTCATCCGCTGAATCAAGACATTCCTTCCCCTTAGGAAAGGACAGGGAGACGTCAACGCATTAAGGAGATCTCCAGATGGACCCATGGTATAAAATCGTCACGCCTCGGAAGGAAGTACGGGAGGGGCGCTCCTTCAATCCCGATGAGTTTGCCATCGCCCTCGATCAGGTGGTGAGTGGGCGTGGTCCGGAGGATTACAGAGACCCGGAGAAGTTCTTCTCCCGGACCTATTTCACCAAGGCTCTTACCCAACATGCGGGCATGGTCCTGAGAAGGCTTGTAGGGGAGACGGCAAATACGGCCCCCGTGCTTACGCTGGTCACCCAGTTCGGTGGGGGGAAGACGCATACTCTGACGGCCCTTTACCATCTTGCAAGAAGCGGGCAAAAGGCTGTTGAGTTTCCCGGGGTCCGGGAACTCTTACAAGCAAATGGTCTGAAGAGCGTTCCTTGGGCCAGGGTTGCGGTCTTTGTGGGCAACGCCTGGGATCCCCAAGACGGCAAAGAGACCCCATGGATAGATCTTGCCATGCAGTTGGCTGGAGAAAGGGGGGTAGCCCTCCTCGGAAAGACTGCTCGAACCACGCCCCCTGGTACAGCAGCCCTTGGAAAGATCCTGGAGGCCTCGGAAGGGCCTGCCCTTGTCCTTTTCGACGAGGTCCTGAATTTCGTCAACCGTCATCGGAATCTTGCCGAACCCTTTCACGCGTTTCTTCAAAACCTCACTGTGGCCATGACGGGAACCACGCACGGGGCAGCTGTTATCAGCCTCCCCCGAAGCCAAGTGGAGATGACCGAGTGGGACTACCAGTGGCAGGAAAAGATCACAAAGGTAGTCCGTAGGGTGGCCAAAGACCTCATCGCACTGGATGAGGCCGAGATCAGCGAGGTGGTTCGAAGGAGGCTCTTCAAGGACCTTGGAAGCGAGAAGGTAAGAAGGCATGTGGCCAAAGTATACGCCAATTGGTGCTTCGAGCGACGTGCCCAGCTTCCTCCAGAATGGACCGCTGTGGATTCTGCGGCCAGCGAGAAAAGGGCCCGAGAGGCACTTCAGGCTCGATTCGAGGCCTGTTATCCGTTCCATCCTTCAACCCTTTCGGTATTTCAGAGAAAATGGCAGACCCTGCCGCAGTATCAGCAGACCCGCGGGACCCTGGCTATGCTGGCTCAATGGATCTCCTGGGCCTATCGTGACGGATTCACCCATGCCCGAAGGGAACCTTTGATCACCTTGGGATCCGCACCTTTGGAGGTGGCGGAGTTCCGAAGCGTTGTCCTCGGCCAGCTCGGAGAATCACGGCTCGGTCCCGCGATCGAGACGGATCTCGTAGGTGTTGAATCTCATGCACGAGCCCTAGATGTGGATACCAAGGGTCCTCTCCGGGACATCCATCGCAGGGTGGGCAAAGTCATTCTCTTCGAATCCTCAGGGGGACAGGTGGAAAAAGTGGCCCATCTTCCTGAACTTCGCTTCGCCCTGGGGGAGCCTCAGGTAGATACGACGACTGTGGACAACGCTGCTATGGCCCTGGAGTCCCGGGCTTATTACATCCGAAAGGTGGGGACCGATGGCTTTCGCATCCACCACAAGCCGACCTTGAAGAAAGTGGTGAGCGATCGTCGTGCCTCCCTCGATGGGGACCAGGAAGTTAAGCCTGAGATGCTCAGGATTATCAAGGAGGAATTCGAGAAAGGCCGTTCGGTCCCCATGATAGTTTTCCCCAAAGAAGGTGAAGACGTACCGGATTCTCCAAGGCTTACCCTGGTGCTTTTGGGGCCGGAATTCGCATGGGAAGCTGGTGGGGAGTTGAAGAGGATCATTGGCAATTGGACAAGGAACAAAGGAGACTCCCCAAGACTCTACCCGGGGGCACTGCTTTGGTGTGCAAGAAAGCCCGGCATGACGCTTCAGGAGAAGATCGAGGCTTTTCTTGCATGGAAAAAGGTAATGCAGGAGGTAGAAGCCGGAATCTTGGGGAGCGAGTTCGAACCGTCTGAATTGAAGGGAATTCGGGAACAAGTCCAAAGGGCGGAAGAAGAAGCCAGGGAAGAGGTCTGGGCAGCATATCGATTCTTGGCCGTGGCTGATCCTCATGAGAAAGGAGGGATTAAGGCCATTGATCTAGGGGCAGGCCACTCAAGCGCCAGCAAGTCCCTTTGCGATAGGATTCTTACTGCCCTCAGGTCTCAGGCCTTGCTCAACGATTCTGTAGGAGCCGGCTATATTGATCGAAATTGGCCCCCGGCGTTGAAGGAGGAGGGAGAGTGGCCATTGGCGAGCCTCAGGCAAAGTTTTCTCAACGGCACGTTGACGCGCCTTCTAGACCCCGATACCGTTTTGAAGAGGAAAATAGCTGAGTTCGTAGAACGAGGAGATAGATCGGCATAGCGCCTGGG
>Ga0071117_113_pt1 | contig 13022 bp, 7 predicted proteins | sample Deesub1362A_J573_FD_61429 | JGI IMG/M metagenome (GOLD analysis project Ga0071117, IMG submission 61429)
CGGGGCCACCACCGGCAGGCCCCGGCGCTGCGGTGACGGCCTCGGAGAGCCTGAGGTCGATTTTGTCCTCTTCCCCAGGGGCCGAGGCCGGGATGAGGTGGGCGATGGCCTCCTTCACCGGCAGGCAGTCGTCCACGATGACGCAGGACTCGCCTCCGACCTCCACCACGATGTCCGGTACCTTGGCCTGGAAGACGCCCTTGATGCAGAACTGCTGGGGCAACCGGATCGAGGCCAAAAGCTCCGACTTGGGCACCGTGAGGTCATAGGTGATCACCCTGTCGGTCCCGGCGCGAATGGTGTCCAGGAACACCCATTGGGTGGTGGGGCGCTTGAACACCGCGCCGCCGTTCTCCACCGGTGTGAGCTCCCAGCCCACCGGGATGTCCTCCTCCAGTCCGGCCCCGACCAGATCCTGATCGGTATGGATGCGCACCGTAACCCGGAAGGTGTACCCGGGCAGAGCGGTCATGGTGGAGATGGAGCGGGTGGCGACCACGGTGATGGCGGAGACGTAAAGCGGATAAGTGTAGGTGGTGGTCGCTCCCACATCGTCCACCAGGGTGAGCCTTACGTTGTAGCTCCCCCCGGAGGAGTAGGTGAAGCTGACGGTCGGGTCCGTGGTGGTAAGGTCGACCACGCCATCGCCATCGAAGTCCCAGCGGTACTCGACGATCTGACCGTCGGGATCGTAGCTGGCGGAGGCGTCGAACGTGACCTCTTGCCGGGCTCGGGGCTCAGCCGGGCTGATGTACAGGCTGGCGGTGGGGGGTTGGTTGGTCGTGCCCTGGATGACGATGGGATCGAAGAGATTGAGCTCCACGCTCTGGGGGGAGCCTGGGTCCCCGTACTTGAACACGACGCGCTGGACGCCGGTTATGACGCCCGGAGTAAGGGTGATCGCGAAGTCCGTGCCCAAGGGGCCCAACACCCCACCGTCGGTGCGGGGGTCACCCCATACCCAAGCGACGCGCCCGCCGACGATATCGTAAACGTCGTTGGGGTCTATATTGGCCGGGTCATCCTGGAGGATGAAATCGGCCCCAGGGGGCACCCCCTGGATCGAGAACTGGACGGACCCACCGGCCCCTGGCTCGCCCGCGTCGTTGATGATGAACAGATAAAGTTGTCCGCTTGGATCGCGGTATAGGAACATGACGATGGTGTAGGCTTCCGCAAGCGGGTTGGTGGTGCGGAACTGCGTCCCATCGTATCCGTAGAACTCCTCAGCCGTTTGAGTCCCGGCCAGGGGTTCAACGACGGCCTGGACGGAGCCCTGCGTCACCGTGAAATACCCCTGTGCTGACAGGGGCAACGCGGCGAGCAGGACCGCCAAGGCCCACAGGCTGATCTTCCTCACCATATTTACCTCCTTAAACTCAATGTCTTTCGCAAGCTCGTTCCAGTCTAACATGTCGCCCCATCCCTTGTCTGTAACCCCAATCACCCCCCTTCACGTCGGGGCGGCTGGCGATCACCGGGATATCCCCGGTTATGTCGCACCTAACGTCTCAAGGTGGAGGGTAGCGGAGGGGCTCTCGCTTCCCCAGGAAAGAAGAGGTCACCCTGCCCACAGTTTGTCTGGGAGCAGGGTGACCAAGATCACCTCGCCGTGGGGCCTTCTTGCCCCACGCGGGTTACAGGGAAATGGAGGTGGGTCTCTGTGCCTGATGGGGATGGTCAGGTCCAGCGTAGACCTTGAGCTTGCGCAGCATGCGGCGGCCAAGCTTGTTCTTGGGAAGCATCCTCCGGACGGCGAGCTTTATGGGGAGCTCGGGGCGGCGCGCGATGAGCTTCCGATAGGGCATGCTATAGAGGTGCCCGATGTAGCCTGTGTGCCGGTAGTAAAGCTTCTGATCCAACTTCTTTCCCGTCAGCTTGACCTTCTCCGCGTTGACCACGATCACGTAATCCCCTACGTCGAAGTGGGGGGTGTAAGTGGGCTTGTGTTTCCCCTGCAAGATAGTGGCTATCTTGGAGGCGAGCCTCCCAAGTGGCACTCCGGTGGCGTCGACCACATACCATTCCCGGCGAAAAGTAACACCAGCGTCTTCTTTTTTGGCCATGTAGGTCTTCTGCATCGTCTGCCTCCTCGCAGGGTGCGATTATATGAAAGCTACGTCCACTCCTCAACGAACTACGATCTCCTCTTCGCTTGCCCCCACGCCGACCAGGCTCACCTTAACCCCCACCGTCTCCTCCACGAAGGCGAGGTAGTCCCGGGCAGCCGGAGGTAGGTCCGAGTCCTCGCGGGCCCCGCGGATGTCCTCCTCCCAGCCTGGGAGGCGTTCGTACACAGGCTCGGCCTTGCGGAGCTCCGCTAGGGAGCCAGGGAACTCCTCTACCCGGCCGCCTTCGATCCGGTAGGCCACACACACCTTGATCTCGGGGAACCCCGAGAGGACATCGAGCTTGGTGAGGACGAGCTCTGTGAAGCCGTTCACCTCGCAGGCATAGCGCAGGGCCACGAGGTCCAGCCAACCGCAGCGCCGGGGCCTGCCGGTGGTGGCCCCGTACTCCTTACCCCGCTCGCGAAGCAGGGTCCCTATCTCGCCTTGGTCCTCCGTAGGGAATGGCCCCTCCCCCACCCGGGTGGTATACGCCTTGGCCACCCCGATCACCCGGGCGGAGGGTGGCAGGGCCACCCCCACCCCCCAGCCGATCCCGTGCACCGTGGTGGTGGAGGAGGTCACATAGGGGTACGTTCCCAGATCCAGGTCGAGGAGGGTCCCCTGTGCCCCCTCGAAGATGACGCTTCTCCCATCCGCCAGGGCGCTTGCCACCAGGGCCCGGGTGTCGACGATCCTCTCCTTCGTCTCCTCATAGAAGCGTGCCAGCTCCTCCGCCACCTGAGCGGGGTCGAAGTTCGCTTGGCCGTAGCGCCTTTTCAACTCCTCGTGGGCGGAGACGAGGTGCTCCCTCACCGCTTCCCGATCCGCGAGGTCGCCGAGCCTGAGGCCGCGTCTTGCCACCCGATCCTGATAGGTGGGGCCGATCCCCCGCCGGGTGGTGCCCAAGCGCCCCGCGGTGCCCTCCAGCTCCTCTCGCAGCCGGTGGTGAGGGAGGATGAGGTGGGCGCGGCTAGAGAGGAAGACCTCCGGCCGCGAGCGCCCCTGCTCGCGGAGCCCCGCGAGCTCCTCGCGAAACACCCAGGGGTCCACCACCACCCCGTGGGCCAACACCCCTGAACAGCCTTTCCTGAGCGCCCCGGCCGGTATGAGATGAAGCTGAACCACCCCGAAAGAGTCCTGCACTGTGTGCCCGGCGTTGGGGCCGCCGTTGAAGCGCACCGCCAGGTCCGCCTCCCGCGCTAGGAAGTGGACAATCTTCCCCTTTGCCTCGTCGCCCCACTGGGCGCCGATCACCGCGATGGCTGGCATTTTGCCTCCTCAAACGCTCTTTCGATCCCGGAGAGCACTGCCCTCAGGATCTTCTCCATCTCCTGGGGGAAGCCGAAAGCGTCGGAGAGGGAGATGGCCTGCCGATTCAAGGGGGACGGAAGCTCCCGAGCCGGATTGTTCACGTTGACCCCCACCCCGATCACCGCCTTGACGGGCTCCCTCCCTTGGAACACCCCCTCCACCAGCACCCCTCCCAGCTTACGTCCCGCAAGGACGAGATCGTTCGGCGGCTCGTAGCGGATCGGAAGCCCGGTGACATCGCTCAAGGCCCCGGCTACCTTCCGGGCCACGGTCCCCTGGGCCGGGATCGGGGGAGGGATCGCCGCCGAGAGCCACAGGCCTCCAGGCGGCGAGTACCACTTGCGTCCCAGCCTCCCCCGCCCCCGGGTCTGCCTTTCCGCCACGATCACGGTCCAGACCGGAGCCTCCTTGACGAGGTCGTTTGTGGACCCCACCTCGGGAAGGCGGTGGATCCGGAAGCGGTTCATCCCCTGCTCACTCGCTTCAAGGCCACCTTCCCCCGGCGGCCGTGGACCTCAAGTTCCACTTCGTGCTCCGCCTCCGGAAGCTCCCCCTCCCGGAGCGAGACCGCAAGCACCTCTTCCTTTACGCGCTCCGCGAACCGGGAGAAGATCTCGGAGAGCTCCCCCTGGTAGGCGACCTCTATCCGGTCCGTGACCTCGAAGCCGGCTTCCTTCCTCGCCAGCTGAATCCGGTGCACGAGCTCCCGGAAGTCGCCCTCGGCCCGCAGCTCGTCGTCGAGCCGCACGTCCAGGGCGATCTCCCCCTCGGGCTCGGCAAGTACCACGAACCCTTCGGCCGCCTCCCAGGAGACGTTAACGTCCTCGGGGGTGAGCTCCACTTCTTTCCCTTCCACCTGGATGGTCGCCCGACCCCGTCCAGAGAGGCTCTCCCACAGGGCCCGGTGGTCGGCCGCGGAGATGGCCGCCGCCGCCTTTTGGGCCAGGGCCCCCAGACGCGGCCCCAGCTTCCGGAAGTCGGGTGAGAGCCTGGGCACCTGGAAGCGGACGAGATCGTCCACGAGCTCGAGGGCCCGCACGTTGAGCTCCGCCTTGGCCAGGGCCCACAGCTCCTCCGGGATAGCCTCGTCCCCGGGCTTCTTCACCACGTACAGGGCCGAAAGGGGCTGGCGCACCTTGATCTTGGCCAGGTTCCGGGCGGCCAAGCCCAAGGACGCCACGTCCCTCACCCTTTGCATCGCTTGCTCCAGGGGCTCGTCGCGGGCTCCGACCTCCGGCCAGTCCGCCAGGTGCACCGATTCCGGATCCCCATCTCGGCGGAGCGAGGCCCACATCGCCTCGGCAAGAAAAGGGGTAAAGGGGGCGAGGAGCAGAGCCAAAGCCCTCAGGGTCTCGTAGAGGGTGTGATAGGCGGAGAGCTTGTCCTCGGTCATCCCCTTCCCCCAGAACCGGGGCCGGGACAGGCGGATGTACCAGTTGGAGAGGTCGTCCACGAACCGCGAGATCGCGCTGCATGCTCCTACCACATCGTAGGCGTCGAGGGCCCGGGTGACCCCATCCACGGTGGCGGACAGGCGCGAGCAGAGCCAGCGGTCCAAGGCCGGCCGGGCTGAGGGGGGCACCTGATCCTCCTCGGGGTTGAAGCCGTCGATCCCGGCGTACAAGGCGAAGAAATCATGCGAGTTACGCACCGTCTCCAGGAACCCGAACCGGGCCTTGGCCACCCCTTGGGGGTCAATCCGGCGCACGGTCCAGGGGGCGGAGTCCGAGATGAGATACCAGCGCACGGCGTCGGCCCCGTGCTGGTCCGCGATGGGCAGGGGATCGAGGACGTTCCCCCGGGACTTACTCATCTTCTGTCCCTGGGCATCCAGGCCCATGCCGGTGACGAGGACGTTCCGGTACGGGGTCTTCCCGTGGACGAGGACGCCGGTCACGAGCAAGGTGTAGAACCAGCCCCGGGTCTGGTCCAGGGCCTCGCAGATGAAGTCGGCCGGATAGGACTCCTTGAACAGCTCTTCGTTCTCGAACGGGTAATGCCATTGGGCGGTGTGCATGGAGCCGGAATCGAACCAGGTGTCTAGCACATGGGGTACGCGCTGCATGGTGCCCCCGCAGTCGCAGCGGAGCTCCACCCGGTCTACGTACGGACGGTGTAGCTCCACGGTGCGAGCAAGCTCCGGGTCTAGGGCGTGTTCTACAAGCTCGGCCCGGGAGCCAATCACTCTGAGCGCCCCGCATTCCTGACAGATCCAGACCGGAAGCGGCGTGCCCCAGAATCGATCTCGGGACAGGGCCCAGTCGCGCATGGAGCGGAGGAAATCGCCGAACCGCCCTCGGCCCACGTGTTCGGGATACCAGTTCACCCGCTCGTTTTCGGCGATGATCTCGTGCTGTCGGGCGGTGGAGGCGATGAACCAGGAGTCGATGGCGTAGTAGAGGAGCGGTGTATCGCAGCGCCAGCAGAACGGATAATCGTGGGCGTAGGTCTCGGCACGCAGGAGCCTTCCCCGGGCCTTGAGGTCCTCGATGATCAGGGGGTCGGCCTCTTTGACGAACATGCCTTGTGCCAAGGGGAAGTCGTCCGTGAACCTGCCGGCCCGGTCTACAGGCTGCACGAACGGGAGCCCCTCCGCCCTGCCGAGCTCGTAGTCCTCCTCACCGAAGGCCGGGGCTATGTGCACGATCCCAGTGCCGTCCTCCATGGTGACGAAGTCCGCTCCCACTACCTGATAGGCCTTTCCCTCGCCCTCGGCCAGGGGGTAGAGGGGCTGGTAGCGAAGCCCCACCAGGTCCGCTCCGGAGTGCTCCCGCACTACCTTGACCTCCTCTCCCAGCACGGCGGCGAGACGCGGCCGGGCCAAGATAAGGGTCTTCCCCTCATGCTCTACCTCCACGTAGGTGGCGGTGGGGTCCACGGCTAGGGCCACGTTGGCGGGCAGGGTCCAAGGGGTGGTGGTCCAGACGAGGAAGGCCTTTTCCGGATCATCGGCGAGGGGCATGAGCACGAACACCGAAGGGTCTTCTACGTTCCGGTACCCCTGGGCCACCTCGTGGGAGGAAAGGGGCGTCCCGCACCTGGGGCAGTAGGGCAGGATCTTGTGGCCCCGGTAGAGGAGCCCCTGCTCGTGGATCACCTTCAGTTCCCACCACAGGGTCTCGATGTAGTCGTCGGTGTAGGTGATGTAGGGGTGCGCAAGGTCGATCCAGAAGCCCATGCGGCGGATCATGTCCTCCCAGGCCTTTATGTACTTGTGCACCGAGGCCTTGCATCGTTCCACGAAGTTCTCTATCCCGTACTGCTCGATCTCGGCCTTGGTCTTGATGCCGAGCTCCTTTTCCACCTCGAGCTCCACCGGAAGGCCGTGGCAGTCCCAGCCCGCCTTGCGCCTGACGAAATACCCCCGCATGGTCTTGTAGCGGGGGAACAGGTCCTTGTAAATGCGCGGCAGTAGATGCCCGAAGTGTGGCCGGCCGTTGGCCGTGGGCGGCCCCTCGTAGAACACGTACTTCTGGCCGCCCTTCCTGCGCTCCAGGGAGCGCTCGAACACGCGTCCTTCCTCCCAGAACTTGAGCACCGCCTGTTCCCTGCGGCGCGGGTCGCTTTCGAGTTTACGGAACCCCACCGGTCCCTCCTTTTTTGGTCACCAAACGAAAAACGCCCTCCGCACCTTAGTCTTTGCACTACGGCGTTTGAAAACAGCTTTTCCTGCCCCTAAAGGGGCAGGATGATGCGGCGGGCGATGGCGCTTTTGACCATGTTCATCGCGGATCCCGGTGGGGATTATAGCGGGCTAACCGGGCGGCGGCACGCGGCGGAAGATCTCATCTACCCTGCGCAGCGCTGCTCTGAGGTCGAAGGCGGCCGCGAGCTCTTCAGGGGAGAGGAGCTTTGCCACCACGGGGTGGCTGCCGGCGACTTCCTGGAGGTCCTTCTCCTCCCGCTCCGCCTCCGCGGCCAGGCGCCGCACCAGGGCGTGGGCCTCCTTCCTTGGCATCCCCTTTTTCACCAGTGCCAAGAGCAGCCCCTCGGAGAAGGGGAGCCCCCGGGCGGAGATGATCCTCGCGAGCATCCGCTCCGGGAAGACCCGCAGGTTTTCGATGAGCTCTGTGGCCCCCTTGAGCATGTAGTCGACGAGGATGAAGCTCTGGGGAAACAGGATCCGCTCCACCGAGGAGTGGGACATGTCCCGCTCGTGCCACAGGGCGTTGTCTTCCAAGGACGGGGCAACGGTGGCCCGCAGGATGCGCGCTAGTCCACACAGCCTCTCGGAAAGGATGGGGTTTTGCTTGTGGGGCATGGCCGAGGAGCCCTCGGGGCGGCCTTCGGCCACCTCGGCCACCTCCGAGCGCGCAAGATGCCGCACTTCCAGGGCGATCACCTCCACCAGGGAGGCCGCGGAGGCCAGGGCGAACAGCACCTCAGCGTGGCGGTCCCGGGGGATGACCTGAGTGGTCACCGGGCAGGGGACAAGGCCTAGTTGGACCAGGGCCCGGGTCTCGGCCTCCGGGGGGAAGTGGGCATGGGTCCCCACCGCGCCCGAGAGCTTGCCCACCGAGATCGTCTCCCTCGCCCGCTCGAGGCGCGCTCTCACCCGCAGGAGCTCGTCGTACCAGGCCAGGACCTTGAGTCCGAACGTGGTGGGCTCGGCGTACTGGCCGTGAGTGCGGCCGATGATGGGGGTCTCCCGGTGTCGCTGGGCCAGGGCCCACAGCGCCTCCGCGAGGGCCTTCGCTTTGGCAAGGACGATTTCCAGCGCGTCCCGGATGGCGAGGGCCAGGGCGGTGTCCTTGACGTCGGAGGAGGTAAGGCCGAAGTGGAGGTAGCGCCCTTCCGGCCCCACGCTCTCCTCCACGGCGGTGAGGAAGGCGATAAGGTCGTGTCCCACCTCCCGCTCGATGGCGAGAATCCTGTCCACGTCGATCCTCGCCTTTTTCCGAACGGCCGCGGTGGTGCCGGAGGGCACCTCGCCCAGCTCCTCCAGGGCAGAAAGGGCGGCGAGCTCCACATCGAGCCACCGCCGGTACTGGGCCGGGAGGGTCCATAAATCCTTCATCGGCGCAAGCGCGTATCGCTCGATCATCGGCTTGTCCCCCTTCCCCGGAGAAGCGCGGCGCTCAGATGTCGAGGACGGCCACCCGGTGGGCGTTCTCGCGGATGAAGTCCCGGCGGGAGGCCACGTCCTGGCCCATGAGGGTGGTGAAGATCTCGTCTGCCTCCAAGGCGTCCCGGATCGTGACCTGCTTCAGAATGCGGGTGTCAGGGTTCATCGTGGTCTCCCACAGCTCCTCCGGGTTCATCTCCCCCAGCCCCTTGAACCGGCGCACCGCGAACTTCCCGTTCTCCTTAGAGCGGAACTCCTGGAGTTCCTCGTCGGAGTAAAGGTAAATGCGCTGCTTCCCCTTCTGCACCAGGTACAGGGGCGCCTGGGCGATGTAAACGTACCCGTTTTCGATGAGGGGCCTGAGGTAGCGGAAGAAGAACGTGAGGAGCAGTGTCCTGATGTGGGCCCCGTCTACGTCGGCATCTGCCATGAGGATGATCTTGTGGTACCGGAGCTTCGCAAGGTCGAATTCCTCCCGAATCCCGGTGCCGAGGGCGGTGATGATCGCCCGCAGCTCTTGGTTATCGAGGAGCTTGGAGAGACGCGCCTTCTCCACGTTTAGGACCTTCCCTCGCAGGGGCAGGATGGCCTGGAAGGCACGATCTCGGCCCTGTTTGGCCGAGCCCCCGGCCGAGTCGCCCTCCACGATGAACAGCTCCGACTTCGCGGGATCAGTGCTGGTGCAGTCGGCGAGCTTGCCGGGGAGGCCGTTGGAAAGGAGGGCGCCTTTTCTGCGCACCAGCTTCCTGGCCTTGGCCGCTGCCAGGCGTGCCCGGTGGGCGGTGATGGACTTCTCGATGATCGCCCGGGCCACCCCCGGGTTCTTCGAGAGGTACTGGGTAAGCTGCTCCCGTACCACCTCTTCCACGTAGGCCCGCATCTCGGGGTTTCCGAGCTTGGTCTTGGTCTGCCCCTCGAACTCGGGCTGTTGGAGCTTTACCGACACGATGGCCACGAGGCCTTCCCGGATCGCCTCCCCCGGGATGCTCCCGTCCTTCTGGCGGAGCAACCGTTTCTCCCGGGCGTAGTCGTTGAACACCCGGGTGAGGGCGGCCCTGAAGCCGGTGAGGTGAGTGCCCCCCTCCCGGGTGTTGATGTTGTTGGCGAACGAGAAGATCTCCTCGTCCATGGCGTCGGTGAACAGGAGCGCCGCCTCCACGGTTTTGTTGCCGCGATCGTCGGCGATGTAGATGGGGGCCTTGGTGCGCAAAGCCAGCGCCACCGAGTCCGAAGGCCGCGCGTCGATCTCCTTGACCTCACCGGAGGGCGTGCGTACGTACAGGGTGGCGTAGAAGGTCCCCTCCTTGAGGTTGGAGATCACCACCCGCTCCAGGGTCCCGCCCAGGGCCTCGAGGAGCTGCTTCATCAGGTCGTGGGAGAGGGGGCGCGGGAAGGCTTGACCCTGCAGTTCAAGGGCGATGGACATGGCCTCGGCTTCACCAATCCAAATCGGCATGGCCTTCGATGAGTTCCTATCCTTGAGCAGAATAACGGGGGAGTTATTCATCGGATCCACGAGCAGGGCTTTCACTTCCGCTTCCTTCATCTCATGCCTCCCTTTTGTCCGCCACAGCGGGCATGGCATTATAGCCCCGGCAGGCCACGTGCGACAATGGCCCCCGTTACATTCAGGCTATAATGGCCTGGACATGTGCGGCATAGTCGGCTACGTGGGGCCCCGTGAGGCCCAGGATGTGATCTTGGAAGGCCTGGCCCGGCTGGAGTACCGGGGCTACGACTCGGCGGGACTGGCGGTGCTCAAAAACGGGGAGATCGCCATCGTCCGCCGGGTGGGGAAGATCGAGCGACTCAGGAAGGCTCTGCAGGAATCCCCCATACCCGGCAAACTGGGGATTGGACACACCCGTTGGGCTACCCATGGCCTTCCCACCGAGGAGAACGCCCATCCCCACACCGACTGCTCCGGCAAGATCGCCTTGGTTCACAACGGCATCATCGAGAACCACCGCCCGCTTCGGGAAAAGCTCGTCTCCGCTGGACACACGTTCAAGTCCCAGACCGATACCGAGGTGCTGGTACACCTCGTGGAGGAGGTTTACCGAGGGGACCTGGCTCGCGCGGTGCGCGAGGCCCTGACCCAGGTGGAGGGGGCATTCGCCATCGCAGTGATCCACGCCGACCACCCGGATGAGATCGTAGTGGCAAGGAAGGGCAGCCCTTTAGTGCTCGGACTCCTCGATGGAGAGGGGTTCGTGGCCTCGGATGCCCCAGCCCTCCTCTCCTATACGCGGGACTTCTGCTTCCTCCTGGACGGGGAGGTGGCCAGGATCCGACCCGGGCAGGTGGAGCTTTGGGACGCGGAGGGCCAGCCGAAAAAGCCCGAGTTCCGACGCGTCCCCTGGGATCCCCTCACCGCAGAAAAGCAAGGCTACCGGCACTTTATGGAGAAGGAGATCCACGAGCAGCCCCAGGCAGTGGCCGACACCCTCCGGGGCCAGCTCTGGTCCCCCTGGGAGGGGGGGCTTTCTGAAGACGACCTGCGAGATATAGATCACGTCTACCTCATCGCCTGTGGGACCTCGTACCACGCGGCTTTGGTAGCGGAGTACCTGTGGGAGCCGCTCCTTGGGATCCCGGTGGAGGCGGAGATCGCCTCGGAGTTCCGGTACAAGGCCCCGGCGGCAGGACCGGGGACGCTGGTGGTGGCCGTCTCCCAGTCCGGGGAGACGGTGGACACCCTGATGGCGGTGCGGGAGGCCCGTGGCCGAGGGGCTAAGGCCCTGGCCGTGGCCAACATCGTGGGCTCGGCCATCCCCCGCGAGTCCGACGGCGTCCTCTATACCCGGGCAGGCCTGGAGATCGGGGTGGCCGCCTCCAAGACCTTCACCGCCCAGCTCGCCGCTTTAGCACTTTTGGGCCTCAGGATCGCCCACGCCCGTGGGCTCCTCTCCCGGGAGGAGCTGGAGGAGGAGTTCGAGGTGCTCTCCCGCGCTCCTGCCTTGGTGGCCCAAGCCCTGGAAACGGAAAAGGCAGTGAAGAAGCTAGCCGAGCGCTACTACCAGAAAGCCGACTTCCTGTACCTCGCCCGGGGGATCCTCTACCCCCTGGCGCTGGAGGGCGCGCTCAAGCTAAAGGAGATCTCCTACATCCACGCCGAGGGGTACCCGGCCGGGGAGATGAAGCACGGTCCCATCGCCCTAATCGACGAGAAGATGCCGGTGGTGTTCCTGATCACCAAGGAGGAGCTCTGGGACAAGGCGCTTTCGAACATGGAGGAAGTGCGGTCCCGCCGGGGAATCCTGATCGTATTCTCGGACCAGGATCACCCTGAACTCAGACGCCTGGCCGATCACCTGATCCTACTCCCGGAGGCTCCCCGCCCTCTGGTGCCGCTCGTCTTCGCCCTGCCCCTACAGCTCCTCGCCTACCACATCGCCCGCCTGCGCGGGACCGACGTGGACCAGCCCAGGAACCTGGCCAAGACGGTCACGGTGGAGTGAGGTTTAACCTCCAAGGAGTCGCTCCATCTCCTCCAGGGCAAGGCGAAGCTCCTCCTCGCTCAAAGGGCCAAATGGGGTGGGGGTTTCGGTGATGCGACGGGGGATGCGCAAGGAGGAAAGGTCGAACCCCTCCCGCACCTTGAACGCGTACTTGCGCCTTAAGATCTCCTCCCCGAGATGGAGGAGGCCATCTTCGTCCCAATCCATCCCCAGGGCCCCCAGGCACTCGACGCAGGTTCCCATGTCGTAGAGGCCCCGGGCAAAGAAACACACCACGAGCGATGAGAGAACCTGCCGGCGGGCCTCCTCGGAGAACAGGGCCCGAGCCAGCTCCTGCGGGGAGCGACGCCGGCCTTCCTTGAGGTCAGCCTGGTCGGCAGAGTAACCGGCTGAGTCGAGGTGCGAATGGCGGGCCCCGGAGAGAAAGGTGAGGTAGGCCCCAGGGCCGGTGTGGTAGCCGGCCATCTCGTTCTTCCCAAAGGCCAGGGCGAACTCCTCCCCGCCGTAGCGCTTGGCTGCCTCCTCTACCCCTCGGGCAAGGACGTCGTAAAGCTCCCCTCTTCTTTCCGCGATCCGGCGGACCATCTCGATGTAGACGTCGTAGTCGCCCCAGCGAGGGGCAAGGCCCCCGGTATCTCGCCCGGTGATGAGGCCCCGCTCGAAGGCCTCCGTGGCCCAGGCGAGCACCACCCCGCAGCTCATGGCGTCCAAGGCCAGGTGCTCCACCGCGTCCATGAGCTTGAGGTACCCCTCCGGGTCCTCCCCCCCGAGCATGGTGCCCAAGGCGTAGATGGGTTCGTAGTCGTAGGAGACGAAGGTGGTTTTGTAAAAGTAAGGCTCGTCCGGATGTGGCTCCCGCAGGGCGGCGAGGTGGATGCAGGCCACCGGACAATGGGAACAGGCAAGACGACGGGCCAGGTACCGCTCGGCCATGTACTCACCGAGGAAGGGGGGATCGCCCTCGTAGCGGCCTGCCCGCAGGTTTCGCACCGGAAGTGCACCAATCTTGTTCAAGGGACCTACGTTCTGGGGGGTGCCGAGGTCATGGTACTTCCGCATAAGTGGGGACCGCAC
>Ga0071117_101_pt1 | contig 11670 bp, 6 predicted proteins | sample Deesub1362A_J573_FD_61429 | JGI IMG/M metagenome (GOLD analysis project Ga0071117, IMG submission 61429)
CGGCGGGTGCCGGCGGCCACCGCTTCTTCCGCGAGGATGACGAGGGGGCCGATCTCCCCGGTGCGCCTGACGTGAGTTCCCCCGCACAGCTCCACGGACACCCCGGGGACCTCCACCACCCGCACCCGCTCCTTCCCCCGGTACTCCTCCTCGAAGTGGGCGATGGCCCCGTACGCCTTGGCCTCCTCCAGGGCCATCTCCTGGATGCGGAGGGCGATGTCGGCGAGGACCGGCGCGAACGCCTGTTCCTCTACCTGCGAGAGTTCTTCTTCGGAGAGGGCGGAGAAGTGGGTGAAGTCGAACCGCAGCTCTTCCGGACCCACCCAGGAACCGGCCTGGATCACGTGCTCGCCCAGGATCTTGCGCAGGGCGGCGTGGAGGAGGTGGGTGGCGGTGTGTGCTCGTTCGATGGCCCGCCTTCTGGCCTCGTCTACCTTTAGGCGACATCGGTCCCCGGGCCTGAACTCCCCTTCCGTGACCTTAACGAAGTGGAGGGTCCCGTGGGGGGACTTCTGCACGTCCGTGACCTCCGCCCGGCCCGGGCGGCTGAGGTTTTCGATTAAGCCCGTGTCGGCGATCTGTCCCCCCGCCTCGGCGTAGAACGGGGTCTCGGGGAACACGAATCGCCACTCCCCTTCTCCCGCGAGATCGCAAGGTTCTCCGGACTCCGTCAGGATAGTCTCTAGGGGCGTTTCGACTTCCAGGGTCTCGTAGCCGAGGAACTTAGTTTCCCTAGCCGCCACCGCTTCCTCGGAGGTCGTGCCTCCGTCGTAGGTCGAGACCTTGCGTGAGCGGGCCCGCTGCTCCTCCATCGCCCGCTCGAACCCCTGTTTGTCCACCGCGACCCCCGCTTCCCTGGCTATTTCCTCGGTGAGCTCGAGCGGAAAGCCGTACGTGTCGTAAAGCTCGAATGCCGCCTCCCCGGGAAGTACTTCCCCGGACGAAAGCATGGCGAGGAGTTCCCGCAGGCGGTTCTCCCCTGCCCTGAGGGTGCGGCGGAACGTTTTCTCCTCTTGGGTGAGAACCTGCTCCACGAGCGATCTGCGGTCCACGATCTCCGGGTACACATCGCCCAGGGTGGCCACCACCGGCTCCACGAGGTGGGTGAGGATCCCTGGGGGGAGCTCGAGCCGGTCCGCGGCCCGCACCGCCCGCCGGAGCACCCGGCGCAGTACGTAACCCTGCTTTTCGTTCCCTGGAAGCACCCCGTCGGCGATGAGGAACACCAGGGCCCGCACGTGGTCGGCGATGAGGTTCCGGGTAGCAACTTCCTCCTTGGCCACAGGCGAGAGTTGCTCGATCTCCTCGACTATGGGACGGAAGAGGTCGGTGTCGAAGTCGCTCGTTACGCCTTCCAGGACCGCGGTGGTGCGCTCGAGGCCCATGCCGGTGTCGATGTTCTTGCGGGCGAGCTCCTTCAGAACCCCGTCGGGCTGGGCGTCGTACTGCATGAACACCAGGTTCCAGATCTCACTGAACCTTTCGCAGTCGCAGGCAGGGCCTTTGCAGTCAGGGCCACAGGCGTGCTCTTCTCCCCAGTCCCAGAAGATCTCGGTGTCGGGGCCGCAGGGACCTTGTCCCCCCACCGGGCCCCACCAGTTGTGTTCTTTCGAAAGGCGCACGATCTTCTCCTCGGGGATCCCAATCACATCCCGCCAGATCGCGTACGCCTCCTCGTCCTCTTCGTACACCGAGACCCACAGGCGTTCCTTGGGCAGGGCGAGCTCTTCGGTGAGGAACCGCCAAGCGAGGCGGATCGCCCCTTCCTTGAAGTAATCCCCGAAGGAGAAGTTTCCCAGCATCTCGAAGAAGGTATGGTGGTAGGCGGTGGTTCCCACCCGTTCGATATCGGTGGTGCGGAAGCACTTCTGGCAGGTTGTGACCCGCGGATAGCGGGGCGGCACCTTGCCCCAGAAAATATCCTTGAACTGCACCATCCCAGCCGAAGTGAAAAGGAGTGTCGGGTCGTTCGGGATCAGGCTTGCCGATGGCAGGACTTTGTGTCCCTGTCGCTCGAAGTATCCGAGGAATGCCTCGCGCAGCCTTCTGCTATCCATAACTGAGATTTTAACGAAGCGGGAGCATCGCTGCAGTGAGCGGGGGGTGTTTGGCAGGAGAGGCGGAGTCGGCTATAGTTGCCTCCGTCAAAACGGAGGGGACTGGGACCTATGGGCGGCTTGTTGAAATATATAGTACAACGGGTTATTTTGACTGTCCCCATGGTTTTTATTCTTCTTTCAGTTGTATTCCTCGTGCTTCGGTTGATGCCCGGGGACCCGGTGCTCGCCATGCTGGGTGGGCGGAACATCTCTCCGGAGCTCATCGAGCAAAAGCGCCACGACATGGGGCTCGACAAGCCCCTCCGCGTTCAGTACGCGGAGTATCTGAGTGGGATCCTGCGCGGGGATTTCGGCAAGTCGTCCCGAACGGGAAAACCGGTTTTGTACGAGCTTTTTACCCGTCTCCCCGCCACCCTAGAACTGGCCATCTGGGGCATGTTCTTCGCGGCGCTGTTCGGCATCACTACCGGGATCCTGGCGGCCACCCGCGCTGACAGTCCCGTCGATCACAGCGTGCGTTTATTTCATATAGGATCTTTTGCTCTCCCAATCTTCTGGGTGGGGCTCATGCTGCAGGTGATCTTCGGGGTGAAGCTGGGGTGGTTCCCTGTGGCTGGCCGCTTGGCGGGTCGGTACGCGTTCACGTTTCAGAGGATCACCGGGTTCTACTTCCTGGACGCCATCCTGCACCGAGATGGGGCACTCCTTTTGGACGTGATTAAGCACCTCACGCTTCCCGCCATCACCCTGGGGCTGGCACAGGCCGGACTCCTCGGGCGCATCACCCGAGCCTCCATGCTCGAGGTGCTCGACGCTGATTACGTAACCACTGCTCGATCCAAGGGCTTGAGCGAGCGGGTGGTGGTGCTCAAGCACGCCTTGCGTAACGCGCTCATCCCGATCGTCACGGTGCTCGGCCTTCAGTTTGCCATCCTGATGGGCGGTGCGGTGCTCACCGAGACCGTCTTCTCCTGGCCGGGGATCGCGGGATTTCTGGTGCGGAGCCTTGACGCCCGCGACTGGTGGGCGCTTCAGGGAACCATTGCCTTCATCGGGATTTTCATCGCCACCATCAACTTGGTGGTGGACATCTTTTACTCCTTCATCGATCCGAGGGTGAGGTACTGATGTCCCGGTGGCTTGTACACGCGGTCCTTTGGCCCATCCGGGCGCTGAGACGGGGGCGAACGGCGATCCGCCATCAGACCCTGCTCCAGGTGGGGCTTGTGATCGTGATTTCCTTCATCCTAATGGCGATCATCTGCGGTCCCCGCGGAGAGGGGAAATACGGCCTCTTGCCCTTCGCGCCGCCGTATAATCCGGAGGATAGCTACGCCGATTTCCCTCGGCTCGCGCCGCCATCGGCCTCCCATTGGATGGGCACCGACCATCTCCAGCGGGATGTGTTCAGCCGCGTCATCGCCGGCGGTTGGGCGCCGATCGTGGTGGCCTTTGCCTCCATCGCCATCGCCATGACGGCCGGGTCCCTCATCGGCTGGGTCTCAGGGTACGTGGGCGGGTGGCTGGACCGAGGGCTCTCCCTCACGATGGATGCGATCTATTCCTTCCCGTCGATGATCTTGGCCATCGCCTTGGTGGCAGTGATCGGGATGGGGATAACCCCCATGATCGCCTCCATTGCATTCGTCTACGTGCCTACCTACTTCCGCATCACCCGGGCGGAGGTGCTCAGGGTGCGGGAGCAGACGTTTGTGGAAGCGGCCCGGGCAGTGGGCGTCCCCGGCCCTCGAATCCTGCTTCGGCACATCGCCCCCAACACGGTGAACGCCATCATGGCGGTGTCGTCGTTCAACATCGCGGACGCCATCCTCACGGAGGCGGCCCTCTCCTTCCTTGGTTACGGCCTTCCTCCTCCCGCCCCGGATTGGGGCTTCGACATCCAAAACGGGCAGCGGTTCCTCCAAGCCGGTTATTGGTGGTTGATCACCTTCCCCGGCCTCATGATCCTCTTTCTGTCGTTGGGCTTCGGCCTCATTGGCGAGGGGATTTCGGACATGGTTAACCCGAAGCGCCGCAGGAAGAAAGTGGGCTAGCCCTTCACAGGCGCGTTCGGGCTGCATATAATATTGGGTCTGGATCAGATTCCCTTGAGGGAGGTGGTCAAAGGAAGGAGTTTTATGGTTTTCGTGTTGTCCATTTGAAACGGAGGTGAGTAGTACATGAAGAAGCTGGCAATTATCGGTTTTCTAGCAGTTTTTGCGGTGGCGGGCCTTGCGGCAAGTGATATCCTGATTCTGGGTACCACAGACCGGATTACGGAGCTATCTTTTGCTAACTCCTACGACCACTTTACCTGGCACATCCTGCGGCACACCACCAAGGCTCTCCTCGGTCTCGAGCCGGGGACCAACAAGCTGGTGCCAGCCATTGCCGAGTCGTGGGAGATCTCGGACGACGGCCTTGTGTACACGTTCCACATCCGCCCGGGGATCAAGTTCTGGGATGGGGCTGTCTGTGATGCCAATGCGGTGAAGTGGTCTCTCGAGCGCACGCTGCGGCTGGACGGTCCCGAAGGCGGTGTCGCCCTAATTAAGGGGGCCATCAAGTCCATCGACGTGGTGGACGACCTCACCGTTAAAATCACGCTCAATTACCCGGACGCTACCTTCCTCATCCGCATGACCGACAACGTGATCCCGGCCCTGATTTACTCCCCGAAGAGCACCCCGGCGGATGACTTCGCCAGGGGCACTTACGCCGGCACCGGGCCGTACAAGCTCGTGGAGTACGTGCCGGACGAGCGCGTGGTCCTCGAGGCCTATGACGGCTACTTCGGCGCCGCGCCCAAGACCAAGAAGATCGTGTGGGTAATGTACTCTGACGCGGCTGCCCTGCGGGCCGCGATCGAGGCCGGGGATATCGACATCGCCTACCGGACGCTGAACCCGATCGATATCATGGACCTCAAGGGCAACCCCAACCTCCAGGTCATCGCCGGGCCCAGCGCCGGTATCCGCTACCTCCTGTTCAACGTGACCCAGCCGCCGGTTGATAACGTGTTCGTGCGCCAGGCCATCACCTACGCGGTGGACCGCGACGCTATCTGTCAGCAGGTGTTCTCCGGGTTGAACAAGCCCATCTACACCATGGTGCCCGCGGGGCTTCCGCCGGCCGGCTCCTCCATCGACGTCTTCCCCAAGCGGGACCTGGAGAAGGCCCGGGAGCTGCTTAGGCTCGCTGGCTACTCCGAGGACAACCCGCTCAAGGTGAACCTGTGGTACTCCCCCAAGCACTACGGCACCACCGAGGCCGACGTGGCTGCAGTGCTCAAGCAGGCCATCGAGGAGACCGGCATGGTGGAGATCACCATCCAGTCCCTGGAGTGGGGCGCCTACATCGAGCGGATGTCCCAGGGCGGCTTCGACATGTTCCTCCTTGGTTGGTATCCGGACTACCTCGAGGCGTCCAACTTCCTCCTGCCCTGGACGGTGGAGTCGCCTGATGGGCTGGGTACCTTCTTCAACCTCCATCCCAACTACGACGCCTACAAGAACATCGCTGAGGTCGCCCTGACCGTGGTGGACGACGAGAAGAGGGCCAAGCTCTATCAGGCCATTCAGATCCTGTCCGCCTACGACGTGCCGTGGATCCCGCTGTGGGCCAACCTGCAGCAGGCGTACGTGGTGGCTCAGAAGGGGGTCGGAGGCCTCGTGCTCGACCTCTCCATGGAGCTCCACCTCGACCTTCTGTACAAAGAGTAGGCTCCTAACGGGGAAACCGAAGGGGCCGGCCTTACAGCCGGCCCCTTTTTCTTGGGACAGCCTTCCTTGGGGGTCTTCCCCTCAAGGGGTACACTCCTGCGGCGAGAGGTGATGAGATGAACACAATTCAAGACGTATGGGCGCGGGAAATCCTGGATTCGCGTGGCAACCCCACCGTGGAGGTGGAGGTCACCCTGGAGGACGGCACTCAAGCTCGGGCCGCCGTGCCCTCCGGCGCCTCCACCGGCACCCATGAGGCGTTGGAGCTGCGGGATGGCGACGAGCGTTACCTGGGCAAGGGGGTCCTCAGGGCGGTGCGCAACGTGAACGAGATCATTGCCCCCGAGATCGTGGGCATGGATCCCCTGTGGCAGGAGGAGATCGACGAGGTCCTGATCGACCTGGATGGCACTGCCAATAAATCGCGCCTTGGGGCGAACGCCATCCTGGGGGTATCGTTGGCGGTGGCCAAGGCCGCGGCTGAGTTCTTGGGGATCCCGTTCTTCAAGTACATCGCGGGCGCCCGGGCGGGCCAGATGCCCATCCCTCTGATGAACGTTTTGAACGGAGGGGCCCACGCTGACAACGACCTGGCAATCCAGGAGTTCATGATCGTTCCCATCGGGGCCGAGTACTTCTCCGAGGCCCTGCGCTACGGGGCGGAGGTGTTTCACACCCTGAAGGCGCTCCTCAAAAAGGCGGGGCACTCTGTGGCCGTGGGCGACGAAGGCGGATTTGCCCCGCGGCTTCTCTCTGATGAAGAGGCGATAAAGTTCCTCCTTCAGGCCATCGAGGAGGCGGGCTACGAGCCGGGGGTGGACGTGGCCCTCGCGCTGGACTGTGCCGCCTCCGAGTTCTTCGACGAGGGCAAGGGCGTTTACCGCCTGGGTGGGGAGCGGACCGCGGCCGAGCTCGTGGAGATCTACGAGGACTGGGTTAGCCGCTACCCGATCATCTCCATCGAGGACGGCCTCGCTGAGGAGGACTGGGAAGGGTGGGAGCTTCTCACCCAGAGGCTGGGGGGCAAGCTCCAGCTGGTGGGGGACGACATCTTCGTCACCAACCCTCAGCGCCTCCAGGAAGGCATCCGCCGCGGTGTTGCCAACTCCATCCTGATCAAGCTCAATCAAATCGGCACCGTGACCGAGACGTTGGAGACCATGGAGCAGGCCTTCCGGGCCGGCTATACCTGCGTGGTCTCCCATCGATCCGGGGAAACGGAGGACGTCTCCATCGCGCACCTGGCGGTTGGGACCTCCTGCGGACAGATCAAGACCGGGTCTCTTTCTCGCTCGGAGCGGGTGGCGAAGTACAACGAGCTTCTCCGGATCGAGGAGGTGTATGAACCGCCGATGGCGACCTGGCCACGCCGACCGGGGGCGTAGCCCCCTGAGGCGCTTGTTTGTCCTCGCGCTGGTGGCGCTGGTCATCGGGGGGCTGGGATGGCTTTATGGCTCCCGCCTCGTGGCCATGGGGCGCCTTTCGGCGGAGGTCCGGTACCTAAAGCAAAGCGAGGAGAACCTCCTCCGGGAGATCGCGGCCTTGAGGGAGCGCCTTGATGAGGCCGATGACCCCGCCGTGGTGGAGGAGGAAGCACGGCGGGTCTTGGGCTGGGGGTATCCCGACGAAGAACGCCTCGTTTTGATCTGGAGGTAGCATGGCGTTCGTGCACCTGCACGTTCACTCGGAGTACTCGCTTTTGGATGCCACTTGCCGGGTGGGGGAGCTGGTGGGGCTGGCGGCGGAACGGGGGATGCCGGCCCTCGCCCTCACCGATCACGGTGTCCTCTCCGGCACGATCAAGTTCTATCGGGCCGCCCGGGAACGGGGGGTAAAGCCCATCTTGGGTTGTGAGCTCTACGTGTCCCCTGGCTCCCGGCATGTGCGGGAGACGGTGCAAGGGATGCCGAACTACTACCACCTCGTGGCCTTGGCGCAGGACATGACCGGTTGGCGGAACCTCATGGCGCTCGTGAATAAGGCCCACACCGAGGGCTTTTATTACAAACCCCGGGTGGACCTCGAGCTTTTGGAGCACTATTCGGAAGGCTTGATCGCGCTCTCCGCCTGTGAGTCGGGGGAGGTGCAGAAGCTGCTCCTCCAGGGGAAGGAGAAGGAGGCCTACGAGGCCGCGGGGCGCCTTTCGGAGATCTTCCCGGGGCGGTTTTATCTTGAGCTTCAGGACCATGGGCTTGAGCGCAGCCGCGCACTCGTCCGGAAGGAGCTCGAGATGGCAAAAAGGCTCGGGCTCCCCTACGTGGCCACGGCCGACGTGCACTACATTTCCCCTGATGACCGAGAGGCCCATCAGGTGCTCATCAACATCCAAGGGGGGAAGCGCCTCGGCGGCCCCGACGCCCGGTCCTTCGACGGAGACGGCTACCACTTCCTCACCGAGGAGGAGATCCGGACCCGGTTCCGCGAGCTCCCCGAGGCGGTGGACCGCACCTTGGAGGTGGCGGAGCAGGTAGAGCTGGAGCTTTCCTTCGGGGAATATCTCCTCCCCAGCTTTCCGGTGCCGGAGGGCTTCTCCTCGCCCCAGGAGTATTTGGAGCATCTGGCCTGGGAGGGGGCGAAGGCCAGGTTCGGCAATCCCGTCCCCGAGGAGGTAAAGGAGCGGCTGTCCTATGAGCTCTCCGTCATCGGCAGAATGGGGTTTGCTTCTTACTTCCTCATCGTCCAGGACTTCGTGCGCCATGCCCGGGAGCAGGGGATCCCCGTGGGCCCGGGTCGGGGCTCGGCCGCTGGGTCACTGGTGGCCTATGTCCTCGGCATCACCCAGGTGGACCCCCTCAGGTGGGGTCTCCTCTTCGAACGGTTCCTGAACCCCGACCGGATCAGCCTTCCCGACATCGACATCGACTTCTGCATCCGGGGGCGGGACGAGGTGATCCAGTATGCCGCCCGGCTCTATGGGCAGGATCACCTGGCCCAGATCGGTACCTTCGACCGCATGGCCTCCCGATCCGTAGTGCGCGATGTGGCCCGGGTGCTCGGACTCCCCTACGAGAAAGCGGACCGCATCGCGAAGAAGATCCCGTTCGGCATGCCCCTGGAGCGGGCCCTGGCGCAAGTGCCGGACCTCAAGGACATGGAGGAGCGAGACGAGGAGGCCCGGCGCCTGTTTTCCATCGCGCGAAGACTGGAGGGGCTCCTCAGGAACGCCTCTACCCACGCCGCTGGCGTGGTAATCAGCCCCCAGCCCCTGGAGACCTACGTCCCCCTTCTGCGCCTTCCCGACGGCCAGTTCGTCACCCAGTTCGACATGCACGACCTCGAGGCCCTGGGGCTCCTCAAGATGGACTTCCTGGGCCTGAGGAACCTCACCCTGCTCGACGACGTACGCAGACTTATCGAGGCCCGGGTCGGGGTGCGGGTGGACCTTTCCAAGATACCTCTTGACGACGGGGCCACCTTCGAGCTCATCCGCTCCGGCCGTACCACCGGAGTGTTTCAGCTGGAGTCGGCCGGGATGCGCGCCCTGATCAGGCGCCTTGAGCCCACCGAGTTCCGCGAGCTCATCGCCATCCTGGCCTTGTACCGCCCTGGCCCCCTGGAATCCGGGATGGCCGAGGATTACATCGAGCGCAAGCACGGGCGCCAGCCGATCACCTATCCCCATCCCGCTCTGGAGGACATCCTCGCCGAGACCTACGGCCTCCCCATCTACCAGGACCAAGTCATGCTGATGGCCCAGAAGCTGGCGGGCTTTTCCTTGGCGGAGGCGGACCTCCTGCGCAAGGCCATGGGCAAGAAGAAGCCCGAGGTCATGGCGGAGATGCAGGCCCGCTTCATCGAAGGGTGTGTGAAAAACGGCATCCCCGAGGCAGATGCCAAGGCCATCTTTGCCGACATCGAGAAGTTCGCCCGCTACGGCTTCAACAAGGCCCACGCCACGGCCTACGCGTTCATCACCTACTGGACGGCCTATTTCAAGGCCCACTACCCCACGGAGTTCATGGCCGCACTCCTCTCTTCCGTGCAGGACAACTCCGACAAGGTGGCGGCCTACATCGGCGAGTGCCGGGAGATGGGGATCGAGGTCCTGCCCCCGGACATCAACGAGTCGGACGTGGACTTCACCCCGGTGGGGGAGCGGGTGATCAGGTTCGGCCTCTCGGCGATAAAACACGTGGGCCGGGCTGCGGTGGAGGCCATCATCTCCGCCCGGGGCCAGGGGTTCACAGGGTTCTTCGATTTCTGCCAGCGCATCGACCCGGAACGCGTGAACCGGGAGACGGTGGAGTGCCTGATCAAGGCCGGGGCCTTCGACCGGTTTGGCCCTTCCAGAAAAGGGCTCCTTTCTTTGGTGGACGAGGGCTTGCGGCTGGCGCAGCTTGCCAGGAAGGAGAGGCTAACCGGTCAACAGTCCTTCTTTGGGGCCGAGGAGCTCGTGCCTAAGCTACCCGTGAGCGCCGATGAATTCCCGCGTAGGGAGCTCCTCCGGTTCGAGAAGGAGCTCCTGGGGCTTTACCTCTCCGGGCATCCCCTGGACGAGTTCGAGGAGAAGCTCCAGGCCATAGGGGTCGTCCCCCTGGCCGAAGTGGAGGGAGCACGGGGGAGCTTTCGGGTGGCGGGACGGGTCAAGGTGGCCAAGGTCATCCCCACCAACGGGGGACGCATGGCGTTCCTCACCTTGGAGGACAAAACTGGCGAGCGGGAGGTGGTAGTGCGTAGCCGCCTGTACGAAACGTCCCCGGGCTGGTTTTCGGAAGATGCGCTCCTCGTTCTTAGGGTGCGCTGGAGCGAGCGAAACGGGGCCCGGAGGCTCCAGGCTGAGGATGCCGTGCCCTTGGGGGAGGAGCCCGCCGCCCTGCCGGCTCGCTGCGTGGTGGAGCTCCCGGCCGATCTCGTGGACCGCGCCCTGCTCGATCGCCTGGCGGAAGCCCTGGCCGAGCATCCCGGCCCTGTCCCCGTGCTGGTGCGCCTCTGGGACGGCAAAAACGCCCTTACCGTGGCGGCGAGTCGGCGCTACGCCGTCCGCCCTGACCCCGAGCTCTCCCAGGAGCTTTCCGGCTTGGGCCCTGGTGTCCGGGTGGAGTGGGGATGAGGCTCCCAGGCTGGGTCAAGTTCCTTCTCCCCGGCATTGGAGTGAAGAGGTGGCTCCTCCTCACCTTGGGTTCGGTCGTGCTCATCGCCTTTGGCGTAGTGAGCCTGGTGGGGGAGAACGGCATGCGGGGCCTCTATGACCTGGTGTTCAAACGGCTTCCGCTTTTAGTGAGGCCCGTGGGAGGTGCGCTGTTTCTGGCTCTGGGGGCCTTCGGGGTGGGGTATGGGCTGCTTCGGGCGGTGCGGTCGGTGCTGGCGGCCGTTTCGCCCAAGGCCGGGGGTTCCTTGGGGGAGGCCCTGTACCAGGCCCGGGTGCTCAGGTCGGCCCCCCAGGTAGTGGCCCTGGGAGGGGGGACGGGCCTCTCCACCCTGCTCCGAGCGCTCAAGCCCTACACGGCCAACCTGACCGCCGTGGTCACGGTGATGGACACGGGGGGAAGCTCCGGGCGCCTCAGGGAGGAGCTTGCGGTGCTTCCGCCCGGGGACGTGAGGAACTGCCTCTTGGCCCTGGCCGAGGACGAGGAGAGGATGGAGCGGCTGTTTCAGTTCCGGTTCCTCGAGGGAGAAGGGCTGAAGGGACACGCCCTCGGGAACCTGGTCCTCGCGGCCTTGGAGCAGGCCACTGGGGGCTTTGACCGGGCCGTGGAGGAGGCGAGCCATTTTCTTTCGGTGCGGGGCCAGGTGCTTCCCGCCACCTTGGACCGGGTGCACCTCGTGGCGGAGATGGAGGACGGGGAAGAGGTGGTGGGGGAGGCGGAGATCGCCGCCGATCCCCGGGCCATCCGCAGGGTACGGCTCTCCGGCCCGGCCCAGCGCAGCAGGCGTGTGCGGCGGCCGGC
>Ga0071117_104_pt1 | contig 11635 bp, 7 predicted proteins | sample Deesub1362A_J573_FD_61429 | JGI IMG/M metagenome (GOLD analysis project Ga0071117, IMG submission 61429)
ACATCACTGGCAGCTGGATCAACGTCTTCGGTGGGCAGAGGATGGGGTAAAAATAAAGGGGGGCTTTAGAGCCCCCCTTAATATCCCTAGCAATTTAAAGCCTACTCGCCCTTAAGGTATTTATCTATATCCGCGGCGGCGCGTTTACCTGCCCCCATGGCAGAAATCACCGTGGCGGCGCCGGTAACAATGTCACCACCCGCCCAGACCTTATCTTTCTTGGTCTTGCCGGTAACTTCATCAGCCACCACCGTGCCCCGCTTGGTGGTCTCCAGACCAGGGGTGGTCTGCGCAATGAGCGGGTTGGGGGTGGTGCCCAGCGCCACGATGACCACATCAACCTCAATGGTGAACTCGCTGCCCTCCTTGACGATGGGGCGGCGGCGGCCGCTCTCATCAGGCTCGCCCAGCTCCATCTCATAACACTCCATAGCCACCACATTGCCCTTATCGTCACCCAGAAATTGCTTGGGGTTGGTGAGCAGGCGGAACTCAATGCCTTCCTCCTTGGCATTCTCCACCTCCTCACGCCGGGCGGGCATCTCCGCCTCAGAGCGCCGGTAAATAATATAGACTTTCTCGGCGCCAAGCCTGAGGGCGCACCGAGCGGAGTCCATGGCCACATTGCCCCCGCCAATGACCGCCACCCTTCGGCCAATCCTGACCGGGGTATCATACTCAGGGAACTTGTACGCCTTCATCAGGTTGACCCGGGTCAAAAACTCATTGGCGGAATAAATGCCGCAGAGGTTCTCCCCAGGGCAGCCCAGGAACATGGGAAGCCCGGCGCCGGTGCCCAGGAAGACGGCGTCATAGCCGTTACTAAGCAGCTCATCAATGGTCATCAGCTTGCCCACCACCGCGTCCAACTGGATTTCCACTCCCAGCGAGGCGACGTAATTGACCTCATTCTGCACGATCTCCTTAGGTAACCTGAATTCAGGGATGCCGTACATCAGCACCCCACCGGCCACGTGCAGCGCCTCAAAGATGGTAACGCCATGCCCCATCTTGGCCAGGTCCGCCGCCGCGGTGAGCCCGGCTGGCCCCGAGCCCACCACCGCCACTTTCTTCCCGCTGGGCGGCGCTGGGGTTGCTGGCAGCGCCCCCATATGCTCCCGCTCCCAGTCAGCCACGTAGCGCTCAAGTCTGCCGATGGCGATCTGGCCACCTTTCTTGGCCAGCGTGCAGACCACCTCGCACTGCGTCTCCTGGGGGCAGACCCGCCCGCAGATGCCAGGCAGTGAGTTCTTATTCTTCAGTATCTTGACCGCCTCCTCCATCCTCCCCTCCCGCAGGGCCAGGATAAATTCAGGGATATCCACCTGCACCGGGCAGCCCGCCTTGCAGGGGTGTTTGGGGCACTGGATGCAGCGCTCGGCCTCCTCCAGAGCCTGCTCCCAGCTATAGCCTAAGGCCACCTCGTTATAGTTCTTCGCCCTTTGTTCGGGCGTCTGCTTGGGCATCTCCACTCGGTTCAGATTCAGTTGCGCCATCGCTACTCATTACCTCCTAAGTACGCTCACCACACTGATGCTGCCACAGCTCGAGAGAGCGCTTTTCCTCGTCAAGATAGGTTCGCTGGCGGGCAAGGAGCAAGTCCCAGTCCACCTGATGGCCATCAAAGTCAGGGCCGTCAACGCAGGTGAACCTGGTGACGCCGCCAACGGATACCCGGCAGCAGCCGCACATGCCGGTGCCATCAACCATTATCGGGTTCAAACTCACGATGGTCTTCACGCCGAAGGGCTCGGTGGTCTTGGCGCAGAACTTCATCATGATAGCCGGCCCGATGGCGATCACCCGGTCAATCTTCTCATCACCCTCCAGAAGCTCCTTCAAGGGCTCCGTCACCACCCCCTTGCGGCCGTAGGAACCATCATCCGTGGTCACGATCAGCCGGTCGCTGACGCTGCGCAGCTCCTCCTCCCAGAAGAGCAGGCTTTTGCTGCGTGCGCCCAGGATGGAGATGACCTTGTTGCCCTGGCTCCTCAAGGCTCGGGCGATGGGCACCACCGGGGCCACGCCAACGCCGCCGGCCACACAGCAGACGGTGCCGAATTTCTCAATGTGGGTGGGTAGGCCCAGCGGCCCGACGAAATCGGCAATAGCATCGCCGGCGCGCAGCGTGGCCAGACGCCGGGTGGTGGTCCCCACCTCCATGAAAACGACGCTAACGCTGGCCTCATCCCAGTCAGCCACCGTCAGCGGAATGCGCTCACCTCGCTCATCAATCCTGACGACGACGAACTGCCCGGGCTGAGCTTTTTTGGCCACCGCCGGCGCCTCAATCTTGAAGAGATGGATATTGGGCACAAGGTTCTCCCTCAGCAGTATCTTGTACATCTATACACCCTCCATGCCTTTGTGGACAACAAAAAAGCTATCTTTGGAGAGCGGTCCAAAGATAGCCAATATTATCCCTAGTTTTACGCTCAATAATGCTGCGTTTCACGCCGTATTTAACTTTATCACTAAATAAGCGACAATGCAAGCCTTTTGTTGTAAGTTAACTTTCTACCTCACCCCCTTGAGTTCCCCCCTTTGAAGGAGAGGAGGAAGAAATTAAAAAAGAGGGGCTAACACCCCTCTTAAACGCCCCACTCGGAGGTGGGAAGAAACCTATGGGATAAAGCGCCGACGCCCCAAGGGCGGGTGGGTGGGAAAGAATGCGCAGCAGCAGAGGTTCAAAATAAAAAAAATCTACGGCAGCCTAAAGCCACCGTAGATTCTCTTAATCCAAACTAGACTAATACCAACTCTGAAGCAGGTCAAGCCCTCGGCCATTAGTACCGCTCAGCTCAACGCATTGCTGCGCTTACACCTGCGGCCTATCAAACAGGTAGTCTACCTGCGGCCTTACTCCTTCACCCGAAGGTGAGGATGGGAGATCTTATCTTGGGGTGGGCTTCGCACTTAGATGCTTTCAGCGCTTATCCCTTCCAGACTTAGCTACCCAGCGGTGCCCCTGGCGGGACAACTGGCACACCAGAGGTCTGTCCCTCTCGGTCCTCTCGTACTAGAGAGAGCTCCCCTCAAATCTCCGGACGCCCACGACGGATAGAGACCGACCTGTCTCACGACGGTCTGAACCCAGCTCGCGTACCGCTTTAACGGGCGAACAGCCCGACCCTTGGGACCTGCTCCAGCCCCAGGATGCGACGAGCCGACATCGAGGTGCCAAACCTTGCCGTCGATGTGAACTCTTGGGCAAGATAAGCCTGTTATCCCCGGGGTAGCTTTTATCCGTTAAGCCACGGCCCTTCCATGCGGTACCGTAGGATCACTTTGCCCGACTTTCGTCCCTGCTCGACTTGTGGGTCTCGCAGTCAAGCCCCCTTATACCAATGCGCTCAAGGCACGATTTCCATCCGTGCTGAGGGGACCTTTGGGCGCCTCCGTTACCCTTTAGGAGGCAACCGCCCCAGTCAAACTGCCCGCCGGGCACGGTCCCCCTGCTTGCTCAGGGGTTAGAACCAAAACCGGAGAAGAGTGGTATTTCACCGTTGGCTCCACCGGGCCCTCGAGCCCGGCTTCTCCGCCTCCCACCTATGCTACGCATCCCCAGCCTCGATCCAGTGCCAAGCTGCAGTAAAGCTCCACGGGGTCTTTTTGTCCTGTCGCGGGTAGCCCGCATCTGCACGGGCAGTTCAATTTCACCGAGCCCCTCGTTGAGACAGCGCCCAAGTCGTTACACCATTCGTGCGGGTCGGAACTTACCCGACAAGGGACTTCGCTACCTTAGGACCGTTATAGTTACGGCCGCCGTTCACCGGGGCTTCGGTTCAGGGCTTTGGCTTTAGCCTAACCCCTCCCCTTAACCTTCCGGCACTGGGCAGGTGTCAGCCCCTATACTTCGGCTTACGCCTTAGCAGAGACCTGTGTTTTTGTTAAACAGTCGCTTGGGCCTACTCTCTGCGGCCCTGATGGGGCTCCGGAAGCGAGTTCCTTCACCCCCAGGGCACCCCTTCTCCCGAGGTTACGGGGTCAACTTGCCGAGTTCCTTAACGAGGGATCACTCGAACACCTTGGGGTACTTACCCCCGCCTACCGGTGTCGGTTTGCGGTACGGATGCCCTCGGTCTGGCTAGAGGTTTTTCTGGGCAGTATAGGCTGGGCCGGGTCGCTTTGGGTTGCCCCGCCGCTCCCCCCTCGCCTCAGCTTAACGCAGGGACGGATTTGCCTATCCCTGCCCGCCTACACGAGGGGACGCACCATGTCCAGTGGGCACGACCGGCCTACCTTCCTGCGTCACCCCATCGCTCATAACGACCTGGGGCAGTACGGGGAATATTAACCCGTTGTCCATCGCCTACGCCTGACGGCCTCGGCTTAGGCCCGACTAACCCTACGCCGATTGACGTTGCATAGGAAACCTTAGGCTTACGGTGGGCATGGTTCTCACATGCCTTTACGCTACTCATGCCGGCATTCTCACTTCCCCCGGCTCCAGCCGGCCTTGCGACCGACCTTCACCGCCTGGGGAACGCTCCCCTACCGATGCCCTTTTAGGGTATCCCATAGCTTCGGTGGCGGGCTTAAGCCCCGTTACATTGTCGGCGCAGAGTCACTTGACCAGTGAGCTATTACGCACTCTTTAAAGGATGGCTGCTTCTAAGCCAACCTCCTGGCTGTCTGCGCGGCTCTACCTCCTTTACCACTTAGCCCGCTCTTGGGGACCTTAGCTGATGGTCTGGGCTGTTCCCCTCTCGACAATGGAGCTTATCCCCCACTGTCTCACTCCCAGCCTGTGAGGGGTGCCATTCGCGGTTTGGTTGGGTTTGGTAAGCGTCTTGCCCCCTAGCCCATCCAGGGCCCTACCTGCACCCCACAAAGCTGAGGCTGCACCTAAATGCATTTCGGGGAGAACCAGCTATCTCCGAGTTCGGTTGGCATATCACCTCTACCCACAGCTCATCCCACAGTTTTGCCTCACTGAAAGGTTCGGGCCTCCACGGGAGGTTAGTCCCGCTTCACCCTGGCCATGGGTAGCTCACTCGGTTTCGGGTCTAATCCCTGCCACCTTTCGCCCTGGCGCTGCCCCCTCGAGGAGGCCGACCGGGCGAGATCGCCCTATTCGGACTCGCTTTCGCTATGGCTCCGCATCTCCAGATGCTTAACCTGGCGACAGAGATTAACTCACCGGCTCATTCTTCAATAGGCACGCCATCACCCTGAGCTTGCGAAGGGCTCTGACTGCTTGTAGGCACACGGTTTCAGGTCTATTTCACTCCCCTCCCGGGGTGCTTTTCACCTTTCCCTCACGGTACTGGTTCACTATCGGTCATCAAGGGTATTTAGCCTTACCCTGTGGTCAGGGTAGCTTCCCACAGGATTCCTCGTGTCCCGTGGTACTCAAGGTCACTGACAGGAGCCTACCCCTTTCGCCTACGGGGCTCTCACCCTCTCTGGCTGCCCTTTCCAGGGACCTTCGGCTAGGGTTCGGTTGGTAACTCCTCTGAGGGTGTTCGGGCCCCTCCAGTCAGGCCTTACAACCCCGTAACAACATAGGCCCCGAAGCCACTAAGTTGTTACGGTTTGGGCTTCTCCCCTTTCGTTCGCCACTACTCAGGGAATAATCTCTTTTCCTCGGGGTACTGAGATGTTTCACTTCCCCCGGTGCCCTCCTCTCAGCCTATGTGTTCAGCTGAGGGTACTCAGGGTTCACCTGAGTGGGTTGCCCCATTCGGGAATCCCCGGCTAAGCTTGCTCGACAGCTCACCGAGGCTTATCGCAGTCTTGCCACGCCCTTCTTCGGCCCTTGATGCCAAGGCATCCACCGTGCGCCCTTACCCGCTTGACCTGCTTCAGATTTGATATTAGTCCTCTATTCTATTGTTAAGGTGCGGCACATAATAAGGCGACTTGGTGATGAGCACCAAGCCGCCCCGCTTGGCTCAAATCACCAAGGTCTTGCCTTATGTGCTTAGTTTCCTCATGCCATATTAAATATACTACTATGCCCATCGTTTGTCAATACCTCCCCAGGTTAATAAGGAGAGGGGAAAACAAATTCTCAAGATAGACAAGAGCCCCGTCTATCTTGCTCCTCAAAGCAAGGAGGTTACCTCTTCCAGAGCAAAGTATGCTATAATTCAGCGGTAAGTCATCCTGAGAAATCCCGCCAAGGAACGGAGAGCAGGAAACCGATGCTGAAACGCAAACTCGCCGAGCTGCTAACTCAAGCCGTCGCCGAGGTACAGCAATCGGGCAAGCTGCCTTCGGTCACCTTGCCCGAGGTGATAATCGAGCGCCCGCAGAATGCAGAACACGGTGACTATGCCTCAAGCCTCCCCTTGAAACTTGCCCGGGCCACCGGGACAAGCCCCCTAGCCATCGCCAATGACATCGTGGGACACCTCGCCCCCACCCCTGAGGTCGAGCAAGCGGTGGTGGCGCCGCCCGGCTTCATCAACTTCACCCTAAAAAGCAGTTGGCTGGCTAGTCAAGTTGAGTCAATCCTCGTCGCCGGTGACGGCTACGGCGATATTGAGCTGGGGGAGGGAAGGAGAATACAGATCGAGTTCGTCAGCGTCAACCCCACCGGGCCACTCCACGTGGGGCATGGCCGTGGCGCCATTCTGGGAAGCACCCTGGCCAATATCCTGGCCGCCGCCGGCTACAGGGTGGAGAAGGAATACTACATCAATGACGCGGGCAGCCAAATAGACGCCTTCCGCCGCTCGCTCTATGCCCGCTACAAGCAATGCCTGGGCCTTGAGGCCGAGGTGCCCGAAGACGGCTACCTGGGCAACTACATGATTGACCTGGCCAAGGAGATTGTGGCCGAGCACGGTGATAAATTTCTCCACCTGTCTTCTGAGGTAGATGCCGTTAACCTGGTCGGCGAGCTGGGCCTGGAGAGGATAATCAGCCAGATAAGAGCCGACCTTGAACTCTTGGGGGTGAGCTTTGACGTCTGGTTCAGCGAGCGCAGCCTCTTCAGTAACGGCCAGTACCAGGAGGCGCTCTCGCTGCTGAAACAAGGTGGTTACATCAGCGAAAAGGAGGGGGCCACCTGGTTTGTCTCCACCGCCCTGGGTGAGGATAAGGACAACGTGGTGATACGCAGTGATGGCTCGCCTACCTATTTCGCCACCGACATCGCCTACCACTATGATAAGTTTGTCAAGCGCAAATTTGACACCGTGATCAATATCTGGGGAGCTGACCATCTGGGCCATGTCTCACGGATGAAAGCGGTGGTCAGCGCCCTGGGCATTGACCCGGAGCGGCTTAGGGTGATCATCTCCCAGATGGTTACCCTGCGCCGGGGCGGGGAGATAGTGCGTGTCTCCAAGCGCAGCGGCGATATCATCACCCTGCGCGAGCTGGTGGAGGAGGTGGGCCCCGATGTCTGCCGCTTCTTCTTCCTCTCCCGCTCTGCCGATAGCCAGATGGACTTTGACCTAGAGCTAGCTAAAAAACAATCAGCGGATAACCCGGTCTACTATGTCCAGTATGCCCACGCCCGCATCGCCAGCATCCTGCGCGTGGCCAAAGAAAGAGGGATTGACCACCGTGATGGGGATGTCTCCCTGCTCACCACGGAGCCAGAGCTAATGCTCATCCGCAAGATGCTGCTTTTGCCGGAACTGGTAGAAACCATCGCTACTACCCTGGAGCCCCACCACCTCACCTATTACGCCCAGGACCTGGCCACCATCTTTCACAGCTTCTACAAGCAGTGCCGCGTCGTCTCCCAGAATGAGGCGCTGAGCAAAGCACGCCTGAAGCTGGTTGAGGCAGCCAAGATTGTCCTCAGCCGCACCCTTCACCTCATGGGGATGAGCGCGCCAGAAAGGATGTGAAAAAAGGCCTTACCTTCTGAGACTACCTCGGGTAAACCAGCTCGGTCAGAGACCACTCCTTTCCGGCCTCATTATAGCAGAGATGGAAGCGCTTATTACCAGTGGTTCTGACCCGAAAATGTCTCTCCCCCGGTTCCTGCCAGGCTCTTTCTACCTCCGCCACCTCATATTCCACCCCCTGCCACTGAAAAGAGCGCGGCCTTTCCGCATAAGTATAGCCTGAATAGCACTCAACTTTGAGGTTATTCAACCCAGCCCCTCTTAAAAACTCCCCATTTTTAGATGTTCGGCCTTCGCTTATGCCACTCCGTCGCCTGTTCGTAGGCGTAGGCGATTTTGAGGATGGTTTCCTCGCTGAAGGGCTTGCCGATAATCTGCATGCCGATGGGCAGGCTACCAGCGAAGCCGGCGGGGATGGAGATGGCCGGAACTCCAGCGATGTTTATGGGCAGGGTGCAGACGTCGCTTAAGTACATCTGGAGGGGGTCATCCACCCTCTCCCCAATCTTGAAGGGGACGGTGGGGGAGGTGGGGGTGATCAGGGCATCAAAGCGCTCAAAGGCCTGGGCAAACTCCCACCGTATCAGGGTGCGCACTTTCTGGGCTTTGAGGTACCAGGCCTCGTAATAGCCGGCAGACAGGGCATAGGTGCCCAGCATGATGCGCCTCTTTACCTCGGCGCCAAAGCCGTACTGGCGGGTCTTCTCCATTGACTCCCACATGTTGTCCGCCTGGTAGGAAAAGCCATACTTCACCCCATCATAGCGGGCCAGATTGGCGGAAGCTTCAGAGGGGGCGATGATATAGTAGACCGCCAGGGCATAAGGGGTATGGGGCAGGGAAACCTCCCACTCCACCTCTGCCCCCAGTTCCTCAAGCTTGGCAATGGCCGCTTTGATGGCGGTGGCCACCTCCGCCTGCATCCCCTCAACGAAATACTCCTTGGGCACACCGAGGCGAAGCCCGCGGAGGTCTCCCACCAGAGACTGGGTATAATCGGGCAGAGGGTGAGGCACCGAGGTTGAATCTCTATCGTCATAGCCGGCGATGGCGTTCAACACCAGGGCACAATCGGTGACATCCTGCGTTAGGGGGCCAATCTGGTCAAGGGAGCTGGCAAAGGCAACCAGCCCGTACCGGCTCACCCGGCCGTAAGTGGGTTTCAAGCCCACCACGCTGCAGAAACCAGCCGGCTGGCGGATGCTGCCTCCGGTATCCGAGCCCAGGGCATAGGGTACCTCGTCGGCCGCCACCGCGGCTGCGGAGCCACCGCTGCTCCCCCCAGGCACCCGGCTCAAGTCCCAGGGATTATGGGTGACAAAAAAGGCCGAGTTTTCCGTGGATGAGCCCATGGCGAATTCATCCATGTTGGCTTTACCGATGAGCACAGCGCCGCATTTCTTCAGTCTCTCCACCACGGTGGCATCATAGATGGGGACAAAGTTTTCCAGAATCCTGGAGGCGCAGGTGGTGCGTACCCCTCTCGTGCAGATCACGTCCTTGATTAGTACCGGGATGCCGGTGAGGGGAGTGGCCTCACCGCTGGCAATGCGCTCATCAGCCTTTCGGGCCTGCTCCAATGCCAGCTCATCGGTAAGGGTGATAAAGGCGCGGACCCGAGGCTCCACCTGGGAGATGCGCTCGAGATAAGACTTGGTCAGCTCCACCGAGGAGAGCTGCTTACTCTGAAGCAACCGATGGGCCTCGTGAATGGTCAGGTGGTCAGGGCTAGCTTTCAATCCCGGTCCTTTCTATTTTATATCACTCCAGCACCGCCCGAACGCGGAAGTACTCCCCTTCCCGGCGGGGGGCGTTGGCCAGAATCTGGCTCTGAGGTAGTGAGGGAGCCACCTCATCACTCCGCATCACATTCTGAAGGTCAATCGCCTGGGCGGTGGGAGGGACATCAGTGGTATCTACCTGCTGCAATACCTCAAAGTTCTCCAGAATATTGGATAATTGCTCGCGAAGTTTCTCCACCTCAGCCTCGGTCAGACCCAGCCGAGCCAGACGGGCGATATGCAGCACCTCTTCCCGGGTCAGCCTCATCAATCATCTCCCTCCGGCGCTTTTTATTGGCCAATTATAGCACCCGAACTCAGCCATCCGCAACCAAGGCCGAGAGGCTACTACCTCACCCTTCTCTATCCCTCCAGACTCCCGCTATCGTAATTTCCGGGCAAAGGCTTTATAATGAGACCAAGGAAGATAAACAAGGAGGTGAGAGATGGCGGAAAGGGTGATGATATTCATTGACGGGAGTAACCTTTACCACTCCCTTAAGAATATCTTTGGCAGAACTGACCTGGACATCGGCAAGTTCTGCCGCAAGCTGCTGGCGCGGCGCAAGCTGATCCGAATCTACTACTACAATGCCAAGGTAGGCTTTAAGGAAGAGCCCGAGCGCTTCCGCCACCAGCAGAGATTCTTCGCCAGTGTCAATGCCATACCTTACAGCGAGCTCCGCCTGGGGCGCCTAGTTTATTCCAACTGGCCCAATGCCCCGCCCTATGAGAAGGGGATAGACGTGCAGCTGACCACTGACATGCTGACCCACGCCTACAAGGATAACTATGACGTGGCGATTCTCGTGGCCGGGGACAGCGATTTCGCCCCTGCCCTTCAGGCGGTGAAGGACAGCGGCAAGCACGTTGAGGTGGCCTTGTTCGGTCGGAGCGGAACCTCGCAGCAGCTGCGCAAGGTGGCCGATAGGGTCATCTCCATCAACGCGCGTTTTCTGCACGGCTGCTGGAAATCATAACCACGCCCATGAACCGGGAAAAGACGAGAAAAACGAGCCGAGCCAAGCCTCGTCCTAAAGAGCTTCTTTCCCGAGAAGAAGGCGTCATCATCAAAGACTGGGGTGGGAGACTACCCATCGCCCTGATTTACCCCAACTCCTACTACCTGGGCATGTCCAACCTGGGAATTCACGCCCTCTACCGCCTGCTCAATAGGGAGGATGACGTGGTTGGGGAAAGAGCCTTCTGGGAAGGAGAGGCTCCTTTATCCCTGGAATCGCGGCGCCCGCTCTCCCATTTCGCGGTGCTGGCCTTTTCCATCTCCTACGAGCTGGACTACTTCAACGTGGTGCATATCCTCAAGGCCTGCGGCATACCCCTATTCTCCGCGGAGCGTGATGAGAGCTACCCGCTGGTTATCGCCGGTGGCCCCTGCGTTACCGCCAACCCCATGACGCTAGCCCCTTTCTTTGATTGCCTGGGCATCGGTGAGGCGGAGGCAATACTCCCCGCCATGCTGCGCCTATTAGCCAAAAACATCGGCGAGAGCCGGGAGAAGCTGCTCCAGGCGCTGGCCCGGCTCCCCGGCGTCTACGTCCCTTCCCTGCCCCCAGAAACCCAAATCAAACGCCAGTGGGCCAAGAACCTGGATGACTTCCCGGTTACCTCGGTGGTGCTGACCCCTGATACCGAGCTGGGCGATTTATATCTGATTGAGGTGGAGCGCGGCTGCAACTGGAGCTGCCGCTTTTGTCTCGTGAGCACCGCCTTCAAACCGATGCGCCTGCGCTCCCTGGACAAGCTGCTCGCCCTGGCCAGAGAGGGGCTCAGATACCGGCGGCGCCTGGGGCTGGTGGGGCCGGCGGTCTCCGATTATCCCCAGCTTGGGGAGCTCTTGGCCGGGCTGCACCAGATGGGGGCTGAGTTCTCCTTAAGCTCGCTGCGGGCCGGCCGCCTCCCCACCGGGGTGCTGGAGCAAATCGCTAGAGGAGGAGCCCGGACAGTCACCCTCGCCCCTGAGGCTGGCTCGGAGCGCCTGCGCCAGGTGGTGAAAAAAGGTATCAGCGAGGAGGATATCCTGGC
>Ga0071117_109_pt1 | contig 11294 bp, 8 predicted proteins | sample Deesub1362A_J573_FD_61429 | JGI IMG/M metagenome (GOLD analysis project Ga0071117, IMG submission 61429)
CGGCGTGGGCGCAGACGAGCACGTACACGTCCCCGTAGCCCGCTTCAGTGAGCGCCCGGGCGGCCTCGGAGGCCGTGGCCCCGGTGGTCATGACGTCGTCTACAAGGAGCACCGGCTCCCCTCTCCCCTGCCCACGGGCACGGAACAGCCCCGTCAGGGCGGAAAGGCGCTCTGCCCGCGGCCGACCCACCTGGGGCGGACTGGCCCGCGTCTTCCTGAGGAGCGGCACGAACGGAAGCGCGAGCTCCTGGACCACGGCCCGCGCCAGGAGCTCGGCAGCATGATACCCGCGGGCCCTGAGCCGCGCCGGATCCGGTGGCACACAGGTCACCACCGAGAACGAACCGTGAACGTGCGCAGGATCAAGGCCATCTTGGTGCCCCTGTTCCACGAGGGAGGCGAGGAGGCGACCGAGGGGACGGGCCAGGGCCCGTTCCCCCTCGTACTTGAGGGCCCACACCAGGGCCCGCAGCCCCCCTTCATAAGGGCCCAGCGACCGCGTCCAAACGTAGGGCTTCCCTTCCAAGGCGCAGTCCCGGCATAAGTCAGCTCCCTCCTCCACCGGGAGGCCGCACACCGCGCACGTGGGACCCTCCCAGCGAGGGAGGGTCGTCAGGCACTCCGGACAAAGCGGGGCGAGGCCCGAGACCCCGCCCCCACACAGAAAGCAGCGGGGCGGGAAGAGAAGCCCCACCAGCCCCGCTGCCGCCTCGCTGGCCAGTTTATTTGGCCACGTATGCCGCCACGTCCACAAGGCGATTCACATACCCCCATTCGTTATCGTAGAAGGCCAGGACCTTGACCACGTCCTGGGCCCCCGAGAGCACCATGGTGTACGCCAGGGCCACCACCGAGGAGTGGTCATCCCCCAGGACGTCCGAGCTCACGATGGGGTCCTCGGTCACAGCCATGACCTCGCCCAGGGGGCCCTGAGCGGCCTTCTTGAAGGCCTCATTGACCTCCTCCACCGTGACCGGCCGCTTGAGCTTGGCGGTGAAATCGGAGACCGAACCACAGGGGACCGGAACCCGCATCGCGATCCCGTCCATCTTCCCTTTGAGATCGGTGAAGATGGTTGGGATGGAGCGGGCAGCCCCGGTGGAGGTGGGGATGATGTTCGCCGCCGCGGCCCGGGCCCGCGCCAGGTCCTTGTGGGGCGCGTCCACCAAGCGCTGGTCTGCGGTGTAGCCGTGAACGGTGGTGAGGAACCCGTGCTCGATGCCGAAGGCCTCGTGCAGCACCTTCACCACCGGCCCCAGGGAGTTGGTGGTGCAGGAGGCAGCGGACACGATGCGGTGCTGTGCGGGGTCGAAGTCCCCCTCGTTTATCCGCCACAGGATCTGGGGCACCTCGCCCTTCCTCTCCCCCTGGGGGGGAGCCGAAATGAGGACCCTCGCAGCCCCAGCCTTAAGGTGCGCCTCGGCCTTGTCCGGGTCCCGGAACACGCCGCTCGACTCGATCACCACGTCCACCCCGAGATCCTTCCAGGGCAGGGCGGCCGGATCCCGCTCGGCGAGGAAGGGGATCTCCCTTCCTTCCACCACCAGGGCCCCGTCCTTCCCCTCCACCGAAAACGGCGCCCGTCCGTACACGGTGTCGTACTTGACCAGGTGTGCGGCCACCTTAGGGGAGAGAAAGGGGTCGTTTATGGCCACGAGCTCCAGGGGCCAACCCCGCTTCTCCAGGACCCGCAGGGTAACCCGTCCGATCCGCCCGAATCCGTTGATCGCTACCTTCGCCATCATCACTCCTTTCTACACATGTTAAGGAAGTATTCGTGCACACGTGTATCGCCTGTGAGCTCGGGGTGAAAGCTCGCTGCCAGGAGATGCCCCTGTCGCACCATGACCGGCTGTCCCTCCCAGGTGGAAAGGATCTCCACCCCCTTGCCAACCCGGCGCACGAGCGGCGCCCGGATGAACACCGCCGGCACCTCCCCCAGGCCGTCCACCGAGAGCCTCGTCTCGAAGGAGTCCACCTGTCGCCCCGTCGCGTTCCTCTCCACCGCGATGTCGAGGACCCCGAAGAAGGTCTCCGGCCAGTTGGTGATCTCTTTAGCGAGAAGGATCATGCCGGCACAGGTCCCGAAGGCGGGCAGGCCCCCCGCGAGCTCCTCCCTCAGGGCCTCGGCGAGGCCGGTCGCCCGCATGAGTCGCCACATGGCGGTGGATTCCCCGCCCGGGAGCACGATCCCGGAAAGCCCCGCGAGGTGCTCGGGCTTGAGGACCGGCCGGGGTTCCACCCCTAAGCGCGCAAGCGCCTTAAGGTGCTCCCGTACGTCCCCTTGGACGGCTAGAACTCCGATCTTCATCGATACTGCATGAGCTCCTGCTCGGGGATCTCCTCGATGGCCAGGCCAGCCATGGGCTCGCCCAGGTCCTCCGAGACCTCGGCCAGGAGCTCGGGGTCATCGTAATGGGTGCAGGCGAGCACGATGGCCCGGGCGCGCTTCTCTGGATCAGCCGACTTAAAGATGCCCGAGCCCACGAACACACCGTCCGCGCCCAACATGCGCATCAGGGCTGCGTCGGCTGGGGTGGCGATGCCACCGGCGGCGAAGTTCACCACCGGAAGACGCTCCTGTTCTTGGATGAGCTCCAGGATCTCCACCGGAGCTCCGATCTCCTTGGCGTAGGAGACAAGCTCGGCTCGGGTCATCCCCCGAAGCCTCCTGATCTGATCGTTCAGGATGCGCATGTGCCGGACGGCCTCGACCACGTTCCCGGTCCCAGCCTCGCCCTTGGTGCGGATCATGGCCGCGCCCTCGGCAATCCGCCGGGCCGCCTCCCCCAGGTCCCGGCAGCCGCACACGAACGGCACGCGAAACTCCCACTTGTCGATATGATGGAAGGGATCGGCCGGGGTGAGGACCTCGGACTCATCGATGAAGTCCACCCCCAGGGCCTCAAGGATCCGGGCCTCGGCGACGTGTCCGATCCGGACCTTGGCCATGACTGGGATGGAGACAGCGTCCATGATCTCCTTGATCCTCTTGGGGTCGGCCATACGGGCCACGCCCCCCTGAGCACGGATGTCGGCAGGGACGCGCTCCAGGGCCATCACCGCCACCGCCCCCGCTTCCTCTGCGATCTTAGCCTGCTCGGGGGTGGTGACATCCATGATGACCCCACCCTTGAACATGTCAGCAAATCCCGTCTTGACTCGGTAGGTACCCTTTTCCATCGCCCTCACCTCGCGGGGCACGCAATTTGCCACGACATTATACCTGTAGGGAACTGGACCGCATCTCCCCGGCGCTTCACTTCCCCCTTGACGACCCCTGCAAAATTACATATGTTGAAGCTAGTAGCCAATAGAGGAGGAAGGGGAAAAGTGAGCGCCAACAAAATAGCCGTTTGGATGCATTTCCTCGCCCGCTCCTCTATTGGCCGTGCGCTTCTAGTTATCAGGATTCCGGGTTAGTGTAGCCCCTAACGCGGGGCTTCACCGAACCCGGGCGCTGACCAGGGCCGAAAGGCCGCTGGTCTTTTTGTTTGTTGTTTGCCCAAGGAGGTGGCGCCGTGGAGGACTGTGGGGTTCGGACGGAAAAGAGCAATGGCTGAGGGTGCTCCGGAGGGGATGAGGAGCCACGTGCTCAAACAGGGGATCGAGCGGGCGCCGCACCGGTCCCTCCTCTTCGCCCTGGGGCTCACCCAGGAGGAGATGGGGCGCCCCTTCGTTGGGGTGATCACCGCCGCAAGCGAGATCGTCCCCGGCCACAAGCACCTCCTCGAGGTCGCCCAGGCCGCAAAAGACGGGATACGCCTGGCTGGGGGGGTCCCCTTCGTCCTCAATGTGCCGGCGATCTGCGATGGACTGGCCATGAACCACCCGGGGATGAGCTACTCCCTTCCCAGCCGGGAGCTCATCGCCGACTGCGTGGAGTCCCTGGCCCGGGCCCACGCCCTCGACGCCCTCGTCCTCATCCCAAACTGCGACAAGGTCGTCCCCGGCATGCTCATGGCCGCCCTGAGGCTGGACCTGCCAGCGGTGTTCGTGAGCGGGGGCCCCATGCTCGCCGGGGAGTTCCGGGGGCGGAAGGTGGACGTGAGCGACGTGTTCGCCGCGGTGGGAAAGGTCGCCGGGGGCGAGATGACAGGGGTGGAGCTCGCGGAACTCGAGCTCTCCGCCTGCCCGGGGTGCGGTTCCTGCGCTGGCATGTTCACCGCCAACACCATGAACTGCCTCACCGAGGCCCTGGGCCTCGCCCTCCCCGGGAGCGGCACCGCCCCGGCGGTGTCCGCCGAGAGACTTCGCCTGGCCAAACAGGCGGGCTGCCAGGTGATAGCCCTCCTCCGGCGCAATATCACCCCCCGGGCGATCCTGAACAAAGAGGCCCTGGAGAACGCGTTCACCGTGGACATGGCCCTAGGGGGATCCACCAACTCGGTGCTGCACCTCCTCGCGATCGCTCACGAGGCCGGGGTGGAGTTCTCCTTAGAGCGGGTCAACGAGATCAGCGACCGCACGCCCCAGCTGTGCCGCCTCTCCCCGGCTGGGGAGCACCACCTGGAGGACCTGCACCGGGCCGGGGGGATCCCAGCGGTGCTGGGGGAGCTCGCCCAGCGCGGGCTCGTGCACCTCGAGGCCCTGACCGCAACCGGGGGAACCCTCAAAGGGTCCCTGCGGCGGTCCTGTGACCAGGCAGTGATCCGCCCCGCCGACAGGCCCCACTCTCCCACCGGGGGGATCGCGGTCCTGTTCGGAAACCTCGCCCCTCAGGGGGCGGTGGTGAAGCGGTCCGCCGTATCCCCGGAGATGCTCTCCCACCAGGGACCAGCCCGGGTGTTCGACTCCGAGGCCGAGGCCACGGCCGCCCTGCTCGCCGGCGACTTCCAGAAGGGTGAGGTCATCGTCATCCGCTACGAGGGACCGAAAGGCGGCCCCGGGATGCCGGAAATGCTTACCCCAACCGCAATCCTCACTGGCAGGGGAGCGGACGACAAGGTGACCCTCCTCACCGACGGTCGCTTCTCCGGAGCCACCCGGGGCGCGGCGGTGGGCCACGTCTCTCCGGAGGCCGCCGCGGGTGGCCCCATCGCCGCCGTGCGGGACGGGGACATGATCGAAATCGATATCCCCGGGAAAAGGCTCGGGCTTTCGGTGCCGAAGGATGAGCTCGCCCGGCGCCTAGCGGCGCTTCCGCCCTGGGAGCCCCGGGGCCGCGATGGATACCTCGCCCGCTATGCGGCCCAAGTGACCTCGGCCGCGACCGGTGCGGTTCTCAAGGAGGTGGGGCGATGAGGCTCACGGGAGCGGAAATCCTGTGGGAGTCCCTCCTCAAAGAGGGGGTGGAGGTGGTGTTCGGGATCTCGGGCGGGGCGGTGCTCCACATCTTCGACGCTCTCCCTCGCTATCCAGTGCACTTCGTGCTAACGCGCCACGAGCAGGCCGCAGCCCACGCCGCGGACGGCTACGCCCGCGCCACCGGGAAGGTAGGAGTGTGCCTGGCCACCTCCGGCCCCGGGGCCACGAACCTGGTCACCGGGATCGCCACCGCCTACATGGACTCGGTGCCGGTGGTAGCCATCACCGGCCAGGTCCCCACCCCGGTGATCGGGACCGACGCCTTTCAGGAAACCGACATCACCGGGAGCACCCTCCCTGTCACCAAGCACAACTACCTCGTGACAGAGGTCGTGGACCTTGCCCGCACCTTAAGGGAGGCCTTCCACCTTGCCCGCACCGGGCGGCCGGGGCCGGTCCTCATCGACATCGCCAAGGACGTCCAGGCGGCGGAGGCGGAATTCCTCTACCCCAAGGAGGTAGAACTCCCGGGGTACACGGCCCGTCACCCGGTTCCGAAAGAAGCGCTCAAGCGGGCGGCGGAGCTGGTCAATACCGCCCGTCGTCCCCTGATCCTCGCCGGGCATGGGGTTCTCATCTCCGGGGCGCACCGGGAGCTTCAAGCTCTTGCTGAGCGGGCCGGGATCCCGGTGGCAACGACCCTACTCGGCATCAGCGCCATCCCCGAGTCGCACCCCCTGTCCCTGGGGATGGCCGGGATGCACGGCACCCCCCAAGCCAACCGGGCGATCCAGGCCTGTGACCTGCTCCTGGCGGTGGGGATGAGGTTCGACGACCGGGTGACCGGCAGCCCCAGAACCTTCGCCCCCAGCGCCCAGGTTGTCCACGTCGACATCGACCCGGCGGAGATCGGGAAGAACGTGCGGGCGGACGTGGCCATCGTGGGGGACGCGAGGGAAGTCCTGGCAGCCTTCCTTCCCCTGGTGGAGCCGACCGAGCACCGGGAGTGGCTGGAGGAGATCGAGGCCTGGCGCCAAGAAGCCCGCTGGGAGGAACCCCTGATGGAAGGGAACCGGCTTCTCCCCCAGTACGTGATACACGAGATCTGGCGGGCCACCGGCGGGGAAGCCCTTGTGGTGAGCGACGTAGGACAGAACCAGATGTGGGAGGCCCAGTACTTCGTGCACGACCGCCCGGGTTCTCTCATCACCTCCGGGGGGCTGGGGACGATGGGCTTTGCGCTCCCAGCGGCGATCGGGGCCCAGGTGGGGCGACCGAAGGACCTGGTGTGGGTGGTGGCCGGGGACGGCGGTTTCCAGATGACGATCCAGGAGCTCGCCACCGTGGCCCAGGAAGAGCTCCCCATAAAGATCGCCATCCTCAACAACGGTTATCTGGGCATGGTGCGCCAGTGGCAGGAGCTCTTCTTCACGCGCAACTACTGCGCCACCCCCGTCACCAGTCCCGACTTCGCCCTGGTGGCTGAGGCCTACGGGATCGCCGGCTTCACGGTGAAAAGGCGGGACGAGGTAGCCCCGGCCATCGCCAAGGCCCTGGAGACCCCCGGGCCAGCTTTGATCGACTTCCACGTGGAACCGGAGGAGAACGTCTACCCCATGGTGGCCCCAGGCGGGGCGCTCTCGGAGATGATCCACCACCCCACCCCGGCAGAAAGGAGGGCGAGATGAGACACACCTTGGTGGCAGTGGTGGAGGACAAGCCCGGGGTGCTCAACCGCATGGTGAGCCTGTTCAGAAGGCGCCGCTACAACATCGAGAGCCTGGCGGTGGGGCACTCGGAGACCCCGGGGATCTCCCGCATGACCCTGGTCGTAGAGGGGAACGACCGGGTAATCGAGCAGGTGAAAAAGCAGCTCGAGAAGCTGGTGAACGTGATCGAGGTGCAGGACGTGACCGGGAAGCCGGCGGTGATCCGGGAGCTGGCGCTCATCCGGGTGCAGGCGCCCCCGCCCTACCGGGCGGAGGTCACCCAGCTCGTGGAGCTATTCCGCGCCAAGGTGGTGGACGTGGACCACGACTCCCTCATGGTCGAGGTCACCGGGGCCGAGGACAAGGTGAACCAGTTCATCACGCTGCTTGAGCCCTTCGGGGTCGAGGAAGTGGTACGCACTGGGAGGGTGGCCATGGTGCGGGGTGCCAAGGCCAAAGAATTTAAAGTGAACGTGTTTAAATAGGAGGAAAGATGGCGAAGATATACTACGAAAGCGACGCCGATCTCTCTCCTCTCGAGGGAAAGACGATCGCGGTGATCGGTTACGGAAGCCAAGGCCACGCCCACGCCCTGAACCTTGCCGATTCGGGCCTGAAGGTGGTGGTGGGGCTCAGGGAGGGGGGCGCCTCCTGGAAGCGGGCGAAAGGTGCGGGGCTTGAAGTACGCCCGGTTCCGGAGGCGGCAGCAGCCGCCGACCTCATTGCCCTTCTCATCCCGGACCAGGCCCAGCCGCAGGTTTTCCGGGAGGGGATCGCCCCGCACCTCTCCCCGGGGAAGGCCCTGCTTTTCGCCCACGGGTTCAACGTCCATTACGGCCAGATCGTCCCCCCACCGGACGTGGACGTGATCATGGTCGCCCCCAAGGCCCCGGGGCACCGGGTGCGGGAGGTGTTCCAGGAGGGGCAGGGGACCCCAGCCCTCCTTGCAGTCCATCAGGACGCCACCGGCCACGCCAAGGAGTTGGCCCTGGCCTACGCCAAGGGGATCGGTTGCACCCGGGCCGGGGTCATCGAGACCACCTTCGCCGAGGAGACCGAGACGGATCTGTTCGGGGAGCAGGCGGTGTTGTGCGGGGGAGTGTCGGCCCTGATCAAGGCGGGGTTCGAGACCCTAGTGGAGGCCGGCTACCAGCCGGAGATCGCCTACTTCGAGTGCCTGCACGAGCTCAAGCTCATCGTGGACCTGATCCAGGAAGGCGGCCTCACCTACATGCGCCACTCAATCTCCGACACCGCCGAGTACGGGGACTACGTGGCCGGAGGGAGGATAGTCACCGAGGCCACCAAGGCCGAGATGAAAAGGATCCTCCGCGAGGTCCAGGACGGCACCCACGCCCGCAGCTGGATCCTGGAGAACCTGGCCGGCCGCCCGTTCTTTTCCGCCATGCGCAGAAGGGAACGGGAGCACCCCATCGAGCAGGTGGGGCGGGCGCTGCGCCGCATGATGCCCTGGCTTTCTCCCAAGGAGGTCTGAGGGGCCATGGGATCCCGGGTGTGGCTCTACGACACCACCCTGCGCGACGGGGCCCAAGGGGAGGGGATCTCCTTCTCGCTCGAGGACAAACTCCGGATTACGGAGCGCCTGGCGGACTTTGGAGTCCACTACATCGAGGGGGGCTGGCCCGGCGCCAACCCCAAGGACACCGAGTACTTCGCCCGCGCGAAGGATTTGGACCTCAGGGAGGCGGTCCTCTTGGCCTTCGGGAGTACCCGCAGGGCGGGGGTAAGCCCAGAGGAGGATGCAAACCTGAAATCGCTTCTCGCCGCCGGGACCCCGGCCGTGGCCCTGGTGGGGAAGTCCTGGACCTTGCACGTGGCCGAGGTCCTGCGCACGAGCCCTGAGGAGAACCTCAGGATGATCGCAGACAGCATCGCCCACATGAAGGCGCGCGGAAAAGAAGTGTTCTTCGACGCCGAGCACTTCTTCGACGGCTACAAGGAGGACCCCCACTATGCCCTGGCAACTCTAGAAGCGGCTGTCTCCGCCGGGGCGGACTGGCTCGTCCTCTGCGACACCAACGGCGGCACCTTGCCCCAGGAGATCGCGGAGACAGTCGCCATCGTGCGCCGGGAGTTCCCGGAGGTGCCTCTGGGGATCCACGCCCACAACGACTGCGAGCTCGCGGTGGCCAACACCCTGGCCGCGGTCACGGCCGGGGCGACCCTCGTCCAGGGTACGGTAAACGGCTACGGGGAGCGGTGCGGCAACGCCAACCTGTGCTCGGTCATCCCCAACCTCCAGCTCAAGCTGGGGATCGAGGTGGTGGCGAAAGGAAAGCTCCGGGAGCTCACGGAGGTGGCCCACTTCGTGAGCGAACTTGCCAACCTCAAACCCTTGCCCTACCAGCCCTACGTGGGGAGGAGCGCCTTCGCCCACAAGGGGGGGATCCACGTGGACGCCCTTAGGAAGACGCCCCGGAGCTACCAGCACATCGACCCAGAGCTCGTGGGGAACGGGGGCCGGATCCTGGTCTCGGAGCTCTCCGGCCGGGCAAACGTGGTCCTCAAGGCGGCGGAGCTCGGCTGCAAGCTCTCCCGGGAGGAGGCCTCCCAGGTCCTGCGAGAGGTGAAGGAGCTCGAGGGAAGGGGGTTCCAGTTCGAGGGGGCGGAGGGATCGTTCGAGCTGCTCCTTCGCCGGTCCCGGGCTGGCTACCGGCCGCCGTTCGAGCTCCTGGATTTCCTGGTGCTCGTGGAAAAGCGCGTGGGCAAGGAGATCTTGTCCGAGGCCACGGTGAAAGTGCGGGTGGGGGACGAGGTGATGCACACCGCGGCCGAGGGAAACGGTCCGGTGAACGCCCTGGACCGGGCGATCAGGAAGGCCCTGGTCCCGTTTTACCCCGGGCTCTCCCGCGTCAAGCTCACCGACTACAAGGTGCGAATCCTGAACGAGCAGGCGGGCACGGAGGCCACGGTGAGGGTGCTGATCCTGGCCGGGGACGGGCGACGCTCCTGGGCCACGGTGGGGAGTTCCCCCAACATCATCGAGGCCAGCTGGCACGCGCTCGCCGACAGTTTGGAACTGCCCCTGCTTAGGGGCTGGGTGCGCTGACCAAAAGGAGGTGTTTTGTCTTGGGACTTTCAAAGCCAAAAACGAAGGCAAGGTCGTGATCTTCGACACCACCCTCAGAGACGGAGAACAGACCCCGGGGGTATCGCTCACGGCCGAGGAAAAGGTCCAGATCGCGCGGCAACTCGCGCGCCTGGGGGTGGACGTAATCGAGGCCGGGTTCCCGGCGGCCTCCCCTGGGGACCTGGAGGCGGTGCGGCGGATCGCCCTGGAGGTGGAGGGGCCCACGATCTGCGCCCTGGCCCGGGCGAAGGAAGCAGATATCCGTGCCGCCTGGGAGGCGATCCAGTACGCCGAGCGCCCCCGGATCCATGTATTCATCGCCACCTCCGCCATTCATCTTGAGCACAAGCTCAGGATGTCCCGGGAGGAGGTGCTAGCCCGCGTCCGGGAGATGGTGGCCTACGCGAGATCCCTCTGCGACGACGTCGAGTTCTCCCCCGAGGACGCAAGCCGCACCGAGCCCTCGTTCCTCTACCAGGTGCTCGCGGCGGCCATCGCCGCCGGGGCCACCACGGTCAACATCCCCGACACGGTGGGGTACGCCCTCCCGCAGGAGTTCGCTGCCCTCATTGCTGGGATCCGCGAGCACGTCCCCGGGATCGACCGGGCGGTGATCTCGGTGCACTGCCACGATGACCTGGGCCTGGCGGTGGCGAACTCCCTCGCGGCCGTCTCCGCCGGGGCGCGGCAGGTGGAGTGCACGGTGAACGGCCTGGGGGAGCGGGCCGGGAACGCCGCCCTGGAGGAGGTGGTCATGGCCTTGGAGGTGCGCTGCGACCTCCTCGGCCTCACCTCCGGGGTGAACACGGCCCAGATCGCCCGCACCAGCCGCATGGTGAGCACCATGACCGGGGTCCCGGTCCCCCCGAACAAGGCGATCGTGGGGGGAAATGCGTTTGCGCACGAGTCTGGGATCCACCAGGACGGGGTGTTAAAAGAACGCCGGACCTACGAGATCATCGACCCCCGGGCGGTGGGGTTCGGGGGCACGGAGCTGGTGCTGGGAAAGCTCTCGGGCCGCCACGCCCTCCGGGAGAAGCTCCAGGCCCTCGGGTACGAGCTCTCCGACGAGGAGCTCGAGCGGGTGTTCTCCCGGTTCAAGGAGCTCGCGGACCTCAAGGAGGTCACCGAGGCGGATCTCGAGGCCATCGTGGCCGACGAGCTCTTCCGCCCGCCGGAGGTCTACAAGCTGGAGCAGGTCCAGGTGGTGTGCGGCGACAAGGGGATCCCCACCGCCACGGTGGCGT
>Ga0071117_117_pt1 | contig 10568 bp, 10 predicted proteins | sample Deesub1362A_J573_FD_61429 | JGI IMG/M metagenome (GOLD analysis project Ga0071117, IMG submission 61429)
GAACTTGCAAGGCGCTTCCTCCCAGAACTGCTTCAGGGGACAAAGGTAACGGTGGAGTTGACATCGATATGTATACTGAGCGGCCTGGTCCTCGGCTGGCTCATCGCGCTGGGCCGGGTGTACGGGGGGCGGATCATCTACGCCCTCTGCACGGCCTACGTGGAGCTCATCCGCGGTACCCCTCTTTTGGTCCAACTGTTCGCGCTCTACTACGGGCTTCCGGACGTGGGGATCATCTTGCCGCCGCTTCTCGCCGCTGGGGTAGCCATGGGTATGAACACCGCTGCCTATCAAGCCGAGTACTTCCGGGGCGCCATCCAATCCGTTCCCAGAGGGCAGGTGCATGCAGCGAGGGCCCTGGGGATGAGCCGACTGCAGGCGGTCCTGTACGTGGTCCTGCCCCAGGCGATGCGCCTCGTGATCCCAGCCTGGTCCAACGAGCTGATCTATATGCTCAAGTACTCGTCCCTCGCCTTCATCGTGGGGGTGCCCGAACTCATGGGCCGCGCCAACCTCATCGCCGCCAGGAACTTCCGCTATTTCGAAATCTACCTCTTAGTGGCTGCGATATACGTGACCTTAGTGGGGATCGCGGCGAAGATGTTGAGCTTTCTGGAAGAGAAAACCAGGATCCCGGGGCTCAGCTCCCAGCACTGAACGGTCAACAAGAAAGGGGGCGCCGGACGTCGCGCCCCCTAATTCCGCGAAAGATCAGACCCAGCCGCGAAGCTTCATGGCCTCGGCCACTCGCGACACGGCCACCACATAGGCGCCGAGACGGTTGTGGACCTTGTGCTTCTGGGCTGCCTCGTGCACGGCATGGAAGGCAGTGGTCATCTTCTGGTCCAGCCGCTCGTGGACCGTCTCCTCGTCCCAATAGTAGCCGTAGGCGTTCTGGACCTGCTCGAAGTAGGACACGGTCACCCCGCCGGCGTTGCACAGGAAGTCCGGGATGACGTAAACGCCGCGTTCGTGGAGGATCTCGTCGCCCTCCGGAGTGGTGGGGCCATTGGCGAGCTCGGCCACGATCTTGGCCTTGATCTTGTCGGCGTTCCACTCACCGATCTGGTTCTCCAGCGCCGCGGGGATGAGCACCACCACGTCCAATTCCAAGAGCTCCTCGTTGGTGATGCTCTGGGCGCCGGGGAAGCCCACCACGGAGCCGGTGTCCTGCTTGTGGGCCATGACCGCCTCGTAGTCAAGCCCGTCTGGGTTATAGATGCCGCCTTTGGAGTCGGACACCGCCACCACCTTGAGCCCCAGGAGCTCGGCGCCCAGCTTGTGGGCGAACTGGCCGGCGTTGCCGTATCCCTGGATGGCGCAGGTGGCGCCTTTGAGCTCGAGGCCCAGCACCTTGGCGGCCTCCCGCACGGTATACACCCCGCCCCGGGCGGTGGCGTCGCCCCGCCCGGCGGAGCCGCCCAAGGACAAGGGCTTTCCGGTGATGACCCCGGGGGCGCTCTCGCCCACCATCTTCTCGTACTCGTCGAGCATCCAGGCCATCACCTGCGGGTTGGTGTAGACGTCGGGGGCGGGGACGTCCACGTTGGGACCGATGTAATGGCCCAAGGCCCGGATGTAGCCGCGGGACAGGCGCTCCAGCTCCCCAAGGCTCATCTCCTTGGGGTTGCACACGACCCCGCCCTTGCCCCCGCCCAGGGGCAGGTCCATGACCGCCGTCTTCCAGGTCATCCAGGCGGCCAACGCCCGCACGGTGTCGAAGGTCTCCTCGGGGTGGAATCGGATACCCCCCTTGGTGGGGCCGCGGGCATTGTTGTACTGGACCCGGAACCCCTCGAACACCTGCACTCTCCCGTCATCCATGCGCACCGGGATGCGCACATGGAACTCCCGCATGGGCCAACGCAAGAGCTCATGCACCGCCGGCTCCAGCTTCAGGTTTTTGGCCGCCTCGTCCAGCTGTCGCTGGGCGATCTCGAAGGGGTTGTTTCCCTGTGACATCGGTCACCCTCCTTTAGCAAAAAATTTAGGCCCCAAGCGGGGCCTTACCGCCGTTTTTATGTGCCGCTTGCTTTCCCCACACCTCGACTCGGGGAAGCGTTGCGCTCGCAGCTCCCCTTTGGCTTGTCCACAAAGACAGCCCACTAATGATTCGTTCATCCCATACCAGCGATTTGGACAATCAACTATAACCCAACTAACCCGTTCCCCCAAGCCCGGCTCCTACGGCCCTTTCATTTCGCTGAAAGTTCAGTTCAGAACGAGATTTCTTTCCTCTTCACAGAGGAGCTTTTTCGTGGTATAGTAATCCTTGGCAGAGGGCCGAAGGCCCTTCATTTTTGCCCATCAGCACCCGATAACAAAACAGGAGGAAGCGGTTATGGAGAGCGTGGCAAACCTCGGCAACGAGGTGCAGAAGAAACACCTCGAGGAGAACGGCGTGGGCGACCTCCCCTGGATTGAAGAGGAGGACGAGAAGCGCCGTTCCCCCGAGAACCCGATCCGTACGTACTTTGACGAGATCTCCCGCGTCCCCCTCCTCACCAAGGAGGAGGAGGTGGAGCTGGCCAAACGTGTGGAGGCCGGAGACCAAGAGGCCAAGGAGAAGCTGGCCGAGGCCAACCTCCGGCTCGTGGTGTCCATCGCCAAGAAGTACCGGGGGTGCGGGCTTCCCTTCCTCGACCTCATCCAGGAGGGGAACCTAGGCCTGATGAAGGCCATCGAGAAGTTCGACTGGCGTAAGGGGTACAAGTTCTCCACCTACGCCACCTGGTGGATCCGGCAGGCGATCCTGCGCGCCATCACGAACCGGTCGCGCACCATCCGGGTACCCACGCACATCAACGAGCTCATTCGCAAGATCTACCAGGCCGAGCGGGACTACGTGAAAGAGCACGGGGCTCCTCCCTCCTTGGAGGAGCTCGCTGAGGAGCTGGATACTTCGGTGGAGAATATCGTCAAGGCTAAGAAGACGGCCCAGTACACCGCCTCCCTGGACACACCCATCGGTTACGAGGACGAGGGCTCGGTCCTGGGGGACTTCATCGAGGATTCTGAGGCCGTCTCCCCCACTCGGGAGACGTTCAAAGAGCTCCTCCAGCAGGAGCTGCAGAAAGCCCTGCGCGAGAAGCTCACCCCCCGGGAGCGGCGGGTGCTGGAGCTGCGCTATGGCCTGGATGACAACCAGCCCCGCACCCTGGATGAAGTTGGAGAAATCTTCGGGATCTCCCGGGAGCGGGTGCGGCAGATCCAAAAGGAAGCGCTGGAGAAGCTGAAGCACTCCGACCTCTTGCGCAAGCTGGAGAAGTTCCGGCTTCTCGAGGAGGAATACTAAGCCCGCGTCGGGCACTCGGGGTTGGAACAGCGGAGCCCATGACGGGGGTCCTCGTAGAGGACCCCCGTTTTGCATTCCGGGCACACCTTTACCGGCCGCCCTGGAAGGCTGAACCGGCAGTCAGGATACCGGTTGCACGCGTAGAACGTCCCCCGTCTTTGAGAGAAGCGCTCCACCAGCTCCCCTTCCCTGCACCTGGGGCAGGTGACTCCGGTGGGCACCGGGCTGGTGGCCCGACAGCTCGGGCAGGATAGAAAGCGGCCATAGCGGCCGTGGCGCACCTGCATGGGCGTGCCGCACTTGGGGCAAGGCGCGGCCGGGGCGTCATCCGCCTCCGCCAGCCCCTCGGCTAGCTCCACCATCCCAGGGCGATAGCGGTATTTCACGTTCGGCGGCAGGTTCTTCGTTGTCTTGCAGTCCGGGTAGCGGGAGCAGCCCAAGTACAACCCACCCTTCCACACCCGCACCTCCATGGGGGCCCCACAGCTGGGGCAAGCAACATCGGTCAGGACCCGAAACGGCTTCTCTCCCCGGGAGAGCTCCTCCTCCACGGCTGCCAGCCGTTGGGAGAACCAGCGATAGAAATTAGAAAGCACGGAAAGCCGGTCCGCCTCTCCCTCCTGAATGCGATCGAGATCCGCCTCCATCTGGGCAGTGAAGTCCTCCCGCACCGTCTCCGGGAAGTGGTTACGTAGAAACTCGGTCACTACATGTCCAAGGAGGGTGGGCCGCAAAGAACCATTCTCCCGCCGCACGTACCCCCGCTCTTGGATCACGGACACAATGGTGGCGTAAGTGCTAGGGCGACCTATTCCTTCCCGCTCCAGCTTTCTCACCAGGCCTGCCTCAGTGTAACGTCCCGGTGGTTCCGTTTTCTTTTCCTCCACGTCGAGCTCGGGGGTGGGAAGCTCCATCCCAGCCGACAGGCCCTTCGGGAGCACCTTGTCCTCGTCCTCCAGCTTCGCCACCGGTAGCACGGCGGTGAACCCCGGGAACTGGGGCCAGGAGGCCGAGGCCCGGAACTTGAGGCCGTCGGCCCGGATCAAGACCTTGCGGCGGCGCCAGATGCCATCCGCCATCTGCGTCGCCACAAACCGCTTCCAGATCAGCGTGTAAAGCTTGAGTTGCTCCGGAGAAAGGTAAGGGGCCACCTCGTCCGGGGTCAGAGAGACCCTGGTGGGACGGATTGCCTCATGGGCGTCCTGGGAACGCCGTTTGTTCTTGAACCGTCGTGGCCGGGGGGAGAGATACTCTTTCCCGAACCGCTCCCGCACCAGCTCCCGTGCCTCTTTGATCGCCGAGTCCGCCACCCGGACCGAGTCCGTACGCATGTAGGTGATGAGGCCCACCGATTTTCCGGCCACCTCCACACCCTCGTAGAGCTGCTGAGCGATCTGCATAGTGCGCCGAGGCGAAAACCCCAGCTCACTCGAGGCAGCCTGCTGGAGCGTAGAGGTGATAAACGGGGGCGGGGGACGACGCCGTACCTCCTCCTCCACCGCCTCCTCCACCACGAATCGAGCCTGCGTGAGCGTCTCCGCCAAGCGCTCAACCTCCGCCACCTCGGTGAGCTTTCCCTCCAGCTGAGCGGTGAAGGGGGGTTCGGTGGGGAAGTGAACGTACACCTCCCAGTAGGGCTCGGGCTCAAAGTCCTGGATCTCGAGCTCTCGGTCGCAGATAAAGCGAAGGGCCACGGACTGGACACGCCCGGCGGAGAGACCCTCGAACCTCCGGCCAGCCAACACCCGGGAGAGGAGCGGGCTTACCTGATAGCCTACCAGCCGGTCCAGGATTCTGCGGGCCCGCTGGGCCTCTACCTTCCTGATGTCCACCTGACCCGGCTCCTCCAGGGCCCGCCGCACTGCCTCCGGAGTGATCTCGTGGAGGAGCACCCGCGCGAACCGGTCCTTCGCCCCGTCGGAGAGGAGCTCCATAAGGTCGTAGGCGATGGCCTCACCCTCCCGGTCGGGGTCGGTGGCCAGGTACACCTGGGCCGCGTCCCTCACCGCCTTGCGCAGGGAGGTCACGAGCTTGCGGTCCCGCACCACCCACTTGGCACGGAAGCCGTGCTCAATGTCCACCCCGAGCTCCTTCTCCGGGAGATCCCGGACGTGGCCCTTGGAGGAGTGGACCTCGAAACCACGGCCTAAATAGCCGGAAAGAGTGCGGGCCTTGGTGGGCGATTCTACGATGAGTACTTTCTTATCTGCCATGGCGCATTCGTCTCCGCGGGATTATGGGAGGGCTAAGGGATCGGCGCAAGGGGTTGACGCCTAGGTCGGCAGGGCCCCATCATGGGCGGGGTGATACAAGTGCGTCTTTTTCTGACGCTCGTAGCGGTGTTGGCGGTATTCCTGGGAGGGCTGTCCCAGGTGGTGATCAATGAGGTTGCTTGGGGGGGGACAATAGCCTCCCCCTATGACGAGTGGATCGAGCTCTACAATCCCTCGGACGAGCCTGTGGACCTTACGGGTTGGACGTTGTCCTGGGAAGGGGTCACGATCCCGCTGGGGGAGGAGTCCGGAGCCACGGTGGTGCTCAAAAGCCGTGTGATCGAACCCCACGGCTTCTTCCTGCTCGAGCGGGGCGGGGACGACACGGTGGTGGGTCGGGAGGCGGACCTCATCTACCGCGGAGCTCTCCCCAACTCAGGGGCCGAGCTCCGCCTGGTCGACCCTGAGGGGCAGGTGGTGGACACCGCCAACGCCGGGTGCCCCGCAGGCTGGTGGGCTGGGGACCGGGGGATCTCGATGGAGCGCATCGCCCCCGACGCCCCTGACGGCCGCTTCACCTGGCGAAACGGGGTGGCCGGGGAACTCCTCGACGCGAAAGGCAACCCCATTATGGGGAGCCCTGGCACCGCCAATGTCTGCTTCCTCTTCTCACCCCGGGTGGAGCTCACCCTCCCGGAGGGACCGCTCTCCGGGGTGGTTACCTTGACATGGCAGGCCGCGGATCCGGACACCCCAGCAGAGGAGCTCACGGTGATGATCGCCGTCTCCTACGACAGCGGGGCCACCCTGATCCCGCTCGCAGAAGAGCTGCCGGCAACCGGGACGTACGACCTGGACACCGGCACCGAGGTGTTCTCCGCCGGGGTGGCGCTGCTCCTCGTCAAGGCGGTGGATCCCGAGGGACACTGGGGGATGGCCTGGCAGGAAGTAGAGATACGAAAGTGAAAAAGGGCCCCGGCGGAGGGGCCGGGGCCCTTGGCTTTTTCTTGGGCTAGAACTCCATCGGCGGAGTAGAGGTCTCCTTCTTCTCCTCCTTGATCTCAGCGACCAAAGCCTCGGTGGTGAGAAGCATACCGGCAATGGAGACAGCGTTCTGGAGCGCCGAGCGCGTCACCTTGGTGGGATCGATGATCCCGGCCTCGAACATGTCGACGAACTTCTCCTGGACCACGTCGAAACCGACGCCCGGCTTCTCCTGCTTCAGCTTCTCCACGATCACGGCCCCCTCGAGCCCAGCGTTCTCGGCGAGCTGCCGCGCCGGCTCCTCCAGGGCCCGCCTAAGGATCTGAACGCCCACCTTCTCGTCGCCGTCGAGCTCCTTCTCCAGCTTCTCCAGGGTCTTGGCGGCGTTCAGGAGCGCCACGCCACCGCCGGGCAGGATCCCCTCTTCCACGGCGGCCTTGGTGGCCTCGAGGGCGTCCTCCATGCGGTGCTTCTTCTCCTCCAGCTCGGTCTCGGTGGCTGCGCCGACCTTGATCACCGCCACGCCGCCAGCGAGCTTGGCCTTGCGCTCCTCCAGCTTCTCCCGGTCGTAGTCGGAGTCGGTGGTCTTGATCTGCTCGTTGATCTGCTCGATGCGGGCCTTGATGGCGTTGGGGTCACCCTTGCCGCCGATGATGGTGGTGTCCTCGTGGGTGACACGCACCTTCTCCGCCCGGCCCAGCATGTCGAGTGTGGTGTTCTTGATCTCCATACCGGCGTCCTCGGCGATCACCACGCCGCCCGTGAGGATAGCGATGTCCTCGAGCATGGCCTTCCTGCGGTCGCCGAAACCGGGAGCCTTGACGGCACAGGAGATGAGCGTCCCCTTCAGCTTGTTCAAGACCAACGTGGACAGGGCCTCACCGGTGACGTCCTTGGCGATGACAAGCAAGGGCTTGCCGGTCTGGGCCACCTTCTCCAGCAGCGGGATGAGCTCCAGGGCGTTCTTGAGCTCGCGGTCGGTGATGAGGATGTAGGGGTTCTCAAGCACGACCTCCATCTTCTTGGGGTCGGTGACGAAGTAGGGGGACAGGTACTCGCGGTCGAACCGCATCCCCTCTACGACCTCGTAGTAGGTCTCGATGGTGTCGGAGTCCTCCACGGTGATCACGCCGTCCTCGCCCACTTCCTCCATGGCGTCGGCGATGATGCGGCCGATCTCCGGGTCGTTGGCGGAGATGGTGGCCACCTGGGCGGTCTCCTCTTTGGTGGAGAGCTTCTTGGACATCTTCTTGAGCTCGTCCACCACGGCCTTGGCGCCCTTTTCGATGCCCCGCTTCAGGGCCATGGGATTAGCGCCGGCTGCCACCATCTTGAACCCCTCCTTAACCAAGGAGTGGGCGAGGATGGTAGCGGTGGTGGTCCCGTCACCGGCCACATCGTTGGTCTTGGAGGCGACCTCCTTCACCAGCTGGGCCCCCATGTTCTCGAACGGGTCCTTGTACTCCTGCTCCTCGGCGATGGTGACGCCGTCGTTCACGATGTCGGGGGAACCGAACTTCTTCTCGATGCCGACGTTGCGGCCGCGGGGACCCAAGGTAACCCGCACCACGCTGGCCAGTTTCTCCACGCCGTCAAGGATCTTACGCCTTGCCTCTTCTCCGAATATGACCTCTTTGGCCGCCATGGTCACCTCCTCACTCCTCGATGATCGCGAGGATATCGTTGGTCTTCACCAAGAGGTACTTCTCCTCGCCCATGCGGATCTCGGTCCCGGCATAGGCCGAGATGAGCACTTTGTCGCCCTCTTTGACGTCGAACTTCTCCGCCGTGCCCAGGGCCACGACCTCGCCCCGGATCGCCTTCTCGTCCTTGACCGACTCGGGCAGGACGATGCCACCCGGGGTGCGGCGCTCCTCTTCCTCGATCTTCTTCACGAGCACACGGTTACCCAGGGGTTTGACCTTCATGAGCCACCTCCTCCAAAATTTAGCACTCAGGTAACATGGCTGCTAAGCAGCTGGATTTTAGCCGCACCCCTGCATGGGGTCAAGGGTTGTGCCGCCTGGATCCCCCGGCTACAGTCTCCAGTATGCCCGCGGGCAAGGTGCACCTAGCGGCGGAGCTTTCGACCCTGCCCCTATGGGTGGCCGGAGGGGCTCTTCTCGGGGTGGGGCGCACCTCCCTCATCGTGTTTGCCCTTACCTACGTGGGCGCAAGCCTCCTCCTCTCTCCCGACCTCGACCTTGCTGGCGCCGCCCCCAGTCGCCGCTGGGGTCCGCTGAAGGGCCTATGGATCCCGTATGCATACCTCTTCCGTCACCGGGGCCTTTCCCACTCGCCGATCTTCGGCCCCCTGACCCGCCTCCTATACCTAGCGGCGCTCGTGGCCGCAGCCTGGACGGGCTTCCACTTCGCCTTCGGAGTCCCGTTTCCGCAGGGCTTCCCGGTGAACTCCATCCCCGCCATCCTCGTGGGCGTCTACCTCCCTCATTTACTGCACATAGCCCTGGACCACCTCCCCAACCCCCTGCGACGCCTATAATCGTCCCATGCGGCTTGAATGGCTTTTCATCCTAGCCGGGGTCCTCGCGATCGCTCTCTGGGCAGGCCCCCCCCGTTACGACGAGGTGGGAATTGCATCCTGGTATGGGCCGGGTTTCCACGGAAAGACCACGGCCAGCGGCGAGCCCTATGACATGTACGCCTTCACCGCCGCTCACAAGACGCTCCCCTTCGGCACCGTAGTCCGGGTAGTGGACCTGGCCACGGGGAAGTCAGTGGTGGTCAAGATCAACGACCGCGGACCGTTTGTGGCGGGGAGGATCATAGACCTCTCCTACGCGGCCGCTGAAGCCCTGGGGATCCTGGAGCAGGGCACTGCCCGGGTAGGGCTCCAGATCCTAGCCGGGCCATAGCCGTTAACATCACGGGCGGTATACAATGCGAAAGGAGGATGAACATGGGGCTTTCCATCGGTGAGATCACACGGGGGATGACCATCCTCAAGGACGGGGAACTGTACGAGGTCTTGGAGTTCGAACACGTGAAGCGGGCCCGGGGCAGCGCCTTCGTGCGTGCCAAGCTCCGGTCCCTCAAGACCGGACGCGTCGTCACCGAAACCCTGAGGGACTCGGACAACATCGAGGCCGCGTTCATGGAGACGCGTCCCTTGCAGTACCTGTACCGGTCTGGAAACACGTTCGTGTTCATGGATAAGGAGAGCTTCGAGCAGTATGAGCTCCCAGAGGAGGCGGTGAAGGAGTTCCAGGGCTACCTGCTCGAGGGCATGGAGCTCATGGGCCTCTTCTATCAGGGAGAGATGGTGAAAGTGAAGCCCCCCAACTTCGTGGACCTCAAGGTGGTGGAGGCGCCGCCCGGGGTCAAGGGAGACACCGCCACCGGAGGCGAGAAACCGGTCACCCTAGAGACCGGGCTCGTGGTGAAAGTGCCCCTGTTCGTCAAGGCAGGGGACGTGATTCGCGTGGACACCCGCACCGGCGCGTACGTGGAGCGGGTTGGATAAGGAGGGAGGAGGATGGCAGAGCAACGGCTGGAACTCGAGCGACCACTCGGGCGGGTGATCATCCACTCGGGAGTGGTGGAGGCGATCGCCGCCCGGGCAGTGGAGAAAGTGGAGGGGGTACGGCCTCTCCGCGGCGGGGGCGGGTTAATGAACATCTTCGCCGGCCCGGAAGAGGGGCTCCAGATCACTTTCGGCGAGGACCGGGTGGACGTGGAGCTCAGGATCGCCGTGGTTCTGGGATATCCGGTCCACGAGGTGGCCCAAGGGGTACAGCAGGCCGTGCGGGAAGACCTGGAGGGGCTGGCCGGCGTCCGGGTCGGACGGGTGGACGTGTTCGTCAAGCAGGTGATCCCACCCCAGGAGGCGCTGGTCTTGGAGGAGGAGGCCGAGGAAGGAGGGGAGAATGGTTAAAGAGGAGGAATTTGTGTCCGAGCTGGGACCCGATGAGGGCAAAGTCAGCATCTCCCGGGATGTGATCGCCACCATCGCCGGGCTGGCCGCGGCTGAGGTGGAGGGCATCGCTCCGCCGAAAGGGGAAGCTTTCCCCCGGGGAGAAGCGGCACGGAAGCTGGTCGAGACCCACCTCGCCGAT
>Ga0071117_103_pt1 | contig 10224 bp, 9 predicted proteins | sample Deesub1362A_J573_FD_61429 | JGI IMG/M metagenome (GOLD analysis project Ga0071117, IMG submission 61429)
CCACCCAGGTTCCCTTCCACGTGCGGAGGATCGTGGCCCGGGCGTTGGGGCTACCACTTTCGCGGATCCGGGTGGTGAAACCCCGGATCGGCGGGGGATTCGGCACCAAGCAGGAGATTATCCTGGAGGACGTGGCCGCGGCGCTTGCCCTCCGGGTCCGGCGGCCGGTGGTGATGAAGTACACCCGGGCCGAGGAATTCACCTCCGCCCGCACCCGCCATCCCATGAAAGTTCGGGTGAAGCTCGGGGCCAAAAAGGACGGGAGAATCCACGCCATCGAGATGGATGTCCTCTCCAACACTGGGGCCTATGGGACCCACTCCCTGACGGTCCTTTCCAACGTGGGCTCGAAGACCCTCCCCCTCTACAACAAGGCACCTCACCTCTGGTTCCACGGGAAGGCGGTCTACACCAACCTACCGGTGGCCGGGGCCTACCGGGGGTATGGTGCCACCCAGGGATACTTCGCCTTGGAGGTGGCCATCGACGAGCTCGCGGAGAAGCTCGGCATGGACCCCCTGGAGCTCCGCCTGAAAAACCACATCCGCGCAGGAGAATCCTCCCCCATATTCGAGAAGATCGGGGAAGGGCGCGAGGGGAAGGCCCAAGTGGTGAAGTCTTGTGCCCTGGCGGAGTGCATCCGGGAAGGTGCAAAACGCATCGGCTGGTATGAAAAGCGCGGAAAACACCTGCGGGATGGCCCCTGGGTGCACGGGGTGGGGATGGCCGTGGCTATGCAGGGCTCGGGGATCACTGACATCGACATGGCCGCCGCCACCGTGGTGATGAACGAGGACGGGACCTTCCGGTTGCTCGTGGGGGCCACGGATTTGGGTACCGGGTCCGACACCATCCTCGCCCAGATCGCCGCCGAGACCCTGGGAGTGCCGGTGGAGGCGATCTCCGTCTACTCCTCCGATACCGATTTCACCCCCTTCGACACCGGAGCCTACGCCTCGAGCACCACCTACGTCTCGGGCGGGGCGGTCCTCCGAGCGGCGCGGGAGGTCAAACGCCGGATCCTGGAGGTGGGGGCGGCGATCCTGGGGGAACCCCCCGAGGACCTCGATCTCGCCGAATCGCACGTGGTGAGCAAAAAGACCGGGAAGCGGGTGCCGCTTTCGGAGGTGGGACACCGGGCGATGTACGTCACCGATCAAAAACACATCATCGCCACCGCGTCCTTCGTGGCGCCCGAATCCCCGCCCCCGTTTGCCGCGTTCTTCGCCGAGGTCGCGGTGGACACAGAGACCGGGATCGTGCGGGTGGTGAGGTTCGTGGGAGTTGCCGATTGCGGTACGCCGATAAACCCCGCCCTGGCCGAGGGGCAGCTGGAGGGCGCCATCGTTCAAGGGATCGGCCACACCCTCTACGAGGAGATGCTCATCTCCTCCCGGGGAGGGGTACGCAATCCCAGCCTCTTCGACTACCGGATTCCCACCGCGGCGGACGTTCCCGAGATCGAGGCCGTGCTCATCCCCACCGACGAGCCCACGGGGCCGTACGGGGCCAAATCCATCGGGGAGATAGGGATCAACGGCCCGGCGCCGGCCATCGCCAACGCCATCTACGACGCGGTGGGGGTGAGGCTGTACCGGATCCCCTTCACCCCCGAGCGGGTATTGAGGGCCTTGCGCACCCGCTCCTGAAGACGCCGGTGGCCGGGGCCTGCCCGAAGGATGTGCCCGGTTCGACGTTGGGAGCGAACTCCGATCAACGTCGGAGACAAGCCTCGAGGTCACAACGTGGGGGACAAGCCCGACTAACGTTGGGCACAGGGCCCGGCGCTACATTCCCGAATTCGTAGCGTCGCGGTTTATCTGCACCGTTGGTCGCTCCTTGTGTGCGACGTTCAATCGCAGCTTGTCCGCGACGTTGCACGCACCGGATGTAAGGGAGGACCTGGATGAACCCCGGGGGTGACGCTGGACCTCCGCCTCCACACCGTAAACCCGCCGGAGCTGCTCTGGGGAGATCACCTCTTCCGGCTTTCCGAACGCACACACCCGCCCCTGGGAAGCAACACCAACCGGGAGCAGAAGCGCGCCGCGGGGTTGAGATCTTGAGAAGAGAGCGCGGTGATCAGGTCACGCTCCCTCGGCAGGTGGCGTATTAGTTCGAGCACCTCCAGCTGATAGCCGATGTCTAAATGTGTCGTGGGTTCGTCGAGGAGTAACACATCGAGTTCCTGGGTCAGGGCCCGGGCGAGCAGGACTCGCTGCCGCCCGCCTCCGGGGAGTTCAGTGACCAAACGCTCCGCCAACCCCAGGGTGTCCGTGAGGCACGGCGTCTCCTCCACCGCCAGCAAGTCCTGGGGGCCCCTCGTTGAAAGTGATGTTTCCGGTGGGAATAACGCCCCATCAATATGAACTCGGTGGTATCTCAAAAAGTGTGTCCGGCCCAGAAGCATGGCGGCCTTCCCAAAAAACAGGGACAGAAAGGAAGGCCGCCATGTGGAAAAGCCCCGCGGGCAAATGCTAGGAGAGTTCTTTTCGGGGCTCAAGGACCTGGTCAAGGGCCTCTTGGAGCGGCTCATGTTGGAGGAGCGCAAGCTCTATCTCGAGGAATATCCCACCAGAGGGAACGGTTACTACACCCGCGACCCTCCTCACCCTCTTCGGCCCCATCGAAGACCTGAGAGTCCCCCGGGGGCGGGAAGGGGACTTCCACCCCAAACTCCTCCCTACCGCCGGCGGGCCTCCCTGGATTTCATGGAAGTGGTGCTTTTGCTATTACCCCTCGGGGGTGAGCACCCGAGCATTTCCCGGTTCACCGAGGCCGTTTATGGGGCATTCTACTCCCCACAGAGTAGCTTTGTGTGGTGCATGCGGTGAGGGATGCATTGGCGAAGGTGAGGCGGGTGGACCGGGAAGCGATGGCTCAAGATATGAAGCGGATCTACAGGGCGGACACACTTAAGGAGGCCCGTGAGGCCCTGGAGACGTTCGAGCGCGCCTGGGCGCAAAAGTACCCCAAAATCGTGTCCAGATGGGTAGAGAAAAGCTACGCCTTGTTAGAGTTCCTCGACCATCCCAAGGCGATCCGTTCCTACATTTGCACCACAAACCAGCTGAAGCGACTCATGAAGGAAGTGAAACGGAGGGTGAAGGTGGTAGAAAAGCTTTTATAGTGTTGGAGGAAAAGAATCGAACTACGCTCAGATGGCGGCTCAAGAGATTCGCGAAAGTACAGGAGGAAACCCACCATGTTGTCGGATACACTGAATGAGGCGCTACCATAAGGGCCTGTGTAGTTTGTAATTTATGGCACAACGAAGTATTATTTTTTGAGGTTGATATCTTGTGCAACGAGATCTTAAAATTGCGACTTTTTTGATCATAATTGGTTTTTCCCTCTCCATCCCACAACTTGCATTCGGAGAAAAGGGCACAGTCACAATTAGCTGGGTTATTCTCCCTGCCCAGACGTTGTCTTTATATCCAAATACCGATGTGGGGCATGTGATAAGTCATCGCTTTCGTCTGCTTTTATCTATGGATGAGTTCTCCGTATACAAAGGAGCGATAAAACTAAAAGTGCGCAGTAATATACCGTGGTTGCTTTCAGTACGGACGGAATGTGAGAAAGAAGGTACACCTACTCATGGTATCCTTATGCTCGTCTTCGGCCACAGGACTTATTCCCTTGGATGCAAGAACGTTCCCCTGATTACCGGGCCCTTGGGTGAGCATATTTTCACCCTGGAATTTGTGATTATGGTGCTTAGCGAGATGCTAGCGCCAAGGGAAAAACTAGAAAGTACTTTGCTGTTCGAAATTTTCCCCTGGGATTCAGCCGAGTGAAATATTTTAGAAATACCCCAATCACATGTCCTTTGTCGCCAAATATAGCGATGAGAAGTCAAAACGATTTGAGCAATTGCTGATTAATAAAAAATTGGGGCGAGGAAACCCTCGCCCCAACCTATCTAGACAGCGCGGCCTAATTAAAATTTAAATTCGGTTGGCACTTGTTGGAAATAATGTTGTGTTTTTTTGTTTATAGCCCCAAAGAGGATAACACTTAAATGGATTTGATATGTTCCGCTCGGGAGATCCTCTGGGGCCAGCCAATACGTGGTATGAGTGTATTCCGTGCCAGGAAGCATTGTATGAGTACGAAGGGGTATCTGATCGATAATATATCCATCACCATCTAGTATGTGTAACATAGCGCACACTTGATCTGCATTTATATGTAAATTTCCGTCGTTAGCTATCACCGATCGAATTATAACCCTTCGAGGGTCATTCGGATCTTGGTTTGCCTCAATTCCTTTGATGGAAAAATGCGGACTCACGTCGCCACCTGGGTTCAACAGGAAAAGGGAAGCCACTTGGGCTACTGTGACCACTTGAGCTTCAGAGACCGCTGGCTTTATCTTAAACACAACGGCTACATACCGGCCTCCATAAGGATCGAGGTTTTCCGGCATCTGAACTTTGTATTCAAAATAAGTCATCTCGTTAGGTCCCAGTTTCGCTTGTGTAGGTGTTATTTGAAGTAAATCCTTGCCACTATATGGGTAATTGTCCTTTGCCGGATCCAATATGAGCGGCGTCCCTCCAGGAGCCGTGAACCCCTTGATCTGAGCCTCGATTATCACAGGGGTGTCCCCGGTATTTGTGATGGCGAGCCTTCCCTCATATGAAGATCCCGGTGGAAGAACCATCTCTGTGATTACCGGGGATACCGAGACCCCGGCGTATAAGGCCACACTCAGCAGAGTTGTCCAAAACAAACCGGCAACAATTTTCCGCATTTAAATCACCCCTTCTTTGTCAAATTTCTGGCACCGCGGTAAACACAATTTTCATTTTGCCTACCCCAGGCGGCACGCTGAAATCAATTTTCAACATGTACTCGATGAGTACCGTCTCTCCTGAAGTAAACCCATCCTCGAATTTGACAATCACCATTTCTCCCTCTTCCGGCACAGTCCAGTCGGCGATGCCCTCCCCGCTGCCGGGCGCTTTTGTTCTTATGAAGAACTTTCCGTTCTTTATGAGATCGTAGCCAAAATCCTCGATCACGAATTCCTCGAAGAGAGCGGTTACGCTATATGCTGGAAGGTTTGTGATGACGAGCAGTTCTGTTTGGGCAGTATCCTCGGGGTTGTTCAATGGGTCAACCTCAAAGTCTATTTCTTCTCCGCTTTCTATAGACAGCATAAGCGTGCCAGCTATTCTAGCTCTCACTTTGACCACTGGGCTTTTGTCCTTTGCGGGAGCCATCAGCGGTGTTATTAGAAGAACTCCCAAAACCAGTAGCCAGAGTACCTTTTTTGAAAAAAGCATAAGAGCGATCACCTCATTTCGAGTTTAAGTAAAAGTGGTGATGTTTTAAAAAATTCTTCGCCATCACCTCCTTCCTATCTCACTTGATCCCTTTAGGCAGGACCAGCGCTTGCCGAAGTAGTCGATGACACAAACGGTCCGTTTTTATGTTTGTTACCATTACAAATTATCAGTTTATGGCATATGGCATTGGAAAACAAATGGAAATTTGTCCGTAATTCTCATTTGATTATATTTCTCCCCTTTCTACCAAAGCCATGAATGCACGTACTACTCTGGGATCAAACTGGGTCCCGGCTCCGTTCACTATTTCTTTTAATGCCTTATCGCGAGGCAGTGACCCACGGTAAGGGCGTTCGCTTCTCATGGCATCCCATGCGTCTACTACGGCGAAAATCCTGGCTGCAAGAGGAATCTCCTCTCCCTTTAGTCCTTGAGGATATCCGGTTCCGTCCCATCGTTCGTGGTGAGAATAAGGAATAGCCAATGCAGGACGCAAGAATTCGATCTGCAACAGGGTTTCATAAGCATATACAGGATGCCTGCGCATCACCGCCCACTCTTCCGGTGTCAATTTGTCGGGCTTGAACATTATGGAGTCAGGAATTCCCAGTTTCCCGATGTCATGGAGGAGTGCTCCCCACCGCATATATCTAAGGTCTTCTCCTTGTACGCCGAGCTCGCGGGCGAGCTTCACGGTAAGCTCCGCAACGCGCTCAGTATGTCCTTTTGTCTCGCGATCTCGGAGCTCAAGAAGCTGTCCCCAACTTCGCAAGGTAGCCTCGTACGCGATCCGTAGCTCGAAGTTGGTCCGTTGTAGCTCGCTGAAGATATTAGCGTTTTCAACCGCGATCGCCGCTTGGGAAGCCAATGCTTCCAGGAAATCGGTCCACTCCTCGGGAGGCTGAGGAAGTACGCGATGGAAAACCTCCAACACCCCAAGGAGGCGCTGCTTTGAGATCATAGGGGCAATGTGGAGGGCACGAAATCCCTCCCCGTGCGCGATCTCGATCAAGGGGGAAGAGGCCTCGGTGGGCAAGGCATGGATTTCCAGGAACAAGGGTCGGCGTTCCCGGGCTACGTGCCGAGCGAAGCTGCGGTAGAGTGGGACGCGCAGCCCCATCACCGCGCTCCTGAACCCCCGAGCCCCGGCGACTCGAAACGTCAAACTCTCTGGTTCCAGTAACAAAACTGCAGCGGCGTCCGCTCCCAAGCGATCCATCGTTTCTTCCAAGAGGACCTTGATGGTGAAGTGCGGGTCCAGGTTAGAGGTGATGGCAAGGTCAATCTCCCGCAATGTCTGCAGGCGCTCCAATCGGCGTTGTGTCTCTTCGAGGAGTCCGGCGCGCTGGAGGGACGAGGTAGCAAAGTGCAACAGGAGATGTGCGCCCATCAGGTCAAGTTCCGTGAACTTCTCGGGGTCGTCCGTATCGCCGATCGCCGCTACCAGCCGTTGTCCCCCTTCGTCTTCCAAGGGGACAATGATTGCCGACCGCAGGCCGAGCTCCCGCCCCAAAATGTTCGTCTCCGCAGTGATATAATGTAGTACCTCTCCGTGCCCACGTTTCGAAATCTGCACGAGGGGCTCTCCCGGGGCATCGTCGCAGGTCAGAATATAGCCGGGGCGGATCTTGGGAGCATCGGATGCCGCTGCCTGTAAGATGAAAGCTTTTCCCTCTTCGTTTACTTTCCAAATCGTGACCGATACGGCATTGAACGTCCTTCTTAGCCCTTCAACGAGGGCGTTAAGGATCTCCCTCTTGCTCGTCAGACCGAAGATGGTCTCGGCCAACGTCAGGGCATGGGCTTGGAACCGCTGGCGCCCCATAGTCTCCGGATCTAGGAAGACGGTCGCTGCGCGGCGTGCCAACATGAGGACAAATTCTTTTTCAGGAGCAGGCCATGGGACGAAGTCGATCTCAACCGGGACCAATTTCCCCTCACGAGCGCAGAGGGAAGTACGGTGGGGCCGCTCCGCATTATAGAAGGATAGGTCGTGACCACATATCGACTCACGCAATCGAATGTGCATTCCGCGTAGATGCTGGGGGATGAGTACCTCTACTGTTTGCCCGACCAGGTCCTCTGGACCGTAACCCAGGAGGTTCCTTACCTGTGGGTTAGCCCACCGAAAAAACCCTTCCCGATCCACCAAAAGCGCGGCATAGGGAAGTGCCGAGAGAAGGGAGCGAACCTCTTCAGATAATAGCTGAACTCCCGTGGTACATCACCTGCCTACACCCCAGTTCCACATCTTAGCCCCAAAAATTACGAACGTCAACCCTTGCGTATTGCGCCGTTTGTTTGGCGCCTCTCCATAGGGTAAGGTGCTTCGTGGGTTGATAGCGTCTAAGGAGGCGAAAAGAAGATTTTTATACCGCGAGGTCCATTGCGAACCCTTGATGCCTTGGTGAGATTGGGCTTGGCCGGGGCGAACGAGCTTGCCCAGGCGTTAGGGATTACCCAGGCACGCGTCCGGCAACATCTCCGTACCTTGCTGCAGCACGGGCTTGTGGAGGTGGCCTTTGTCCGCGGGGACGGGCCGGGTCCTCGGGAACGGGTCTGGCGTCCTACGTTGAAGGGTCAAGGCAATGCTCGTCCTTACCGGGTTTCATCCCTTTTTGCTCTGTTCATGCGGGCCACCCGCGAAAGGGTGGGACAAGAGATGTTCGTCGACCTTCTCCGGGAGACCGCGCATCTCCTCGCGGTAGAGCATAGTCTTGCGGCCAGTACGTCGCTGTACGAGAGGATAAAGGCTCTTCAGGGCCTACTCGACGAGCTCGCCGTGGCCTCTCAGCTTGAAGAGTTGCCTCTTGAATATCGGCTACATTTGCTCACACTTGCCCCTTGGGAGCCGGGAATTGCCTCATCCGAAACGGGCCTTTTCTATTGTACGCTGGCCGAAGATTTTCTCGATACCCGGGTAGAGTTGTTGTCTCCCTGCGTGACTCGACGAGCAGTACACACACTACAATTCCACAAGGCCATGAACTGATCTAAAAGGTTAAAGTGCGGAAATTCCCTTTGTTTTACTTGCTTTTCCCAATGTGCTTTCCCACCAGGGTGGCCAGGGTCACCATGGTGGTGGAAAGGGCGATCATCACGATCCCCAAGGCCGAGACCTGTCCCCAGAGGCTGTCGTCGGCAAAACGCAGGATCTGGACCGCCAACACCTCGGTCCCCGGACGCGAAAGGACTGCGGAAAGGCTCAGTTCCCGCAGGAACATGCTCGCCATGAGGATCCACCCGGAGACGATCCCCGGGATCGCTAAGGGGACCACTATCCGGCGAAAGGTGTAGAGGAACCCACCCCCCGCTACCTTCGAGGCCTCTTCCAGGTCTTCGCTTATTTGGATGAAGGTGCTGGTGAGGGGTCTGATCCCGTATGGGAGGTATGTGGCGATGTAGCCGATGAGCAAGGCCCAGATGGTGGCGTAAAGGGGCGTCCGCACGAAAAACCACATGAAGCCGATGCCGATCACAAGTCCGGGAAAGGAAAAGGAGAAGAAGGCGAGGCTCTCCAGTAGGGCACTCCCCGCGCTCTTCACCCGTACGATGATGTAAGAGACGAAAGTGGAAAGAAGGATCCCCAGTGTCGCCCCCACCAAAGCCAAAAAGACGCTGTTTCTCAACGCCCTCAGCGAGAGGGGATCGTGCAGCACGTAGTTCCAGTGCTTCAGCGTCATCATGCTGAAGGCCTTGGCACTTGGAGGCATGACGTAGGGGATGAGGGAGACGTACAAAAGCACCAGGATCGGGATCACGATCAACACCAAAAAGAGCAGGGAAGTGAGGAAGCTCAGAGGATAGCGCCACCTCCCCAAACCAATGATGGCGGGTTTATACCCCCGGGCCGAGATGGTCACGTACCGTTCGCTCCGCGCTGTCAGACGGCGATATACGTACACCAGGACCGTGGATGTGACCAGGACGCTTACCCCCACCGCCGCGGCACGGCCGTAGTCGGGCATGAAGCCGAGGCTGATCAGCCGGTAAATGTAGGTGGTGAGCACGTAGACCCGACCGGGCATGCCTATTACCGAGGGGACGGCGAAGGCGGCGAGGCTTCGCACGATCACCAGGGCGAGGGAGGCGAGGATGGCGGGCCTGAGGATGGGGAAGGTTACCCGTCTGAGCGCCCGGAACTTTGAACCCCCGCTCACCCACGCTGCCTCTTCCAACGCGGCGTCGAAGGAGGCCATGGCGGGGGCGATGATGAGGTACGCGATGGGTAGATCCAAAAGGCCCTCCACTAGGATCATTCCCCCCAAGGAATAGATGTCGAAGGGGGAGCTTTTCAGCCCAAGCACTTCCCGCAAAAGCAGGTTCAAAATGCCGTTGGATGGATTGAGCAGGAGGACCCAACTGGTGGCGAAGACGATGTGGGGAATCATCATCGGGGTGATAGAAATGAGATGGAAAAGGCCTTTGAGGGGGATATCGGTCCTGACGTTGAGGTAGGCCAGGATCAACGCAAGCGCGGTGGCAAAGAGGCTCGAGCCCACCGTGAAAGCCGCGGTGTTGAGGAGGATCTTCGGTAAAGAGGGATCGGTGTAGACCCGAATGTATTTTTCCACGGTGAAAACTCCGAAGGCTCCGATGCCCCGCGAGAAGCTCCCGAGGATGAGCATCAGGACCGGGCCTACAGTCAAACATCCCACGATGAGCACAAAAGTGAAAGTCAGCGGGGAAATCCGCGGGCGTAATCCACTCATCCTCATTCCGTCAAGATGTGACACTGGGCGGGATCAATGTATACGGAGACCTCCTCGCCCTCCCCGATGGGAAAGGTGGGATTGGTCTTGATCGCCAAGATTGTTTTCCCAACGGCTACCTCGCCCTCGTAGTTTTCGCCCACGAAGAGGAGGGACACCACCCGACCCCGGAAGGTATTCGTTCCCCCGGAGGTATCACCGGTTCCCGTGGT
>Ga0071117_110_pt1 | contig 1193 bp, 4 predicted proteins | sample Deesub1362A_J573_FD_61429 | JGI IMG/M metagenome (GOLD analysis project Ga0071117, IMG submission 61429)
CGCATCATACCGAGGTCCCGGAGCTCCCGCGCCACGGGTCCGAAGACTCGAGTCCCGATGGGCTGTAGGTTCTTATCCACCAATACCACGGCATTGTCGTCGAACCGTATATAAGAACCATCGGGACGGCGATAAGCGGCGCGGGTGCGCACGATGACACACCGAACGATGTCCCCCTTCTCCAGGTCTGCGGTGGGAACCCGCTTCTGGACGGACCCCACGATTATATCCCCGATCTTTCCCACGCGCTTCTTCCCGAGGACCTGGATACACTTTATCACTCTGGCTCCGGAGTTATCGGCGACGACGAGTTTCGTCTCCGGCCGAATCATGGTTCATCCCTCCCCTTCCTCGGCGCGTTTCAGGATCTCCACCAGCCGCCAGCGCTTGAGCCGTGAGAGGGGCCGTGTCTCCTCGATCAACACGATGTCCCCGACCCGGGCCTCCTCGCGCTCGTCGTGGACGTAGTATTTTTTTCGGCGCTTCACGTGCTTGTGGGCCCGGGGATGCTCGTAGAGTTGTTCCTCCAGGACCACGATGGTCTTCTGCATCTTATCGGAGACCACCTTTCCGATCCTTCGTTTACGCACGATTTCCCTCCCCCTGGCGCTGGAGCTCCCGCTCACGCAGGATGGTGAGCACGCGAGCGATGTCCCGCCTCGTCTTCTTTATCTCGGCTATATTCTGAAGTTGGCCCGAGGCAAGTTGGAAGCGCAGGTTCAAGAGCTTGCGCTTCCACTCCGCCACCTTCTGGCGAAGTTCCTCGTCGGATAGCTCCCGGAGTTCCCTGGCTTTCATTTCTCCTCACCCCCGAAGTGGAACCTGGTTTTCAAGCGGGTGGGGATAGGGAGCTTGGCCGAGACGAGCCGGTGGGCCTCCTTCGCCTCCTCCGGGGAGACGCCGGCGAACTCGAAGATGATCCGCCCCGGGAGCACCACGGCCACCCAACCTTCGACGTTGCCCTTCCCTTTTCCCATGCGGGATTCGGCCGGCTTCTTCGTGTAGGGTTTGTCGGGGAAGATCCGGATCCAGATCTTCCCCCGGCCGATGGCCCGGGAGAGGGCGGTACGGGCTGACTCTATTTGCTGCTGGGTGAGCCACGCGGCCTCTAGGGCTTGGATGCCGTAGTCGCCGAAGGCCACCTCGCACCCCCGGGTGGCCTTCCGCTTGAAGGCACCACGCTTGCGCTGTTG